>OFPG01000010.1_pt1 | contig 26909 bp, 27 predicted proteins | sample 1542501 | NCBI WGS metagenome assembly OFPG01 (sample SAMN05503963, study PRJEB24370) | sediment metagenome | isolation source: lake sediment | place: USA: Lake Hill lake, St. Paul Island, Alaska | collected 2013
GCGACGCATCAGCACCTGGCGCATGGCGGCGTAATCGTCACCCGGTGTAATGCCGTCGATGCCATAACGGCGGTACTCGGCGTTTTGCATTCTGTGGTGATGAAACACCACACACGACGCCTGGGTGGCCTCCCCTGCGGTGTGCGAGATATCAAAACACTCCACACGAAGTTCATCCAGATTGTCCAGCGCCAGGTCCAGCGCATCGGCCAGAGCCCGGGTTCGCGCCTGCTGGGAACCCTCTTCCGCCAGCAAACGGGCTAGCTGCAGGCCGGCATTGGTTTGTGCCATCTCAAGCCACTGGCGTCGCTGCTCGCGTGGCTGGTGCACGGCAGTCACCTTGACACCGCACTGGATCGAGAGGGCCTTGATCAGGTTTTTGTTCACTGGCTCACTGACAACCAGCGAGGGGGGAACTGGCACATTCAGATAATGTTGTGCAACAAAGGCCTCCAGTACTTGGGCTTCGACTGAAGGCACTGTTGCCGCTCCGTCCTCATCTTCCGTGTAGACCCCTGCTGCATCGTCCACGTGCACCGGAAAATACGGACGGTCGCCAAGGTGACGTCCGCCGCGCACCATCGCCAGATTCACACAGGCACGACCACCCTGCACTTTCACGGCCAGAATATCCACATCCCGGTCCGACACGTTATCGACCGACTGCTGGTGCAGGACGTTGGAAAGTGCGGCGATCTGGTTGCGCAGTTCAGCCGCCTGCTCATACTCCAGCGCCTGCGCATGGGCCATCATCCGGGCCTCCAGAACGTCCATTACCTGGCGGGCATCGCCACGCAAAAATCGCTCGGCGTTGGCGACATCCTGCGCATAGTCCTGCGCCGAAATGTGCCCCACGCACGGTGCTGAACAACGCTTGATCTGGTACAGGAGACAGGGGCGGGTACGGTTGTTGAACACCGGGTCTTCACAGGTTCGCAGGCGGAAAACCTTCTGCATCAGCAAAATGGCTTCTTTCACGGCCCACGCACTGGGGTAAGGCCCAAAGTAATGGTGTTTTTTTTCAACAGCGCCACGGTAGTAGGACACCCTCGGAAAACTCGTGCCCAAATTTGACGAAGCACCGGCGCCCGTTATCTTCAGATAGGGGTAGCTCTTGTCGTCCCGAAACAAGATGTTGTACTTGGGATTGAGCGTCTTGATGAGATTGTTTTCCAGCAGTAGCGCTTCTGCTTCCGAGCGCACCACGGTGGTCTCCATGCGCGCAATTTTGCTCACCATGTGCCCAATGCGCGTACCACCATGATTTTTCTGGAAATAGCTGGACACCCGTTTCTTGAGGTTGATGGCTTTGCCCACATACAGCACCGCGCCATCCGCGTCGAAATAGCGATACACACCGGGCAGTGGGGGCAGGCTCGCCACATCGCTCAACAGTTGCTCCGGGTGCGGCGACCGTGCAGAGGGCTCAGCTACCACGGAGGACGCAGGCGGGTTGGAATCAGGCAAAACTGGCATAGGTGCGTATTGTGGACAATCTCTGGCGTGAAAACAGTAAACGGAAACCTTTGGGACATCTTTTGCAGGGTCATCGACAACTACGGTGACATCGGCGTGTGCTGGCGCCTCGCTGTCGGCCTGGCCGCGCGTGGTGAGCGGGTCCGTTTGTGGGTAGACGATGCCAGCGCCTTGCACTGGATGGCCCCTGAGGGCGCTCAAGGTGTTGAGGTCAGGCCCTGGACACAGCCCATCCAGACTGATAATTTGACAGTTGGCGATATTTTGGTGGAGGCCTTTGGTTGCGAAGTTGCTCCTGAATTTATAGCTGCCTACGCAGAAAATACGAGGGCTACGGGCCGAAATGCCATATGGATCAACCTCGAGTACCTCAGCGCCGAGGGGTTTGCAGAACGCAGCCACGGCCTGCCGTCACCCGTGATGGCGGGGCCGGGTGCGGGCCTGATCAAACGCTTTTTCTACCCAGGCTTTACGGCCGGCACTGGGGGACTGTTGAGGGAGGCGGATCTGGCAGAACGCCAGGCCCGGTTTAACCGCGCAGCCTGGCTGCAGCAGCTGGGTATGGAGTTCCAGGGTGAACGTCTGGTTTCACTGTTTTGCTACGAGCCGCCAGCACTGGACGAGTTGCTGGACAGACTTGCCGCCGACCCGCACCCGACCCGGCTGCTGGTCACCACTGGACGGGCAACGGCGGCCATCAGGGCCTGCATTGAGAATAAAAACAGCTCCCACCCCGCATGGAACAAGCGCAATGCGCTATCATTTTCTTACCTGCCAACACTCACGCAACGAGATTTTGATCACCTGCTGTGGGCCTGTGACCTGAATTTTGTGCGGGGCGAAGATTCGCTGGTCCGCGCTTTGTGGGCCGGTAAACCTTTTGTCTGGCAGATTTACCCGCAGCATGACGACGCCCACCACAGCAAGCTTGAAGCATTTCTGAACGTGCTGAATGCCCCGCTCTCACTGCGCGCTTTCCATCACGTCTGGAATGGCGTGAGTCAGGCGGCCTTGCCCGCGCTTGCGCTCTCCCAATGGCAAGAAACAGTTTCCGCCATGCGGACACTGCAACTGCAGCGAGATGATCTTGTGACCCAGATCATGCGGCTTGCATCAAAAACCATTAAAATCTAAGACTTTGCGAAATTTGACCGGATTTGCGTCCAGTCCATGCCGCCCTCGCCGTTAGACAAGCGGCCTACCTTCACACAATCGCTATGAAAACCGCTCAAGAAATTCGCGCCGGCAACGTCATCATGCACGGCAAAGACCCCATGGTCGTACTCAAGACAGAATACAGCCGCGGCGGCCGCAACTCTGCCACCGTTCGCATGAAGCTCAAAAGCCTGATCGCCAACTTCGGTACCGAAGTCGTGTTCAAGGCCGACGACAAGATCGACCAGGTCATCCTGGACAAAAAAGAGTGCACCTACTCTTACTTTGCCGAGCCAATGTACATCTGCATGGACACTGAGTACAACCAGTATGAAGTCGAAGCCGAAAACATGGGCGACTCCCTGAACTACCTCGAAGACGGCATGGAAGTCGAAGTCGTGTTCTACGAAGGCAAGGCCATCTCGGTTGAAATGCCCACCAGCGTAGTGCGTGAAATCACCTGGACCGAGCCCGCCGTCAAAGGCGATACATCCGGCAAAGTGCTCAAACCCGCCAAGATTTCCACCGGGTTTGAAATTGGTGTGCCAATTTTTGTAGCGCAGGGCGACAAGGTCGAAATCGATACGCGCACTGGCGAATACAGAAAACGCGTCTGATCCCGGCTCACCCCAACAAAAAAGGCTTCTCAGGAAGCCTTTTTTGTTGTGATTTTGACGACGTTCCTCAACCACTTTGAATAATCCCAATCTACAAAACCGGTGTAGGCTACGGCCATGAGCAATGACACTGATAAACGGCTGGCACCCAACGCGCCGGAAGAAAAAAATCTGACCACATCCAACCTGGCACTGCGCCGGGTTGCGATCGACACTTACCGTGAAAATGTGGCCTACCTGCACCGGGATTGCGCTGTGTACCGGGCCGAGGGTTTTCAGGCCCTGTCTAAAGTGGAGGTTCGTGCCAACGGACGGCGCATTCTCGCCACCCTGAACGTGGTCGATGACCAGAACATTGTGGGTTGCCATGAACTCGGACTTTCGGAAGACGCCTTTTTGCAGCTTGATATACAGAACGGCCATACCGCCTCAGTGTCTCAGGCCGAGCCGCCTGAATCCATTGGTGCGCTTCACCGAAAAATCGCCGGTGAGCGGCTGGGTCGTCAGGATTTCGGCGGCATCATTCGCGACATTGCCGAGTTGCGTTATTCGAAGATCGAGCTGACCGCCTTTGTGGTGGCAACCAACCGGGATGAACTGGACCGGGAAGAGGTGTATTTTCTGACCGAGGCCATGGTGGCCAGCGGACGAACCCTCGACTGGCACGAACGCCTGGTGGTTGACAAACACTGTATTGGCGGCATTCCCGGCAACCGAACCTCCATGCTGGTGGTGCCGATTGTGGCGGCGCATGGCTTGCTCTGCCCCAAAACGTCCTCACGCGCCATCACCTCTCCCGCGGGTACGGCCGACACCATGGAAGTACTGGCCAATGTAGAGCTTCCCTTTGAGCAGTTGGCTGACATCGTGCGCGACCACCGCGGCTGCCTGGCCTGGGGGGGTACGGCCAATCTGTCACCGGCGGACGATGTGCTGATCTCCGTGGAGCGCCCGCTGGCGGTCGACGCTCCGGGACAGATGGTGGCATCCATTCTCTCCAAGAAAATTGCCGCCGGATCAACCCATCTGGTGCTCGACATCCCCATCGGCCCCACCGCGAAAGTGCGCTCGATGCCGGAAGCGCAACGCCTGCGCAGACTTTTCGAGTATGTGGCAGGACGCATGCATCTGTCGCTGGATGTAGTGATTACGGATGGTCGCCAGCCGGTGGGCAATGGTATTGGCCCGGTGCTCGAAGCCCGCGATGTGATGCGGGTCCTGGAGAACGACCCGCGCGCGCCCAACGACTTGCGGCAGAAGTCTTTGCGGCTGGCAGGCCGCTTGATTGAATGCAACCCGGACGTGCGCGGTGGTGATGGATTCGCGATTGCACGGGACATTCTGGATTCCGGCCGCGCGCTGACCAAAATGAATGCCATCATGGCAGCGCAGGGCCAAAAACCTTTTGACCACAACAACCCCCAACTCGGCGCATTGACGTTTGATATTCGTGCGACCGAGTCAGGTGTGGTGACTGGCATCGACAATCTGCAGGTGGCGCGCATCGCACGTGTGGCCGGTGCACCCAAGGTCATCGGTGCAGGCGTTGACCTGTTTCGCAAGCTGGGTGACGCGGTGGCGACCGGGGACCTCCTGTACCGCGTTCACGCCGGATTTCAAAGTGATCTCGATTTTGCGCGTCATGCGTGTGCCAGATCAACCGGGTACACGATTGGCCGAGCCGACGATGTGCCTCATGTATTTGTCGAATTCTGATGAAATCAACACCACTATTGCTGTGTTTTGAGGACGAACAGGAAAGCGCTGGACGCATCGCTCATGCCGGCAGCATGGGGCTCGTGAAAATCGAACGCCACCGCTTCCCTGACGGCGAAATCAAGCTGCGCCTGCCAGACACCCTGCCGGAACACGTGGTCATTCTGCGCACAATGAATGACCCCAACGAGAAACTGGTCGAACTGCTGCTGGCGGCGCAAACCGCACGTGACCTCGGCGCCAGGCACCTGACGCTGGTGGCGCCTTATCTCGCCTACATGCGCCAGGATATTGCTTTTCGCCCGGGCGAGGCGATCAGCCAGCGCATTGTCGGACGTTTTCTGGCAAGCCTCTTTAACGCCGTGGTCACCGTCGACCCCCATCTGCATCGCGTAACCACGCTGCAGGAAGCGGTACCGGTCGCCAGCGCTGTTGTGCTCAGCGGTGCGCCCCTGTTGTCTGATCTGATTGCTTCGCGCCGGCAGCAGCCTTTGTTGGTGGGCCCCGACGAAGAGTCAGCCCAGTGGGTTGCACTGGCGGCGGCGCGCCATGGTTTCGACTACGCCGTGTGTCGCAAGGTCCGCAACGGCGACCGGGCGGTGGATGTTGCACTTCCCGACCGGGCGGTGACAGGCCGTCAAGTGGTTCTGCTGGATGATGTGGCGAGCACCGGCCACACTGTCGCCCGGGCCGCGCACTTGCTGCTGGCAGCTGGCGCGGTTTCAGTCGATGTGGCTGTGACCCATGCACTTTTCGCGGGCGACGCCCTGCAGGTCATGCTGGACGCTGGCGTCGGCGAAGTGTGGAGCACCGACTGCATCTCCCATCCAAGCAATTCGGTCAGCATGGCCTCAACCATCGCAGAGGCTTTGACCCGGATACAGGTAGCGGTATAACCATCAGCGACGCGTCGGACCCGGATGCGCCACTACCCGTTGCGCCTTGCCACTGCGCCCCCTCGGGACGACCTGCCCCAGTTCGGCAATCACGTGAATCGGCGCCACGCCTTGCGTGGCCGCAAAATTCTGCAGCACCGAACGGCAGCGCGTCACAACGCTCGCGGCCTGAGCTCCATGCAGTTCAAGCCGCAACACCAGGGTGTGATCATCACGCTGGCTTAAATGAAAATCGAATACCCCGGCCTCGTCTTCAAGTACCGTGGTCAGCGCAAGTGGCAGCAGTGTGACCGGTTGCCCATTGCGTCCCGTCATCACCAGCGGATCATCACGCCGCCCCTGCACCTCGATGACAGGCAGTGACGAGCCGCATTCACAACGTTCGTGGTGGACAGTTATCTGGTCACCCAAGTCATAGCGGATCAGCGGCTGCACGTGATTGGCCAGGTTGGTCAGCAACGTTGAATACGAAGGTTGCCCTGCTGGCATCGGTAGTCCCCGCTCATCGACCGGCTCAAGAATCACCCAGTCCGTATTGGCATGCATATTCCCGTAACTGCACTCCCATCCCATCGACATGAATTCCGAGGCACCATAGCTGTTGCGCACGCTACATCCCAGTGCCAGCTCCACTCGTTGCCGTACAGCCACGCTCAAGTTTTCACCCCCGGTCCAGACCTCCTTCGGAAAGAAACGCAGCGCCCCGCTACAGGCAGCATCCGCCAGCACTGCAGCAACTGTCGGATAGGTAGCAATCACCGTTGGCGCGAAAGCATTGAGCTCGTCAACCAAGGTAATAGTGGACTGCAAAATGGAGAAACAGCGCAGGCTATGCGCCATCCACGGGTTGAGTTGGCGCAGCCGTTGCATGCTAACCATACTGGCGAAATGGCCACTGGTCGCGCCAACAAAGGCAATGCGCTCGGCCATCAGCAGGGGATCAAACCAGCGTTGCAGCGGTCGCGGGTTGCTGCGCCGCAGCGCCTCCAGCGCGTCGTAGACCGCCATCGCCCGCGCATCCTGCACAAACACGCCGGGCTGATGGCTGGTACCAGAACTCTCCCAGATCAGATATTTATCCAGGTAGGTCTCCCCTATGCGCTGGGGATCGGTGATGAAGACGCTCAGTTCGGCCAGTTTGAGTTGCGGGTCGGTCACCCAATCATCAAAACGCGCCATGAGTTCGGTTCTGGTCACCTTGGGCAGAGTGCTCAGTTCCGGGTTACTGGGCGCCTTGCCATGCAGGCGTTCACGGTAAACCGCTGAGCCCCGTACTGCAACGTCGAGCAGCTTGGCGAGCCGGACCTTCTGGCGCGCAGCGAGGGCGCCCGGCGTGGCGCGCCCACTGGCCAGGACATCCAGCGCAACGGCACCCAAACGCAGCGGATCGAAGACAGCAATCATGGGCTAACAATTTTCACGGGCAGCCCGGCAGCCTGGCGCTTAGCCTGTCCAACTCGCTCAATCGCTGTCTTCGTCATGTGTTCATCTCTCATTCTTCAAATGCTAGGCCTGCCTTCGCTCTGTGCGCTTGAGGTTGATCAAACCAACCAAGGCCCTGTCGTCAAAAGAACCTGCCCCGCCCACCCGCGTGATCGGACTCTTGCGCTTGAAATTCACCCTACTTACTGTGATTTTTGTCAAGAGATGAAACACGAATCCGGGTACCATTCGATTGGTTTTTTAACAAAACGGAGGGTTATCATGGTCGAAATGACAACGGTTCACAAAGATAAATTGATGAGCGATTTACGGGTCGTTATCGCCGATGCTGAAGAGTTGCTTCGCATGACCGCCGATGAGGCGGGCGAAGGCGCAGCCGACATACGCAGCCGCGTACAGGCCAGGATGAATCAGGCCAAGGCCGATCTGGTGCATTTGCAGGAAGCTGCCATTGCCAAGGCCAGGGCTGCCGGTCACGCTACCGATGAGTTCGTCCATGAGAATCCCTGGAAATCCATAGGCATCGCCGCAGGTATTGGACTGGTGGTCGGCCTGCTGGTCGGCCGCCGCTAATCCAACATAGGTCATGAGCGATCCTGTGCAGGAAAGCGGCCTCTTCGCCTCATTGCGCCGCTTGCTGGCCACTGCACTCGAAATGGCTCAAGTGCGGCTGGAGCTGCTGGGTACCGAAGTCGAGCTTGAGAAACGACGTCTTTTTGACGGGCTGCTCTGGGGTGCAGCTGGCCTGCTGGTTCTGGGCCTTGGCCTCGCGCTGCTGTGTGGCTTCGTCATCCTGCTGTTTTGGGATGGCTACCGCGTCGCAGCGACTGGCGTGATGGCACTGCTCTTTCTTGTTGTGGGCGGCCTGCTCGTGCTTGAAGCCCGGCGTCGTCTACGCAGCCCGACCGGCATGGTCAGCGCCAGCGTTGCCGAGTTGAAAAGGGATTGGACTGGACTCCGGGCACCAGGTCAACATGAACAACGATGAACTTATCTTGCGGCAACAACGACTAGTGGCGCGCAGCGCGGAGTTGCGCCTCACCCTGACCAATCAGGGGCAGGTTTTCAAAAAACCTCTGGCCATGGCGGACCAGGCACAGGCCGGGCTGCAATGGCTTTACCGCAACCCCCAGTGGCCACTGGGGGCCATGCTGGTTCTGGTCGTCCTTCGGCCGCGACGCGTCATTCTTTGGGGTGGCCGTCTTTGGTGGGCATGGAAAACCTTCAACCGTGCGCAAAAATGGATGGCGGCTATGCCCCGGCAACGGCGCTCACCGTAAAACTGTCTGCTGTCGGGCGACCGGGCATGGACACGACGCACGGATGAATACCTGATGGGCGACCGGAAACAGCACAACGATTTGGTGGCCGGTAATGCCGACACAACCCGCGTGCCAGCCCGCATGCACCAGGAATATCTGACCTCGCTGTACCTGCACAAGGCGCTTGCCACCCGTGCTTACAGGCGGAAAGGCGTGCTGTCTCGCTGGGGTGAGATCCGCGTTCCGGTGTTCCTGGTCGGGACCCAGCGCGACCACATCTCGCCCAGCCCTTGGTCTGCAAACTGCTCCGCCTGAATGATGCCGAGATCACCTTTTTGCTGACGAGTGGCGGCCACAACGCTGGCATCATCTCGGAGCCCGGGTATGTGGGTATGTGGGTATGTAAACCATTGTTGCCGGATAAATACCCCGGGTGGCCCATGGCGCCTGCATCGAGCACAATCAGTGAGCGGCGCAGGCACGAGGGCATGAAGGCTCTTGGTGGCTTGCCCGGCACGCCGGACGCAAGCTGCCTGCGAGGGCAACACCGGCCGCGAATATTCTGGAATATCCTGGGTGATGCGCCAGATGACTACGTGATGCAGCGCTACCGCAATTGGTTTACCGAGACTGGACGGGCGGATGTGTCCTGTTTTTCGAACACAATGGCATTTATGGAAAAAAATCAGCACCTCACCGAACGCCGCCTGGCCGATGCCTGGGCAGAGCTGCAAAGCCACTCAGACCAGGGCAACGCACTGGAGGCTGATGCCTACCGCCTGGCTTTTGCCGACCCCGAATTTTTGTTGCGGCGCGAGACACGAGGCATCCGATTTCAACTCGAAATGCTCAAGCCCGATCTTGACCAGACCGAACAGGGCATCGAAAACACAATTGTCGTTTTTGGCAGCGCCCGTTTTCCATCGCCCGAGGACGCGCAAATTTTTCTGCAACAAGCACAACTGAGTGGCGACGCCAGCGCTCTGGCTGTGGCCCAGCGGCAGGTACGAAACGCGCATTTCTACGACCAGGCGCGTCTGTTTGCCCGGCTTGTGGCAAGCCACAGTGCGCACCGACGACCCGAGGAACGCCTGTTCATCGCCACGGGTGGCGGCCCGGGCATCATGGAAGCCGCCAACCGCGGCGCGCACGAGATGGGCGCCCTGAGCGTTGGCCTGAATATTGCCCTGCCCCACGAACAGAACCCCAATCCGTACATCACACCCTACTTAAGTTTCAAGTTTCACTACTTTGCGCTGCGCAAGATGCACTTCATGACGCGGGCCAAAGCACTGGTGGCCTTCCCCGGCGGATTTGGAACGCTTGATGAATTGTTTGAAGTCATCACTCTCGTGCAGACTCGAAAATCCAAGCCAGTGCCAATTGTTTTATTTGGAACCGACTACTGGAAGCGCCTGTTCAACACCGATGTCATGCTGGAAGAAGGCGTGATATCACCGCAAGACCTGGACCTTTTTACCTACGTAGACGATCCCACGGCAGCATGGGATGTCATTCGAACGTTTTACGGCCTCTGACCTTCAATTCACAAGGCCAAGGCGCGGCATCGAACGGGGAACGACGCAACCGCAAAGCGGGCTGATCCCAAGCGACACCGAAAATAAAAAAGCCTGCCATCTTTTCAGATAGCAGGCTCTTCAATGCCCATAAGGCGTATTTGGTGGGATGTGCGGGGGTCGAACCCACGACAAACGGATTAAAAGTCCGCTGCTCTACCAACTGAGCTAACATCCCATCAGGGCTTCACAATGCAATTTTCATTACCCTGCGAAGCCTCAAATTATAGCGTCTTTTTTTTCTATTTTTCACTGCCCGCCAGAAATTCGATCAAGAATCCAGCCGGCGGCACATTGACCGAATGTAGCGGTCACGCTAACCACCGAACCGTAGCCTTGACAATTGAGTGTGCCGTCCCCCTCGACCGCACAGGACGCATCGGGCGCTTTTACCGCCTCACGACTGAAGACACAAGTCACCCCGATCTTCCTGCCTTCGCGCGGTGCGTCGTGCTCCTTGCGCAGACGGTAGCGCACCTGAGCCAGCAAAGGATCGTGGGTTGCATGGGCAAGATCATCAATGTCAACCAGATGGGCATGGCGCTTGCCTCCAGCCGCACCCACCGAGATGAAGAGGGTCCCGGCGCCTAGCGCCCAAGCAGCCATCGCCGTCTTGGCTTTGACCTGATCGCAGGCGTCGATAATTGCATTTACCCCCTCGGGCAATAGTGCAGGCCAATTGGCCGAATCCACAAATTCTTCGACGCACGTTACATCGCACGCAGGATTGAATGAAAGAATGCGGTCCCGCATCGCCAATACCTTGGCTTGCCCAAGAGTAGCCTCAACGGCGTGTATCTGGCGATTGATATTCGACTCGGCTACGTGGTCCAGATCAACCAGTGTCAGCCGCCCTATTCCGCTACGTGCCAGCGCCTCGGCCGCCCACGATCCCACGCCCCCAATACCGATGACCGCCACATGTGCGCCGCGTATGCGCTGCGCCCCTAAAACACCATACAAACGGGCCAGCCCACCAAATCGCCGATCCGTAGTCACGCCAGACGATTCAACCATCAGATCGGGGTTCAGCGTAGCCAGTTCAATTGTTTGCATCGTCAAATCCGGTCACCGGATGCTATTTGAGACGCGATAGTCGCTCTTTTGCCGCCGCCGCGGCCTCTGACTGAGGATAGGCCTTGATCAAATCGTCCAGTGTTTTTCGCGCGCCGCGTGTATCCTTGAGATCAATCTGACAGTTGGCGATGGACAACACTGCCTCGGGGGCACGCAAATGATCTGGTTCTCTCGCAATCAGGGCACGGAAATTGATGATGGCCTCTTTGTAGTCACGCGTAGCGTATTGCGCGTTGCCAAGCCAGAACAACGCTGACGGGGCATAACCGCTTTTTGGATAGCGTTTGAGAAAATCCAAAAAAACCGTTTGCGCCGCAGAAAAATCGCCTTTTCTAAAAACTGCCAACGCCGCTTCGTAATCACGCTTTTCAGCAGGTTCAGCCATAAACTCGCGGCCGTCAATCGCAACTTTGCCAGGTTCGAACTGGCGAAGACGATCATCCACACCTTGGGCAACATCTTTCTGCCGCCGCTGCATCTCCGCAACGTCACGCGACATTTGCTCGCTCATGCCCCTGAGCTTTGCCATCTCTGAGCGCAAGGTTTCAATTTGGTTTTGGAGTTCAAGCAAACTCCGCCGCAATAAAGCACTGTCTTCACCAGCACGGTTCGCGCTTTGCTCTGACTCCAACCGAACGGCGTCGACACGCTGGCGAAGGTCTAGTATCGCTTTGCGCGCCTCTTCATCATCGAACAGTCCCGCACCGGCCGTTGCAGCCCCCAGACACAGAACTATGGACATAGCCGCCCGACGCAACACTTTCACGATATCAATTTCCACAACGATTATCGATAGCTGATTTCAGCTCGACGGTTTCTGGCCATCGCGTCCTCGTCAGAACCCTGCACTGCAGGCTTCTCTTTCCCAAAACTCACCGCCTCCATCTGGCTATCGACTACTCCGAGAAGGCTCAGCGCACTGCGAACAGCTTCTGCCCGTTTCTGACCCAGGGCAAGGTTGTATTCCCGACCACCGCGTTCATCCGTGTGTCCCTCAATCGCAACTTTGCGCCCTTTGTCTGCCTTGATAAAGCGTGCCTGGACCTCAATGACAGACTGAAATTCGGGCTTGATAACAAAACTGTCGTAGTCAAAATACACAATCCGCGGCCCCGCAGGAATGGCCGCCTGTTGAGCTGATTTTCCGATGTCCACCGACGTCACGCCGCCTTTGCCGACAGCACTGCCAGAACCCTCGGAACCCTGCTGCGACACAGTCGTCCCGGCTTTGTCCTCAACAGGTACGTCGTCAAGTTTCACACTCGAACCGCATCCTGCCATCAGGAGGGTCACACCAAGAACCAGTAAGAGATGTTTCATCAAAAGACTCCTTATCAAATTTATTGCTTCTGAAACGGGCCCCAGGCCGGCTCACGAATATCGCCACTTTGACCAGACAGACGTGCTTTGAGTTTGCCGTCCAGTGTGGTCGTCATGAGCGCCTCCCGCCCTTGCTGCTGGGTTGCGTAAACAATCAAACGGCTGTTGGGCGCAAAGCTTGGACTTTCGTCCGCCGAAGTGTCTGTAATTGCGTTCACGGCGCCACCCGCAAGTTCCATGACGTGCAGCTTGAACGCTCCACCGACCCGGGAAATGTAGGCCAGCCAGCGACCGTCAGGGCTAATGGTGGGAGAAATGTTGTAACTGCCAGTAAACGTGACTCGTTCTGCATTGCCTCCCGACGAAGGCATCTTGTAGATCTGAGGCGCACCGCCACGGTCACTGACAAAATAAATGCTTTTCCCATCCGGCGTATAGGCGGGTTCAGTATCGATACTGCTGGACTGGGCTAGCCTGCGCGGCTCGCCACCACTCGCGTCGATGGCATACAGTTGGGAGCCACCGTCACGACTCAGTGTCACGGCCAGCGTGCGTCCGTCGGGCGACCAGGCGGGCGCGCTATTGGAGCCCCTGAAATTCGCAATAAGACGACGTTTCCCGGTGCCAACATCATGCGTATAAACAACCGGTTTGCGAGACTCAAACGAGACGTAAGCCAGCTGGCTGCCATTCGGTGACCAGGCTGGCGAAATGATGGGCTCCGGGCTTGCCAGCGCCGACTGGGCATTTTCGCCATCGGCATCAGCAACCCAAAGCTGGTAACGCTGGGCCGCCTTGGTGACATAGGCAATGCGCGTTGAAAAGGCTCCTTTGTCGCCCGTCAGTTTTTCATAAATGAAATCTGCAATGCGATGCGCTGCCAGGCGCAAGTCTGCCTGGGTCACGGCATAGCTCTGGCCGCCAAGATCCTGCCCACGCACCACATCCCATAAGCGAAACCGCACGTCATACCGACCATCAGCCAAACGACTCACGCTGCCAGTCACAAGAGAGTCAGCGCCCTTTTGCCGCCATGCAGCCACATCCGGGCGGGAGCCCTCGTCGAGGGCAGCGCCTGCAGTCTCAACGCTTCGAAATTGCCCGCTGCGTTCCAGGTCAGCTTGCACGATCGCCCCAACTTTTTGCGGCGCCCCATCCTCTCCACGAAAGGTTGTAACGGCGATCGGCAACTGATTCAGACCAATGCCAGAGACATCAACCCGAAACTGGGCCTGCACAGGGACACCTGTGATCAGCATCAGGCCGACCCAGAAAACACGAAGTGAGTCAAACAGACGGTGGAACGGGCGAAATGTCATTTTTTTGATTCAAGCAATACAAAGCAAAATACTTTCCAAACGCGGCCTGGGCCTGCATGGTACACACCGCAAAACCCATCGCACCGTCAAGAAAACCCAGACGGAAAAAGTAGCTGCGCAGGAATGCTACCACCCCTGCCAGACCGGCACGTAACATAGATGTTTTCTGGCCCCTTGCAAAACGCTGCTGCGCCCATGCCTGACTGTACTGCTCCAGTTTGCGCCAATAATGCGATGGTGTCGGGTAACTGTAGTGCAACAGTGGAAACGTCAACCGACTCGGGACACCATGACTGAGCACCACCCGCTCATGAACCAGATCGTCGCTGAAACGCGCCGCGCCTCGCTTGAACAAACGCAATACATAGTCGGGCGTCCAGCCACAGTGACGTATCCAACGACCGCAAAACTGAGTCAAACGCGGGATTTCATAAGCGGTTCCGGCGCCGTCACTAATGGTCTGTTGGATCTGTTTTGCGAGTTCGGGGGGCACGCGTTCATCCGCGTCCAATGACAAGACCCAAGGATATTGCGCCAGGTCAAGCGCCCGATTTTTTTGAGGTCCAAAGCCAGGCCAGTCGACCATGGTGTGCACCACCGCCCCTATGCCACGTGCAATATCTGCCGTTCCATCCGTACTGCCGGAGTCAAGCACAATGACCTCGTCGGCAAAGGACACCGACTTCAGGCATGCCTCGATATTGGCAGCCTCATTAAAAGTGATGATGATGACGCTTAATCTAGCCAACGGAATCTTCCCGCGAATTTAGCGAAGCAGAATTGCTCACAGCCGCTGATTCAACGTTCCGCATTCATGCCGAAGTGGACGAAGCAGGGGTAGCCGCCTTCTGAACGACAAGTTGAATTTGGGCCAGGACATTGCCATGCGTCTGATCAATGGGGAAACCCTTCTCAAAGAGACGACGCCGCCATGCGGTGACCAACGGACTGTCGTAGCCTAGTTTTTTTTCCAATTTCAAATAGAGCCGGGGCATTAGCGTGCCACCGCTCACCCGATCACCAAACTTGAATTGAAGGGAGAAATCGTAGTTATCACTCTGCAACTCGGCGGAAATAATGCGGGCGCCCGGCAGTGCCAGAACCATGCTTTCAACATCATGGGATACCGGACTCCAGGAGTCTGCTTTTCGAAACCTGAAGGTGGCTTTGTGATCCGAATTGAACCGGCTGGGGAAAAAGCCTTGTTCATACAAGTCCTCATCCGGCACCGTAAGCAGCAGGTATCCACCCGGTTTGACCAAGGACCACCATTCTTGCAGGGCATCTTTGGGGTTGAACATGTGTTCAAGGCAATGCGAACTGCAGACAGCGTCATACGCGCCGACGGGTCTGAATTTTGTAATATAGTTCGCATCGCCTTGTGAAAGATCGAATCCCTCAGCCCAAGGGCAGATCAAATCGTTACCGGCACCAATGTCGATTACGCGCCCTTGCAGAAACTTTTCAACAAGCCCCGAACCGCGCAGATTTTTTGTTTTACTTGACTCTTTCATCCCGGCGAAGGATACCAGACCTGCTCCTTGCGAGTTGAATGAGATTCGCCGCCATGCCTCAGGCAGCCCATCCAAACCGGCCACAATCAGAGGCAATCCAGACGATGCACCAGTTCCCCACAAAAATCTCTGCTTTCTTCTATCCCAAAGCGGGCTGGTTTGGCCTCGTCATGATTTTTGGTCTGCCGTGGTCCCATGCATTTTTCTACATTGGGCTGGTTGGCATGCTGTTTTGCTTGCTGGCTTCACCGGCTCACTATAAGGACTTGGTGGCAGCCTGCCGAGAGAACATTGCCATATTGGCGGTACTTCTTTTCGTCTATATCGCAGCAGGGTTGCTTTATACCCATGCGCCAATGGAATTCGCTGTTTTTGACGTGAAAAAATATCGAAAATTGCTGCTGATTCCGGTATTTTTGATGATCTACCGGGACATTAAATGGGCAAACAGACTGGTAGTCGCCTATGGTTGCGGCGTTTTAAGCCTGATGCTGCCAACGCTGCTGGACGGGACGGGGTTGATGCGCCTTTTATCGCTCGACCTGTCGCTGTACCGCGATGGAAGCTACACCGACCAGAGCCTGGTGTACTGGCGTAACCATATTGTTCACGGTTTTCATGCATCCATGTTGTTTTCGATCTGCATTCTGTCGGCGATCCGTTACCGAAAACTTGCATGGCCATGCGTTGCCATTGCGACGATATGTCTGCTGGACATCATTTTTTTCATTCATGGGCGCACCGCGTTAATTACCCTGGTAGCCGTCTGCGTGCTGATGACATTGAATTACATATCACACTTGCATCTCCGGGCCGTCCTGGTTCTGGCGATCTTTGTCGCCAGCGTATCGGTCTACGAGATCTCAGAAAAAATCCACGAGCGGGTGGACTCAATTACCCAGGAAGCACGCGCTTTTATTGTGGACCGGAATGTCACAACGAGTGGCGGAAACCGGCTTCACTACTGGGGCATGAGCCTGGACATGTTTATCAAAGCTCCTGTTATCGGCAATGGACCAGGAACATTTCGTGAAAATCTTGAACAACCCGACAACCCATTGCATGGTCAACCTCACAGACACACCCACAACGAGTATCTGACACTGCTATCCCAACACGGCCTTGTAGGGTTGATTCTGTTCATTTTTTTGGCACAACAAATTTATCAGAAAGCAGGCCGTCGTCACGATATCTGGTTAAAAGGAATAGTGAGAATCGGACTCGTTATTTTCCTTATCAATGCAATCACAGATTCGTCGCTTCACAACGAGTCCGAGGGGTGGACGTTTGTGCTTTTGGCATGTCTTGCCAACATGCGTCCAGGCGACACCGCATCAGCAGCCTGAATTCATGCTCATAAAACCCCTCTTTTCGTTGGATATTCATTTGAAGCAACTGGCTCTTGGAACGATTATTCCGCAATTGAAGAAGCCGGTGGGTGTCGTCCCCGCGGCAGAGTACATGACCGAGATGGGGTTCAAAAAACTGGGGTGGCGCGCCCTGAGAAGAAGTCTTATTTTCGCGACTTTGGGCCAGGCAAAAAGCAAAATGGACTCATTGAAGATGGTCGGGAAACGGGGGCTTTGGCTCTATTTTGGCGAAGGGCAAATGGGCGATGCATTGATGGATTTGGCGCCCCGCTCGCTTCTGAAGAATCAGGGTTTCCGCATGGACTTGTTGACGGACAAGCCCATTGCTCATTTGTTTCAGGAAGACCCGTGGTTTGAAACTGTCACAGACGACGTTTTATCGCTGGCGGAAGTTCCCTACGATTTCGCGATTGTTCTGAGCAACAAACGACGCTCCATTCACTTCAAGCGCAAGTACTTCAAGAAATTGCCTTGGGTGTCAATCCTGGAGAGTTTCTCTGGGCCGGATTTCCACAGGGCGGGCTACGCTACGCAGCGCCTGTCTGACTTATTGGATTTGGAGTTGACCCCAACTGAGTTCGCCTGCCACGCCAGCCAGAAGCTCAGACCACACCTGGCTTCTACTGACTTCAAATTACAAACATCACAAGTCAAGAACGCTATTGCACTTTGCGTCGGTGGTGTCGATCCATTGCGCACATTCACAGGTTGGGAGGCCGTGATTGCTGAATTGATGCGTTGTGGCAAGAACGAATTCCTCCTCATCGGCAGTGACAATGGCGTTTCCGAAGCGCAGCGGATAACACAGAAATTTGGAGATGCCGCGCTCATTCATGACTACGTGGGAAAATGCACAATTGCACAGAGCCATCACCTGCTGGCGGCGGCCAGGGTCGTTGTTTGTGCCGACGGTGGTCTGATGCACCTTGCCGCGACCACTACAACACCACTGATCGCCCTCTTCAGCTCAACAATTCGACCAGAATGGAGACTTCCATCGCGACCGACGGCAACGGCTGTCTGCTCCAGCTCACCGAATGTCAACGATATTTCCCCACAGGAGATTGTTAAAAAAATCTGCTGCTTTAAAGATCAGCTGACAACAGACTAAACAAAGCTGTCCATCGAACGCGTCCAAGCTTGAAGCGGCTCGCTCCTGGCCCATGACTCACAGGTTGGACCCAACAAATGAATTCATTACTTCTATTTATTGCCCGTTTGCAGCGTATCTGGCCGCACTTCAGACCCGGGCGCGGCGCCTGGGTCCTGGCGATCCTCGCGACCGTTCTGGCTGCTTTCACCGAGCCACTCATACCCGCGTTGCTGCAACCGCTGCTCGACAAAGGATTCAATAAGGGGGCGTTCAGTCTGTGGGTCGTCCCCGTCGCACTGATTCTGCTATTCGGTATCCGTGGCTTGGCTGGTTTTGTGGCCCAGTTTGCACTGGCCACATTTACAAACACGGGGCTGCTCAACTTGCGCCGGGCCATGTTCCAGAAAATACTCACGGCGCGGTTGTCATTGTTCGCGAATCAGTCTTCCAGTGCGTTAACGAACACACTGGTCTACGAGGTGTACAACGGTTCCGCCATGCTGACACACGCGTTGATGGGCCTCGTCAGAGATACCTTCACATTGCTGGCACTGGTCGGCTATTTGTTCTTCTTGAACTGGAAGCTAACGCTGATTGTGGCCTTTTTGTTTCCGGCGGTGGCCTATGTCATGCACGTCCTGTCCTCCCGACTCTACCGGCTGACAAAGGCCAGCCAGGCGGCAACCGATGACCTGGCCTACGTTGTGGAGGAAAACGTTCTGGCGCATCGAGATGTTCGACTCCATGCCGCACAACCGGTCCAGCTTGCACGTTTCGGCGCGCTCAGTGATTCACTTCGTCGCCTCTCCATCAAATCGGCCGTGGCATCGGCCGCCATGACGCCGATGACACAAATGCTGGCAGCCGTGGCACTGTCCGCGGTGATTTCCATGGCGCTCGTCCAAAGTGAAAATAACAACAGCTCAGTTGGTTCATTTGTGGCTTTTGTTACCGCCATGCTGATGCTGGTCGCGCCCATCAAACACCTTTCAGAAGTTGCCAGCCCTGTCACACGCGGATTGGCCGCCATTGAGCGCGGCCTGGAGTTGATCGAAACAACGCCAAGCGAAATCGAAGGCAACTTTTCCAAACCCCGAGCGACAGGTCATATACGCTTTATTCAAGCTACGGTAGGCTTCCACACTGAATCGGCGCCTGCGGTAGACAGGTTTTCCCTGTCAATCACTCCCGGAGAAACAGTTGCGCTGGTGGGTGCATCAGGCGCGGGGAAGACCACCCTGGTGAACCTTTTGCCACGCTTCATTGAACCCACGTCGGGTTCAGTGGAGCTTGATGGGCACGACTTGCGCGACTGGAAACTTGATTCCCTTCGCAGCCAATTTGCTGTTGTGAGCCAGCATGTCGTCATGCTCAACGGCAGTATCGCGTCCAATGTCGCCCTGGGCCAGACGGTTGACCGCAAAAAGGTGAGCGATTGTCTTCGGGCGGCCAACCTGGAGCGTTTCATCGCAGAGCTTCCCAACGGAATTGACACCGAAGTTGGTCACAATGCCATGCAGCTGTCGGGCGGGCAACGTCAGCGACTGGCCATCGCCAGGGCGCTTTACAAAGATGCGCCGGTCCTCATTCTTGACGAGGCAACATCAGCGCTGGACTCGGAGTCAGAACGTGCAGTCCAGGAAGCACTGGAACGTCTCATGCAAAATAGAACCACGCTGGTCATCGCGCACCGGCTATCGACGGTGCACCATGCGAACCGGATTGTGGTTATGGAGGCCGGCCAGATCGTTGAAATCGGCAGTCATGCCGAGTTGATGAAGCACGACGGCCAGTATGCACGCCTTTACCGACTTGGCCTGCATGACGGCGCAACTAACGCAGAGACGCTCCCGACAGTACCCGTCATATGAAGCTGACTTCAACGCGTTAATCCGTTGCCTGTAGCACCGAGTAATAAATCGCTTCCTGTTGCAGGGCAATGGCGGGCCATTGGTGCTGACTCGCAAACGCCACTGCCGCCTCACGCAGCCCGTGGCGAAGTGCGGGCTCCTGAAACAGCCGACGCAACGCATGAGCCAGTGCTATTGAATCACGGGGATCCGCAAGAATCAGGGCGTTGGCCTCATGGGTTAGCAGGCCAGAAATTCCACAATACCGCTCGCTGCTGACCACCACAGGAAGCCCGTGCGCCATGGCTTCCAGAACTACCATGGCAAATGTGTCTTCCTGCGTCGGATGGGCCAGGCAATCGGCGGCAAGATAGGCGTCGGTGACATCATTCAACGGACCAAGAAAAATGACACGGCTCCCGACATTTTCCGCCGTCGCCTGCGCCTGAAATTCCGGAATTTGCGAAGCATTGCCCACGACGCTTAGCCATGTGTTGTCAGGAAGTTGCCGTAGTGCCTTGATCAAGGCCTCCAGCCCCTTCTTCCGATAATCGTTTCCCACAAACAGAATGCCGAACCCCGCTTCGGGCAATCCCAGTCGTCGACGCGCTGCGAGCTGCTGTGCTGGTGTTGCGATATCGCCTGCCATCGTGACACCCGGTGTCACAACCCGTAGCGCACATGCCGTGGCAGGATAGGTGCTGGCCATCTGGTTCTTCAGACTGCTGGAAGTGAGCACGATGCAGCGACCGTCCTGGCTGGAAAACCGGACCTGTTCCAGCCAGAGATAAGCCAGCAGACGCGGGCTGGTCAGCACCTTCAGCCAGCGCATCACCAAGCGCCAACCGGTTCGCCCATGAAACAGGTTGTACTTCACTGGCAACACATGCACGGTCTGAACCTGCCCGTGCCAGGTATTCTCATGCGAATGCACCACATCGAAACCCCGCCGCGTAGCCCACCACGTGGCGGTGGCGTACCACAGCTGATTGATCCAGCGCGGCTTGGTCAGGGGCGACGAGACTGTGTGGTATATGACGCCGGGCCACTGATGACTGATCTGCTGGGCATAGACATGGATTTCATGCCGTTGCGCCAATTGCTCAACCAGTGCAATGGAGTAGCGTTCTGCCCCGCCTCCTGTGGGCGAAAATATCCGGTTCAGCACGGCGATGCGCAGGCGTTTCTTGCCTCCGGGCTGTGTATCCGGCCTGAACACGGGTTGGCACTGTTTCTCGCTGTCGCCCTGTGCCGCAGATGTCACGCGCGCCGCCGATCTTCATAGCGTGTGGCCACCTTGAGCCACAGCGATGCCAGGCTGGTCGAGCGAACCACCGGCACGCGTGGCAGTTGCATCATGTCTTCCTGTGCCTGGCAACGACTGCGCTGGGTGGTGGTGACCGATTCAAACCCTGCCGCTTGCGCCATCGCTGCATGATTTGCCGTGTATTCGCCATAGGGATAACAGAAATGCCGCACGGGGGAACCCGTCACGCTTTCCAGTTCTGCCTTGCATTGAGAAATCTCCTCGATGCAAGTCGCCGCATCCGCTTGCGTCAATCGCACATGGTGACGGGTATGGGCTCCGATCTCCTGTCCACCAGCCCGCCACTGCCGTATCTGCAACGCATTCATGAGTGGTGTTTGCGCGATGCCCACTTCACGGTCCCACTCGTTGGTCTTGCCCAGTTGCTGGCTCACTACATAGCAGGTAGACGAGAAACCATGGCGCCCCAGAACCGGCAAGGCATTGGTCAAATTATTCAGGTACCCATCATCAAACGTGATACCCACCACTTTGCCCGTCCGCTTGCCCTTCAAATAAGGCATCAACGCCGACATCGACAGTCCCCGGTAGCCCAACAGGCTCAAAAATGCCATCTGGCGGGCAAAATCTCCGGGGGACACGTACAGACTTCGAAAAGCCGCGCCCTTGGGCGGCGCGACCTCAATCTGGTGATACATCAGAATGGGAATTGGCGATGGATTGGCGGTGCGAAGACTTGGCATAAAACAACAAGAACCAGCAGCTTACAGAAGAACGATATCGTATTGCTCCTGCCCCATGGCCGCTTCGCTCTGCAATGACACCGGCTTGCCGATGAACTCACTCAAGCCGGCCAGGTGCTGACTTTCTTCATCAAGAAACAGCTCGATTACCTTGGGCGACGCCACCACACGAAACTCCCGCGGGTTGAACTGGCGCGCCTCGCGCAATATCTCGCGGAAAATGTCATAAGCCACGCTGCGCGCGGTCTTGACAATACCTTTTCCCTCGCACGACGGGCATGGTTCACACAGCATGTGCGCCAGCGATTCGCGGGTGCGCTTGCGCGTCATCTCCACCAGGCCCAACTGCGAAAACCCGCCCGCCATCGTTTTGACACGATCGCGCACAAGCTGTTTTCGGAACTCTGCTAAAACCGACTCACGATGATCCTCCCGCACCATGTCAATGAAATCGACAATGATGATGCCCCCCAGATTGCGAAGGCGCAGCTGTCGCGCAATCGCCTGGGCGGCTTCCAGATTGGTCTTGAAAATGGTGTCGTCAAAATTGCGGGCACCGACAAAACCGCCCGTATTCACATCGACCGTGGTCAGCGCTTCCGTCTGATCCACGATCAGATAGCCGCCGGACTTCAAATCAACCCGGCGTCCCAGCGCTTTGGCAATTTCCTCGTCAATGGCGTACAGATCAAAAATGGGGCGCTCACCCTTGTAATGCTGCAGCTTCGCTGACGCTGCAGGCATGAATTCGAGGCCAAACGACTTCAGGGCTTCATACTGTTCCCGTGAATCCACTCTGATGGTTTGCGTACTTTCCCCCACCAGATCACGCAACACACGCTGCAACAGGTTCAGATCCTGGTGCAAAAGGGACAAGGGGGGCAGACGCACGGATGCATCCTTGATGCGCGCCCAGGCCTTGCGCAGATACCCGATGTCTTCAGACAGCTCCAGATCAGAGGCATCCTCCCCGTTGGTTCGCAGGATGAAGCCCCCCCCCTCGGTGCCGGCCAGGCCCTGCAAACGCGAACGAAGCTCGTCCCGCTGGTGCTGTGGAATTTTTTGTGACACACCCACATGGTCGTCCTGCGGCAAAAACACCAGCATGCGACCTGCAATGCTGATCTGCGTGGACAGCCGCGCACCTTTGGTACCGATGGGGTCCTTGATGACCTGCACCATCAGCGACTGCCCTTCAAATACCTGCTTCTCAATCGGAATCTGCGGCTGCGTGTTGCGCACCATGCTCGGCGGCTCGCCATCGGGCTGGCGGTGCCAGACATCGGCCACATGCAAAAAAGCAGCACGCTCAAGCCCGATGTCAATGAACGCGGACTGCATGCCCGGCAGCACCCTGGCGACCTTGCCCAGATAAACATTGCCAACCAGGCCACGCTCAAGCGTACGCTCGACATGCAACTCCTGCAGCACACCATTTTCAACAATGGCAACACGGGTTTCCTGCGGGGACCAGTTGATCAAAATGTCTTCTTGCATGGGAGGTGGCGGGCAGCAGCCCTTATTTGACCTTCAAAACTTTAAACCTTGAACCCAAAAGACCGCAGCAACTGAGCCGTCTCAAACATGGGCAGCCCCATGATGCCAGAGTAGGAGCCGCTCATGTGCGAAATAAACGCGGCTGCCCTGCCCTGCACGGCATAGGCACCGGCCTTGCCCATGGGCTCCCTTGAGGCGACATAGGCCTGAATCTGGCGCGCGCTCATTTCGGCAAAAGTGACGCGCGATTCGCACACTACTTGCTGACGTTTGCGCACGGTGCCCAACGCCACCGCTGTCAGGACACGGTGTGTCTTGTTTGATAGCTCAGTCAGCATGCGCGTGGCATCAGCCGCATCAGCGGGTTTGCCATAAATCGTACGGCCCAATGCCACAGTGGTGTCCGAGCAGAGCACGGGTGCCACAGGCAGTCCTCTGTGCTTTAACCGCGTCAAGGCAGCGTCAAGTTTGAGCTGCGTGACCCGTTTGACGTATGCGCCAGGGGCCTCGTTGTGCAGCACCACTTCCAGCGCTTCGGCGTCTTCGTCAGCCCCGGGTAGCAGCAGTTCATGACGCACGCCCAGTTGCTCCAGCAACTGGCGCCGCCGCGGACTTTGCGAAGCAAGATAAATGAAATCACTCACGGTGATAGGGATGATTGGCATTGATTGACCAGGCCCGATAAAGCTGCTCAATCAACAGCACACGAACCATGGCATGAGGCAGGGTCAAATCGGACAAGCGAATGCGCTCATGCGCCGCTTGTTTGAATGCGGGGTCGAGACCATCTGGCCCGCCAATCACCAGGGCCACGTCGTCGCTCTCCAACTGCCAATGCTGGAGCTTCGCGGCCAGGGCTGCGGTCGTCAGCGCGCTGCCCCGTTCGTCCAGCGCCACGATGCGACAGCCTTTGGGCAGGGCCGCTTCGATACGGGCACGCTCCGCCGCATACAGGGTTTCAACCGTCTTGGAGCCGCGCGGTTCGGTCTTAACGGTTTTGAGTTCGACTTTAAGCTCGTAGGGAAAGCGCTTGGCGTAGTCGTCCCAAGCCGTTTGCGCCCAATCTGGCACCCGCTGCCCAACCGCAACAATCACCACCCTCACAGAAAAACCGCTCAGGCTTTGCGCACTGCCGTCTTCCCGGCAGGTGTTTTCTTGGCGGCGACTCTTGCCGGGGCCTTGGCCGGGGCTTTCTTTGCCGCCACCTTTGCGGGGGCGTTCACGGTTATTTTCTTCAGTGCAACCTTCACCGCAGCCTTCGGCGCTGCCTTCTGCTCAGCAAGCACGGCGGTGACCCGGGCCGGTGCTTTCTTCGCAGCAGTTTTTCTTGCTGGGGCTTTCGCTGCGGCGGACTTGGCAGCCAGTGTCTTCTTCACCTGCGCCTTGGATGGGAAGGCTTCGGCCACACCTTTCTTGGCAGCGTTGGAGCGTTTGAGGCTACCCTCCAGCTCGACAACCTTTTTCGTGGCCTTTACCGGCGCGACGATCTCTTTCTCGCCGGGCTTGGCTGCACCAAATTTGAGGCGAACCGGCTTCTCGCCCCAAAGCTCTTCCAGGTTGTAGTACTGGCGAAAATTGGGCTGCATGATGTGCACCACGGCCTGCCCGCAATCCACAATGATCCACTCGCCATTCGTCTCACCTTCCACGCGTGGCTTTGGAAAACCGGCATCACGTACCGCATCGCGCACGCTGCCAGCCAGCGCCTTGGTCTGACGGTTGGAGGTACCTGATGCAATGATCACCCGCTCAAACAAGGCCGAAAGATGCTCGGTATCGAACACCTGGATGTCCTGGGCTTTGACGTCCTCCAGACCATCGACGATGGCGCGCTGAAGTTTTTGGATGTCTTTTTTTTCAACAGTGGTGGTAGTCATCAAGCAGTCTGGTAAAGGTGGTGATCGTCAATATAACGCGCAACTGGTTCAAAAACCAGTGGGTCAACGCATTGATGCGCTGCAATTCGGGCCCGAATATCGGTTGCGCTGACAGGCATCGCTGGCACTTGCAGCCGCCTGAAACGCGATTCATGCGACTCCGGTGCAATAAATCGGGGTCTGGCCCCCGTCAAATCTTCGCGCTCAGCTACACAAATTATAGCAAGTCGCAAAACCTCCTGCCACGCATGCCAGGTTGGCAGCGCTCGGGCCTGATCTTCTCCCAAAACAAGAAACAGCTCGGCATCCGGCCATAGCGCCTTCAGCTCACGCAAGGTGTCCACTGTGTAACTCGGGCCAGCGCGCTGGATTTCACGGGGATCAACCACCACGCGGGGCAAATCTGAAAACGCCAGCTGCGCCATCGCCAGACGATGATGGGCGGGACTCAGCACGCGGGTTTTGTGCCACGCCTGCCCGGTAGGAACAACGCGGAGCTCATCGAGTTGCAAATCTGCCACAGCTGCCCGCACCAACGCCACATGAGCGGCATGGGGGGGGTCAAACGCGCCACCAAACACGCCGATTCGCTTCGCTCCGACCTGCGAGGACGTCAAATCCATGCCAGACCCATGTCAAACCCATTCCTTGCGCACCAGGAACTGGGTGTACAAATCCGCTTCTGGCGTACCAGCTTCAGGCGCATTCTGATAAGACCAGCTCACCAGCGGCGGCATGGACAACAGAATGGATTCGGTCCGCCCCCCTGACTGCAAGCCAAAGTGCGTGCCGCGATCCCACACCAGATTGAACTCGACATAACGGCCACGCCGGTAGAGCTGAAACGCGCGCTCCCGCTCGCCGTAAGCCAAGCCCTTGCGACGTTCCACAATGGGCAAGTAGGCCGTCAAAAACGAATCGCCTACCGATTGCATCATCGCCAGACCGTCATCAAATCCCAGTTCGGAAAAGTCATCAAAGAAGATACCCCCCACGCCCCGCTGCTCCGCGCGGTGCTTCAAATAGAAGTACTCATCGCACCAGGTTTTGAAGCGCGGATATTTATCGCTGCCATAAGGCTCGAGAGCGGCCTTGCAGGTGGCGTGGAAATGCACCGCATCCTCCTCAAAACCGTAGTAGGGCGTCAAATCCATACCGCCGCCAAACCAGCAGACTTCCTGGCCGTCGCGCCCTTTTGCCGCCAGCATGCGCACGTTCATGTGAACCGTCGGCACGTAGGGGTTGCGTGGATGAAACACCAGCGACACGCCCATGGCCTCAAAAGGCGCTCCGGCCAGTTCAGGTCGGTGTTGCGTGGCCGATGGCGGCAAGCCTGGGCCACGTACGTGCGAAAAACCGCACCCGGCACGCTCAAAAACCGGGCCACCCTCCAGAATTTTCGTGATGCCATTGCCTTGCAGTGTCTCGCCGGGCTCCTTTTGCCAGGCATCCGTCAAAAAAGCAGTGCCATCCACATTGGCGATGGCTGAAGTGATTGTTGCCTGCAAACCCTGCAGATAGCGGCGCACCGCCTCAGTTTGCGGCGTGTTCAGATCTGGCGAGCTCATGGGATTCAGTTTTTTTCGGCACGATGGCCAATATCAGTGCGGTACTGCATGCCATCAAAATGAATACCCAAGGCCACTTCGTAGGCGCGCTGCTGTGCCTGGCGGACATTGTCAGCCAGCACCGTCACACACAAAACCCGCCCGCCGGACGTGGCAATGTCGCCGTCTTTCAGGGCCGTTCCCGCGTGGAATACGACTGCATCTTCTACCTCCCGGGGCAAACCGGTGATCACGTCGCCCTTGCGAAGATCGGAAGAGCACACGTCTGAACT
>OFPG01000011.1_pt1 | contig 26542 bp, 17 predicted proteins | sample 1542501 | NCBI WGS metagenome assembly OFPG01 (sample SAMN05503963, study PRJEB24370) | sediment metagenome | isolation source: lake sediment | place: USA: Lake Hill lake, St. Paul Island, Alaska | collected 2013
CTCAACCTGCCATGCAAGCACCCCTTGGGCGACGCCTATTTCCAGTTTTCGCGCAACATGGTCAAGGGCATGTCCAAAAACTTTCCCGCCCCGGTCAAATGCGTCGATGCGGTCGAAGCAGCCACCAAGCAGAAATTCGATGCCGGCATGGTTACGGAACGCGACATCTTCCTTAACTTGATGCTCACGCCTGAAAGCAAAGCACTGCGTCATATCTTTGTGGCTGAACGTGCTGCCTCGAAAATACCTGATGTCCCCGCTGATACGCCGCAGCGTGCTATCAACTCTGTAGCGGTGATTGGTGCCGGCACCATGGGCGGCGGTATCTCGATGAACTTCCTGAACGCCGGCATTCCGGTGAAGATGCTGGAGATGAAGCAGGAAGCGCTGGACCGTGGCATTGCCACCATCCGCAAGAATTACGAATCACAGGTCAAGAAAGGCAAGCTCAAGCAAGACAAGTACGAACAGCGCATGAGCCTGCTGAGCACCACCTTGAGCTACGACGACCTCAAGGACGCGGACATGGTGATTGAGGCCGTGTTTGAAGAACTCGGCGTGAAAGAAGCCGTGTTCAAGGAGCTTGACCGCGTGATGAAGCCGGGCGCCATTCTGGCGTCCAACACCTCCACACTGGACGTGAACAAAATCGCGTCGTTCACCAAGCGCCCACAGGATGTGGTGGGCATGCACTTCTTCAGCCCGGCCAATGTGATGAAACTGCTGGAAGTGGTGCGTGGCGAGAAGACCGCTAAAGACGTGCTGGCCACCGTGATGGCTGTGGCCAAGAAGATCAAGAAAACGGCTGTTGTGTCGGGTGTGTGCGACGGCTTCATTGGCAACCGCATGATCGAGCAATACGGTCGCCAGGGTGGCTTCCTGCTGGACGAGGGTTGTACTCCCGCGCAGGTGGACAAAGCCATTGAAAAGTTTGGTTTTGCCATGGGTCCGTTCCGCATGGGCGATCTGGCGGGCAACGACATTGGCTGGGCTATTCGCAAACGCCGCGTGCTGGAAAAGCCGGACATGAAATACAGCAAGACCGCCGATTTACTGTGCGAAAAAGGCCGCTTTGGCCAGAAGACCGGTGCCGGCTGGTATGACTACGTGGCCGGCAAACGTGATGCGATTCCCAACGAAGACGTCGTCAAGATGATCGAGGAGCACCGCAAATCGCTGGGTATTACCCCACGTAAGATCTCCGACGAAGAGATCGTGCAACGTCTGGTGTATTCACTGGTCAACGAAGCCGCCCGTATTCTCGAAGAAGGCATTGCCTCCAAGGCCAGCGACATCGACATGGTCTACCTGATGGGCTATGGTTTCCCTATTTACCGCGGTGGCCCGATGAACTACGCTGACCAGGTCGGCCTGTTCAATGTGGTGCAGGCCATGAAGCGTTTTGCCCAGAACCCGCTGGACGATGCGAAGTTCTGGGAACCCGCGCCTTTGCTGGCCAAATTGGTCGCTGAAGGCAAAACCTTCAACTGAACGCAGGCCAGACTTCCATGGTCAGGAAACTTCTGGTCGGCCTGTTGGCAGCAATACTCCTGCTGGCTGCGGTACTGGCTTTCAACACATGGCGCAAAGGGTCGCGTCAGATTGACGTGCCCCCGATCGCCCTGCTGAAAGTCGATGAAACAGGTGCTGCTGAGCGGCTGGGCGAAGCGGTGCGCCTGCGCACCATTTCCTCCCGCGACGATGCAGCGCTCAATGCAGACCAGTTTCAGCAACTGCACACGCTGCTGCAGGCGCGCTTTCCCAAGACCCACGCCGCGCTCAAGCGTGAAGTGGTGGGAGACCTGAGCCTTCTGTACACCTGGCAGGGCTCCAACCCCAAGGCCCAGCCCATTTTGCTGATGGCGCACCAGGACGTGGTGCCGGTCGCACCGGGCACTGAAAAAGACTGGTTGATCGACGCTTTTTCCGGCACGGTCAAGGACGGATTCGTCTGGGGCCGTGGTGCCTGGGACGACAAGGGCAACCTGATGGCGCAGATGGAGGCCGTGGAGATGCTGGTGGCCAGCGGCTACAAGCCTGAGCGTACGGTCTACCTGGCCTACGGTGCCGACGAAGAAGTTGGCGGCCTTCGGGGCGCTGCCCGCATTGCCGCCTTGCTCAAGGAGCGCAAGGTCCGGCTTGATTTCGTGGTGGACGAAGGATTACTGATCACCGAGGGCATCATGCCTGGTTTGGCCAAGCCCGCAGCGCTGATCGGGATTGCCGAGAAGGGCCGCCTGTCTGTGGTGTTGAAGATGGCGGCTACGCCGGGCCACGCCTCCATGCCGCCACCCAAAGGGACCGGCGCCATCGCCATGATGAGTGCCGCGCTCAAACGCATTGACGACGACCAGCTGCCCGGCGCCATTCGGGGGGTGGCGGGCGAGATGTTTGCCACCATCGCCCCTGAGATGAGCGGCTTCTCGCGGGTGGCACTGTCCAACTTGTGGTTGTTCGGCCCGATCGTGCAAAAGCAGCTGGAAGCGGGTGCCAGCACCAACGCCATGTTGCGCACCACCACGGCGCTGACCATCGTCAACGCGGGCAGCAAAGAGAATGTCTTGCCGGGACGCGCTGAGGCAACCGTCAACTTTCGCCTGTTGCCGGGGGACACCAAAGAGCAGGTGATGGAACGTGTGAAAGCCCAGGTGACCAAGGCCACTGGTAATGACAAGTTCGAGTTGTTCGCCTTGCCGGGCGCGCAGGATGCGTCCAAGGTCGCCCCGGTGGACTCTGCACAATACCAGTTGATCAACCGCACCATTCGTGAGGTATTCCCTGGCACCCTGGTGGCACCCGGTCTCATGATCGCGGGCAGCGATTCCATCCATTTCGGTGAGATCAGCGACCACATTTTCAAATTCTCACCCGTGCGGGCCAAGCCAGAAGATCTCTTGCGCTTCCACGGAACCAACGAGCGAATTGCCTCAAGCAATCTTGCCGAACTGATCAGTTTCTATCACCGTCTTTTGACCCAGGGTGCGCGAGCGCCTCAACTCTGAAAATCCCAGGAGAGCAAGTAATCATGACCACAGCCGTAATTGTTTCCACCGCCCGCACGCCGCTTGCCAAGAGCTGGAAGGGTTCTTTCAACATGACCCATGGCGCCACGCTGGGTGGTCACGCCGTCGAGCACGCTATTTCCAGAGCCGGCATTGACGCCGGGGAAGTGGATGACGTCATCATGGGTTGCGCCAATCCGGAAGGCGCCACCGGCGCCAACATCGCACGCCAGATCGCCCTGCGCGCTGGCTGTCCTGTCACCGTGTCGGGCATGACGGTCAACCGTTTTTGCTCGTCGGGCCTGCAAACCATTGCCCTGGCCTCGCAGCGCGTCATCGCCGGTGAGGGTGACATCTATGTGGCGGGTGGCGTGGAAAGCATTTCCTGTGTGCAGCAGGAGATGAACACCCACATGCTGGCCGACCCGTGGCTACTCAAGAACAAACCCGAAATTTACTGGAACATGCTGCAAACCGCCGAGAACGTGGCCAAGCGCTACAACATCAGCCGCGACGCCATGGACGAGTACGGTGCCGCCAGCCAGCAGCGGGCCTCTGCGGCGCTGGCGGCCGGCCTGTTCAATGATGAAATTGCGCCGATCACGGTCACCATGGGTGTGGCGGACAAGGTCATGGGCCTGACCACCAAAAAGGTCACTGTCAGCCAGGACGAAGGGATTCGCGAAGGTACGACCAAGGAAGGCATCAGCGGCTTGCGCTCGGCTGTGCCCGGCGGCCTGATTACGGCGGGCAATGCCAGCCAGTTCTCGGACGGTGGCGGCGCCGTCGTGGTGATGCATGAAGCCGTTGCCGAGCGCAAAGGTCTGAAACCCCTGGGACGCTTCCTCGGCTTTGCCGTGGCCGGTTGCGAGCCTGACGAGATGGGCATTGGCCCGGTGTTCGCCATCCCCAAGGTGCTGGCGCGACTGGGCCTCAAGGTCAGCGACATTGACTTGTGGGAGCTCAATGAAGCGTTTGCCGTCCAGGTGATTTACTGCCGCGACAAGCTGGGCATTCCGGGCGACCTTTTGAACGTCAATGGCGGCGCCATTGCCGTCGGACACCCTTATGGTGTGAGTGGCCAACGCCTGACCGGCCACGCCCTGATCGAAGGCCAGCGTCGTGGTGCCAAGCGCGTCTGCGTCACCATGTGCATCGGCGGCGGCATGGGTGCTGCGGGCATTTTTGAAGTGCTGTAAACCTTTGCCGGTTGCGGCTTGATGATCAGGGGCTGAGTCGACTTGAGTGAGCGGCTCAGCTTTTTTTTGCCTTGAACGGAGACGACCATGTCACTGCGTCCTACCCTTGAATTTTTGTTGTACCAATGGCTTGGCGCCGGCGCGTTGAACGAGCGTGCGCGATTTGCCGACCATTCGCGTGAGACCTTTGATGCGGTGCTGGACACCTGCGAACGCATTGCCCGTGAGAAGTGCGCACCGTTCAATCGGCTGGTGGACACGCAGGAGCCGCATTTTGATGGCGAGCGCGTCATCCTGCCGCAGGCCACACATGATGCGCAACGGGCGTATGCCGAGTCCGGCATGCTGAGCGCCGCGCAGGATTTTGAGATGGGTGGCATGCAGCTGCCCTACACGATTGAGGCAGCGGCCAATTCATTCTTCGCCTGCGCCTCCGTCAGCATGGGCTCCGGCATGCTGACCACGGGCAACGCCAACTTGCTGATGGTGCATGGCACGCCGCAGCAAAAGGAAGTGTTTTCCAAAAACGAGTTTGCCGGGCGCTGGTCCGGCACCATGTGCCTGAGCGAACCGCAGGCCGGCTCCAGCCTGTCGGATGTGGCAACTCGCGCAACGCCTGATGGCGAGGGCTTTGAGTCTGACCCGCTGGGCGCCCGCTATCGCCTTAAAGGCAACAAGATGTGGATCTCGGCTGGCGAACACGAGTTGACCGAGAACATCATCCACCTGGTGCTGGCCAAAATCCCGGGGCCCGATGGCAAGCTGATTGCGGGCACCCGCGGCATCTCGCTGTTCATCGTGCCCAAGAAAATGGTGAACACCGCGGGCGAGCTCACCGGCGAGCGCAACGACGTGGCCCTGGCCGGTCTGAATCACAAGCTGGGCTGGCGCGGTACCACCAATACGCTGTTGAATTTTGGCGAAGGGAAGTACCCGGTGCAGAGCACGGGCGGTGGCCTTGACGGCCACGGCGCCGGTGCCGTGGGTTACCTGGTGGGCAAACCGGGTGAGGGCCTGCGCTGCATGTTCCACATGATGAACGAGGCGCGTATCGGTGTCGGCATTGCGGCCACCATGCTCGGCATGGCGGGCTACTACGCCTCGCTGGACTACGCCAAAAACCGGCCCCAGGGGCGTCCGGTCGGCGTGGGGGGTAAAGATGCCTCCCAGCCCCAGGTCCGCATCATCGAACACGCGGACGTCAAGCGCATGTTGCTGGCGCAAAAGTCCTACTGCGAAGGCGCGCTGGCGCTGGAGCTGTACTGTGCCCGTTTGGTGGATGAGCAGCATACGGGTGATGCCCAGTCAGCTGATGACGCCCGTTTGCTGCTGGAGGTGCTCACCCCCATCGCCAAGAGCTGGCCCAGCGAATGGTGCCTGGAGGCCAACTCGCTGGCGATCCAGGTGCATGGCGGCTACGGCTACACACGCGACTTCCCGGTCGAGCAGTACTGGCGCGACAACCGACTGAACATGATTCATGAAGGCGCCCACGGCATTCAGGCCATGGACTTGCTGGGCCGCAAGGTGCTGATGGAGAACGGGCGTGGGCTGGTGCTGCTTGACGGACGCATCAGCGCCACCGTTCAACGTGCCCAACAGGTACCCGAGTTGTCAGCGCACGCGGATGCGTTGGCGATGGCGCTGCAGCAGGTGGCGGGCGCCACACAAGCGGCCTGGTCCACCGGCACGCCGGGCGATGCGCTGGCCAATGCGGTACCTTATATGCAGGCGTTTGGCCACACCGTGCTGGCCTGGATCTGGCTGGATGTAGCGCTGGCGGCCTTGACGGCTGATGCTACAAAATTAATAGCTGCTACCGTAGGCAGACTGGGGGCTACGCGCTATTTCTACCACTACGAGTTGCCCAAAATTGGGGCCTGGCTCAAGGTGGTGGAAAGTCGCGACCAGACCTGCGCCGGGATGCCTGAAGAGGCCTTCTGATATCACGCGCGGGACACGCAAATCGCAAGTGCACACGGCACAATCTGCCATCCAATTTGCCACACACAAGGAGACACCATGACCCGTACCATTCAACAACTCTTTGACCTCAAAGGCAAGACCGCCCTGGTGACCGGCGGCTCGCGTGGCCTCGGTCTTCAAATGGCGCACGCGCTGGGTGAAGCCGGCGCCAGGATCATGCTCAGTTCGCGCAAAGCCGAAGACCTGGAGCAGGCGACGGCCGAACTGCAGGCGGCCGGTATTGACGCCCGCTGGATCGCCGCCGACTGCGCCAAAGATGCCGAGATTCACCGGCTGGCCGACGAGACCCTGCAGCGCATGGGTGATGTGGACATTCTGGTGAACAACGCGGGTGCCGCCTGGGGCGCCCCGGCGGAAGACCACCCGATTGAGGCGTGGGACAAGGTGATGAACCTCAACGTGCGCGGCTACTTTATCCTGAGCCAGGTCATCGGCAAAAGGAGCATGATCGCGCGCCGCTCAGGACGCATCATCAACGTGGCGTCCATCGCCGGTCTGGGCGGTAACCCGCCTGAGATGACCACCATCGCCTACAACACCTCCAAAGGTGCCGTGATCAATTTCACCCGTGCGCTGGGCGCCGAATGGGGCAAGTACAACATCACCGTCAACGCCATCTGCCCCGGTTTTTTCCCGAGCAAGATGACCATGGGCACGCTGGCCGCGCTGGGTGAGGAAAAACTGGCTGCGAACGCGCCGCTCAGACGCTTGGGTGATGACGAAGACCTCAAGGGTTTGTGTGTGCTGTATGCGTCAGACGCCGGCAAACACATCACCGGCCAATGGCTGGCGGTGGACGGCGGTGTCAGCGTGGTGACTGGTGGCTAGAACTGTGACTGAGCAGAGTTTCAGCATGAGCTTCGGCGTTGAGATTCCCTTTGTCAATCACCTTGGTTTTGAGCTCAAGGTTTTTGACGGCGGGTTTTCCGAACTTATCTACCCTCCCAAGCCCGAACACCTCAATTCGTTTGGCGTCACGCATGGCGGCGCACTCATGACTCTGCTGGATGTCACCATGGCGGTGGCGGCGCGCAGCGTGCAAAAAGACACGGGCGTGGTCACCATCGAGATGAAAACCAGCTTCATGCAGCCGGCGCGGGGCAAGCTCATCGGCAAAGGCCATTTGATGCACCGCACCGCCACCATGGCCTTTACGGAGGGCACGATTTTTGACGAAGAAGGGCGGGCTTGCGCCCACGCCACCGGCACCTTCAAGTATGTGAAGCGCCTGCCAACCGGGCCGAAAAGCGCCAACGCGCTAAATGTGACGTCTGGCGTCATTTCCACCGATTAAATTTTTTCAGGAGTTCCCCATGCCCCAAAACAAGCAGATTCATCTGGACAACCGCCCTGTGGGCGAAGCCGTCGCCAGCAATTTCAAGCTGGTCATCAGCGACACGCCAGCGCTGCAGGATGGGCAGGTACTGGTGCGCCATCATTTCCTGAGCCTCGACCCCTATATGCGTGGCCGTATGAACGATGCCAAAAGCTATGCTGTGCCGCAGGCCTTGGGCCAGACCATGGGCGGTGGCACGGTAGGTGAAGTGGTGGAGTCCAGAAATGCCAAATTTTCGGTGGGTGACAAAGTCGTTGGCATGGGCGGCTGGCAGCAATACAGTGTCGTGGACGCCAATCAGCCAGGAGCGCTGCGCAAAGTCGACACCACCCACATTCCCCTGAGCGCTTACCTGGGGGCGGTGGGCATGCCCGGCGTCACCGCTTGGTACGGTCTGGTCAAAATCATCGAGCCCAAAACCGGTGAAACCATGGTGGTGAGTGCTGCCACCGGCGCCGTGGGCAGCGCCTTTGCCGCCCTGTCGAAAGCGCGCGGCTGTCGCACCGTCGGCATTGCCGGCGGCCCTGACAAATGCAAATATGCCGTCGAGGAACTGGGCTTTGACGCCTGCATCGATTACAAGCTGCACCAGGACGCGGCATCGCTGTCCAAAGCACTGAAGGACGCCTGTCCGGACGGCATCGATGGCTATTTTGAAAACGTGGGCGGCATGGTGCTGGACGCTGTGCTGCCACGCATGAACGCGTTTGGCCGCATTGCCGTGTGCGGCATGATTGCCGGCTACGATGGCGCGCCGCTGCCGCTGGCCAATCCGGCGCTGATTCTGACGAACCGGCTCAAGGTGCAGGGCTTCATCGTCAGCGAACACATGGAGGTCTGGCCGGATGCGCTCAAAGAGCTGGGCACGCTGGTGGCCACCGGCAAGCTCAAGGCCCGCGAGTCGATTGCACAGGGTATTGAAGCGGCGCCTGAAGCCTTCCTGGGTTTGCTCAAAGGCAGGAATTTCGGCAAGCAGCTGGTCCGGCTGGTCTAGACACCTCCAGCATCAAACAACGTCAGGATACAGGCATGGCCGACATCATTCTTCATCACTATCCCACCTCGCCGTTTTCAGAAAAAATCCGGCTGGTGCTAGGGTATAAAAAATTGGCCTGGAAGTCGGTGATCATCCCGAACATCATGCCCAAGCCGGATGTGCTGGCGCTCACCGGGGGTTACCGCAAGACGCCATTCATGCAGATTGGCGCCGACATTTACTGCGACAGCGCGCTGATCTGTGATGTGCTGGAACATCGCCAGCCCGCGCCCACGCTCTACCCCGAGGGCATCCAGGGCGTGGCGCGTATCACGGCGCAATGGGCCGACACCACACTGTTCTGGGCTGCCATGGGGTACAACCTCAGTCCAAAAGGCGCCGCGTATATGTTTGCTGGCGCCCCGCCTGAGGTGGCCAAAGCCTTTGGGGAAGACCGCGGCAAGATGGCAGCCGGCATGACGCGTCTGCGTCCGGGAGACGCCACTGCCGCCTACAAGAGTTACTTGCGGCGGCTGGCCAACATGCTGGAACGCAGCACCTTTTTGCTGGACGCAGCGCCTACGGTGGCCGACTTTGCCGCTTACCATCCACTGTGGTTCTCACGCGTGCGCGTGCCGGAAATGGCGGGCATTCTGGATGCTACCCCGGGCGTGCTGGCCTGGATGGACCGCATGGCGGCGCTCGGCCATGGCAGCCTGCAGAAGTTCAGTGCGGCAGAAGCCGTGGCACTTGCTGCCCAATCAACGCCACGCGCTGTTGAAAACGAGGTGTTTCAGGACGAACACGGCATTCCCTTGGGCAGCCGCGTCACCGTTGCGGCTGAGAGCTTTGGATCGGAGCCCACCGAGGGCGAGCTCATCGCCGCCACCCGCATGCACTACACCCTGCGCCGCACCGACGAACGTGCCGGCACGCTGCATGTGCATTTCCCCCGCATCGGTTACGTTTTGAGAAAAGCTGAAGCCTGAACGGCAGTATCAGGCATTGACAGGAACATCATGATTACAAATTTCAACGGCAAAACAGCCGTTCTCACCGGCGCAGGTTCAGGCTTTGGCCTGGAGTGCGCCCGCATTGGTGCCAGACTGGGCATGAACCTGGTGCTGGCTGATGTGCAACAGGACGCGCTCGACAAGGCAGCGGCCGAGATGCAGGCGGCGGGCGCGCAGGTGCTGGCGTTCAAACTGGATGTCTCCAAGGCCAGCGAGGTTGAGGCTTTGGGCCGGGCCGTGCAACAGCGCTTTGGCGCGCCACACTTCATTTTCAACAACGCAGGTGTGGGGGCAGGGGGCCTGATCTGGGAGAACACCGCCAAAGACTGGGAGTGGGTGATTGGCGTGAACCTGATGGGTGTCGCCCACGGTCTGCGTGTCTTCACGCCCATGATGCTCGACGCTGCCCAAAAAGACCCCGCTTACCAGGGCCATATCGTCAACACCGCCAGCATGGCCGGCCTGCTCAATGCGCCCAATATGGGCATTTACAACGCCAGCAAACATGCGGTCGTGAGCATGAGCGAGACGCTCTATCAGGATCTGGCGCTGGTCACCGATCAGATCAGCGCCTCGGTGTTGTGTCCGTTCTTTGTACCCACCGGCATCAGCCAGAGCCATCGCAATCGCCCGGTGCATGCTGCCGCGGACCAACCCACCCGAAGCCAGCTCATCGGGCAGGCCATGAGCGACAAGGCCGTGGGCTCGGGTAAGGTTAGTGCCGCTGACGTGGCGCAAAAAGTGTTTGACGCGATTGCCGCCAACCAGTTCTACATCTACAGCCACCCCAAAGCCATTGGCTCGGTGCAGACCCGGCTGGAAGACATCATGCTGGCCCGCAATCCGACCGATCCGTTCTCGCACAAGCCGGAACTGGGGGTGGAGTTGAAGCGGGCGCTAAGAGCTGATTAAGGGTGAATGGGCGTGTGAGTGAAAGCGCAGCGGCCGGCGCGTCAGGGTCAATGCACGTTGACGACGCGCGCTTCGGAAAACAAATCCACTTGCGCCAGCATCTGGTCTGTTTTCCCAATCAAGTACACGTACTGGGCCAGTGCCTTGTCCCGGATGAAACTTGCGGAGGACTCGGCTGTGAGTAATTTGTCAGGGTGCTGAGGTCGTGCCACCGCAAATCCCTGCACGTAATCGACCCCAATTTCGGTAAGGGTCTGCACTGTCGCGTTGTCTTCGGCCCACTCGGCGATCACCTTCATGCCCAGGTTCTTGGCCAGGTTGACGATGGCTTCAACAATGGCGATGTTGGCTGGGTGTTTGTTCATGTTGACGATGAAGCTGCCATCGATCTTCAGCAGATCCGCGGTGAACTCCTTCAAGTAGGAGAATGAGGTGTAACCCGCGCCAAAGTCGTCCAGCGCTACTTTGGCGCCGTAGCCTCTCACCTTGTCGACGAACCGCCGGGTATTCTCAACATCGTGCAAGGCCACACTTTCAGTAATCTCAAGGCACAGTTTGCCGACGATATGCAGGTTTTGTTCAAGGGTGGCATACACGTCCTGCAGGAACTTCTCATCGTTCAGTGAGGCACCACTCAAATTCATGCAGACGAATTTCGTGTGCTTCATTTGGAGTTGATTTTTGTCGAGCCAAGCCAGGGTTTTTGCCAAGACCCAGCGGTCAATCACGCCCATGCGACCACTGGCTTCACCCGCCGCTATCAGGTGGTCGGTGCGAACCACCTGGCCATCCGGGTCGCGCATGCGCAGCAACACTTCGAAGTTAAGCGATTCATGCGGCGCCGTGAGCGACATGATGGGCTGCATTTCCAGATACAGACCGTCGGTGGCTGAACTGGTGGAAAGCAGCGCAATCAGTTTGAGTTCAGCCTCATGTTGCTGGAACACGATGGCATCCCTTTCATACACTACCAAACCGGCCCCATTGGCGGACTTCGCCTGGCGGCACGCGCGATCGGCAGAAGACATGGCGTCGTTGAACTGCATGCCGGCGCTGATCTCGACAAGTCCGATGGAGCCGCGAACGTGAAACGCCTTGTCGCCAACGCGGTAGGGCCGAGTGCCAATGCTGTCGATGATGCCGCGGCACATGAGCGAGGCCAGTGCGATCGGTGTGTCAGGAAACACGATGACGAACTCATCGCCGCCAACCCGGCCAAACTGAATGTCGCGCGAGAGAATGTCCGACACGCGCGTGCACACTTGCTGCAGCACTTCATCGCCGGCACCGTGGCCAAACAGGTCATTGATCAGCTTGAAACGGTCGAGGTCAAGATAGGCCAGGGCCAGCGAGTTACCCTCAGATATCTTCTCGATGGCGCTGTTAAGCCCTTTCTCGATGCCTCGCCGGTTAAGTACTTTTGTCAGTGAATCATGGTTGGCCAGGAAATGCAGATCTTCGGTGGCCCTGGATCTCTCAGTGACGTCCTGCAACGAACCCTCGATCTTGCCGCGAGCCAGCGTTGCCTTGACGAGAAAGCGCTTGGGCTCACGGGCGCCGGGCAGTCGCTTGCCCCGTATTTCCATCTCGTCTTCGTTGTTGTTGTGCACCATATGGTGCAGTCGTGTCCAAGTCTCCTCGTTGAAATACTGCTGCCAGGCATTGCTGCCGTCTACCAGAACATTCGCGCCCAACATGCCGAGCAGGGCCGGGTTGGCGCTCGTGAATCGGCCACGCAGGTCCAGCGTAAAAAGACCGATCGGCATCGCCTCATACGTGTGTTCGAGTTCGGCCTGTGCTTCCAGACGCTTTTCATGCTCCTGTCGCATCTGCTCGGCGATGGCAAGAGAGGCAAGCAGGCCAGACGCCAACGCAGCAGTTACGCTGTTGAATGTTCCAATTAGTCCTTTGATGCCATAGGCTGCGGTCAGAATCTCGGATAGGCTCGAAAGGAATGTGACTGCAAGTGAGGCGCTATACCAGAGCGCTACGCGTGAACGTGTCTTGATAACAATATTTCCAAGACTAACGATCATCAATATCAGACCTGGGCCTGCGAAAAACCACATTGTCGGTATAAAAATACTTCTAGGCATTAAGACGGCCGACAAGAGAAGTGGAATGCACAACCAGTGGCAGAGTTTTATCGCCGTGGCATATCGCGTTTTGACCAGTTCATCATGGAACATGGTTCTATATAGAGTAAGCGTCAGTAAAGCGTAGCTTGCAAGCGTGATTGATCGGCCAGGAGTGAGCCAATCTCTGGGAATGGAATGATTGAGCCACTGAGTGTCCCATCCGCCAGAGGTTGCGCCCACCCTGAGGCTTAGCACCAGCCACGCAGCGAAAATCAAGTAAAGCTTCTGTCGATTGATCAGTGCCGCCACTAGTACAAACACAGTCAGCACAAGAATTCCACCGTCAAGTAGGCCTGATTTCCGATGAAAGTCCTGAGAGGAAATATCTAACTGATCGGGCGACCACAATTCCGCAGTTAGGCGGGCAGGACCTAAAAACGTTGTTCGACAGATGATCTCCTGTCCGGTGTGATTCAGTTTGAGGGCATATCCCGCTTTGATGGGACTAAGTTGGCCGTTTGGATTATCGCCAATAGAATGACCAAGTAAACGCTGTGAATCACCATCCCAACAGGCAATTTCCGTGGCATGGCGGGAAGGAAACTCCACCATCTTGTTGGAATCAGGAGCCTGTTTCGTCAGGAAACTAAACCAGATGGGCGCCTCTGACAGCTTGTTGTCGTAATGATTCTTGATCGGCTCAAGCGCCAGTTGTGCACGTGCTTCGTTGAGGGAAAGTGTGCCGCCAGACTGTACCAATATGTGCAACTCAAGCCGTTTGTCTGGCGTCGCAGCATACTCGTCGTTCCAAAGAAGCAGCGCAGCCAAGGACGCAAGTCCGATGGCAATGGGAATTACGTAGAACGAAAGTCCTGACACGATCCATTCAAAGATCAAATGGATACGCCGTGACTGCAAATTGTTGAAAAAAGAATAACGATGCAAAACCGATTCCTACACAAAGTCAACGGGAAGTTGCCTCAGACTTACATGACGTAATTCTTGAGCAACTCCCCGCAGCCTCAAATACTGCATAGGATAACTGGGTCGTGCGTGCTTGCCTAGCGGGCACTGATTGCAGTTACATATATCCGATTAGCGGGCACCTGCGTACGCCCAACGGCTATTTGACTTGGTCAAATACGTATTGACAGTGATGGCACGGTCGCTGACATCGATATCGGGATGATAGGTCGTGCAAAAAAACTTCAACATGGGATGCTGGGCGTGAGTCCAGCGTGATTGGCCTGTTTCAATTTCAAACCCCATCATGCGGTGAGGGACATTGTCCATGTGAGGCAAGGGGATGTAACCTGAACCGGGGAAAATGTCTTCGAACATGAGTTGCTGGTATTGGCGGTCGAGAGGTGCTCTGGCTGCGACCAAGGCCCAATCAATTTCTTTTTGCTCGCAATATTGAAAACTTGCTTTGACTAGAACAAGTTTGACCAAACGACCGACGATTCCTTGAGTAATACCCAAACGGCTAACCTGCGCTAGAGGCTGGTCTTTAAATGTTTTTGGCAATTTAATAGACTTCTCCAGGCTCAAAGGCCGGTAGCGATTGGTCTGAATGCGGACTGACCCAAGCGCTGACCCGTCCAGCTTCGATTCTGCAAGCAACACCACCACGCCGTCTTCCGTATCGGCTTTTTCAGGGGATGTCAGTGTTTCAGCGACCGCCGGCATATGCCGCGCGTAGGCCGAATGGCGGATTTTCACAGCTTTTTTCAAGTCTTCTTCATTGCGCACCAGCCGGACGGTGAACGGAAGCAGCTCCTCGGTCATGACGGGTTCGTTCAGTGCATCGACGCGTGATCGAAGTGCCTCGATCCGATGAGGCGGCAAGGCTGCGGACGTAGCTGGATGAATCATGGAAATACTCCTCGGGGGGACGGTTGGTTGGACCCATCGGATGGCCAAAATGCTTCCGCCCGACGCGTTGAAGATGACTGTAAATTTGCATTTTTGAAACTTGAGTCAGCGTTTGGATAAAAAGAATGTAGGGGATGTCGATTAATCTTGTAAGGCTTTTCCTACAAGAGAGTCGCCCATACCGCGTGCACCGCCCGCACCGGCCTGCCGGTTTTGCCCGGGCCGCCTGTGGCACACTCGCGGCCTTCGTTACACGTTTTCAGCCAGCGCAAGGTTGGCGGTTCCCAAAAGTCATGCAGAAAATCATCGCGCAGATCGCGCAGGAAATCCGGGTTCAGAACAAACAGGTGCAGGCCGCCGTCGAGCTGCTGGATGGTGGTGCCACGGTGCCCTTTATCGCCCGCTACCGCAAGGAAGTGACCGACGGGCTCGACGACATCCAGCTGCGTGAGCTGGAAGCCCGGTTGAGCTATCTGCGCGAACTGCGTGACCGCCTCGCGGCCGTGATCAAGGCCATCGAGGAACAGGGCAAGATGACGCCCGCCTTGCTGGCGGCGCTGGTGGCCGCACCCACCAAGCAGGAGCTGGAAGACCTGTACCTGCCGTTCAAGCTGAAGCGTCGCACCAAAGGACAACTGGCGCGCGAGGCCGGCCTGGAGCCGCTGGCGGATGCGCTGTTTGCCAACCCCGCGCTGGTGCCCAATGACGAGGCGCTGGCCTATGTCATTCCGATGCGGCCGGTCGTGGAGGGCGAAGACAAACAGCCCGATTTTTCGACCGTGCAGGCGGTGCTGGATGGTGTGCGCGACCTTTTGAGCGAGCGTTGGGCCGAAGATGCCACCGTGGTGCAGGACCTGCGTGAATGGCTGTGGCAAGAGGGACTTTTCAAAAGCCAGCTGATGGACGGCAAAGACGAAAACAACGCGGATATAGCCAAGTTCCGTGACTATTTTGACTATGACGAGCCGATTGGCCGCGTGCCCTCGCACCGCGCGCTGGCGGTGTTTCGTGGTCGTGGGCTGGAGATACTGGATGCCAAGCTGCTATTGCCTGAGCCAAATCTGCCTCTGGCCCCCGTATCTACTGCACAAGCAGCTATTAAAAAGATAGCGACTCCGGTGGTCTCGCTGGCCGAGGGGCGCATCGCGCTGCGGCTGGGCTGGAGCCACAAGGGCCGCGCCGCCGATGATTTGATTCGCAAATGCGTGGCCTGGACCTGGCGCGTCAAATTGAGCCTGTCCACCGAGCGCGACCTGTTTACCCGTTTGCGCGAGGACGCCGAAAAGGTGGCCATCAAGGTGTTTGCCGACAACTTGCGTGATCTGCTGCTGGCCGCACCCGCCGGGCCGCGCGTGGTGATGGGGCTGGACCCGGGCATCCGCACCGGTGTGAAAGTGGCGGTGGTCGACACCACCGGCAAGCTGGTGGAAACGGCCACCGTTTTCCCGCACGAACCGCGCAAAGACTGGGAAGGCTCCCTGCACACCCTGGGCAAGCTGTGCGAAAAGCACGGCGTCAACCTGATTGCCATTGGCAACGGCACGGCCAGCCGTGAGACCGACAAACTGGCAGCCGACCTGATCAAGCTGATGGCCAAAGCGTCAGACCGCCTCATTGAAAAAGTGGTGGTGAGCGAGGCCGGGGCCTCGGTCTATTCCGCCAGTGAATTTGCTTCGCAAGAGATGCCGGACGTGGACGTGAGCCTGCGCGGCGCCGCCAGCATTGCCCGCCGCCTGCAAGACCCCCTGGCCGAACTGGTCAAGATCGATCCCAAATCCATTGGCGTCGGCCAGTACCAGCACGACGTCAATCAGAGCGAGCTGGCCAAGACGCTGGAAGCCGTGGTGGAAGACTGCGTGAACTCGGTGGGTGTGGACCTGAACACCGCCAGCGTGCCGCTGCTCTCGCGCGTGTCGGGCCTCTCAGGCAGCGTCGCCAAGGCGGTGGTGCGCTGGCGCGAAGCCAACGGTGCATTCAACAACCGCCAGCAGCTGATGCAGGTGACGGGTCTGGGCGCCAAGACCTTCGAGCAAAGTGCAGGTTTCCTTCGCATTCGCGGCGGCGACAACCCGCTGGACATGACCGGGGTGCACCCCGAGACTTATCCGGTGGTGGAAAAAATCATGACGCACACCGCCAAGCCGGTGGCGGAGCTGATGGGTCGTGCCGACATGCTGAAGGTCCTCAAGCCTGAGCTGTTTGCCAATGCGCAGTTTGGCGTCATCACGGTCAAGGACATTCTGGGCGAGCTGGAAAAACCTGGCCGCGACCCGCGCCCGGACTTCAAGGTGGCGCGCTTCAATGACGGTGTGGACGACATCAAGGACCTGAAAGAAGGCATGGTGCTGGAGGGCACGGTGAGCAACGTGGCGGCCTTTGGCGCCTTCGTCGATCTGGGCGTGCACCAGGACGGTCTGGTCCACGTGAGCCAGTTGAGCCACAAGTTTGTAACCGACGCGCGCGAGATCGTCAAAACCGGCGACATCGTCAAGGTGCAGGTGGTGGAAGTGGACGTGGCACGCAAGCGCATCGCGCTGACCATGAAGCTGGGTGCGCCACCGGCCCGACGCGACAGCGCGGGCGACAACCGCTTTCAGGGCGTTGCCAATAACCAGCGCGGCAGAGCCGGCGGGCAGGGCGCGGGGCTGCAATCCAGCTCGCCGCAATCCACCGCCATGTCGTCTGCGTTTGCCAAACTCAAGGATGTCGGCCGCTGATACATAATGTTTCAATCGGGTTCATCAATCAATGGAGTCTTGTTGTCATGGAACTGAATGCCCTGCTGGCTTCCCAGTTCGTTCTGCCCAGCATTCCCAAGGTGGTTGCGCTTTTGCTCAGCGAGCTCGATCGTGACGAACCCGACCTGAAAAAGGTCACCCAGCTCATCAGCACCGACCCAGCGTTGACGACGCGCCTGCTGCAGTTGTCCAACTCGGGGTTTTTCAAGCTGTCAGGCAAGATCAGCAGCGTATCCGAGTCCCTGGCGATTCTGGGCCTGGGCCACGTGCGGACCATGGCGGCGGCGGCGGCCTCTGGCGCCTCTTTCAAGGCGGTGCCGGGCATCAACCTGCAGCAATTCTGGGCCTACAGCCTGAACGTGGCCAAGCTGTCCCGTTCCCTGGCGGGCGTGGTGCGACAGAACCAGCAGGCCGCTTTTACCTGCGGCCTGATCCACGCGGTGGGCGAGCTGGCCATGCACATGGGCATGCCCGATGAGGTGGCCGCGCTGGACCGTGAAGTCCCCCCGCTTGATCTGAATCGCGCCAAGGCCGAAACAAGGTTTTTTGGTTATTGCTATGCCCAGGTGGGCGCCGGTTTTGCGCGTCAATGGCAGTTTCCGCAGCCGATTGTGGAGGCACTGGAACATCAGTACGCGCCGTTTGAAAACAATGTTTATGAACCCCTGGCGGGCGTCATTCATCTGGCCACCTGGCGGGCTCGCGCCAAAGAGGCGGGGCTGTCCGACAAGGCCCTGGCGGTGACCTTTCCGGGCTCGGTGGGCGAGGTGCTGGAGCTTGACATTGACATGGTGCTGCAGCAGGACCCGATCGACTGGTCGGCCCAGACACCGGGACGCATACTGCTGTAGTGGCGCTATACGCCCACGCCCATTCACCGCTCGCGTCCGCTTAACAGCGCACTACTTCCCGCTCACTATGCGGGCGAGCGCTCCCGCATACAAATGATGTTTTCTATTCGCGGGATTCAATTCACGCACCCGATTGAGCAGCTCTTCCACCTCCCGGGCCATGAGATTGTTAGTGCCCTCCTTGTTCATCAGGCCGATCAGCAAGCCGCACAGATTCATGATGATGACTTCGCTGCTGGGCAGATTTTGTACGGCGCTTCTCAGTAGCTTGGCGCCCTCGTGGAATTCACCTTTCTTGGCCAGCATGACGCCCTGGTTGTTGATGTTGATGACTTCCTGCCGGGATTCCTGGATGAGCGTCTGGCCTTCTTCTGCCAATTGTTCGCTTTCAAACACGGCTTCAACCTGGCGGAAGATCTCAGCGTTCTCATGGTTGTTTTTCACAATATCCTGGAGCAACGCGCAAGCCTTGTCTTTTTTCCCAAGCTTGAACAGGGACTTGGCCATGTCCATCGCGACCTCATGGCTGACTTTGCCGGACAGCTGTTCCATCAGCGCCTCGGCCCCCGCCATTGCTGCTTCGGCTTTCGCCGATTGCCCTATTTTGTTATAGACCGCGCTTTCCGCCGCGGCGGTCTGGATGGCGGCTTCAGGATTGTCCCTGAACTCCCTTTTGCTTCGGTGGAGGACTCTCAGGGCTTCGTCAGGCGAATTCTTGTCGGAAAACACGCGGGCCAGCCCGGCATAAACAGCCGGGTTCTTGTAGGGAGAGAATTCGCTGATCGTGATGGTTTTTTCAAACGCTGCCTGGGCGACATCCAGGGAGCCATTTTTGTAAGCCGTCTCGCCGAGGATTTTTTGTCGGGTTGACGAATTGGGAGAGAGCTTCACCGCTTGAAGCAGCACCTGCTGTGCCTGCTCTCCATCACCAAGCGCATTGAGGGTTTTGGCCAGCCAGTCGGAGGCCTCCATGTACATCCTGTTTTCCTCCAGTACTTGCTGGAAGATTTCCTTGGCGCTGGAATACTCCTGGGCGTAAAAATGAATCTTGCCCAGCCCTGTTTTTGCCCAGGGCACGTTGCGGCTTGCCTGAACCGACTCAAAAAGAGCCCTGGCTGCGTCGTAGTCCCCCATGGTCAGTAACAGGTCGCTCTTGATGCGCAGGATTTCCTGGGGATTCAACGCCTGGGTTTTTAACTGCTGGTCGCATTGGGCGACTGCTGCGAGATAATCCCGGGCTTTAATGGCCGCTTCGATCCCGCCAAGCGACTGCTTCCTGGCGATCTGTTTTTGCAGTCGACTTTCCAGCAAACTCTGATTGATTGGTTTCAACAGATAGTCGTCCGGCTTGACCTCCGCCGCGCCCATGACCATGTCGACGGTCTTCTCGGCCGTGACCATCACCCAGATGGTGGACAGGCCGATATAGTTGCGCAGCTTCGACTCCTCCAGAATCTGCTGCCCGTTCTGGCCAGGACCCAGGTTGTAATCACAAATCACGACGTCATAGTTGTTCGTGCTGAGCTGGCTCAGGGCCTCCTTGCCATTGCTCGCGGTGTCGATCTTGGTGACACCCATTGATTTGATGATGTCGCGCAGCATCGTGCGCATGCCCTGGAAGTCGTCGATCACCAATATGCTGGCTTGCTTGAGAGGAACAGTCATCGCCTTGATCTTTCGTTCAACAGGACTACGGAAGTCTCACCACAAAACATCCGCCGCCATAGGCGCCGCCATTTTCAATGCTGAGTGAGCCGTGATGGATGCCGTTTTTGTGCATGTTTGCGACACGGGAAGAGAAATAAAAACCCAAACCGGTGCTGCCGCTTGAAAAACTGATGCCTTTATTGGCCGAGATGCCGTCCTTTAGCAGCATGCTTTCCGGGTAGCCCCGGCCGTTGTCTTCGACGCGCAGCTCAAGGAAGCCACCCTCGATTTTTGCGGCGATGCGAATCTTGTCGGTTGTGTAGTTGTAGGCATTGTTCAAGGCATTGATCAATATGCCTGTGACCAGATCCCGGTCGATATACCAATGACAATTTTCGTCACATTCCACCGACATGGAGATCCCCTTGAAGTCCACGATCGATTTGTTCTGCAGGACGGCCTCTTCAATCACATCGGATACGGATTGTTCAGCCATGTCCATCGGGTAGATTGAATTCCCGAGTTTGTAGAGGCTGAGCAGTTGAATGAGGTTCGAGTTCATCCGGTTTGCCTGGTAGATGATCAGCCCCAGGCTATCGAACGATGGCGTATCACCCTGTTGGCGGCAATGGATGGCAATTTTTTCCAGGGCGCTGACCTGAATATTCAGCGAGTTTTTCATGTCGTGAATCGATGATGCGATGAAATCAGTGAAACTGATGTCGTCCTGTGCCATATCGCTCTCCTGGTTTCGTGGCGCTAAACGTGCTTGACGAAAAGGAACCGGTGGAGAGCGGGATGCAGGGATAAGTCGCTGAACTCCAAAGAGTCAGTGATAACAGACTTGCCGCCTGGCGATCCCGCTGTCGTAGGCATGCTGCCCTTAGACCGGTAACTTTGCGTCCCCGCCTTTCGGTCGGGTTTGCCCTTTTTGCATATTAAAACATTAATGCCATCATGGGAATAGATACTTGCGACTGTTGATGGTGCAAGTTCAAATATTTTTCGGCGGGTGGCGTTCGGCTCCAGGGGGAAGTGGCACTCGCTCAAGACCACGATCGACCTGATACCAGCCGGCCGGTTTGAGTTCGCTGGCGGGTTAGCATGGGCATATGCAAACCGCCCCGCACCACAGCGCAGGAATGGCCCGCCTGATTTTTCCGGTGCTGTCGGGCTTTGTGGTGGGCACCGCCTTGCAGTTGCAGCAGGTGGCGCTCTTTTCCTGGCCGGTCTATGGGTGTTTTGTGCTGCTGGCCCTCGTGTTTTGGGCGGTAACAGCTATCAAATCAATAGCGACTCGTTGGCGTATCGTGCTGGCGGCTCTGGCCTTTGGTCTGCTGGCCTTCGGCGTGACCGGGCTGCGCGCCTCGGTTTTTTTGAACGACGCGCTGGATGCCGGGCTCGAAGGGCGCGACGTGGCGGTGACCGGTGTGATCGCCGACATGCCGCAGCGCAACGAGGCAGGTCTGCGCTTTCGCCTGGACGTGGAGTCGGCGCAACTGCAAGGCACATCAGTGCGCATGCCCCCGCGCATTTACCTCGGCTGGTACTCCGGCGTGTTTGGTGGCGGTGGCGCCGGCATGGTGGGCGAGCTGCAGCGCCAGCCCGCCTTGATCGAGGCGGGAGAACGCTGGCAGATGACGGTGCGTCTCAAGGCGCCGCACGGCGGCAGCAATCCTTATGGCTTTGACTATGAACTCTGGCTGTGGGAGCAGGGCTTGCAGGCCACCGGCTATGTGCGCGCCGGACCCAAAGACCCCGCGCCGCAGCGGCTGGCCCAAACCGGGCGCCACCCGGTGGAGCGCGCGCGCCAGCAGGTGCGCGACCTGATTTTTGAGCGGGTCACCGAGCGCAAATACGCTGGCCTCATCGCTGCCCTGGTAGTGGGCGACCAGAATGCCATCGACCGTGCCGACTGGGATATCTTTCGGGCGACGGGTGTGGCGCACCTCATGTCCATCTCGGGTTTGCACGTCACCATGTTCGCCTGGCTGGCCGCCCTGGCCGTGGGCTGGTTGTGGCGGCGCTCCGGCCGTCTTTGCCTGTGGGTACCGGCGCCGAGTGCCGCTTTGGTGGGTGGCGTGTTGCTGGCCACGGCGTATGCCTTCTTCAGCGGCTGGGGGGTGCCCTCGCAGCGCACGGTGCTGATGCTGGCCACCGTGGGCTTGCTGCGCCTGTCGGGCAGGCAATGGCCCTGGCCGCACGTGTGGTTGCTGGCGTGCGCGGTGGTGGTGGCGATGGACCCGTGGGCTCTGCTGCAGGCCGGGTTCTGGCTCAGTTTTGTCGCGGTGGGTGTGCTGTTTGCTACAGATTCAGGAGCTGTTCCTGCGAGAACCACGATTGATGCTGGCGCGAGGACAGCCGCCGCGCCGGGCCGCCCCAAGCAAGGCTGGGCCCCCTCGGGGGGCAGCGCAGCACATGCAATGGCAAGCGTGGGGGCCATGTTCAGGGAGCAATGGGTGATCACGCTGGCCTTGACGCCGCTCACCCTGCTGCTCTTTGGTCAGGTCTCGGTGGTGGGTCTGGTGGCCAATGCGCTGGCGATTCCGTGGGTGACGCTGGTTGTCACGCCGCTGGCCATGCTGGGGGTATTGGCCGCACCGCTGTGGGATCTGGCAGCGATGGCGATTGCCGCACTGGCGTGGTATCTGCAGCTGCTGGCGGCGCTGCCGTTTGCTACCGTCGTGATAGCGCATTCGCCATTGTGGGCGGGGGCTGCCGGTGTTTTCGGTGGCCTGTTGCTGGCCATGCAGCTGCCCTGGAGCCTGCGGCTGATGGGTGTGCCCCTGATGCTGCCGGTGCTGCTGTGGCAGGCGCCGCGTCCGCTGGAGGGGCAGTTTGAACTGCTGGCCGCCGACATCGGGCAGGGCAACGCTGTCATTGTGCGCACGGCCAGGCATACGCTGGTGTATGACGCCGGGCCGCGCTTCAGCCGCGAGAGCGATGCCGGCCACCGCGTGCTGGTGCCGCTGCTGCGCGCACTCGATCTCCCGGTGGACATGCTGATGCTCAGCCACCGCGACAGCGACCATGTGGGCGGCGCGCTGGCGGTGTTGGCGATGCAACCCGGGGCCGAGCTCATGAGCTCCATTGAAGATGACCATGAACTGCAGAGCGTGCGCAAGGCGACACGCTGCGTGGCGGGGCAGCGCTGGCGCTGGGACGGCGTGGATTTTGAAGTGCTGCATCCGCGTGCGGCCGACTACGACGCTGCCAACAAATCCAACGCCATGAGTTGCACCCTGCGCATCTCCAACGGGGCGCAGGCGGCACTGCTGGCAGGTGATATTGAACAGCACCAGGAAGCACGGCTGGTGGCTGAGGGGGGCAGCGAGGACACGTTGGTGCCGCGCGTGAGGGCAAATAGCTTGAAGGCAGATGTGCTGCTGGTGCCGCATCACGGCAGCAAGACCTCCAGCAGTGCCGCCTTTCTGGATGCGGTTCAGCCGCAGATTGCACTGGTGCAGGCAGGCTACCGCAACCGCTTTGGCCACCCGGCAGATCCCGTCTTGGTCCGGTATGCGGAGCGCCATATTCGCGTGGTCGATTCGCCCCACTGTGGTGCGGCCACCTGGCAGTCGGCCCAGCCGCAAGACGTTCAATGCCAGCGCGCGCAAGGCTTGCGCTATTGGCACCATCGTGCACCCTAGGTTTCGCACCAATCCGGGTTGGCGCAAAGCTTGCTAAGCTAGATTCAGGAGAGAGAGCCTTTATGCAGAAATTCGACGAGATGTACACCCGGCTGCCCTACGAGTTCTTCACTCACGGGGCGCAGATTCGCGACCATTACAAAATCTACGACGAATGGCTGGCGCGCCAGCCCGGCGACATGATGGCCAAGCGGCGCGAAGAGGCGGAGATGATCTTTCGCCGTGTCGGCATCACCTTTGCTGTGTACGGTGAAAAAGATGAAGCAGGCGCCGGCACCGAGCGCCTGATCCCGTTTGACTTGATTCCGCGCATCATCCCGGCGCACGAGTGGGCTTTTCTGGAGCGTGGCCTGGTGCAGCGTGTCACGGCCCTCAATCGATTCATTCACGACGTCTACCACGATCAGGAGATCATCAAGGCCGGCGTGGTGCCGCGCGAACAGATCGAGAACAACGCCCAGTTCCGCCCCGAAATGATGGGCGTGGACGTGCCCAACAACATTTATTCCCATATCTCGGGCATTGACATCGTGCGTGCGCCCAATGCGAAGGGCGAAGGCGAGTACTACGTGCTCGAAGACAACCTGCGTGTGCCCAGCGGCGTGAGCTACATGCTGGAAAACCGCAAGATGATGATGCGCCTCTTCCCCGGCTTGTTCAACGCGCACCGCGTCGCACCGGTTGCGCATTACCCGGACTTGCTGCTGGAGACCCTGCGTGCCAGCAGCCCCGCCACCACGGCGGAGCCCACGGTGGTGGTGCTGACGCCCGGCATGCTGAACAGCGCCTATTTCGAGCACGTTTTTCTGGCGCAGCAAATGGGGGTGGAGCTGGTGGAGGGGCAAGACCTGTTTGTGAAAGACAACTTTGTTTACATGCGCACCACGCGCGGCCCCAGGCGCGTGGACGTGATCTACCGCCGGGTGGATGACGATTTTCTGGACCCCAAGGCATTTCGTCCCACGTCCACACTGGGTTGCGCCGGATTGCTGGAGGTGTACCGCGCCGGCCACGTGACCATCTGCAATGCCGTGGGCACCGGCGTGGCCGATGACAAATCGATCTACCCCTATGTGCCCGGGATGATCGAGTTTTACCTCGGTGAAAAGCCCATCCTCAACAACGTGCCCACCTACATGTGCCGCAACAAGGATGACCTGGCCTACACGCTGGCCAACCTGAAAGACCTGGTGGTGAAAGAGGTGCATGGCGCTGGCGGCTACGGCATGCTGGTGGGCCCGGCTGCGACGAAGGCGGAAATTGAAGACTTCCGCCGGGCGGTGCTGGCCAACCCGAGCGGCTACATTGCGCAGCCCACCCTGAGTCTGTCGAGCTGCCCCACGTTTGTGGAAAGCGGCATTGCACCGCGCCACATTGACCTGCGGCCCTATGTACTCACCGGCAAGAGCGTGCAGATGGTGCCGGGCGGTTTGACGCGCGTGGCGCTGAAAGAGGGCTCGCTCGTCGTCAATTCGTCACAGGGCGGCGGCACCAAAGACACCTGGATTCTGGAGGGTGATGCCCTGCCCGCCGCGCCAGCGCCGACCCCCTCGACAACGCAGTCCCAAACACAGTCATCCTGAGCACAAGGAGTCATTCCATGCTGTCACGCACCGCCGATCACCTTTTCTGGATGTCCCGCTACACCGAGCGGGCCGAAAACACCGCCCGCATGCTGGATGTGAACTACCAGACCGCGCTGCTGCCGCAATCCAACGCGGTGGCGCAGGTGGGCTGGCAGGGTCTCTTGAGCATCAGCGAACTCTTGCCAACCTATGAGGCCATTCACGGCGATGTCAACGCCCGTAACGTGATGGACTTCATGGTGAAGGACGAGAGCAATCCCTCCAGCATCCTGTCGTGCCTGAGTGCTGCACGGGAGAACGCGCGGGCGGTGCGCGGCACGCTGACCACCGAAGTGTGGGAGACGCAGAACCAGACCTGGCTGGAAGTCAAGCGCAGGATCAAGTCCGGCGAGTTTGAACGCGACCCGGCGCAGTTTTTTGAATGGGTCAAGTTCCGCTCGCACCTCTCAAGAGGCGTGACGGTGGGCACCATGCTGATGGACGAAGCGCTGCACTTCATGCGACTGGGCACTTTTCTGGAGCGCGCCGACAACACGGCGCGCCTGGTGGATGTGAAGTTTCACGCGCTGCAAAGCGACTTTTTCGGCACGGCCGGCGAGAAGGCGCAGGAGTATGACTTCTACCATTGGAGTGCCATTCTGCGCAGCGTGTCGGGCTTTGAGGTCTATCGCAAGGTGTACCGCGACGTCATCAAGCCGGAGCGCGTGGCCGAGCTGCTGATTCTGCGCGCCGACATGCCGCGCTCGCTGCATGCCAGCCTGAATGAAGTGGTGAACAACCTGGCGCTGGTGGCCAATGAGCAGTCGGGCGAAACGCATCGCCGGGCCGGCAAACTGTGCACGGAACTCAAGTACGGGCGCATCGATGAAATTCTGGCCACCGGCCTGCATGCTTACCTCACGCAGTTCCTGGACCGGGTGAACGACCTGGGCGTCCACATCAGCCGGGACTTCCTGATTCCCTCCACGACCTGAAGTCGTTGGGCGGAACGAGCCGTCCGCATAATGCTCCGCAGAACGACCATTCATGAACGTGGCAGAAATCAATCAGGAGCTGGATCGACGCCTTGCACCCGGTCTTTCAAAATATCACGCTGGCGTCAGCCGCGCGGCGGGAAGTTTCTAAACCCGTACCAGCAATTTACCCAGGTTCTTCCCTTCGAACAGCATGTTGAGCGCATGGGGTAACTGCTCAAAGCCGTCGACAAATGTTTCTTCAAAAACGATTTCCCGGTTTTTGACCCAGGGCTCCACCGTGGCGCGCATTTCGTCCATGCGGTGCGCAAAGTCGCGCGCCAGAATGCCCTGGATGGTGGCGCGCTGAAACAGCATGTGTTGCAGAAAACGCGGCCCCATATCGGGCCGGTCCAGTCCACCGTCGTATTGGCTGATGGTGCCGCAGATGACGATGCGCGCGCGCCGCTTGATCAGCGGGATGACCGCATCGGTCACCCTGCCGCCCACGTTGTCGAAATAAATGTCAACACCGCCGCTTTGGCGTTGCAGTTCTTCGGCCAGCGTCTCGGTGCTCGCAAAGGCGCGGTAATCCACAGCGCCGTCCAGCTTCAGGGTGTCAATCAGGTAGCGGCATTTGGCGGCGCCGCCGGCAATGCCGATCACGCGGCAACCGGCTCGCTTGCCGAATTGGGCCACCAGCGAGCCCACGGCGCCGGCAGCGCCCGACACCACCAGCG
>OFPG01000012.1_pt1 | contig 25477 bp, 15 predicted proteins | sample 1542501 | NCBI WGS metagenome assembly OFPG01 (sample SAMN05503963, study PRJEB24370) | sediment metagenome | isolation source: lake sediment | place: USA: Lake Hill lake, St. Paul Island, Alaska | collected 2013
GTGCGTGACGTGCACGTCACGCACTACGGTCGTGTGTGCCCCATTGAAACGCCTGAAGGTCCGAACATCGGCCTGATCAATTCACTGGCGCTGTATGCCCGCCTCAATGAATACGGTTTCATTGAGACGCCTTATCGTCGCGTGGTGGACAGCAAGGTCACGATGGATATCGATTATTTGTCCGCCATCGAGGAAGGCAAATACGTTATCGCTCAGGCAAACTCCGTGCTGGACAAAGACGGCAAACTCACGGGCGAACTGATCTCGGCCCGTGAAGCAGGTGAGTCGATTCTGGTCGGCGCGGAGCGCGTGCAGTACATGGACGTCTCCCCCGCACAGATCGTCTCCGTGGCCGCATCCCTGGTGCCTTTCCTTGAGCACGACGATGCAAACCGCGCCTTGATGGGCGCCAACATGTCGCGTCAGGCCGTACCGATCCTGCGCCCGGAAAAACCGCTGGTCGGAACCGGTATCGAGCGCGTTGCTGCGATTGACTCCGGCACCGTCGTCACCGCAACGCGTGGTGGTGTGGTGGATTACGTTGACGCGACCCGTGTCGTGATTCGCGTCAACGACGCAGAAGCGCAGGCCGGCGAAGTGGGTGTGGACATCTACAACCTTATCAAGTACCAGCGCTCCAACCAGAACACCAACATCCACCAGCGTCCCATCGTCAAGAAGGGCGACAAGCTGGCCAAGGGTGATGTCATTGCGGACGGCGCATCCACTGACCTGGGCGAACTGGCCTTGGGTCAGAACATGCTGATTGCGTTCATGCCGTGGAATGGCTACAACTTTGAAGATTCGATCTTGATCAGTGAGCGTGTGGTGGCAGAAGACCGCTACACATCGATCCACATCGAAGAACTGGTGGTCATGGCGCGTGACACCAAGCTGGGGTCCGAAGAAATTACCCGCGACATCCCGAACTTGAGCGAGCAACAGCTCAATCGTCTGGACGAGTCGGGGATTATCTACGTGGGCGCTGAAGTTGAGCCTGGCGATACGCTGGTTGGCAAGGTCACGCCTAAAGGCGAGACCACACTGACCCCAGAGGAGAAACTGCTGCGCGCCATCTTCGGCGAAAAGGCCAGCGACGTCAAAGACACATCCTTGCGTGTAGACCAGGGCTCGAAAGGCACCGTGATCGATGTGCAGGTCTTCACCCGTGAAGGCATTGTGCGCGACCGCCGTGCACAGCAAATCATCGACGACGAACTCAAGCGTTTTCGTCTTGATTTGAATGACCAGCTTCGCATTGTGGAAGCTGACGCATTTGACCGGATCGAGAAATTGCTGATCGGAAAAATTGCGAATGGGGGGCCTCAGAAACTCGCCAAAGGCACCAAGATCGACAAGGCCTACCTGGCGTCGGTGGATAAATTCCACTGGTTCGATATTCGCCCAGCCGACGATGAGGTCGCGACCCAACTGGAGAGCATCAAGAACTCCAATGAGCAAACCCGCCACAGCTTCGATCTTGCCTTTGAAGAAAAGCGCAAGAAGCTGACGCAGGGTGACGAGTTGCCTGCAGGCGTGTTGAAGATGGTCAAGGTTTACATTGCCGTCAAACGCCGGCTGCAGCCCGGTGACAAGATGGCCGGTCGCCATGGCAACAAGGGTGTGGTTTCCAAGATCGTCCCGGTCGAAGACATGCCCTACATGGCTGATGGCACCCCCTGCGATATCGTGTTGAACCCCTTGGGCGTTCCTTCACGAATGAACGTGGGGCAGGTGTTGGAAGTGCATTTGGGTTGGGCCGGCAAAGGCATTGGCCACCGAATTGGCGACATGTTGCAGGCAGAAGCCAAGGTGGCCGAATTGCGCACGTTCATGGAAGAGCTCTACAACGGCACAGGCCGCAAGGAAGAGCTGGCTCAATTGAGTGACGATGAAGTGCTGGAAATGGCGGGTAACCTGACGTCCGGCGTGCCGTTCGCGACACCCGTGTTTGACGGCGCATCGGAAGAGCAAATCCGGACCATGCTCAAGCTCGCGTACCCGGACGACGTGGTCAAACAGAAAGGCCTTACCGCCGCGCGCACCCAGGCGCACCTGTATGACGGCCGTTCCGGCGATCCGTTCGAGCGTCCGACCACGATTGGCTATATGCATTTCTTGAAGTTGCACCATTTGGTGGACGACAAAATGCACGCCCGTTCCACCGGTCCCTACAGCCTCGTCACACAGCAACCGCTGGGCGGCAAGGCGCAGTTTGGTGGACAGCGTTTCGGTGAGATGGAGGTCTGGGCGCTGGAAGCGTACGGTGCCGCCTACACACTGCAGGAAATGCTCACCGTCAAATCAGACGACGTGCAGGGACGTACCAAGGTGTACGAAAGCATTGTCAAGGGCGAGCACTCGATCGAAGCCGGTATGCCGGAATCGTTTAATGTGCTGGTCAAGGAAATCCGCTCGCTCGGTATCGATATCGAGTTGGAACGTAGCTAAGCACGGACAAGAAAAGGATTCAACATGAAATCATTACTCGACCTGTTCAAGCAGTTCACGCCTGATGAGCATTTCAATGCCATCAAGATTGGCATGGCCTCTCCCGAGAAGATCCGTTCCTGGTCTTTCGGCGAAGTCAAAAAGCCGGAAACCATCAACTACCGCACGTTCAAGCCAGAGCGTGACGGCCTGTTTTGCGCCAAGATTTTTGGTCCCATCAAGGACTACGAATGCCTGTGCGGCAAATACAAGCGCCTGAAGCACCGTGGCGTGATCTGCGAGAAGTGCGGCGTTGAAGTGACCCAGACCAAAGTGCGCCGCGAGCGCATGGGCCACATCGACCTGGCAGCGCCTTGCGCTCACATCTGGTTCCTGAAATCACTGCCGTCACGCCTGGGCCTGGTGCTCGACATGACCCTGCGTGACATTGAACGCGTGCTGTACTTTGAAGCTTATGTGGTGACCGATCCGGGCATGACGCCGCTGAAGAAATTCAGCATCATGTCGGAAGACGACTTCGACGCCAAATTCAAGGAGTATGGTGACGAATTCCAGGCCAAGATGGGCGCTGAAGGCATCAAGGATTTGCTGCAAAGCATTGATATTGATGGATCGATCGAGAAGCTGCGCAACGACCCGACCGGCTCCGAGCTGAAGATCAAGAAGAACACCAAGCGACTCAAGTTGCTTGAAGCATTCAAGAAATCCGGCATCAAGCCTGAGTGGATGGTGCTCGACGTCTTGCCGGTGTTGCCGCCAGACTTGCGCCCCTTGGTGCCGCTGGACGGTGGTCGATTTGCCACCTCGGACCTGAACGATCTGTATCGCCGCGTGATCAACCGCAACAGCCGCCTGCGTCGCCTGCTTGAATTGAAGGCGCCAGAGATCATTGCGCGCAATGAAAAGCGCATGCTGCAAGAAGCCGTGGATTCGCTGCTGGACAACGGTCGTCGCGGCAAAGCCATGACGGGCGCCAACAAGCGTGCCCTCAAGTCGCTGGCCGACATGATCAAAGGCAAATCGGGGCGTTTCCGTCAGAACTTGCTGGGCAAGCGCGTCGACTACTCCGGTCGCTCCGTGATTGTGGTGGGCCCAACGCTCAAGCTCCATCAGTGCGGCTTGCCCAAGCTGATGGCGCTCGAATTGTTCAAACCTTTCATCTTTGCACGCCTGGAAGCCATGGGCGTGGCCACGACCATCAAGGCAGCCAAGAAGGAAGTTGAATCCGGCACCCCCGTGGTGTGGGACATTCTGGAAGAGGTGATCAAAGAGCACCCCGTGATGCTGAACCGTGCACCTACCCTGCACCGCTTGGGCATTCAGGCGTTTGAGCCCATCCTGATTGAAGGCAAGGCCATTCAGCTGCATCCGCTGGTTTGCGCCGCGTTCAACGCCGACTTCGACGGTGACCAGATGGCGGTTCACGTGCCGTTGTCCGTGGAAGCGCAGGTGGAATGCCGCACACTGATGCTGGCCTCCAACAACGTGCTTTTTCCGTCCAACGGCGAGCCGTCCATCGTGCCGTCGCAAGACGTTGTGCTGGGCTTGTACTACACGACCCGTGACCGTATCAATGGCAAGGGCGAGGGCTTGATCTTTGCCGATACCGGCGAAGTGCAGCGCGCCTTTGATGCCGGCGAGGTTGAACTGGCCGCCCGCATCAATGTGCGTTTGACGGAGTACACCAAGGACAAGCAGACGGGTGAATTGGTGCCTTCGACCACGCTGGTGGAAACCACTGCGGGTCGTGCCTTGTTGTCGGAAATATTGCCCAAGGGATTGCCGTTTGCGAATATCAACAAGGCGCTGAAGAAAAAAGAAATTTCGAAGCTCATCAACGTCTCGTTCCGCAAGTGTGGACTCAAAGAGACTGTGGTGTTTGCCGATAAATTGCTGCAATACGGCTTCCGTCTCGCGACGAAAGCCGGCATCTCGATCTGCATTGAAGACATGCTCGTGCCGACTGAAAAACCGGGCATCATCGAGCGCGCCGAAAAAGAGGTCAAGGAAATCGGACAACAGTACACGTCCGGCCTGGTAACGACAGGCGAGCGCTACAACAAGGTGGTGGACATCTGGGGTAAGGCCGGCGATGAAGTGTCCAAGGTCATGATGGCCCAGCTGTCCAAGGAAGTGGTCACCGACCGCCATGGCAACCAGGTCCAGCAGGAGTCCTTCAATTCCATCTACATGATGGCTGACTCCGGTGCTCGCGGTTCTGCGGCGCAAATTCGTCAGGTGGCCGGCATGCGGGGCCTGATGGCCAAGCCTGATGGCTCCATCATCGAGACGCCGATTACCGCGAACTTCCGCGAAGGCTTGAACGTGCTGGAATACTTCATCTCCACCCACGGTGCCCGAAAAGGTCTGGCGGACACGGCGTTGAAGACAGCGAACTCGGGTTACCTGACACGTCGTCTGGTCGACGTGACGCAGGATCTGGTCGTGACCGAACAGGATTGCGGCACGCATGGTGGCTACCTCATGCGCGCGATCGTCGAAGGCGGCGAGGTCATTGAATCGTTGCGCGACCGCATTTTGGGACGTACAGCAGCAGATGACATTCTGCATCCGGAAAACCGTTCCGTGCTGGCCACGGCTGGCACCATGCTGGACGAAGACATGATCGAAGAGCTGGAAATCGCCGGCGTCGATGAGGTCAAAGTGCGTACGGCGCTGACTTGCGAAACCCGTTTTGGCATTTGCGCCAAATGCTATGGCCGCGATCTGGGCCGCGGTGGCTTGGTTAACGGTGGTGAAGCCGTCGGCGTGATTGCTGCGCAATCCATCGGTGAGCCAGGCACCCAGTTGACCATGCGTACCTTCCACATTGGTGGCGCCGCATCGCGTGCCGCCATTGCGTCCAGCGTGGAAGCCAAGTCCAACGGAAGCATCGGCTTTAACGCCACGATGCGCTATGTGACGAACGGCAAAAAGGAACTGGTGGTGATTTCCCGTTCAGGTGAAATCGTCATCCATGACGAGCACGGTCGTGAGCGCGAACGCCACAAGGTGCCATACGGCGCGGTGCTGGCGGTGAAAGCGGACCAGACCATCAAGGCTGGCGCAATCCTTGCCAACTGGGATCCATTGACACGGCCCATCATCACCGAGTTTGCTGGCAAGGCCCACTTCGAAAATGTGGAAGAAGGCCTGACGGTCGCCAAGCAGGTAGACGAGGTGACGGGTCTGTCCACCATGGTCGTGATCGATCCGAAACGCCGCGGTGCGGCCAAAGTCATCCGTCCGCAGGTCAAGTTGATTGACGCGTCCGGCAATGAGGTGAAAATCCCCGGCACCGACCACTCCGTGACCATTGGGTTCCCGGTTGGTTCACTGGTGCAGGTGCGTGACGGTCAGGACGTGGGCCCAGGCGAGGTGCTGGCCCGTATCCCGATTGAAGGCCAGAAGACGCGCGACATTACCGGCGGTTTGCCGCGTGTTGCCGAATTGTTCGAGGCACGTTCGCCGAAGGACAAAGGTGTTCTGGCTGAAATGACGGGTACCGTGTCATTCGGAAAAGAGACCAAGGGCAAGATCCGTTTGCAGATCACTGACCCTGAAGGCGCAGTCTGGGAAGAACTGGTGCCCAAGGAGAAGAGCATCATCGTGCACGAAGGCCAGGTCGTGAACAAGGGCGAAAGCGTCGTGGACGGCCCAGCCGATCCCCAGGACATTTTGCGACTGCTCGGATCGGAAGAGCTGGCCCGTTACATCGTGGACGAGGTGCAGGACGTTTACCGCTTGCAGGGCGTGAAGATCAACGACAAGCACATCGAAGTGATTGTTCGCCAGATGTTGCGCCGGGTGGTGGTTGAGAATGCCGGAGACTCCAGCTATATCAACGGTGAGCAAGTTGAACGCTCGGAGATGCTCAACACCAATGATGCCTTGCGCGCCGAGGACAAGACGCCAGCAACCTTCACCAATTTGTTGCTTGGTATTACCAAGGCATCGTTGTCGACCGACAGCTTCATCAGTGCGGCGTCCTTCCAGGAGACGACCCGTGTTCTGACCGAAGCAGCCATCATGGGCAAGCGCGATGAATTGCGTGGCTTGAAGGAAAACGTGATTGTTGGCCGACTGATTCCTGCCGGTACCGGCATGGCCTATCACGAAGCCCGCAAGGTTCGCGAGAATATGGACGATGTCGAGCGCCGCGCCATTGCCGAAGCGGAAGCTGCCGAACTGGCAGGTGAGGCCGAAGCGACGGAATCGAACGAAGGAGCGGCAACCGAGTAACACTCGACCCGCTACTGAAACGATAGCGCCTCAGGCCCTTTTCACGGGGGCTTGAGGCGTTTTTTATTGCTACCGTTGAAGATTTCTGCTTGACTGGGTCTGGAGATTGAAGGAAATGAGCGATTCCGTCTTGGTCTGGTTTGCCATCGCTGTTTTTTTATTCTGGTCGATGGGTGCCTACAACCGTCTGATGCGCCTGCGTTCTCAGGGCCTTGTGGCCTTCGCCGCCCTGGAGGGTCCGTTCAACCAGCACGTGTTGCTGGTGAAAAAAAACCTCCCTGACAGGGTTGACGTCCTTGATCCACACGATGAAGGTCACGGGCACGACAGTTCTTCTGCCGCCTGGGCCGGGCTTGCAGCCGCCGCTGACCAGTTCAACGCATCGCTGAAAGTGGCCCGTGCTCACCCTCTGAATGGACCGACGACGAGTGCGCTGAAAACGGCATTTGAGACCCTGTGTCTGTCCTGGTCCCGGCTTCAAGACCTGCCGCCCGATCTGGCAGGGCCTGCACTGCCAAGCGCCTTGCAGTCGCAATGGGAGCATATTGCATTTCAGTCAGAAATGGCCCGGACCGAATTCAACAGGACGGTCACGAATTACAACGAAGCCATCAACCAGTTTCCGGCACTTTTGCTGGCCTGGGTGTTTGGTTTCAAGCCGGCGCAGCCGATATAGGCTTGAAGATGAACTCGAACGAACAGAAAATCCCGTTGTGGCGACAGATGCAGGCGGTTGCCGCCGTGTTGCATGGCATCCGTTCAGGCGTGTCTGGAACGGCGGCGCTGGCCGACGTTCCCACCGATTTGCGGCCTGGCGTTCAGGCGTTGATATTTCATGTGCTGAGGTCACTCGGACGCGCTGAGGCGCTGCGGCAGCTACTCGCGGGTCGCATCCCACCGCCGCCAGCCGACGCGCTGCTATGCACGGCGCTGGCACTGGCCTGGCGAGAGCAGGACGCGCCGTATGAGGTGTTTACGCTTGTCAATCAGGCCGTGGAGGCGGCCAAGAGAAGCCCTGCAACCAGCGCACAGGCAAGCTTCATCAATGCCTGCTTGCGCCGCTTCTTGCGTGAACGCGATGCCCTGGTGGCGATCACTGACAAAAAACCGGTGGCGCGATGGAACCATCCCCAATGGTGGATCGATCGCCTGCAGAAAGAATGGCCAGCAAGCTGGCAGGCCATTCTGGAAGCCAACAACCGCCATGCACCGATGACCCTGCGAGTTAACGTCCGACGAACCACCGTGCTGCCTTACTTGCAGACACTCAAAGATGCCGGTCTGGATGCCATCGCGGCGGGCAGGTACGGCGTGACCCTGGCGCAACCCAGACCCGTGCAAGAGTTGCCGGGCTTTGCGGACGGTGTTGTGTCGGTACAAGATGCTGCCGCGCAGCTTGCCGCTCCGCTGCTGTTGTCCGGCCTGACAGCGGCGGGTCCACTTCATGTACTGGACGCCTGTGCCGCACCGGGCGGAAAAACTGCGCATCTGCTGGAGATCGCGGATTGCGAGGTGACAGCACTGGATGTCGATCCAGTGCGATGCGAGCGAATTCACCAAACCCTGCAGCGACTGGGGCTGCAAGCCCGGGTGCTGGCGGCCGACGCGGCTGACACGGCAGCCTGGTGGGACGGCCAGTTGTTTGACGCCATTTTGCTGGACGCGCCTTGCTCCGCCTCAGGCATTGTGCGGCGTCACCCCGATGTGCGCTGGTTGCGCCGGGAGTCCGATATTGCCCAGCTTGTCGCGATCCAGGCCAGACTGCTCAAGGCCTTGTGGCCATTGCTGAAGCCGGGTGGGCGACTGTTGTACTGCACGTGCTCTGTTTTCAGAGCAGAGGGTGAGGATCAGATACAAACGTTTCTTGCGCACAACACCCATGCCCATTTGCTGCCTTCGCCGGGGCATTTATTGCCCCTCAACGAGGCAAAAGGCGGTGCCGTCCCGGACAATCCAATCGGTGACCATGACGGCTTTTATTACGCATTGCTTGAGAAACGCGCGGCTTGACCTGATCGGGCTGCTGGCTGGCGCGTGTCTGGTTTGGGGCCTCCCCGGGTCAGCGCGGGCCGAAGCACCGATGACAGAAGTATCGCGTTTGCGCTTTGAGCGCGCAGGCGAAGCTGTTCTACTTTCCGCCGCCGTCAAGTTCGAGTTGCCTGCCGCGGTCGAGGAGGCGCTGCTCAAGGGTATCCCCATGGTTTTTGTCGCCGAAGCGGACGTGTTTCGCGAGCGCTGGTACTGGACGAACAAGAAAGTGCTGAGCGCCGAGCGACATATGCGGCTGGCTTATCAGCCGCTGACCCGCCGCTGGCGGTTGAACGTGGCCTCTGGCCTGATCACCAATGCCGGACTGGGTGTGGCCCTCAATCAGAACTTTGAGGCATTGTCCGACGCACTGGCGGCTTTGCAGCGACTGTCTCGCTGGAAGATTGCCGATGTCTCGGAACTCGACCTTGAACAGCGCCACCTCGTGGAATTCCGTTTTCGCCTGGATATGTCACAGCTGCCGCGCCCCTTTCAGATTGGTACGCTCGGCCAGACCGACTGGAATATCTCTGTCTCATCCAGCCAAGCCCTGGTATTGGAGAGCGGCAAGTGAGCGACACGGGCACAGCGGCCGCTAAAGCGAGCCGCTTTTCCATCAGGAACTCCCGCGCCCTGCGCTGGACCGTGGGTGCCGGTCTGGCGGCCATGGTGGCTGTTGGACTGGTGCTGCTGTTCCTGCTGACGCAAGCCACCACGAACCGTGAAATGTACGAGCGCAATTACGCGCGACTCTTTGTACTCAATGTAGTCGTCGCGGGCCTGCTGCTGATCGTCATCCTCTGGATTACCTACCGACTGATAAAGCGGCTGCGCCAGGGTAAATTTGGCAGCCGTCTGCTGGTCAAACTGGCCGCCATCTTTGCCTTGGCGGGCTTTGCGCCGGGTGTCCTGATTTATGTGGTGTCCTACCAGTTCGTGGCGCGCTCCATTGAAAGCTGGTTTGACGTCAAGGTTGAGGGGGCGCTGGATGCCGGCCTCAATCTCGGGCGTGTCACACTGGAAACCCTGTCCAAGGATCTGGCGACCAATGCGCGTGCTTCGACGTCACAGTTGGCAGACATACCGGATGTCAGCGTGACATTGCCCCTGGAACGTGCCCGCGAGCAGTTGGGGGCCAGCGATCTGCTGCTTTGGAGCGCCTCGGGGCAACTTATTGCCGCGACCGGCCAATCCCGGTATCAGCTGAATCCGGAACGGCCAAGCCAACAACAGTTCCGCAATGCGCGGGTCCAGCGATCCATCACCTGGATTGAGGGGCTTGATGATGCGGTGCCGGGCGTGGCGGGGAATGCACGCATCAAGGCGCTGGTTCTGGTGTCCAGCACGAGTCTGGGCTTGCTGAGTGAACCGCGTTTTCTCCTGGTGACGCAGACACTGCCGCCTACGCTGGTGGCCAACGCGCTGGCCGTCACGGAAGCCAACCGCGAGTATCAGGAGCGGGCGCTGGCACGTGAGGGCCTGCGCCGCATGTACATCGGAACCTTGACGCTCAGTCTGTTTCTGGCGGTGTTTGGTGCGGTCTTGTTGGCGGTTGTCTTGGGTAACCAGATCGCGCGCCCACTTCTATTGCTAGCGGACGGCGTGAGCCAGGTGGCCGCAGGGGATTTGACACCGAAAGCATCCCTGCAAGGAAAGGACGAGCTTGATGGTTTGACCCGTTCATTTGCGGACATGACGCAGCAACTGGCAGACGCACGGCAGGCGGTCCAGGCCAGCATGGAGCAGGTCAATGCGGCACGGGCCAATTTGCAGACAATTCTCGACAACCTCACGGCGGGTGTCATGGTGCTCGATGCGCAAGGCGTCATTCAGTCATCCAATCCGGGCGCCACACGCATTCTGCGGGTGCCTCTGGCGGTCCACGAGGGCCATCGCCTGGCTGAGATTGAGGGCTTGCAGACGTTTGGCGAAAAAGTTCAGGCGCAATTTGATTCGTTTTTGGGCGCTCGCAGCGAACATGGCCTCGATCACTGGCAGCAGTCATTTGAGTTGGGGAACGCCGCCGCTGCGCTGACCGGCAGGCAGGCCGATGATGCTATTATTTTAGTAGCGCGTGGTGCTGAACTGCCGGGATCGGCCAGGCTTTTGGTCTTTGATGACATCTCCGAAATCGTATCGGCTCAACGCGCCCAGGCGTGGGGTGAAGTCGCCAGGCGCCTGGCGCACGAGATCAAGAACCCGTTGACCCCCATTCAGTTGTCAGCCGAACGGCTGGAGATGAAGCTGACAGGCAAGGTGGCCCCGCCAGAGCAGGCCCTGCTCACCAAGTCAGTCAAAACCATCGTGGATCAGGTGGACGCCATGAAGCGTCTGGTGAATGAATTCCGGGACTATGCACGACTGCCTGCGGCTGAACTGAGACCGGTTGACTTGAATACCCTGGTGACGGAAGTATTGCAGCTGTACGCAAGCGAAACCTCGCAGGTGCCGGTGCAGATGGAGCTTGACTTACGCAGCCCGAGAATACTGGGCGACGCCCAGCAGTTGCGGCAGGTGATGCACAACCTGCTTCAGAATGCACAAGATGCAACGGAAACCGCTGGCCATGGCGACGCCGGGCACCCTGTGACCATCAAAACCCAATGGCTTGAGACCGTCGGACGGGTCCGCTTGAGTGTGCTTGACTACGGCACCGGTTTTCCGGAACACATCCTCAAACGCGCGTTTGAACCCTATGTCACCACCAAGGCCAAAGGTACCGGCCTGGGATTGGCCGTCGTCAAAAAAATTGCCGACGAGCATGGCACCCGTGTGGATATCGCCAACCGCGTTGTGGACGGCAAATTGGTGGGTGCTCAAGTATCGCTATCATTCGCCATTGAGAATGTCGTGTCGGGCTAGCCGCGCGACACAGGTACACCCAAGGGACGCGCTAAAACATGGCAAACATACTGGTGGTTGACGACGAGCTCGGCATCCGCGATCTGTTGTGGGAAATTTTGAACGACGAGGGCCATACGGTCGAAGTGGCGGAAAACGCGGCACAAGCCCGTGCCGCCCGCTTGCGCGACCGGCCTGATCTGGTGCTGCTGGATATCTGGATGCCGGACACAGATGGTGTGACGCTCCTCAAGGAGTGGTCATCCACGGGTGCGCTCACCATGCCCGTCATCATGATGAGCGGGCATGCGACCATTGATACTGCGGTTGAGGCCACCAAGATTGGCGCACTGGCCTTCCTGGAAAAACCCATCACCTTGCAAAAACTGCTCAAGGCGGTCGAACAGGGGCTGGCGCGTGGCACGATCCGCAAGCCGGCACCGCCTCTCACGGCTTCGGCAGTCTTGCAGGTGGTGGATGTTGCGGTAATGGTCGGGCAATCGGGGACAGTTGCGGTAGAAACGGGGCTTCAATCCCAACAAACCTTCATGCTTGACAAGCCATTGCGCGAGTCCCGCGATGAATTTGAAAAGGCGTACTTTGAGTACCACCTCGCCAAAGAAAATGGATCCATGACACGGGTGGCGGAGAAAACAGGGCTTGAGCGAACACACCTTTATCGCAAGTTGAAACAATTAGGGGTTGACTTGACGCGGGGCAAGCGCAACGCGGCTTGACCGCCGGGTCTCGATTGCGGCGAAGATGCTGGTATAATTTGCGCCTCAGGCCCGGTAGCTCAGTCGGTAGAGCAGAGGATTGAAAATCCTTGTGTCGGTGGTTCGATTCCGCCCCAGGCCACCAGTTATGCCCCATGGTATAAGGAAAGCCCGCTATCAATACGGTAGTGGGCTTTTTTCTTGTCTATACGATGTGACGCTGGACGTCAGCGGATTTCCCAAATACATCGCCCTCCGAACGCAAGAAAAAACCGCACGCGGCGGGCACCCTTCGCGGAACACTTCATCGCAAACGGCAACAGGTCCGGTTGCTCCGCAATGGAGTGATTCTCTTCTCGCGTAGCGGCTTCTAAACGACGCTTGCAAAACCAGCCAGCGGTAATAAGATACTGCGACCGAGACCAATGAATTTGCTATCCGCAAAGGCGGGAATCCGCCCATTATCCGGACTGTCCAAATATGTTGCGAGTTTGTTCCGTTTGTGGCGCTGCTGTTGAACGCAAGGACTGCCACAAGAACCGATTTGGGGAATACATCTGCCGGAAATGCCAGGCTGCCGGGATTACGTCCACATGGCATCAGCGACTGCGGCACCTGACGAAGGGGATGCTTCCCAGGTTCTTGCTGGGTCTGCCCATTGCGGTTCTCGCTCTTCTCGTCATATGGGCATTTGCCGTGTATTTCCTGTCAGTCAATTTTCTTGATTTTTTCAATCGATCATGAATTGGCGTGGCTTGAGATTGCCGCAAAAACACGACCGTCCTGCAGCGCCCTGATCCACCGTTCCTGAAGATTCATTTTTGCCGACGATGCCAAAATAAACGAGGCAACATCACAAGTCCCTTGATCATGTCAGAGGCCGTTTGTTGCCCCGGCCAATGCCCGCCGGCCCTGGCCACTTCTGTGCCTCTGGCAGATCAAAATCCACCAAATTACCCTTGTCGAGCGGCCGTGTAGCGTCTTCACCCTGACCATCAACCTCGTAATCGCCGGACATCAACAGGGGGAGGGGAAGGTCAACATCCGCAGCCGACACAGGACTGGAAGAAAATCCCTCCATTCCCGAATCAGACAAATCCAGATCCAGCACGCGAGGAAGCGGTATATCGTCCAGGGACAAATCCGGTTGCACACTGGCTGACCGGCCGGGGACACTGGACGGCGCAAGTGCAACATAGCCTGGCTCAGCAGCATACGCAGAGGTGCTTGCTGGTGCGGCGACGCCTGGCGAAGAGCCGATCCTGCGTTCGCGACCGCCCTGATGGGGAACAAGGACCAGACTTTGAGCGAGTGCATGCAGCAACAGCAGGTCACGAAAGGCAGCCAAATCAAAAGACTGACTCTGGGCATCCCGGGGAGCCCGAATAATGCAAGCCTCAAGCACCTCCAGTACTCTGGGCGTCGGCCAAAGTGCAGTGATGCGGGACAAAACGTCCGGGTAGGACTCCAAGTCCTGGCCTTCATCCTTGAAAAATGCAAACTCAGGAACTCTGCCGCTAAACAAGCGATTGAAATCATCGCGGAACCGCTGGAAATCGCTTTTCAGGCTCAGTGCATGAAATATATTGAGCAAATCCAGGTACAGGAATGGATGGAGCTCATCACTTTCATTGATTTTTTTCTTGAGAATTTGCACTGCCGGGTCAGTCTGCCCGAGCGAAACAAAAAACTCCGCCTGCTGTCGAATATCCGACATCGTCGCGGAATTGAGGCTGCGCGCAAGTCTCGCCCGAGGCACCACTGCTGGCAAAGGCGGGCGTGGTTGATTGCGGCTGGCACTGCGTGCCGCTCCTGGCTGCATGAGGTCATCGAACTTCGACTGACTCATCTCCATCAAATTAACATCCACTTGGGGGAGGTGTCCAGAATCGTTCAATACACCAGAAAAGCCCTCCGCGCGGTTTGTTCCTGACGGAGGTGCGGTGCCCAGCGCATTGGGGGCGGTGACCGGCCCAGGCGGAGACACGGGCTCGGTTTCAGGAAGCGCTGGCGTGGCGATGGAGCCGCTCCACCAATCGTCACCACCCGTCTGCACGCGGCGCTGGCGGTTCCAGAGAAGGGCCACGGCAGCCAGACAGGCCAGCATAAGGGCGATCAAGCCGTAAATCAATCCACCGGGGAAACGCTCCGACTCAGCTTTTTGCAAACGGGTTTTCAAGTCCACGAGACTGGCTTCATTTCTCGCGGCCAAGGCACGCAAAGCCTTCACATCCCCTTCCAGCGCCTGCGTTTTCTGCATGTTGCGCAGTGCGTCTTCAGGTGGTGCGAACGTCATGTCAGCGTCAAGATTTGCCACCCGATCTGAGAGCAATTCCAGCGGGTCCAGCTTCAATCGGGGCTGCCCCCCGGACAGCCCAGCCTTGCTCTTTTTCCCGGCCGTCGCATCCCGGGGAGAAGCAACGGCAGCCTTCACGTCAGGGCGTTTGTTGTCAACGCCGCTCCGAACAGCTTGTTTTGGCATCCGAACCGTCTTCGCTTTGACGGTGGAGACCGGGGCGGTGGGGATCAAATCCACCTTCGCTGGTGCCGATGCTGGAGCGGCAAGGGGCGCTAGTGGTGCTGCGGCTTCGCTTTGCAAATCCGCCAGCAGGACGTAGCGACGGGTTGTCTTCTGCCCGCACCCTGTACGCAAATAAACGGTAACAACAGGTTCATCAACGATCGCCGAGGACAAGATCCGCACATTGACCATATGGGGTTGCGCTGACGTTTCGACGACCACGCGCACACGACTGGCATCCTGACGCGTATCGGCATGGAATACTTCGGCATCAAAACACAGGGACGAAGCATCCTCTCCTGCGTCGATCTGAACCGGGACCATCACGTCAAGGGGCCGACCCACCAGCGCGGCACCACGAATGCGGCCAAGCGTCAGGGCCTCGCTGCCGAACGCAACACAAAGTAACGCGACCGCAATAATTTTGGCTCTATGTTCCAACAAGGCTTTCCTGAATATTGATTATTCTCTCACGGCGAGTCGGCCTGCGGTCAATTCCAATGTGCCGCCGACGCACGCCGGCGGGACAGTTTGTCGAATGGCGGCGCATCCCCGCGTGGATAGGCGCCGTGACAGGCATAGCATCCTTTTTCAACGGCCAACTGGGAGCTAGCCTGTCCACTCACAGGGGATAACGAGGTAGCGGCAAAAATGCCAAGGAACGTGAAACGCCGCCAGAGGGATTGATCCATTGTCCCCACCTTTCATGAGTAGTCAACCGAAAGGCTCCATCTTGCCCGCATCGGGCCGTACCATCATCCCGATGCCCGAGATGATTGAGACCCCGCGTTTTGCCATCGCCCTGCCCGGCGGCGTACACCAGGGTCAGTTGGCCCGGTGCACCAACACCGGTTTCACGCTGGGTGGCCAGAAAGCGGGCCTCTTGGGCCACGGTATCCCCATCATGGACCAGACGGACCGCTTCAGCGGCCGTCACCACTTTGTTGCGCCGCGTCCCCGGACTCACGTGCTCATTGACATTGAAGTTGGTGGGCAAAACATCTCCTCGCAACTGGCCCTATCATGCTTGACATTCTCCACCACTCATGCCAAGGAAATCATGCCAACCTACCATGTCGAAATGCTCGAAGGGCGCACCATTGAACAAAAGAAAAAACTGGTGGAAGCAATCACCCGCGTCACGGTTGAAGTGCTGGGTGGGACCCCGGACGCGGTCGACATTTTGATCACCGACGTCAAGCGTGAAAACTGGGCCACCGGTGGCGTGCTGTGGACCGAACCCCGCTCTTAAACCCATCTTGACACATCCAGCCACCCTGCCAGAACTGCAGGCGCATTATGGGGAGCGTTACCGCTGGCTTTTGCTGTTGGCGGTGATGGTGGGCACCATGGCGTCCATCATGTCGTCCACGATCATCAACGTCGCGGTACCCGACATGAGTCGCCACTTCACACTGGGACAGGAACGCGCCCAATGGGTGGCCTCCGGGTTCATGATCGCCATGACCGTGTCCATGCTCACCACACCGTGGCTGCTGGCGCGCTACGGTTATCGACGCACCTACGCCGGCACGATGTGGGTGCTGCTGGTTGGCAGTGTCATCGGGGGACTGTCCAACGATTTTTCGCTGGTGTTGGCAGCACGGGTAACGGAGGGGCTGGCAGCCGGTGTCGTGCTACCCATTCCGGCCATCATCATCCTGCGGGCTTTTGAGCCACATGAGCAAGGACGCGCAGGTGGCATTTTTGGCATGGGCGTGGTGCTGGCACCGGCGATTGGACCGAGTGTCGGCGGGCTCTTGGTGGACTGGTTTGGCTGGCGTTCCATCTTCTTCATGGTGGTGCCCTTTTGTCTGGCGTCACTCTGGCTGGCGCAGCGCTTCGTACCGACTACGCACGCCGGCAGCACATCGACCGCGCGCGCAGGCGGCAAACTGGATTGGCCGGGCCTGCTGTTGGCCAGTGCGGGCACTTTGTGTCTGCTCAATGGTTTGGTGCAACTGCACGCCGGCCCGACCACACCTGCCGTACTGTTGCTGATCGGTGCTGTCACCACATTGGTCGGGTTTATCGCATGGCAACGGCGGCTCGGCCGCACCATGGCGCAAGGGGGGGATGCGCCTCTGATGAATTTGGCGCTTTATGACCATCGGGCGTTTGCCATGGGCAGCATCGTCGCGTTCATCTATGGCATGGCGCTGTTTGGCTCAACCTACCTGCTGCCGGTGTACATGCGGCTCGGCCTGGAATTGTCGGCATCGCATGTCGGCACCATTTTGCTACCCGCCGGCTTGGTGCTGGCCATCACCATTCCAGTGGTCGGGCGGCTGGCCGACCGGCACCCGACCTACCTGCTGGTGAGCATTGGACTGGCCTTGCTGGCGATGTCGTTTGCCTTGATGGGCGCGGTCGGTTTGACAGGCAGTCTCTGGGTGCTGATGGCCTTGGCCATTCTGGGCCGCATGGGCCTGGGCTTCATATTGCCATCACTCAACTCGGGCTCCCTGCGCGGGCTGCACAAAGACCTGATCCCGCAGGGATCGAGCGCCATCAACTTCCTGCGCACGCTGGGCGGCGCCGTCGGGGTCAGTGTTTGCGGCATTGTGCTGGAGTGGCGGCTGGCCGCCCATGGTGATTCGCTGTCCAACCCCGCCAGCAGCCCGGCACGGCTGGCCGCTTTCAATGAGTCGTTCGCCTTGCTGGCGGTGCTATGTGCGCTGGCGCTGGCAGCCGCATGGCAGTTGCGCCCCGGCCCGCCACAGAACAACACCCGATAACCGGGCGCCACCCGGGCTTTGTGCCAACCACCGCGCTGTAAACTTGCACCATGTGCCAATTGCTTGGAATGAACAGTCGCCTGCCTGCCAGTCTGCACCTGAGCTTCACCGGGTTTTCGCAGCGTGGCGGCTGTACCGACCACCATGCCGACGGCTGGGGCATCGCCTTCTTTGAAAGCGAGAATGCCACACCGGATAAGCCAGGCAAGGGGGTGCGCTACTTCGTCGACAAGGAAGGTGCCTCCACTTCGCCCATCGCCAGGATGCTGCGCACTTACCCCATCAAAAGCCACAATGTGGTGGCCCATGTGCGCAAGGCCACGGTGGGCGCCGTCACATTGGAGAACTGCCATCCGTTTGTGCGCGAGTTGTGGGGGCGCTACTGGGTATTTGCCCACAATGGCGACCTGAAAAACTACGCGCCGCCACTGCACGGCAGCTTCAGGCCGGTGGGCAATACCGACAGCGAACTGGCATTTTGCTGGCTGCTGCAGGAGCTGGCCAAGTCACATGCCGGCGTTCCTACGGTGGAAGAGCTGACCCGCACACTGGCTGAGCTGGTACCGCAAATTGCGAGATACGGCACCTTCAATTTTTTGATGAGCAACGGCCAGGCTTTGTGGGCCCATGCCAGCACCAAACTGTATTACGTGCTGCGTCAGCACCCCTTCACGGAAGTGCATCTCAAGGATGACGACGTGAAAGTCGACCTGGCCGATCTCAACGGCCCGGAAGACCGCTTGGCCATTGTGGTGACCGAGCCCCTGACCAGCAACGAAGAATGGACGGCGATGGCGCCCGGTGAACTTCGGGTGTTTGTCGATGGCGCCATCGCGGGGTGCAGCAGCGGCGCGCGCCCGCCGGCGCGGGTCAGACCTTGAGGGCTTGTTCGATAGCATCGATGAACATGGCGGCGACGTCAAAGCCGGTCTGATCAAAGATCTCCTGGAAACAGGTCGGGCTGGTGACATTGATCTCGGTCAGGCTGTCGCCAATCACATCCAGCCCCACGAGCAATAAACCCCGGCCATTGAGAATCGGGCCCAATGCCTCGGCAATCTCGCGGTCGCGCACGCTCAAGGGTTGGGCCACCCCTTTGCCACCGGCCGCCAGATTGCCACGCACTTCACCACCTTGCGGGATACGCGCCAGGCTGTAGGGCACCGGCTTGCCACCTATCACCAGCACGCGCTTGTCGCCATCCACGATCTCGGGCAGGAACTTCTGCACCATCAGGCTCTGCGCGCCATGGCGGTTCAGCGTCTCGGTGATGGAGCCCAGGTTCAGGCCGTCCGGCCCGACGCGGAAGATGCCCATGCCGCCCATGCCGTCGAGCGGCTTCAGGATGATGTCGCCGTGCTGGGCGTGGAAGCGCTTGATGTCTGCCTCGTCCCGCGTCACCAAGGTGGGGCCGATGAACTGCGGGAACTCCATGATGGCGAGCTTTTCCGGATGATCGCGCAGCGCACCCGGCTTGTTGAACACGCGGGCGCCTTCGCGCTCGGCCTGCTCCAGCAGGTGCGTGGCGTAGAAAAACTCGGAATCAAAGGGCGGGTCTTTGCGCATGAGGATGGCGTCGAAGTCCTTCAGCGCCACGGCGCGCGCCTGCCGGACCTCGAACCACGCATCAGGCTGCCCGGTGAGGGCGATATCCCGGACATGCGCCGTGACCAATGTCCCGCGCTGCCACATCACATCCTGCGGCTCGCAGGCGGCAACGCTGTGGCCGCGCCTTTGCGCCTCGCGCATCATGGCGAAGGTCGTGTCCTTGTAAATTTTGAAGGATTCGAGGGGATCGGCGATGAAAAGCAGGTTCATGAAAAACTACCCAGGTAAGAGCACACAACGACCATCCATTGCCGGGATGATGTCAGAAAATCGTCAAATCTCGATCTTCGAGCCCAGCTCGACCACCGAGTTGTTGGGCAGGTTCAGAAACTCGGCCGCGGCGCTGGCATTGTGGTGCATCTGCGCAAACAGCTTCTCGCGCCACTGCGACATGCCACTGCCGATCGTCGGAACCACGATGTCGCGCGAGAGAAAGTAGCTGGTGGTCATCGGGTCGAGTTCGCAGCCGCGGCCCTTGATCTGCTGCAAGGCCTTGGGTAGATCGGGGTCGTTCTTGAAGCCGTAGTTCACAATCACCTGCCAGCAATCGTGGCCCAGCGATTCGATCGTCAGGCGCTTGGCCATGCCGATCCACGGCACCTCGTGGTTACGCACCGTGACGAACAGGTTGTTCTCGTGCAGAACCTTGTTGTGCTTCAGGTTGTGCAGCAGCGCATTGGGTACCGTGCCAGGCTCGGCCGTGAGAAACACGGCACTACCCTCCACCCGCACCGGCGGACTCACAAACACAGCCTCCAGAAAGCTGTTCAGATCGATCGCGTCGACCCGCAGTTTCTCGTTCAACAGGCGACGACCGTCTTTCCATGTCAGCATGAGCGTGAAGATGGACCCCCCAATCATGAGAGGGAACCAGCCGCCATCAAACAGCTTCATCATGTTGGAGGTGAAGAATGCCAGGTCCACCACAAAGAAAAACCCTGTCGCCCCTATGCACAAAGCCAGCGGGTATTTCCAGCTGTAGCGGAGCACGAAAAAGGTCAGTACGGTCGTGATCAGCATGTCCAGCGTGACAGCAATGCCATAGGCCGAAGCCAGGTTGCTTGATGAGCGGAACATCACCACGGCCAGCACGATGGCGACAAACAGGCCCCAGTTGACGAACGGAAGGTAGATCTGCCCGGTGTCCTTCACGCTGGTGTGCATGATTTGCAGTCGCGGCAGGTAGCCCAGCTGGATCACCTGCTTGGTCACAGAGAACGCACCCGAGATCAGGGCCTGTGACGCAATCACTGTGGCCATGGTGGCGAGGCCGACCAAGGGCACCAGCGCCCAGTCAGGGGCCATCATGAAAAACGGATTTTTTACTGCCGCGGGGTTGTTCAACAACAAGGCCCCCTGTCCAAAGTAGTTGAGCGTGAGCGCCGGCATGACGATGGAAAACCAGGCCACCCGGATCGGCTTCTTGCCGAAATGGCCCATGTCGGCGTAGAGCGCCTCGCCCCCCGTCACGCACAACACCACGGCGCCCAGAATAATGAAGGTGATGCCGGGGTTGCGCCAGATGAAGCCGAGCGCGTAATGGGGGCTGATGGCCCACAGAATGGTGGGATGGGTGATGATTTGCGCCACACCCAGCGCCGCAATGCAGAGGAACCACACCACGGTGATCGGTCCGAAAAACTTGCCGATACCGGTGGTGCCACGCTTTTGCACGGCGAACAGGCCAAACAGAATGACCAGCGTGAGGGGAATCACAAACTTCTTGAAGGCCGGCGAGATGACCTCCAGACCCTCCACGGCGGACAGCACGGAGATGGCCGGCGTGATCACGCCGTCACCATAAAACAGGCAGGTGCCAAAAATGCCGACCAGCAGCAGCACGCGCCGCAACGCGGGCTTGTCCTTGACCGACTGCGAGGCCAGCGCCAGCATGGCTACCAGGCCCCCCTCGCCATTGTTATCCGCGCGCAATACAAGCGAGACGTACTTGAGCGAGATGATGATCGTCAATGTCCAGAAAAAGATGGACAAAATGCCATACACATTGTCGGGGGTGAAGGGAACATGGCCGGAGCCAAACACTTCTTTGACCGCGTACAGAACGCTGGTACCGATGTCACCGTAAACAACGCCGATGGCGCCCAGCGTAAGCGCTGTGAGGGACGATTTGGATGCTGACACAAGTACACCCCGTCTTGAACTTTATGCGGGGTTCCATTCCATTTGGGAACGCCATTTTGCGCCTACTGCGCGGAGTTGCATGAGGACGCCAAGCTCTAAATTCAACAAACCCCAAAAATGTTGCAATGCAGCAACTTCAGGCGGCGCAATTTTCTGTGCCAAAGGCCGCGCTCATTCATACACCTCTGCATCCGGGTCCGTCGCTTCCAGCTCGTAGCTGGCGGCCAGCATGGCCAGGCGCCCAACCACACCGTACATGTAAAAACGGTTGGGGGCACTGGCGCCGGGCTTGATGCCAGGCTGGGGTAAGCGCGCACTCTGCTCAAAGGCCAATGGCACAAAGCTCGATCCCGGCGCATCCAGGTTTTCATCGACACCGCGGCCCGCATGAATACGATAAAAGCCACCGACCACGTAGCGGTCCATCATGTAGACCACCGGCTCGGCCACAGCGTCATGCATTCGTTCCTTGGTCAGAACGCCTTCCTGAATAAGAATATCCTGGGCTTGCTGACCCTCCCGCGTGCTGCTCATTTTGCTTTGCACTTTGGGGCTCAGCGCCTCCAGGTCTTTGGCATCACGCACGGTCACGATGCCCATCCCATGGGTACCGTTGTCGGCCTTGACCACCACGAATGGCTTCTCCTTGATGCCATATTCCTTGTATTTACGGCGAATTTTGGTCAGCAGGGCATCGACATTGCTGCTCAGGCATTCCATGCCCACGCCTTCAGCCAGCTTGACTTCCCCGCATTTCTCGAACAAGGGGTTGATCAGCCAGGGGTCAACCCCGAGCAACTTGCCCAGGCGCTTGGCCACTTCCTCGTAGCACTTGAAATGCTTGCTCATGCGCCGCGTCGACCGCCCTGCGTGCAGCGGCGGCAACAGGTATTGCTCGTGAATGTCTTCCAGAATGCCCGGCACGCCCGCCCTCAGGTCGTTGTTCAGCAGAATGGTGCAGGGGTCAAAGTCCTTGACACCCAGGCGACGCTTGCCGCGAATGACAGGCTCCAGCGTCACGCTTTCGCCGTTGGGCAACTCCACTGTGGTGGTTTTCTTGATCGCGGGGTCAATGGAGCCGATGCGTACGTTCAGGCCGGCCATGTGGAAGATGCGCCGCAATTGCGCCACGCTTGAGAGGTAAAACGTGTTGGTCGAGTGATTCTCGGGAATCAGCAGCAGGTTGCGGGCTTCAGGACAGATTTTCTCGATCGCCGCCATGGCCGCCTGCACCGCCAGCGGCAGCATCTCGGGTGTGAGGTTGTTCCAGCCGCCGGGGAACAGGTTGGTGTCTACCGGCGCCAGCTTGAAGCCGGCATTGCGTACGTCGACCGAGCTGTAAAACGGCGGCGTATGCTCCATCCACTCCAGGCGAAACCAGCGCTCAATGGCAGGCATGGAGTCCAGGACGCGTTGCTCAAGTTCGTTGATGGGGCCAGTGAGCGCTGTGACGAGATGTGGAACCATGCGGCCCTCTTGAAAGGATGACGTGGGAAAACTGGACGTATTCTAGGATTTGGGGGCGGCCGCCCCGCTTGCAAGAACGGTACTGGAAATCGCGGAACAGCACATGATTTATGTCATCATGCGCCGGAAATCTGGCTAGACCCGAACTTCGCCCTCGCCCAGCACCACATACTTGAGCGATGTCAGCCCCTCAATACCCACCGGGCCACGGGCGTGGAACTTGTCGGTGCTGATGCCGATTTCAGCCCCCAGGCCGAACTCAAAACCATCGGCAAAACGGGTGCTTGTGTTGACCATCACACTCGCAGAATCAACTTCCCGCAGGAAAGCCTGCGCGTGCATGTGGTCCCGCGTGATGATGGCGTCGGTGTGATGCGATGAATACTGGTTGATGTGGGCAATAGCCTGGTCCACGCCTTCCACCACCCGGATGCTGATGATGGGCGCCAGGTATTCCTCGTACCAGTCCTGCTCGGTAGCAAGCTTGCTGTTGCCACCTGGCACCGTGGCCAGCAGCGCCAGCGCCTCGGCATCGCAGCGCATCTCGACACCCTTGTCGGCGTAAATCTTGCCAATCAGCGGCAAGAACTCCGCCGCCACACCGCGCGCCACCAACAGGCCTTCAGCCGCGTTGCAGGGGCTGTACTTGCTGGTCTTGGCGTTGTCGGCCACCCGGACCGCCATCTCGATGTCACAGGGCTCATCGACATAGACGTGACAATTACCGTCCAGGTGCTTGATGACCGGCACCTTGGCGTCGCGGCTGATGCGTTCGATCAAGCCCTTGCCGCCGCGTGGAATGATCACATCCACATACTGCGGCATGGTGATGAGCTGCCCCACCACCTCGCGGTCGGTGGTTTGCACCAGCTGCACGGCATCGGCCGGCAGGCCGCTTTCCACCAGCGCCTGCTGCACCAGCCTGGCCAGCGCCTTGTTGGATTCAATCGCCTCCGAGCCACCCCGCAAAATACAGGCGTTGCCGCTCTTGATCGACAGACTGGCCGCCTCAATCGTCACATTGGGGCGACTCTCGAAGATCATGCCGAACACGCCAATCGGCACCCGCATTTGCCCAACCCGAATGCCACTGGGCTGCTGCTTCATGCCGATGATTTCACCAATCACATCCGGCATGGCGGCGAGCTGCTCACAGCCCTGGGCGATGGTCTCGATCACCTGGGGGCTGAGCTTGAGGCGATCCACCATCGGCGCGGCCAGACCAGCCGCCAGGGCGCGGTCAATGTCTTTGGCGTTGTCGATTTGCAGCGTCTGCACGCTGGCCCGGAGCAACTCGGCCAGCTTGCGAAGCGCTATGCTTTTTGTAGCTGTCGGCGCTTTAGCCATGAGGGCCGAGGCCGCTTTTGCCTTAGAACCAAGAGCCTGGGTGTATTCGACGATGTTGAGCGCATTCATATCTTATTTTCTCACGGCTGCGCCAGCTACCTGACGCGTTGCGCGGGCGCCTGCACCGCGCATTGACTGCACAGTTGCATGGCGAGTCGGTGCAAGGCCTGCCAGCCGTCGGTCGGCCAGTCGGCTTGTTTCAAACCCTTCACGATGCCGTCCACCTGGTGCGCCGCCTGCAGCAGATTGGCCAAAGTGGCATCAGTGAGCCGCGGCAGCACACGTTCAAACAGACGTTCCTTCACGCCCCACACCCGCTGTTCGCGCAGGGCCATGGGCATGGGACGGCCTTGCGCCATGGCATCCTTGACGCGCTTGAGCGCGCGAATGTCTTCGCTCAGGGTGTAGTGCACCAGCACTTCGGCCTCGCCTTCGGCTCGCAAGCCATCCAGCATCCGCTGCACACGGGCCGTCTGGCCCGCCAGCACCGCTTCCGACAGTTTGAACACGTCGTAGCGCGCCACATTCAACACAGCGCTCTCGACCTGGTCAAACGTCAGCTCCCCGGGCGCAAACAACAGGGCGAGCTTCTGGATTTCCTGATGCGCCGCCAGCAAATTGCCTTCCACCCGGTCGGCAAAAAACTGCAGCGTGCGTTGCCCATCCTCACCGGCGGCGACCCGCTGGCCTTGGCCAGCAAGCCGCTGCGCAATCCATTGCGGCAGGGCGTTGCGCTCAACCGGCTCGACCTGAAGCGTGACGCCAAAACTCTCCAGTGCAGCAAACCAGGCGCCGCTTTTCGTCATTTTGTCCAGGCGCGGCAGCATGACGAGAGTGAGCGTGGAATCATTGTCGCGCGATTGTTCAGCCAGATGCTGTATCGCGACACTGCCCTCCTTGCCGGGTTTGCCGGAAGGAATCCGAAGCTCGACGATCTGCTTGTCGGCAAAAAGGCTTAACGAGCCGCCTGCCGCCAGCACCTCGCTCCAGTCGAAATGCGCTCCGGCAACCGTGTGCGAGGTGCGCTCGGTAAAGCCTTGCGTCCGGGCCACGGCGCGAATGGCATCGACCGCCTCCTGGATCAGCAGGGGCTCGTCCCCGTGCAGGGTGTAAAGGCTTTTCAGGCCTTTCTGCAAATGCGCCGCGAGTTGATTAGGGGCTAGCTGCATGGCCTACAGCCGCCAGGCGGCGCATGAGCTGCTGCACGATGTCGGTTTGCATGTCGCGGTACAGCAGCGCTTCCTCAGCCTCCTTGGCCAGCACCGCCGATTCATTGAAGCTGATGTCGCGCTGCTGCAGGATTTCGGAGTCAGGCACCAGCTCTTGACCCTGCGGCGTGCGGACCCTGAAAGATCGGAAGAGCACACGTCTGAACT
>OFPG01000013.1_pt1 | contig 23496 bp, 20 predicted proteins | sample 1542501 | NCBI WGS metagenome assembly OFPG01 (sample SAMN05503963, study PRJEB24370) | sediment metagenome | isolation source: lake sediment | place: USA: Lake Hill lake, St. Paul Island, Alaska | collected 2013
GCTTTCTTCGGATCGGTCGCACCCATCAGGTCGCGATTCTTCAAAACAGCGTTCTCACCTTCGAGCGCCTGAATCATGACGGGGCCGGAGATCATGAAGTCAACAAGATCCTTGAAGAAGGGACGTTCTTTATGGACTGCGTAAAATGCTTCCGCATCACCCCGAGACAAACGAATCATCTTGGCAGCCACCACTTTCAGACCTGCGGCCTCGAAACGTGCGTAAATCTGGCCGATAACGTTTTTGGCAACGGCATCGGGCTTGATGATGGAGAGAGTACGTTCGATAGTCATGAGTTTTTCCTGAGCTTGAGAAGTTAATTTCTGCCCATTGGGCAAAGCCTTGAATTTTAACCGCTACACCATAGAAATTGGTATCTGCCGGGAAAAATCCACATCAAGCGACTCCCCCGGTGAGCATAAACGGTAACGCGCGTGCCTTAGCGACCCCGTCCGCCTCGTCGCTGTCCGCCACCCGAGCCCCCCCCGCTGCCTCCGCGCCTTGGACCCTGATCCTGCCGCTGGCGAGTGAAGCTATCAGCACCAATGTAGCCAAATGCCGTTTTCATCGGGTCCGGCTGGCCGGCCCCGCCTTGCCGGTCTCCCGGCTCGGTACGATTCTTTCGCCCTTGGCCTGATCCCGGCGGGACGCCTTGACCAATATCTTTGACGCCACCTGCTGCCGCGTTGCGCTGCCCGCTTCCAGAGCTTCGCGGCCCGTTGCCACGTCCACCTCGACTCCGATTTCGTGGCCCGGGCTTTTGGCCGGGCCCATCGCGCCGTGACGCATCCGGTTCAACTTGACCTGCCTCATCTCCACGCGCCCGGGAACTTCCCGCCCCGGCGGCCTGCATCAATGACCTGATGTCGCCCTCATCCAGTTCCATCCACGCACCGCGCTTGAGACCACGCGGCAACACCATCGCGCCATACCGGATTCGGATCAGCCGACTCACCGCGTGCCCAACAGCCTCAAACATGCGGCGGACTTCCCGGTTGCGGCCCTCAGATATCGTGACACGGTACCAGCAGTTCGAGCCTTCGCCCCCGCCCTCTTCGATCGAGCCGAATTGGGCTATTCCATCGTCCAGCTTGACGCCGTCAAGCAGTCTATGCTTTTCGTCCTTACTCAAGGCCCCCAGCACCCGCACGGCATATTCCCGCTCCAGACCGAACCGGGGATGCATCAGGTTGTTTGCCAGTTCCCCGGAACTGGTAAACAGCAGCAAGCCTTCGGTATTGAGGTCCAGCCGCCCCACCGATTGCCATTTGCCTTGAAACAGCTTGGGTAGCCGGCGAAACACGGTTGGACGATTCTGTGGATCGTCATGTGTCACGACTTCTCCAACCGGCTTGTGATAGGCGATGACCCGTGCAGGCGGCGCTTCAATTCGAAACCTGATCGGCTTGCCATTGACTTTGACGTGATCGCCGAACTGTATTCGTTGGCCAATATGAGCCGGTTCATTGTTGACCGTGATTCGGCCTTCCATGATCAACTGCTCCATCTCCAGCCGCGATCCCATGCCAGCCTGTGCGAGGACTTTGTGCAACTTGGGGGTTTCAGCCAGCGGCGCCAGGACTCGTTTGACTGGAACCAGGTCTGCGCTTTCTTCGTCCGCGTCGAATTGCCCGGACACCACATCATCAAAACGGATTCCAGTTATCGCGGGCTCCGGCTTCTTTTTACCTGTAGGCGGGAGTCTTGGCGCCAGGTCCGATTTTGAGTCTTCGCCAGCGCCCGACTCCTCACTGACCGCAGCCTGTTCCGTCATTGCCGGCATATCCGGCTGCTGCAAAGAATCCGCTTTTGTATGAGCCGGCGTGTCGTCGCTGTTTGCGGTCATGGTTGAGTCCCAGTCAAGAAAAATAATTCGCCGTCAGAACTGACGTCGCCCGTCGCAACTACTTCAGTCGCAACACCACCGTCATTCAAGGTCGCGTCAAGCGCCGGAGGAATATCCAGTTCGGTCTGGAAGGCCGGTTCACTCGTGTTGAGCGCCTCCATGAGGCCAGCCTGCTGCGTTGGCGTATCGAGCAAGGGCAGCTGATCAAGGGACTCAAGTCCCAGATCGTCCAGAAAATGCTTGGTCGTTGCGAAAAGCGCCGGTCGTCCGATAGCTTCCCGGTGGCCGATAACCTCAACCCAGCCCCTGTCTTCCAGTTGCTTGAGAAGAAGGGAGTTAACCGTCACACCCCGTATGTCTTCAATATCGCCGCGCGTTACCGGTTGCCGGTAAGCAATGATAGCCAGCGTTTCCAGCGTCGCGCGGGTATAGCGAGGGGGTTTTTCGGGGTGCAACCGATCGAGATACTCTCTCATTTCAGGTCGACTTTGAAAACGCCATCCGGTGGCCACGCTGACCAACTCCACCCCACGCTGCGCCCAGTCCTGCTGGAGTTCCTGCAACAACACTTTGAGCGTGTCCAGGCCCAACCCATCGTCAAACAATACACGCATATCGCGTACCTGTAAGGGTTGCTGCGAGCAAATCAAGGCGGTTTCTAGTACGCGCTTGGCATCCGCCGTATTCATGGTTTTTGCGATTCCGGGAAAGGCACCATCAAGGTGAAAAATCAGTACGATTCATTGCGGCGCAGCAGGCAGATTGATAAATCTGCAGCGCGTACCCCGGCTGGCTGCCGGGGCGCTGGTTTTCAAAACCATCAGGTTTCATTGTAACTTAGAGCCCAATTGCTCAACGCCTGATTAAAATCCACTGGCAAAATGGCCTGAAAAACCATGGGCTTCTGCGTCACAGGATGGACAAAAGCGAGCCGGCAGGCATGCAGCGCCTGCCGTTGCATGCCTGCCGCAGCAGCGCCTCCATACAGCTCATCGGCCACCAGTGGATGCCCGATCGATGCCATATGGACGCGAATCTGGTGGGTTCGGCCCGTATGCAAGGTGCATCGAACCAGACACCCCTGATCACAGTTTTGAAGAAGTTCAATATCTGTTCTGGCCAGCTTTCCGGGATTTTTAGCCAAATCAACCACCGCCATTCGCAACCGGTTACGCGGATCCCGGCCGATGGGCGCATTGACTTCGCGAATACGATTACCTATCCAGGGTCGATGGGCCAGTGCCACATACTGACGGCCGACTTCTCGCGCGGCGATCGATCGAACCAAAGCATCCATCACCGGGCGCGTCCGGGCCACAACCATCAAACCACTGGTATCTTTGTCCAATCGATGAACAATCCCGGCGCGCGGCAAATTCACGGCCTTCGCGTCATAGGCCAGCAAGCCATTCAGTAGCGTGCCGCTCCAGTTACCGGGAGCCGGATGCACTACCAGACCGGCTGGTTTGTTGATCACCAACAAATGCTCATCCTCATACGCCAGCTCCAGCGCCATGACTTCCGGCTTGAACGCCTGGCTTTGAGGCGTCGGCCGCAATTCAATGGACCCGAGATCCCCAGCCTTGACCCGGGCAGACGGTTTCCGGGCCACTTTCCCATTGATCGTGACACCCTCTAAATCAATCAGTTGCTGCAAATAGCTGCGAGAAAACTCTGGCACCAACTCGACCAACGCCTGGTCAAGACGCAGTCCATGCTGCGCCTCGCCGAAAATCAGCGGGCGTAACTCGGCGTCCGGCCCAGTATCTGCCCGATCCTCAGGATCTTCGCTATCAAGCCCGCCCGATATAATCAATCCGGTATTTTTCAAGAAAGTTGTCCCTCATGTTTCGAGCCAAATTATCGGTTGTCTGCGCCTGGTCGCTGACAGGTGCAACATTGCTGCTGGCAGGGTGTTCGTCCACCCCGGACGACAAGACGGCTTCATGGAGTCCCAACAAAATCTACGCCGAAGCCAAAGATGAGTTGAATTCAGGTGGATACGACAAAGCCGTCACGCTTCTTGAAAAACTCGAAGGTCGCGCCGCCGGAACACCGTTGGCGCAACAGGCCCAACTGGACAAGGCGTACGCCCATTACAAGGCGGGGGAGGCAGCGCAAGCCCTTGCCACCCTCGATCGCTTCATGAAGTTACACCCAGCCAGTCCGGCGCTGGATTACGCCCTGTACCTCAAGGGCATCATTAACTTCAATGATGATCTGGGCATGTTCTCCTCCATTACCCGCCAGGATCTGGCGGAACGGGACCAGAAGGCAGCCAAGGAGTCGTTTGAGTCCTTCAAGGAGTTGGTTGCGCGCTTCCCGGCGTCCCGTTATGCGCCAGACGCCAGCCTGCGCATGACCTACATTGTCAACTCACTGGCCCAGTACGAAGTCCATGTTGCGCGATATTACTTTGGCCGGGGCGCTTATGTGGCGGCCATCAACAGAGCACAACTCGCCGTGTCCGACTACCAGGGCGTGCCCGCCATTGAAGAGGCGCTGTTCATCATCGTCAAGTCATATGACGCGTTGGGCATGACTCAGCTGCGTGACGATGCGAAACGAGTGCTCGAAAAAAATTATCCCCAGAGTGAGTACCTGAGCCGTGGCTTCAAAGCTAAATCGGATCCGTGGTGGAAGGTCTGGTAAGTGCAGTAAGCACCTCGATCAACTCGTCTTCCGAGCTTATTTTTCGCATCGGCGGCAGTGCCGCCAGCAGTCGTCTGCCGTAGCCCATGAGGGCAAGTCGTGTGTCGCAGACAACCAGAACACCACGATCGGATTCACGCCGAATCAATCGACCAGCCCCTTGCTTGAGGGCTATGGCTGCTTCGGGAATAAAGTAGTCGTTGAATACGCTGCGTCCGGTGGCCTCCAGACGCTTGGAACGCGCCTCAACCAGAGGATCGTTTGGTGGCGGAAAAGGAAGCTTGTCAATAACCACCATCTGCAATGCATCTCCGGGTACGTCCACGCCCTCCCAAAATGATGCTGATGCCACCAGAATACAACCGGCTCGCCCGCCCTGGTCGCCTTGGCGAAATCGTTCCATCAGTTCTCGTTTGGGTTGTTGTCCTTGCACCAGAATTTCCAGGGCAGCTGAGTCGGTGAAATGCAGCTGCAATGCCTCACTAACGGTATGCAAGGCTCGTAGCGTCGTCGTCAAAACCAGTGTACGGCCCCCAATTACAGGTGCGACTTTGGCAACAAAATCCGCTACCTGCACGCTGTGGCCGGGATCACTTGGCTTGGGCAAGTGGCGCGGCACGTAAACAGCGGCTTGCATGGGATAGTCAAACGGACTGCCCACTTTCAGAATTTCAGCGTCACCCAGGCCACAGGGCTCAGTGAACCATCGCAGCCGGGCGTCGGCGCCCAGGGTCGCCGAAGTAAAGATCCAGGACCGCTGTGCCCCCTCCTCTTCCATCGGTTTGATGAGCCGCGTCTGGACCGTGTTCGCAATATCAAGCGGAGACTCAACCAGTCTGAGTTGCGCTCCGACATCAACCCATCGCACCGAGTCGGGCTCACAGGAGCCGGAGAAAAATTCCAGACGTTCGACAAATGCGCTGCATCGTTCGCCCAAGCGCACAAAATCAGGTGCGATTTCGCTGACACTGTCCAACGCCCGCAGGGCCTGGCAACACGCCGCATGAAGAGCAGCCAGCGCATCCGTCCAGTCCGACGCATTCACCTGCTCCGGCGCCACTCCCACCCAACGCAGCTTGAGGCCTGGATAGGCCTTACCCACGACCAGACGCAATTCACGCGTGGCGCGCTCGGTATCAGACGCTATTCCCTGCCAATCAACCAGTCCGCGCGCATGCAGCAGACCGCACATGAGCGTGTCGCGGGCAAAGTCCAAAAGCTGCCCTGTGGTCAATTGCTTACCCAGAAACTGCACGCCTGTTTCATTGAGTTGATGCGCCTCATCAAAGATAACCGTCTGCACCGAGGGGAGCAACTCGGCCATGCCCGATTCGCGAACAGCCAGATCAGCAAAAAATAAATGATGATTGATGACGACAACATCTGCCGCCAGCGCTTCCCGTCGGGCCTGGTTGACATGACAGCCACGGAACTGGGGGCACTGCGATCCAAGACAATTGTCCCGTGAAGACGTCACGAGCGGGATCACGGGTGAGCGCTCATCAAGACCAGGCAACTCTGCAAGGTCGCCCGTACGGGTAACCTGCGCCCACTCCTCGACCTTAGCCAAAGTTCGCACAGCCAGGCGATCAGGAAGATCCGAGTTATGCCGGGCGACTTCCAGACGATGCAGGCACAAATAACTGCCACGGCCTTTAAGCAGGGCGGTGCGTACCGGCAGGCCCAGGGCCTTGATCAGAAGAGGCAAGTCGCGACCAAACAACTGGTCCTGCAGTGTTTTGGTGGCCGTTGAAAGCAGCACACGCGTGCCACTTAACAACGCTGGCACAAGATACGAAAAAGTCTTGCCAATGCCGGTACCCGCCTCGACAACAAGCACGCCCCCCTGATCAATAGTGCGTGCAATTGCCGTTGCCATCTCAGTTTGCCCGTCCCTGGGCCTGAACTCTTCGACAGTGCGCGACAGCAGGCCGCCGGGCGCGAACGTCTCACGAACAAGATCCTGCAAACTCATTCTTCAGGCAGGCTGGTCAGGGGTCAATACCCGCTCAATTCGCGCGATCTCATCGCGCAAACCCAAGCGCCTTTTCTTCAGCCGCCGCATCAGAAGCTCATCCAGCGGGCTCTCACCACTTGCGCGGTCAATCATGGCATCAAGATCGCCATGCTCTATGCGCAGTTCGATCAGCCGACGTTCGGGAGAATGCAGGTTGGTGTCCAAAATGTCAGTAAGTGAAAGTAACTGAATCAGTCGAGCGGAATGTTTTCATAAGTTGGCTCGATAATACGGCTTCCAAACACATTTATTGGGGTCTTCGCTTTTTAGCTATTCAATATGTCCAAAGGCTACCGACTCACCGCATCGACGGGCATCCATAAGGGTGACCGTGACTACCAGCAGGATCAGGTCATTTTGCTCAGCCATTCGCGAGTCAGCGGATGTGTGCTGGCCGTGCTCGCGGACGGCATGGGCGGGCGCAGTGGCGGACGCAAAGCGTCCGACCAGGTCATGATGACAGCCAGGCAGCTATTTGAGCGCTACTCTCCCGAGACTGATGACGCGGCGGCGGCACTGATGCAGCTGGTGCAGGAAGCCCATATGGTCATTAAATTGACCGCCATTTCGTCGGAAGAAGAGCCCCACAGCACCGTGGCGGCGTTCCTGGTCAACCCGGGGGGTGATTGCTACTGGGCACATGCCGGTGACTCACGGATATACCACTATCACGGCAACAAATTGATCAAGCGGACCATGGATCATTCCTACGTTCAGGCGCTGGTCAACCGGGGCGAGATCACCGAGGAGCAAGCAGGCGTTCATCCCCAGTCCAACATTCTCATGGGATGCCTGGGAACGGAAAGCGACCCACCGGTAGATGTCCATTTCATCCCCAAACTGCGTGCTGGTGACGTTCTCATGGCCTGTAGCGACGGCGTCTGGCATTACTTCAACACGGCTGAAATCGGATCGATTCTCTCCACCCTGTCAGCACGGGAAGCAACCGAGTTCATGATAGAAAAAGCCCGGTCCCGAGGGCACGGCGGTGGCGACAATCTGTCCCTGGTGGTGGTCAAGCTGGAGCCTCTGGGCTCTTGATTCCCGTCCCCGCATCCGCAGCCAAGAACTGCGTGAACCGACTGGCGTCAGGGAGTTGGCGGCAGAGGTTTTGGCGGCGTCCCTGATTTCTCGCTTCTGCTTTTTTCCCTACTGGCGCGGTGCTCCTGCGCTTCCCGCAGTTTGTCGTTGTATTGCTTCTGTTCTTCCGCAATTTCATCCGCTGTGCGACTCTGCTCCACAGATTTTTTGGGAATGCTTTTTCCTGGAGGCTGACCGGACTTCGCATTCTGGGCAGCAGCCGCTTTCTGACTTGCACGATCCTCTCGCTCTTGCTGAGCCTCGCGGGCACGCAAGCGGCTCGTGGCTTCTTCCTCCAGCCGCTGGGCTGAAGACCTCTCCTCAATCCGCTCAATCTGCTCCTGCGCTTTTCGTTTGCGCTCAGCATCGTTGATTGCAACCTCCTGACGGCGAAGGTCATCAAGTACCTCACGCCGGCGGACACGGACTTCACGCAGACAATCCGTCACGGCAAACCTTGCATAGCACGCTGCGTCTTCTCCTGCGAAGCGCGCCTCTTCACGCGTCCGATCCGCCTGAATTCGACGACGCTCACCCTCGATGTCCAGCGATGGCGTGGCAGCATCTGACAACTGCGCGAAGGTGGGCACGGCCAGAAGGAGCAATGCCAGCACTGAAAACAGTTTCTTCATGTCAAACGGGTGTCTACGACACGACGCTCCAAAGCTAAAAATTCACTGGATTGCATTTCATTCAAACGGGAAACGGTCCGGGGAAACTCATGGGCCAGAGGACCTTCGGTGTACAACGCCTCCGGAGGTACTGCCGCCGACATGATCAGCTTGACGCGTCTGTCGTAAAGCACATCCACCAGCCAGGTAAAGCGACGCGCTTCGGACGCCATGCGCACCGGCATATAGGGTACATCACTCAATAGAACCGTGTGAAATTGCGTCGCGATTTCCAGATAGTCGTTTTGAGAGCGTGGTCCCCCACACAGTGTCTTGAAATCAAACCACACCAAGCCACCTGCTTTGCGGCGAGCCTGAATCTCCCGGGCCTCAATATGCAGAACTGGGTCTTCATCCTGCGTCTCAGCCAAACGATCAAATGCATCGTTCATCGCGGCGTCGGCCTCCGCACCGAGCGGCGTATGGTAAAGCTTGAGCTGCTCCAGCGTGCGGCGGCGGTAGTCCGTTCCGTTATCCACGTTGATGACTTCAAGCTTTTCATTTAGCAACGCAATGGCGGGCAGAATTCGGTCGCGGTGCAAGCCGTGCGGGTAGAGATCGTCAGGTTTGAAGTTGGAGGTGGTGACAAATCCAACACCGTTGTCGAACAGCGCCGCCAGCAGACGATGCAGAATCATGGCGTCCGTGATGTCGGCGACATGAAACTCGTCAAAACAGATCAGCCGGTATTTCTTGGCAATGCGTTTAGCCAGCGCATCCAGCGGATTGACCGTCCCCCGAAGACCAGCCAATTCGCGGTGAACCTCGCGCATGAACTCGTGAAAATGCAGCCGGGTTTTGCGTTTTAGCGGGACTGCACCAAAAAAGCAATCCATCAAAAAGCTTTTTCCCCGCCCCACCCCGCCGTACAGGTAGACACCGCGGGGAATGTCAGGACGGTGGACCAGTTTTTTCAGGGCGTTGGAGCGCTTTTCCTTGAAAATCGCCCACTCATTGGCGCAGCGGTCCAGGGCTTCCACGGCACGCAGTTGAGCCGGATCCGCGGTGTAGCCACGAGAGGCAATCTCGGCTTGATAGGCTTGTTTGACGCTCACGGACACCACTCTGATTTGCTATGAATTCAATAGCCGCCCGCGCACAATGGATAGGCGCAAACAGCCCGTTTCATGTGCAACAGAATCAGAGGTTCAGCGTGCGTTTTTCCACCGCAAGCGCGGCTTCCTTGGTCGCCTCGCTCAAGGACGGATGCGCATGGCAAATACGGGCGAGATCTTCACTGCTCGCCCTGAACTCCATGGCCACCACACACTCGGCGATCAATTCGCTGGCCATGGGGCCCACGATATGAACACCCAGAATTTCATCCGTTGTCGCATCGGCCAGCATTTTGACCATGCCGGTCGTATCGCCCAGCGCACGTGCGCGCCCATTCGCCGAGAAAGGGAAAGTACCCGCCTTGTAGGCACGACCAGCCGCTTTGAGCTGCTGCTCAGTCTGCCCCACCCAGGCAATCTCGGGGCTGGTGTAAATCACCCAGGGGATGGTGTTGAAATTGACATGGCCGTGCTGACCCGCAATGCGCTCGGCCACGGCCACACCTTCTTCTTCGGCCTTGTGCGCCAGCATGGGGCCACGCACCACATCGCCGACCGCCCACACACCGGGCAAGCTGGTGCGGCACTGATCGTCCACCACAACCGCGCCACGCTCGTCGAGTTTCAGTCCGACAGCTTCGGCGTTCAGGCCATTGGTATTGGGCACACGGCCAATCGACACGATCAGCTTGTCCACTTCCAGCGTCTGGGCTTCGCCCTTGGCATTGGTCCAGGCCACACTCACGCCCTTCTTGCCCGCCTTGATCTCGCCCACTTTAACGCCCAGCTCGACTTTGAGGCCTTGCTTGACGAAGGCCTTGTACGCTTCCTTGGCGATCTGCTCATCCACCGCGCCCAGAAACGTGGGAAGACCTTCCAGAATCGTGACTTCAGAACCCAGGCGACGCCAGACCGAGCCCATCTCAAGTCCGATGACGCCGGAGCCAATCAGGCCCAGTTTTTTCGGCACAACACCGATACGCAGTGCGCCGTCATTGGAGAGGATCATTTCCTCATCAAACGGTGCACCCGGCAACGCCCGGGCATTGGAGCCGGTCGCCACGATGATCTGCTTGCCCACCAGGGTTTCTTCAGCCGTCCCGGCCACCTTGATCTCATAGCCTCCATCGACCGCCTTCACGAAGGAGCCCCGGCCATGGAAGAAACTGACCTTGTTTTTCTTTAGAAGGTACTGGATGCCATCGTTGTTCTGCTTGACCACGGTGTCCTTGCGTCCCACCATTTTGGTGACGTCCATGCTCACACCCGACACTGAGATGCCATGATCGGCAAAGTGATGGTTGGCATGATCAAAATATTCTGACGACTGCAGCAAGGCCTTGCTGGGTATGCAACCCACGTTGGTACAGGTGCCGCCCAGTGCCGGACCGCCCTTGCTGTTTTTCCACTCGTCGATACAGGCGACGCTCATGCCCAGCTGGGCTGCGCGAATAGCGCCGATATAGCCACCGGGACCGCCGCCGATGACGATCACGTCAAATTGTTTACTCATGAGAATTCCAGTCAATCAGTTGAAGAGAGACCCACCGATGGGAAGGACCGCCCGTCCGGCCATATGGGTGGGTCTGTCAGGCATGTGCTTTAAATGTCGAACAACAGACGGGAAGGATCTTCCAGCGCCTCTTTCATCGCGACCAGGCCCAGCACAGCTTCACGGCCGTCAATGATGCGGTGGTCATAGCTCATGGCCAGGTAGTTGATGGGACGCACCACCACTTGCCCGTTTTCCACCACGGCACGGTCTTTGGTGGCGTGAACCCCCAGGATGGCCGACTGCGGCGGGTTGATGATGGGGGTCGAGAGCATGGAACCAAAAACCCCCCCGTTGGAGATGGAAAAGGTGCCACCGGTCATTTCTTCCATGCTCATCTTGCCGTCGCGGGCCTTGGCACCGTACTCGGCAATTTTCTTCTCGATCTCGGCAAAGCTCATCTGGTCGGCATTGCGCAGGATCGGCACCACCAGGCCGCGTGGCGAACCGACCGCAATGCCGATATCAAAGTAGCCGTGGTAGACGATGTCGTTGCCATCGACCGAAGCATTGAGTACCGGGTATTTTTTCAGGGCATGAACCGCGGCCTTCACGAAGAAGCTCATGAAGCCGATCTTGACACCGTGTTCTTTTTCGAACTTTTCCTGGAAGCGCTTGCGCATTTCCATCACCGGCGCCATGTTGACCTCGTTGAAGGTGGTCAAGATCGCATTGGTGGACTGTGACTGCAACAGACGCTCCGCCACGCGGGCACGCAAGCGGCTCATGGGTACGCGCTGCTCGGGACGCTCACCCAAGGAAACCGCCGGCGCCGCAACCTGAGGCAATAAAGTGGCAACAGCCCTCGCCGGCATTGCGGCAGCAGCTACAACTTTCGGAGCAGAAGCGGAGGCCACAGTACCCAGCACATCACCTTTGGTCACACGACCATCTTTGCCCGTACCGGCGACGGAACCAGCGGCGAGCTGGTTGTCCGCCATCAGTTTGGCGGCTGCTGGCATCGCCACCCCCGCCATGGAGCCGCCCGCCGCGGGGGCAGTCACCGTGGCGGCAGCCACGGCCACCGGCGCAGCAGCAGCCGACGCTACCGCTGCTCCCACTTTGCCTTCGGTGTCAATGCGGGCAATCACCTGTTCGGCAGCCACTGTGGCACCGTCTCCCACCACCAACTCAACCAGCACACCGGCAGCGGGTGCCGGAACTTCCATCACAACCTTGTCAGTTTCAATCTCGATCAGGATCTCGTCGATCGCAATCGCGTCGCCCACCTTCTTTTTCCACTGCAACAGGGTGGCTTCTGCCACTGATTCCGACAACTGCGGAACTTTCACTTCTACGATAGCCATATCAATTCTTTCGGTAAATATGTTATTTGCTCAGGACAAAGCCTTTGAGCTTGGCAAACGCGCCTTCAACCAGCGATTTTTGCTGCTCCTGGTGCAGGTGCGAGTAACCCACGGCCGGTGAGGCGGAAGCTGCGCGACCCGAGTAGCCCAGTTTTTGCCCTTCGAGCATGTTTTCGTGAATGTAATGCTGCACAAAGAACCAGGCACCCTGGTTTTGCGGCTCATCCTGGCACCACACGATGTCAGTCGCATTGGGGTATTTCTTGAGCTCGGTCGCAAACGCTTTGTGCGGGAAGGGATAGAGCTGCTCGATACGCAGGATGGCGACGTCATCAGCACCCTTTTCTTCGCGCTTTTTCACCAGGTCGTAATACACCTTGCCAGAACAGGTCACCACGCGCTTGACCTTGTCCGCCTTGAGCGCCTTGCTCTCGGAGATCACCGTCTGGAAGCCACCTTTGGTGAACTCGGACAACGGGGAGGCGGCATCCTTGTTACGCAACAGCGACTTCGGCGTGAAGATGATGAGCGGCTTGCGCAGATTGCGCACCATCTGACGACGCAGCACATGGAAGATCTGGCTGGCCGTGGTGGGCTGCACGATCTGCATATTGGTGTCGGCCGACAACTGCATGAAGCGCTCCAGACGCGCCGAGCTGTGCTCTGGGCCCTGGCCTTCGTAGCCGTGCGGCAACATCATCGTGATGCCATTGACGCGACCCCACTTCACCTCGCCCGAAGCAATGAACTGGTCGATCACCACTTGAGCACCGTTGGCAAAGTCGCCGAACTGGGCTTCCCAGATCACCATGGTGTTCGGATCGGTGGAGGCGTAACCATATTCAAAGCCAAGCACCGCTTCTTCTGACAGGATGGAGTCGATGACGACAAACGGGGCCTGCGCCTCTGTCACATTTTGCAGGGGCACGTAGGTACCGGTATCCCATTTTTCACGCTTTTGATCGTGAATCACGGCGTGACGGTGTGTGAAGGTGCCCCGCCCGGAGTCCTCGCCCGACAAACGAACCGGGTAGCCGCTGGCCACCAGGGAAGCGAAAGCCATGTGCTCGCCCATACCCCAGTCCACCGGGATATCGCCCCGCCCCATGGCGGCACGGTCGTCAAAAACCTTGCGGACCAGTTGGTGCGGCGTCACGCTCTCGGGAATAGTGGTGATTTTTTCAGCCAGGCGCTTCCACTCGGACATAGGAATGGCGGTATCACCCGCATCCGTCCACTTATTGCCAAGAAAAGGTGTCCAATCGACCGCGTACTTGCTCTTGAAGTTGCTCAGCACCGGATCTACCGTGTGCTTGCCCGAGTCCATCGCTGTGCGATAGGCCCGGGCCATGTCGTCGCCCAAAGTCTCGCCCAAGCCTTGCGCCGCCAGCTTGTCGGCGTACATCTTGCGGGTGCCGGGGTGAGCGGCAATCTTTTTGTACATCAGCGGCTGTGTCAGCGCTGGGGTATCTTGCTCGTTGTGGCCCAGCTTGCGAAAGCAGGTGATGTCCAGCACCACGTCCTGGCGGAACTCCATGCGGAACTCAAGTGCCAATTGCGTCGCCAGCACCACCGCTTCGGGATCATCCCCATTGATGTGCAACACCGGAGCCTCCACCATCTTGACGATGTCGGTGCAATACACGGAGGAGCGCATGTCGCGCGGGTCGGAGGTGGTGAAACCAATCTGGTTGTTGATGATGATGTGAACCGTGCCGCCCGTGGTGTAACCACGCGTCTGCGCCAAGGCCAGGGTTTCCTGATTGACGCCTTGGCCGCCGAAAGCGGAGTCACCATGCACCAACACAGGCAATACTTGCTTGCCCAAGGGGTCAGCCCGGCGATCCATGCGTGCGCGCACGGAACCCTCTACCACCGGGTTCACAATTTCAAGGTGTGATGGATTGAACGCCAGGCTCAAATGCACTGGGCCACCGGACGTGGAAACATCCGAACTGAAGCCTTGGTGGTATTTCACGTCACCAGCCGGCAGTTCTTCTGGTGCCGTGTGGTCGAACTCGGCAAACAGGTCGGCAGGCATCTTGCCCAGGGTATTGACCAACACGTTCAGACGACCGCGGTGAGCCATGCCGATCACGATTTCCTGCACGCCTTTGGCACCCGCCGATTGAATCAACTCGTCCATGGAGGCAATAAAGCTCTCGCCGCCTTCGAGGGAAAAGCGTTTTTGCCCCACGTACTTGGTGTGCAGGAAGCGCTCCAGGCCCTCGGCTGCCGTCAGGCGGTCCAGGATGTGCTTTTTCTTGTCAGCGCCGAAGCTGGGCTTGCTGCGAATGCTCTCCAACTTTTGTTGCCACCAGCGCTTTTGATTCTGGTCGCTGGTGTACATGTACTCGGCGCCGATAGTGCCGCAATAAGTCTCACGCAGGGCATTCATCAACTCGCGCAAAGACATGGTCTCTTTGCCGAAGAAGGTGTTGCTGGTATTGAAAACGGTTTCCTGGTCAGCGTCGCTGAACCCATAGAAAGAGGGGTCGAGCTCAGGAATGTGTGCGCGTTCGGTGCGTTTGAGGGGGTCAAGATCGGCCCAACGCTGGCCCACGTTTCGGTAAGCGGCAATGAGCTGCTGCACGGCGGTGCGCTTGCGGCCCATCTCAACATCGACATTGGCCACCACAACCTTGGTGCCACCCCGTTTGGCACGCTCGGCAAAGGCATTGATCACCGGCTGGTGCGGAACGTCTTTGGCGTTGCTGCCGTCCACCGCTGGCACATGCTGCAATGCATCGAAATAGTCACGCCAGGTGTCGGGCACGCTGCCTGGGTTGGCCAGATAGTTTTCGTACATCTCTTCGACGTACGGTGCGTTGCCACCAAAAAGGTAGGTGTTTGCCTGATAGGCGTTATAGATCGAGTTTGTCTCACTCATTTTCCGCTGACCTCCGTTCCCCTTCAGGGAACATTAGCTGGTTAAAGCTGCTTGTTGATTAACCTTCCGCGTCACGGCTGAACCGTTTGGCGGATGCGACTGTGGCGGGGGAAGGGCCTAGTAACTCTCGCAATTGTGCCATCAAAAGAGGCACTGAATAAAACGCCAGCGTCCAGCAATGGCCTAACTCGCCATCAAATCCCTGATCTGCTGCAGCGCTGCCGGATCGTCCATGGTTGTCAAATCGCCTGGATCGCGCCCTTCACACACCGCCTGGACCGCCCGGCGCAACAGCTTGCCACTGCGGGTTTTGGGCAGGGTGCCGACAAAGCGCACGCGCGCCGGTCGGGCCACAGCCCCCAGATCGCTGTCCACCAGCTTCATGATCTCACCCTCCAGTTTGAGGCGTGCCGCGTCATCGACCAGCAGGCTGGCATCCTTGACCACGGCGAAGGCCATGGCCACCTGGCCTTTGAGTTGATCCGCCACACCCACGACCGCCACCTCGGAAATGTTGGGGTGGGCCGAGATGCTCTCTTCAATCTCGCGGGTACCCAGGCGGTGCCCCGCCACGTTGATCACGTCATCGGTGCGGCCCAGGATGAAGAAGTAACCCTCTGCATCGCGAATGCCCCAGTCAAAAGTGCTGTAGACCAGTCGGCCCGGCACGCTGGACCAGTAGGTTTTGACGAAGCGCTCGTCGTCGCGCCACACGGTCTGCATGCAGCCCGGGGGCAACGGGCCTTCGATGGCGACCACGCCTTTCTGGTTGGGGCCGGTCAACTCCTCGCCGGTCTGGTCGTCCAGCAGCTTGACGTTGTAGCCATAGACGGCCTTGCCCGGCGAGCCGAACTTGCTGGGCATCGGCTCCACCCCATTGCACAGAGAGAGGATCGGCCAGCCGGTCTCGGTCTGCCAGTAGTTGTCGATGATGGGCTTGCTTAAGCCCTGGCTGATCCACTGCGCCGTCGGCTCATCCAATGGCTCACCGGCCAGGAACAAAGCGCGCAGGCTGGAGAGGTCATATTTGGTGAGCAGAGCCGGGTCCTGCTTCTTCAGCACCCGCACCGCCGTGGGCGCACTGAACATCACGGTGACTTTGTATTTCTCCACCAGACTCCACCAGATGCCGCCATCCGGGCGCGTGGGCAGACCCTCGTACATGATGGTCGCCATGCCGGCAATCAGGGGGCCATAAACGATGTAGCTGTGACCCACTACCCAGCCGATATCGCTGGTCGAGAAATAGGTTTCGCCGGCATTGCCGCAGTAAATGTGCTTCATGCTGGCCGCCAGTGCGACGGCATAGCCACCGGTATCGCGCTGCACACCTTTGGGCTTGCCCGTGGTGCCGCTGGTGTACAGCGTGTAGCTGGGGTGCGTCGCGTCCACCCACTCGCAATCAACCACCGTGTTCAGGTGTTTTTGCCGCAAAGCCCCCCACAAATGGTCGCGTCCAGCTACCAAATTCATAGCGGACAATTCACGGTCCACCAGCAGCACGCCATCGGGTTTGTAGCTGGATAGGCGAATGGCTTCGTCCAGCAAGGGCTTGTACGCCACCGCTTTGCCACCGCGCGAACCAGCGTCGGCGCTGATGATCAGTTTGGGCTCCGCATCTTCAATGCGCGACGCCAGCGAACCCGAGGCAAAGCCGCCAAACACCACCGTGTGAATCGCGCCAATGCGTGCGCAGGCCAGCATGGCAAACGCAGCTTCGGCAATCATGGGCATGTATATCAGGACCCGGTCACCCTTTTGCACACCCAACTCTTTGATGGCAGCCGCCATGCGCTGAACTTCCGCATGCAACTCACGGAAGGAATAGACCTTTTCCTGGTTGGTCTCGGTGGAGACAAAAATCAGCGCAGCCTGGTTGGGCCGATCCTTGAGATGCCGGTCCACGGCGTTGTGGCACAGATTGGTGGTGCCGCCCACGAACCATTTGGCAAACGGCGGGTTGCTGTAGTCGCAGATCTGCTGGGGCTGGGTTTTCCAATCAACCAATTGAGCCTGTTCGGCCCAGAAGGCATCACGCTCGTTGAGGGAGCGGCGATAGAAATCGGCGTAGGCGGTCATTATTGGTCTCCAGTCGGATCGATAAACTGAATTCATAATTATGAGCAGGCAGCTTGCAACAGCCTGACTTGCCCACCGCTAACCAGCGCAGGCTGGCGGCAACTTACTTGATCAGGGCCTGAACTGACTTGAAAGCCGGATGCTCGGCCGTGCGAAGCCACTCAAACGCCACCATCTCGGTCGTCACCAGCTCCGCTCCGGCGCCCGCCAGCCGATCAAACGCGGCATCCCGGTTGCGCTCGGTGCGCGAACTGCAGGCATCGGTGACCACCCAGACATCGAACTCGTCTTCCAGCAAATCGAGGGCGGTTTGCAGCAGACAGATGTGGGTTTCGCAACCGGCGATCACCACCGTGTTGCGCTCCGGCACATCGGCTGCGGGCTTTTGCAGGTGCTTGGGCAAGCTGCGGGCGTTACCCGCCACTGGCTTGGCCGGAGGCCGAAGCCATTCGCCCAGGCCCTCCTCCACACCGCTGAAATGCATCTTGCTCAAAGTTTGATGGCACAGCGCCCTGACCTCGGCCAGGTTCTCACCCAGTTTGGACGGGTTTTGCTCGGTGCCCCACACGGGCACCTCCATCAACCGGGCCAATTGTCCCAGGCGCACGGCGTTGGCCACCACCAGGGCATCTTCAAAAATGGCGGGCATCAGGCGGATTTGGTAGTCCACCAGAACGAGTTGGGATTCAGCGGCGTCTAGCAGCATGGCAATCTTTCTGAAGAGGTTGGGCTTGTTCGGGCAATACCCGATTAAACCGCAGGTCTACGTAAAAAGGCGGGTGTACGGATCAGACCACGGCGCGGGGCCTACTCAAACAGATTGACCTGCGCCGGCGGGGCGGACTCTGCACCCCCGGTTTGCGGCGCATCAGCCGCCTCACCGCAGCGCGCAAGCAACTGCTCCAGATAGAGCTTGAACAAAGCCTCGGCAGACTGCCCGAACATGCCAATGCGGCCAGTGTGCTGCAACAGCAACAAGCCCACGCCATGCGCGAACAGGGCGATCGATTCGCGCGTGGCTTGCGCTGGGCTCAAGCCCATCTCCAGCAGCGCGGCCTTGCCCGGCAACAGGGCGTCAAGCAGGCGTTCATTGAGGCGGCTGTTTTCAAGTTGCTTATCGAGGTGGTTATTGGACTCGTTTGTCAATGCGCGTGGCCTCATGCCCTGCAACAGGTAAAAACCCAAATCCAGATCGCGTGGGTTGCTGGCATAAAAGCCGAACCAGGCCAGCGACTTGGCCAGCAAGGTCTTTTCCGGCTTGTTTTTGACCACGCGCGCCTGCGCCACCGCGGCATTCAAACGTTCGAGGGACTCCGCCAGCAGCGCTTCATAAATCGCGTCTTTGCTGTCGAAATAGGAGTAAATCGCCCCTGGCGTATAGCCCGCCCGCCTGGCGATGTCGCGGATGTTGGCCCCGTCCATGCCAGCCTCGGCAAACACGGCACGCGCAGCGTCAAGCACCAATGCCCGACGCGCATCGATCATGGTTTGTTGTCGCTGGTGCTTGGCTTGCATGGGCTGACTATAGCGCCCAACTTTGGACGCTCATCATTTAATTAAACAAAACAACTACAAATAAAACATTGTTCAATTTTTTAATCAGCAAAGAAATTTATTGAATTCAGTATTCAGAGAAATTCCTGCCCGCTTCACAAGCAGGGGCTCTCAGGTAGGAGCGCGGCAGCCCGCTCAAACCCCGATTTCAAACCAGGCTTCGTCCATATACCGATGCGGCCCGAACGCGGCAGTCATGGCGGCGGCCTCGGCGGCTTGCCACTGGTCAAACACTTCTCGTTCAGAGGAAGTCAGCGCCTCCAGATCCGGCGTGTCGCCGTAGGTGCCCACGATCTGCAGATAAGCCGTGTATGTGGGTGCGACCAAGCTGGCATCGCCTAAAGCGGCATCCAGCGCGCGGCGAAAGCGTTGCTCGGCGTCGCGGCGCTCGCTGCCGGATGCTTCTTCAGACGTTCTGAGGGTCAGGGTATAGCTCATCGCTGGATTGTCACCCGTTGCCGCCACGCCGGCCTGACCACTCAACCCAAACTCAAAGGCCGGTCTTGACCACCACCCGGCCCCGCACTTTGCCGGCCATCAGCTCATGCGCCTTGCCAATGGCACCTTCAAGTGAAACCTCGTCAATCATCGACTCCAGCAGGGTGGCGTCGAGGTCCCGCGCCAGGCGATCCCAGGCGCGCTGCCGTTTGGCCAGCGGGGCCATGACCGAATCAATGCCTGCCAGCGTCACACCACGCAAAATGAAAGGCATCACCGTGGTGGGCAGGTCCATGCCCTGCGCCAGTCCGCAGGCAGCCACCACACCTCCATAACGTGTTTGCGCCAGGGCATTGGCCAGGGTGTGGGAGCCGACGGCATCCACAACCGCCGCCCAACGCTCTTTCTGGAACGGTTTGCCCGGATTGGTCAGCAGCGCTCGATCCATGATGCTGCTAGCCCCCAGCGACTGCAGATAAGCCTCTTCACCGGCCTTGCCCGTGGCCGCCACCACTGTATAGCCCAGCTTGCCCAGCAAGGCAATCGCCACGCTGCCCACACCGCCGGTGGCGCCGGTGACCAGCACCTCGCCCGCATCCGGTTTGACGCCATGGTCTTCCAGCGCCATGACGCACAGCATGGCGGTGTAACCCGCCGTACCGATGGCCATGGCCTGGCGCGGCGTAAAGACGGTCGGCAATTTGACCAGCCAGTCGCCCTTGAGCCGTGCTTTCTCACTGAGGCAACCCCAGTGCGTCTCACCGACGCCCCAGCCGTTGTGAACAAATACATCACCCGCCTTCCAGTCCGGATGGCTGGACTCGATCACCGTGCCGGCGCCATCGATACCGGCCACCATGGGCCAGTTGCGCACCACAGGGCTCTTGTTGGTGATGGCCAGTCCGTCCTTGTAATTGAGGGTGGAGTAGGCAACCGCGACCGTCACGTCGCCCGGTGGCAGCCGCGACTCGTCCACCTGCTGAACCGATGCCTTGAACCCATCAGTGTTTTCCAACAATAGTGCTTTAAACATACGAAACCTCGAAAATATATAAAAATCAATAAGTTACGCGATTAATTTAAAAAAAGCTTTAACTTGACAGAGCGTTTGAACTGCAAGTATCCTACGCGCCATGCGAATCCCCGCCGCCCTCGTTGCCATTTTCTTTGCCGCCAGTGCACAGGCCAGTCCTCCCGGGGCAATCGATGACATGGACCAACTTCTGGCTGACAAAGGTCTGTTGGCGCGGATTGACCACGTACGGCACTCAGTCAGCGAGAAGGCGTCTGAGCTGGTTGTCACGGCCATCGGCTTCCTGGGCGTGCCCTACCGGCGTGGCGGCAACACGGTGGAAACCGGCTTTGACTGCAGCGGCTTTGTGCGGGCCATGTACCAGCAAACGGTTGGCCTGATCCTTCCCCGCAAGGCGGAACAGCAAGCAGCCGCCACCGAAAAAATCGATCGCGCCGACTTGCAGCCCGGCGATCTGGTGTTTTTTAACACCATGCGGCGCGCCTTCAGCCATGTCGGCATTTATGTGGGTGAAGGCAAATTCATTCATTCCCCCAAACCAGGTGCCGAAGTGCGGGTGGAAAGCATGGGGGTAGCGTACTGGAACCGCCGTTTTGACGGCGCCCGACGGGTGCAAACCTCCGTGCCAGAGACACCAGTGCTTCAGGCCTTGCAGGCGACTGAACCCGCTGTACGCTGAATCCAGCCTGATCGCTATAGTTGCTGTAGCGGCCAGCGCCCATTGCATGTGGGCCAGAAGCTGGAAACAACCTTAACATTTGGCCTTTGCGCCCCATCGGGCTGGCATCCATTGCCAGCACAGGAATCCCATGAACGAACGAATTTCCCAAATACTGGCCCAGATGGCAGCGCTTGAAGGTGATCTGCGCACCGCAGTGCAGGAACAGGAGAGCAAGATGTTCTTCCAGATCAAGGGCAAACGGGTGGAGTTCGAGTCTTCGGTGAAAGCCGCGCATCGCAAACTCAAGAAAAATTTCTTTCGCTGGCTGGTCACCAACCGCCCGCAGAACCTGATTACCGGGCCCATCATCTACGGCATGATCTTTCCGCTGATGATGCTGGACTTTTTTGTCAGCTTCTACCAGTGGGCCTGCTTCCCCATCTACGGCGTGACCAAGGTGCGTCGCGCCGACTACATCGTGTTTGACCGACACCACCTCGGCTACCTCAACTTCATCGAAAAATTCCACTGCACCTACTGCGAATACGGCAATGGGCTCATGAGTTACATGGCCGAGATTCTGGCGCGCACCGAAGAGTATTTTTGCCCGATCAAACACGCGCACAAGGTCCTGGGCACGCACGCCCACTACAACCGGTTTCTGGACTACGGCGACGCCGCCGACTACGAAGCGCGATTAGAGGAATACCGCGTCGCCCTGGGCAAAAAGAAATAAGCCCATGCTGCGTCTACCCTCACCGACCAAAGACGAGATAGCCGGACTTGAACCCCTGAACCGCCTCGGGCTGGACAACATCGTCGTCGTGTCGACACGGCAGCAGGCCGACCAGGCATTCCAGGCGCTTGAGGCGAGCACGGTGCTGGGATTTGACACCGAGTCAAAACCGACCTTTGCCAAGGCGGAAGTCTCCGAGGGACCGCACGTCGTTCAATTTTCCACGCTGCACACGGCTTATGTCTTCCAGCTGCACGACGCAGGCTGCTGCGAAATTGTTTCGACGCTGCTGGTATCGGAGCGCATCACCAAGGTCGGGTTTGGCCTGGCCGGTGACCATGTGCAAATCATGCGCACCTTGGGCGTGCGTCCCAAAAACGTGCTCGACCTCAATGTCGTTTTCAGGGAAAAAGGCTATGTGAAGGAGCTCGGCGTCAGGGGCGCGGTGGCCGTGGTGTTCAACCGGCGTTTCTTGAAGTCAAGAAAAGCCACCACCTCGAACTGGGCCAACCGGCAGCTGTCGGAAAGCCAGATTGTTTACTCCGCCAATGACGCCTGGGCGGCGATCAAGGTTTTTCACGCGCTTGAGTTGCGGGCGGGTCAGGCTTAGAACTTGTCCTTTATTTGCGGATAAGTTCTAAGTCACTCCAGGCAAAACAAGCCGATCAGGCGTGCTGCTTGCGCTGAGCCACGATAGGCGGCGTGCCCTCCTTGAACAATTGTTTTAGCTGTGTGCGCAATTCCGGTGTGTCCTGATGCTGATGAACTGCCACCGCATGCTGTACTGCGGCATCCAGCAGCTCTTTGTCCGTATCGGCAGATAACGCTACCGTGCAATTCATGTCACTTGGAAATTCACGGCAATCAATATATTTACGTGTCATTTCAACCTCCTCATTAACTAAATGATGACAAGGCTCGGGTTAGCGCACAGTGCACTACGCAATGGCGTATGCCTAGGCCAAGGAAAAACGCGGACTATACCGCTATTGCTTTATAGTCAAAATAACTCATTCCGCAAGGGAAACCTGCCAAACCGCGGCCCTGTCGGCGCGGTGTAAGCCAGGGCACGGGCAACGTCAACGGCCAGCCGTGTCCCTTATTTTCTGGGCGGCGGCAAGTCCGTACAACTCCCATGCGCCACTTCCGCCGCCATGCCGATGCTCTCCCCCAGCGTCGGGTGCGGGTGAATCGTTTTGCCGATGTCGACCGCATCCGCGCCCATCTCGATCGCCAGTGCAATCTCGCCGATCATGTCGCCGGCGTGGGTGCCGACGATGCCGCCGCCCAGAATCTTGCCGTGGCCATGCGCCTCGGGTGAATCGTCAAACAGCAGCTTGGTGAAACCTTCGTCGCGGCCATTGGCAATCGCACGGCCGGACGCCGTCCACGGGAACAGGCCTTTCTTCACCTTGATGCCTTGCGCCTTGGCCTGGTCTTCGGTCAGGCCGACCCAGGCCACTTCGGGGTCGGTATAGGCCACGCTGGGGATGACGCGAGCGTTGAAGGCGGCGCTGGCCAATTCCTTGTTGCCCTGCAGTTCACCGGCAATCACTTCGGCCGCCACATGCGCTTCGTGCACCGCCTTGTGCGCCAGCATGGGCTGGCCGACGATGTCGCCAATGGCGAAGATGTGGGGCACGTTGGTGCGCATCTGAATGTCGACCGGGATGAAGCCGCGGTCGGTCACACTGACGCCGGCTTTCTCGGCGGCGATCTTCTTGCCGTTGGGCGTGCGGCCGACGGCCTGCAACACCAGGTCGTAGGTCTGGGGCGCCGGCGCCGTGCCGCCCTCTTCCGCCGCCGCAAACGTCACCTCGATGCCTTCGGACGTGGCCTTGGCGCCCACGGTTTTGGTCTTGAGCATGATGTTGTCGAAGCGCGGCGCATTCAGCTTCTGCCAGACCTTGACCAGGTCGCGGTCG
>OFPG01000014.1_pt1 | contig 23350 bp, 23 predicted proteins | sample 1542501 | NCBI WGS metagenome assembly OFPG01 (sample SAMN05503963, study PRJEB24370) | sediment metagenome | isolation source: lake sediment | place: USA: Lake Hill lake, St. Paul Island, Alaska | collected 2013
ATCGAAATGCGATTCGAGGAACACCGGGCGGCCCAGTTCGCCACGCACGAGGAGCGCGCGCAAGGTGAGGAAATCAGAGTCGAAGCGGCGGTTCTGGTACACCGACAGCAGGCACCCCTTGCGCTGTGCCAGCGTGGCCAGTTCGCGCGCCTGCGCCGCATCGAGAGTGAAGGGCTTGTCGACCACGACGTGCTTGCCGGCTTCGAGCGCGGCCTTGGCCAACGGATGGTGCTGGGCGTTGGGCGCGGCGATCACGATCAGCGCAATGTCGGCTCGGCGCAACAAGGCATCCATGTCCGGGACCACGTCCACCGCAGGCCAGTCGGCGTGCACCTTGTGCGGCTGCGAGCTTGCGACCGCGGCGAGCGCCAACCCCGGAACGGCCGACAGCACCGGCGCATGGAAGGTCTGGCCGGCGAATCCGTAGCCGACCAGACCGGCTTTTAGGATGGAAGATGGCATGTTGATGGGGCCTCTGGCGTTCAAATGGGGCAGTATGCGATAATTGCGGGCTTAGCGAAAAGTGCGGCGCGGACGTTCGGTCCCGCTGGTGGCTCTCGCATCGACTCAGAAGGAAATAATCATGGCTAAAGAAGGCATTCACCCCAACTACCGCGAAGTCTGCTTCGTGGACCTGTCCAACGGCTTCAAGTTCGTGACCCGTTCATGCGCCAACGCCAAGGAAATGATCAAGATGGAAGACGGCCGCGAACTGCCGCTGTACAAACTGGACACCTCCAGCGAGTCCCATCCTTTCTACACCGGCACACAAAAATCCGTGGACAACATGGGTGGCCGCGTCGAGCGCTTCCGCAACCGTTTCGGCAAGACCAAAGCAGCCGAAGCAGAGGCACCAGCAGCAGCCGAATAAACTGGCCAACGCTTCTTGTCTAAAGGGCAGCCCGGGTTACCGCGCTGCCTTTTTTCATACCGATTTAGCATTGCTGCCGGTTTCTCCCTTTTCCTGTAGCGCCAAAGCGTGAATCAAACCACCCCCGCCATCGTTGCCCAAGGAGCCGTTCGCCGCTTGCCGCGGGCGGCGCTGCTGTTGTTCTGCATCGCCTATGTGCTGCCGGGCTTCCTGGGCCGCGAGCCCTGGAAAAGTGCCGACATGACGGCATTTGGCTACATGGCCGAACTGGCGCGTGGCGCAACAGAGTGGCTCTCGCCGCGGCTGATGGGTTTGCCGCCCGAGGTGGATGCGCTGCTTCCCTATTGGCTTGGTGCCTGGGCCATGCAGCTCGCACCGGCATGGATCGCGCCCGACTTCGCGGCGCGCATTCCTTTTGTTTTGTTGTTGACGCTGGCCCTGTTTGCCACCTGGTACGGCACCTACTACCTGGCGCGCAATCCAGAGGCGCAACCTGTGGCGTTTGCCTTCGGCGGGGAGGCCCTGCCGCCTGACTATGCGCGCGCCATGGCAGACGGCGGCTTGCTGGCGTTCATCGCCTGCCTGGGTCTGGCCCAGCTGTCACACGAAACCACGCCGGCCCTGGCTCAACTCTGTTTTACGGCCCTGTTTTTCTATGCGCTCGCCGCCCTGCCCTATCGCACGGTAACACCTGCCATCAGTGGTGTGCTGGGACTGACGGGACTGGCCCTGTCGGGCGCACCAGCGATCGCCACCCTGTTGGGCACTGGCAGCGCGCTGATTCACCTGCTGGATCGCGCTCCTGAGCCGGACAACAAAAAACCCCAGTTCCTGTGGGCAGGCGGCATTGCGCTCCTGACCGTGCTGGTGGCCATGCTGGCGTCATTGCTGGATTTGTGGCGCTGGCGTATCGAGCTGCCCGAGGCCAGCTGGCAAGAGTGGCGCAGCCTGGGGCGCCTGCTGCTTTGGTTCACCTGGCCCGCCTGGCCGCTGGCGCTGTGGACCTTGTGGCGGTGGCGCTATCAGCTGATTCGCGGGGGAGCCCCAAGCCGGCATCTGGCGCTGCCACTGTGGTTCGCGGGCGTTGCCGTGGGCGCCACACTGACCACCGCATCGGCCGATCGGTCCTTGTTGCTGGCCCTGCCCGCCCTGGCGGCGCTTGCGGCATTTGCCCTGCCCACGCTGGGACGAAGCGTGGCAGCACTGATTGACTGGTTCACGCTGATATTTTTCTCAGGCTGCGCCTTTACCATCTGGGTCGTCTGGATCGCCATGCAGACGGGGGTGCCCAAGCAGCCCGCCGCCAACGTCGCGCGACTGGCACCGGGGTTCGAACCGAGCTTTTCTTTTACTCCTTTTTTGATAGCTATTGCCGCAACACTGGCGTGGGCCTGGCTCGTGAAATGGCGTGTAGGTCGGCACCGCGCCGCGATCTGGAAAAGCCTGGTCTTGCCCGCCGGGGGGGCTGCGTTATGTTGGCTGCTGCTCATGACCTTGTGGCTGCCGCTGCTTGATTTCGCCCGAAGCTACTCAGTTCTCGTGCGTCGCACCATGGTCGTCATGCAACAACAACCGCCCTGTGTTGAAGCGCACGGCCTGAGCCGTGGCCAGATCGCCGCCTTTCAATTCCATGGTCACCTGGTGATGAAACCGGCTGGCTCACCAGCCCGCTGCCCCTGGCTGATTGTGGACAAGGATGCCGTGAAAACGCTGCCAGCAGTGGCAAACCAGACACAGTGGACCAAGCACAGCTCGATGCGACATCCGTCCGATCGAAGCGAGGATCTGTTGATTTACAAACGGACGACAAAGCCAGGGTCATAACAACTTGTCCGAGCTGAAAATCATCTCACGGCATGCGCTAACCGTGCTGGTGGGGCAGTTGGCGGTCATGGCTTTTGGCGTGACCGATACCATCGTCGCCGGGCGCTACGCGGAAAGCTCGCTGGCAGCGCTCTCGGTTGGATCTGCCGTCTATATCAGCGTGTTTGTGGCCTTGATGGGCGTGCTGCAGGCGCTGCTGCCGGTCTGGGCCGAATTGCAGGGCGCGAAGCGACACCGGCAGCTTGGGCGCTCGTTCCGGCAGGCCTTGTATCTGTGTGGCATCACCATGCTGGTCGGCATGGCCGTGTTGCTGTCGCCCGGTGCCCTGCTGAGTCTGACTGAAGTCCCCATGGCATTGCGAAGTGAAGTGCAGAGCTATCTGGCGGTGCTGGCACTTGCCTTGCCGCCGTCCCTGTTGTTCCGCATGTACAGCACCCTTAATCAAGGACTGGGACGGCCACAGTTGGTGACCTGGTTGCAGATTGGTTCACTATTCATCAAGGTGCCGCTATCCATCTGGTTCGCTTTTGGCGGGCTGGGGTTGGAGCCGCAAGGTGCCGTCGGCTGCGCCTGGGCTACGCTGGTGGTGAATTACGCCATGCTGGGTGTGGCACTGTGGCTGCTGCGGACACAGGATCTGTACCAGCCCTACGGCATCTGGCGGGCGCTGGAGCGTCCGAACTGGAAAGAAATTGCGACCTTTGCCAGGCTGGGCATACCGGGCGGTCTGGCCATCATGGTGGAGGTGACATCCTTCACGCTGATGGCCCTGTTTATCGCACGCATGGGCATGGTCGCAGCAGCCAGTCATCAAATTGCCGCGAACATCACAGCCGTGCTTTATATGGTGCCTCTGTCCATTGCCATCGCCGCGAGCTCGCGGGTGAGCTACTGGCTGGGCGCGGGCAATAAAGACAAGGCGCGTGCCGTGATTCGTACCGGTTTGACGATGACCGTGTCCGCTGCGCTAATGCTTTCGAGCATGCTTTTTCTTGCCCGGACAACACTCGCAACAATCTATGCCCGCAGCCCGGACGTCGTGGCCCTGGCGGTGCCGCTACTGGGCTGGGTTGCGCTGTATCACCTGGCAGATGCAGTGCAGGCGGTTGGCGTATTTCTCCTGCGCTGCTTTGGCGTCACCATCGCGCCCCTGGCTGTGTATTGCCTGTTGCTGTGGGGCATGGGCCTGGCTGGCGGCTACCTGCTGGCGTATCAGGGTTTGGGGGCCTGGCCGGCGCTGCACACGCCGAGCGCATTCTGGGCCATGAGTGCGGCAGCGCTGGGGCTGACCGCTCTCATTTTTACGTTCATTCTGTGGCGGGCGACCAGACAGACGCATTAGCGTCGAGCACGTGCGCCGTATTCGAGCGCAGCCTGACACGATTGGCTGGAAAAATGATCGTGAAAATGGAGCCTTTGCCAGGCGTGCTTTCAATTTTCAACTCGGCGCCATGACGCTGGGCTACATGCTTGACAATGGCCAAACCGAGACCGGTACCACCGGTGTCCCGCGAACGGCTGCGGTCGACCCGGTAAAAACGCTCCGTCAGGCGCGGGATATGTTCAGGGGCAATGCCGGGACCCGTGTCGCGAACTGAAAACTCGGCCCGGGCGTCCGGTAACAAGAGCGCCCGCACATGAATTTCACCTCCTGGCGGCGTGTAACGAATGGCATTGCTCACCAGATTACTCATCGCGCTGAGGAGTTCATTGGGGGCACCCGCAATGTCGCCCTCCAGCAAGGAATCAAATACAAGGTGATGCAAACGATCCGACGACGGGTTCAGCACGGCAGCCAAAGCACGAGCTTCCTGCTCCAGCTGTCGCATGAGGGCCGGCATCGGCATCCAGTCCGAAGCGCCGGGCGGCGGGCTGCCCTCAAGGCGCGAGAGTGTGAGCAGATCATTGACGAGCGTCTGCATGCGCTGCGCCTGCTGGGCCATCAAGGTCAAATAGCGTTCACGCTCCTGATCAGTCAAGGGCAAGGCCTGCAGCGTCTCCACAAACCCGGCCAGCACGGTCAACGGAGTACGAATTTCATGCGAAACATTGGCAACAAAATCACGTCGCATGGCTTCAGCCTGCTCCAGTGCCGTGACATCGCGTGACAACAACAACAGCCGCCCCTCGCCATAGCGGTGAAGATGAACCGAGAGCCTGACCGGCCTCGCGGGCGTACTCTCCCGCCCCGGCATGATGAGCTCACCCCGGTAATCGTGGCCTGCAAAATACCCTGCAAAACCGGGGTCCCGGACCAGATTGCCAAAATACTGGAGCAAGTCTCGCTGCGCATCAAGGCCAAAATGCGTAGCGGCCATCTGGTTGAACCACTCAATCTGCCCCTGCGAATCCAGTAGCACCACGCCATTGGGCGAGGCCTGCAACGCCGCCAGAAATTCCTGCAACCGATTCTGGCTGTCGCGCGTCATTTGCTCCCTGGCCCGAATCAGGCGCCTGGCACGGTCACACACTTCACCCCACAAACCGGTGGTCATGGCCGCATCGGAAGCATCTCCCGCACGCAGCCAGCGCAACAAGCGCACGCCCCGGGACAGATCAATCAGGAACCATCCCGTCGCACCCACCACAACACCCGCCAGTGCACCGGCCGCACCAGTGGCAGGGAACGCCAAATACCAGCCCGCGACCCCTCCCACAAGCTGGCACGCGAAAAATGAGAAGAACCGCCAGAACATGATCAGCTCACCGCTTCAGGCAAATGGTCAGCAGGTGCGCTTCGATCAAGCGCCGGCCTGCGAAGACGAGGCCAGTGCCGATTGAGCGGTCAGGCGATAGCCCGCGCCACGCACTGTTTCTATCATCTGCCCCGCGTTGGCGCCCAGAGCCTCCCGCAGACGTTTTACGTGAACATCAACCGTACGCTCTTCAATGAACACATGGTCACCCCAGACCTTGTCCAGCAATTGCGAGCGGCTGTGAACGCGCTCGGCATGCTTCATCAAGTAGTGAAGCAACTTGAACTCGGTGGGACCCAGCTTCAACATCTGATCGTTGAACGACACGCGATACGTAGACGCATCCAGCGACAGGGCACCGATTGAAACGATGCCCCCCACCTGCTCGGGTGCACGCCGGCGCAGGACGGCACGCACTCTGGCCAGCAGTTCTTTGGTGGAAAACGGCTTGACGATGTAGTCGTCGGCGCCGGCGTCCAGACCGGCAACCCGGTCCATCTCATCGCCCCGGGCGGTCAGCATGATGATGGGGACCCCTTTGGTACGGGGGTTTGTGCGCCACCGCTTGGCCAGCGACAGACCGCTCTCGCCGGGCAGCATCCAGTCCAGCAGAATGACGTCTGGCAACACCGCATCCAGCTCGCGCTGCGCCGTCGCGCTGTCCATGGCCCATGTGGGTCGAAATCCATTGTGGCGCAGATTGACGGCAATGAGCTCGGCAATGGCCGGTTCATCTTCAACAATCAGGACACCGGGCTGATGTCTCATTTCAGCACCGATTCAATCTGTTCTATCGAGGTGTGGCGGATGTCGGCGCCCTTGACCACATAAATGATGAACTCGGCAATGTTTTTGGCGTGGTCGCCAATCCGCTCGATGGCTTTCGCCAGGAAGAGCAGATCCAGACTCGGGGAAATCATGCGCGGATCTTCCATCATGTAGGTGATGAGCTTTCGCACAAAGCCGTCGAACTCCTTGTCGATCAGATCGTCTTCTTTCAGGATGGACACTGCCGCCGCTGTATCCAGGCGCGCGAAGGCATCGAGCGCTTTTCGCAGCAAACCGGAGGCCATATCCGCCGCCACTCTCAATTCAAGCGATGGCAGCGAACGGGGCGCACCACTCTGGATGATGGAACGCACCATGCGAGCGATTTTCTCGGCCTCGTCGCCCACACGCTCCAGATTGGCAGTGGTTTTCGAGATGGCAATCAACAAGCGAAGGTCCCGTGCCGTTGGCTGGCGACGCGCAATGATGCTGGACAGTTCACGGTCGATATCAACCTCCATCGCGTTCACGCGGGCCTCGGTGGCCGTGACCTCGTTCGCCACATCGACGCTGAACTGGGACAAGGCATAAATCGCCTGCCGAATCTGCGACTCAACCAGACCCCCGAGTTCCATGACCCGGGTTGAGACGGCGCTGAGTTCGCTGTCAAACTGGGTAGAAAGATGTTTTTCAGGCATGTCGTCTCCTTAACCAAAGCGGCCAGTAATGTAATCTTCTGTTTCCTTGCGCGTAGGCTTGAAAAACATCTGCTCGGTCGAGCCGAATTCCATCAAGTCCCCAAGGTACATGTAAGCGGTGTAATCACTGCAGCGCGCCGCCTGCTGCATGTTGTGGGTGACGATCACGACGGTGTAGTCACTCTTGAGTTCCGTGATCAGCTCCTCGATTTTGGCAGTGGAGATCGGGTCGAGCGCCGAACAGGGTTCGTCCAGCAGCAAGACCTCCGGCTTGATGGCGATGCCGCGCGCAATGCATAGACGCTGTTGCTGCCCCCCCGAGAGGCTGGAGCCACTTTGATTCAGCTTGTCTTTGACCTCTGTCCACAAGGCAGCCTTGCGCAAGGCCCACTCGACGCGCTCTTCCATGTCAGTGGTATTGAGCGACTCGAACAGTTTGACGCCAAACGCGATATTGTCAAAGATCGACATGGGAAACGGCGTTGGCTTCTGGAAGACCATGCCAACCTTGGCCCGCAACAAGGCAACATCTTTTTTGCTGGTCAACAGATTTTCACCATCCAGCACAATTTCGCCTTCAGCCCGCTGTTCCGGATACAACTCGAACATGCGATTGAAAACACGCAACAAGGTCGATTTTCCGCATCCGGACGGGCCAATAAAAGCCGTCACTTTGTGCTCCGGAATTTCCAGGTTGATGCCTTTGAGGGCATGGAACTTGCCATAATAGAAATCAAGATTCTTGACGGAAATCTTCGATTTCTCACTGGTAACAAAAGCGGTATTCATCTTCGTTCTCTTCTCGTATCTTTGGCAGCGGTTTGATCAGGTCTTGCTTCGGGTCAAAACCCTGGCCAGAATGTTGAGGCCCAGAACTGCGATGGTGATGAGGAACACACCAGCCCAGGCCAGTTTTTGCCAGTTCTCATATGGACTCATGGCGAACTTGAAAATTGTGACCGGCAAACTCGCCATCGGCTCACTCAGACTGGACGTCCAGAACTGATTGCTCAATGCGGTGAACAACAGGGGAGCAGTTTCACCCGCAATACGGGCCACCGCCAGCAGAACGCCGGTGACCACGCCCGACCGGGCCGCCCGCAAAGTGATGCTCAAAATGACTTTCCATTTCGGCGCACCCAGCGCATACGCCGCCTCACGCAAACCGGGCGGCACCAGTTGAAGCATGTTTTCAGTGGTTCGAATCACCACCGGGATGACGATCAGGGCCAGTGCAATGACACCCGCGTAGCCCGAAAATGATTTGAAACGCGTCACAATGACGGCATAAACAAACAGCCCAATCACGATGGATGGGGCAGACAACAAAATATCGTTGACAAAACGTGTCACTGACGCGAGCCAGCCTTTGGTATCGAATTCGGCCAGGTAAATACCAGCCATGACGCCGATGGGTGTTCCCACGAACGTTGCCAGCAGCACCATCAAAAACGACCCGTAAATAGCGTTGGCCAAGCCACCTGCATCGTTGGGAGGGGGGGTCATCTGGGTCAGGGTATCGAGGTTAAGCCCCCCCACCCCCAGAAGAACGGTCTCAAACAAAATCCAGCACAGCCAGAACAAGCCAAAAGCCATGGCCATCAACGATAGCGTCAACGCAACGCGATTGACGAACTTGCGTTGCGCATACCTGGCCTGGCGTGTCTGCTCCAGAGCCGCAGCCTTCAGGAGAAGTTCACCCGTCGTCATGTCTTGGCTCCTTCGTTCTTTCTGAGCTGTGACAGCAAAATTTTAGAGAGGGTCAGCACCACAAAGGTGATGAAAAAAAGAACCAGACCAAGGTACATCAGCGACGCCTGGTGCAGGCCTTCACCGGCCTCTGCGAACTCATTGGCCAGTGCCGAGGTGATGCTGTTGGCCGCCTGGAACAGGCTCAGTGAATCCAGCTGGTTGAAATTGCCGATGACAAAAGTGACCGCCATGGTCTCACCAATGGCGCGACCCAGCCCCAGCATGATGCCGCCGATCACCCCCGCCTTGGTGTAGGGCAACACCACGGTCGAGACGACTTCCCACGTAGTGGCCCCCAGACCGTAGGCCGATTCCTTGAGGAGGGTCGGCGTTACCTCAAACACGTCGCGCATGACCGCCGCAATAAACGGAATGATCATGATCGCCAGGATAATGCCAGCAGACAGAATGCCAATGCCGACTGGTGGGCCCGAAAAAAAGGAACCCAGATAGGGCACGCCGGCAAATACGGCCTGCAAGGGCTGCTGCACGTAGGTGGCCAACAGCGGGCCGAACACCAGCAATCCCCACATGCCGTACACAATGGAAGGAATGGCCGCCAGCAATTCAATGGCCGTACCCAGCGGGCGCTTGAGCCAGGCGGGGGCGAGCTCTGTCAGAAACAGTGCGATACCAAAACTTACCGGCACAGCGATCAGCAAAGCGATGAACGACGTCATCAAGGTGCCGTAAATCATGACAAGGCCGCCGAACTCCTCCTTGACCGGATCCCAGGTTGTGCTGGTGAGAAAGCCCAAACCGTACTTGCTGATGGCAGGCCAGGCGCTGATGGTCAGTGACACCAGAATGGCAATCAGCATGCCTAAAGTGAACAGGGCCGCACCTTTGGCCAGCCAGCCAAAGATGCGGTCCGCCATGGGGCCCGATCGGGCCGCCTTTACCGGGGGAGGGTTGGTCATGACACGTCCGGAAGATCTTGCCGAGTGGTTAAAAGACATTTCACTGGCCGGAAGTGTAGATGACACAGGCAACTCCTTGGGAAACCGCTTCGCTGGTGACTAACTTCTTACTTGAACGCGACGGGTTTGCCCGACGCGTCCTTGATGTCACCCCAGGCTTTTTCGATGCTGCCAATAACAGATTTTGGCATGGGCACATAGTCAAGATCGTCAGCCACCTTGTCACCGTTTTTATAGGCCCAGGAGAAAAACTTCAGCGTCTCAGTCGCATTGGCGGGCTTGTCCTGCAACTTGTGCATCAGGATGAACGTGGCGCCGGAGATAGGCCAGGCATCCTTACCGGGCTGATTGGTCAGAATCTGATAAAAGCTCTTGTTCCAGTCGGCACCCGCAGCGGCGGCTTTGAAAGCGACGTCATTCGGTTATACAAAATTACCTGTTGAATTTTGCATCAGCGCATAGGTCATCTTGTTTTGCTTGACGTAGGAGTACTCCACGTAGCCAATCGAGTTTGGCAGGCGCCCGACGAAGGCAGCAACACCTTCATTGCCTTTGCCGCCGGCTCCCGCTGGCCAGTTCACTGCCGTGCCCTCGCCTACTTTGGTCTTCCATTCGGCATTCACTTTGCTCAGGTAATTGGTGAAAATGAAGGTGGTTCCCGAGCCATCGGCGCGACGCACCTGGGCAATCGCCGCATCCGGCAAAGCCAGGGACGGATTGAGCGCCTTGAGGGCGGGGTCGTTCCATTTGGCAATTTTGCCCAAATAGATGTCACCCAGTACCTGACCATTCAGTTTGAGTTGGCCGGGGTTGATGCCCTTGATATTGATCACGGGAACCACACCGCCAATGGCCGTGGGAAACTGCATCTGGCCTTTCTTGGCCAGCACATCGTCGGTCTGGGGCATGTCGGAAGCCCCAAAATCAACGGTCTTTGAGTCGATCTGTTTGATGCCCGCACCGGAACCTACCGACTGGTAGTTGATCTTGACGCCAGTGGCCTTGTTGTAGTCGGCCGCCCATTTGGCATACAAAGGAGCAGGGAAAGTGGCGCCGGCGCCGGTAATTTCCTGCGCACCGGCCAGGTTGACGTATGACATGGCGGCTGCTCCCGCCATGCCGATCAGGGCGATTTTGAAACTGGTTTTCATCGGGATACCTTTTGGGTTGAATGAATGATGACTTCGAGACACAGGTTGAATATAAGATGCTTATGTGACAGTGATGTGACATTTTGTCAATCCAGCATGGAATCGGCTCAGGGAAAAAAGTCCAATCCAGCAGTCAATACGTCACCCGGTTGCCATCAAAAAGTCACGAAACTGTCATGAGCTACAGCTACGCTTGAACCGTCATTAACCAGGAGAGATTTCCATGTTGAATCGCCGAGTTCTAAGTCTTGCCCTTGTTGCCGTTGCCGTGGCTGGCTGCGCTTCAGTCCCCGCCCCTGCTTCAGTTACAGATACCATTGCCAAAAATCCATCGCTGAGCACGCTCAACGGCTTGATCACCCAGGCCGGCCTGTCTGCCACCTTGCAGGGCGCAGGCCCTTTTACGATCTTCGCGCCCAGCAATGATGCATTCAAAATGGTGCCGGCCAAAACCATGGACGACCTGGCAAAGCACCCCGACAAGCTCAGGAATGTTCTGGCATTTCACGTCATTGAAGGAAAGGTGACGGCAGCCGGGGTCAAAAACAGCTCTGTAAAAACACTAAATGGCGCGAACGTGGCCCTGTCCAAGGCCGGCGACTTTGTCACCATTGAAGAAGCAATGGTTCAAATGGCAGATATCCAGGCGACCAATGGCGTCATTCACATCATTGACAGCGTGCTGATTCCTCCTCAAAAGAAATGATGACCGACCCGTCAACCTGGAGCCGCCGCAGCGTGCTGCGCGGCTCGATGGGTCTGGCCGCATGCGCGGTGGCCCCAGTGTGGGCCCAGCCAGGCAAATCATCAGGCGCTGCACGCACGGTGGTGGTTGCCCAGATCGTGGACAGCACCGCCAGCCAGCTGGATGTATCCAGAGACTTCCTGATCGGATCGCGCGCTGCCTGGCAGGACATCAACACCAAAGGCGGGGTCAATGGACGCCCGATCCATCATTTAACCCTGGAGGTCGACGGCAGCGCCACCAGCCTGCGTGCGGCCCTGGATTCGATCAAAAAGATCCCGAATTGCGTGGCCCTGTCCGGCACGGCGGGTGACCGCGCCGCCAGTCAACTCGTCGCCTTGCTGCGACAGGAGCAGCATGATATTGCCCATGTCGCGCCATGGCTGCAAAACTCTGATCTGGATGGAGACAACCGCACGTTCCCGATTTTTGCATCGCGTCAGGACCAAATAGCACAGGCACTGAAATCACTGTCCATCATGAGCGTGCCAGAACTTGGAGCCGTCTATGCGTCTGAGCAGGAATACGCACTTTACCGCGACGATGTGGAGCGTGCGAGCGCCGCCTTGAAGATCAAGCTGAAGTCCTACAAGCCGACTGGCGATCTGGCACTGCTTGGGAAAAGCCTGACCCCTGACACCCCCCGGATCCTGCTATTCGTAGGCGGCACACCGGAACTGGTGCAGTTTACGCAGGGCATTGACAAGCAGGCCCAGCAGCGTTACGTCGTTGCCCTGGCCGATGTGAACCTGCAAACCATGATGCAAATGGGGGCAGCGCGCCATACATCTGTCATGGCCACGCAGGTGGTCCCCATGGTCAACTCAAAGTTGCCCATCGTCAGAGCCTACCGTGAGACGCTGGCCCGCCTCTTTGATGAACCACCAACACCTCAAAGTCTGGCCGGCTACATCGCCGCACGATATACCAGCGAAGTATTGAACACCGTGGAAGGCACGCCAACACGCCAGAGTACTTTGCTGGCATTCCAGCAGCGCCATACGGTTGATGTGAGCGGGTTTCGCGTCAGCTTCAATACGCAAAGACGAAGCGGATCGTACGTCACCCAAAGCATGATCACATCCGATGGCCGGCTCGTGGGCTGAACCTTCACGCAACTCAAAACTACGGATGCTTTTGCCCATCCATGGCCACACGCAGCTGCGGCAACAATGCCTGCATCGCCAACCGACCGGCCTGAATAGCGCGGCGCCGTGCACCAAAATCCGAGCTCGCCACATCGACCAGTGAGGGCCGCACCACCACATCGGCGTCACGCAGCTCAAAGCCATTGATGCTTTTGCTCATGATGGAAAAGGTTTGCAGCAGAATTTGCAGGGTGTCGCTGGCGGCGTTGCCTTCCGGGGCGCTGGAAATATCCACGGCGATGATTACTTCTGCACCCATTTGACGGGCATATCGCACCGGCACCGGCGACACCAGCCCGCCATCCACATACTCGCGACCGGCTATTTTGACAGGCTGAAACAGTGCTGGAACAGCGCTCGATGCACGCACCGCCGTGGCCGTGTCCCCACGCTGAAACAACACGCCCTGACCACTATTGAGGTCGGTTGCCACAATACCCAATGGCATAGGCATGCTCTCAATCAGGCGACCATTGACCTGCGCGCTCACATAGCGCGCCAAAGCCTCGCCGCGCAGCATGCCGCGACTGAATATGGGCAAGGTCCAGTCGGCAAAAGTGGCCTCTTCCATGGCTTCGGCAACCTGCTGCAACTGGATCCCGGTCTTGCCACTGGCATAGAAGGCGGCAACAAGACTTCCGGCGGAGGTACCCACTACGAGGCTGGGGCGAACGCCCGCCTCTTCCAGCACCTGAATCACCCCGATATGTGCAAAGCCTCGGGCAGCGCCACCGCCCAGGACCAATCCTACTTTCAGAGGCTTTTTAGATGTCACTTGAACCGCAGGACGCGTATCGGGCGCCATTGTCGGCACCGGCCCGGACGCACACCCGACCAGACATATCGCCGCCAGCATTGTGGTCAGGCGTCTGTAATTCGAATTTGCAACTGTCATTTAATTAGGAATGATTCGCGTTTGTGTTAAGATTGGAAAACTATTTTTGGAAACGCACAAAGACATGTTCAAGAAACACATCCCCGTTGCATGCGCCATTTTGCTCGCCTGCACTGCCGCTCAGGCACAAGACCAGATCCTCAACATCTACTCGGCTCGTCATTACCCGACGGACGAAGCGCTCTACACCAACTTCACCAAAGCCACCGGCATCAGGATCAATCGGGTCGATGCCGATGATGCAGGCATTCTCGCCCGTCTCAAGGCGGAAGGGACCGCATCGCCCGCTGACGTGATTCTGCTGGTGGACGCCGCCCGTTTGTGGAAAGGTGAAGTTGAAGGATTATTCCAGCCCGTGAAGTCCAAAGCTCTCGATGATGCTGTGCCCATTCAACTGCGCGGCAAGGCCACTCCCGACGGTGCCTCACCCTGGTTTGGCTTTTCAACCCGCGCCCGTGTCATTGTGTACAACAAGGTCAAGGTGCAGAAAGATGACGTGGATACGTACGAAGAACTGGGCGACCCCAAGAACCGGGGCAAACTGTGCATCCGTTCTGGCTCACATCCCTACAACCTGTCCCTGTTCGGTGCCGTGCTTGAGCATCTTGGTGAACAGAAAACAGAAGCCTGGCTCAAAGGCATGGTCGACAATATGGCCCGCACACCCAAAGGCGGCGACACTGACCAGATCAAGGGCGTCGCTGCGGGCGAATGCGGCATTGCCGTGACCAACACCTACTATCTTGCCCGCATCATGCGCTCGGACAAAGCCGAGGACAAAGCCATCATGGACCGCGTGGGCGTGGTCTTCCCGAATCAGGCATCGTGGGGCACACACGTCAACATCGCCGGGGGCGCCGTGGCCAAAAATGCCAAGAACCCGGCCAATGCCATCAAATTTCTGGAATACCTGGCCAGCCCGCCAGCACAGGACCATTTTGCCAACGGCAATAACGAATGGCCTGTGGCCAAAGGCTTGAAAATCAACAACCCGGCCTTGCAGGCCATGACGGGCGGCAGCTTCAAGAGCGAAACCATTCCCATCAGTGTGGTGGGCATGAATCAGGTCAAGGTTCAGCAAATGCTGGACCGTGTCGGCTTCAAGTAACACAGGCGGGGCTTGCGTCGGGTAATCTTGTGCATGTCATTTCCGTCTGGAAGCAAGCATGTTCAATAAAAGACACGGCATGAAGATCCTCTGGTATTTGGCTCTGCTGGTGGTGGCGCTGGCCGCAACACTGGTGCTTGCCGGTCAACTGGGTTTTCTTTCCGGCACTGTGCCGCGAAAGCTGGGGGTCACCGACGGGCGGCTCAGCCCTCCGTCCCAAACGCCCAACAGTGTGAGCAGCCAGGCAGCGCTCTATCCGGATCACCCACAAAAGGATTACGCGAATATTGCCCCGTTGACATACGCGGGTGACGGTGACGCCGCGATGGAAAAACTGGCGGCTTTACTACAAAAATCAGAACGGACTGTTATTGTCACCCGCAGGCCAGGTTATATCTACGCACAATGCAGCACCGCACTGCTGAAATTTACGGACGACGTTGAATTCTGGCTTGACAAGCCAAACAACGTCATTCAGGTGCGTTCAGCCAGTCGGCTGGGTCGCAAGGACTTTGGCGTCAACCGGGCGCGGGTGGAAGCCATCCGCGCCCAATTCTCGTCCTAGCCTGCCGTCGCTTCCTGCGCCTCGGGCTTGGGCTTACCCTCTTTCTTGGGCAAGGGTTGAATATCCAGCAAGACCTCGGTCTTGCTTTCATCCTTGTCATCCAGATCCACCGTCAGGCGGCCACCGTCAGTTAGGCGGCCAAAGAGTAACTCGTCGGCCAGCGCGCGGCGAATCGTGTCCTGAATCAAACGCTGCATCGGACGCGCTCCCATCAGCGGATCGAAGCCCTTCTTCGCCAGGTGTTTTCGCAGTTTGTCGGTGAAGGTCACGTCTACCTTCTTGTCGGCCAACTGCGCCTCCAGCTGCAGCAGGAACTTGTCGACGACCCGCATGATGACAACCTCGTCCAACGCCTTGAAGCTGACAACGGCATCGAGACGGTTGCGGAATTCAGGCGTGAACAAACGCTTGATGTCGGCCATCTCGTCGCCCGCCTCACGCACATTGGTGAATCCCATGACCGTCTTGTTGATGGACTCAGCACCGGCATTGGTCGTCATGATGATGATGACGTTGCGGAAGTCCGCCTTGCGGCCGTTGTTGTCCGTCAACGTGCCGTGGTCCATCACCTGCAGCAACACATTGAAGATCGCTGGGTGCGCCTTCTCGATTTCATCGAGCAACAACACGCAATGGGGCTTCTTGGTAATGGCCTCTGTCAGCAGACCACCCTGATCAAACCCCACATACCCGGGCGGCGCACCAATCAACCGGCTAACAGCGTGTTGTTCCATATACTCGCTCATATCAAAGCGAATCAGGTCAATGCCCATGATGTAGGCGAGCTGTTTGGCGGCCTCGGTCTTGCCAACCCCCGTCGGGCCGCTGAACAAGAAAGAGCCGATCGGCTTGTCGCCCTTGCCCAAACCGGAGCGCGCCATCTTCACGGCCGAGGCCAGCATGTCGATTGCTTTGTCCTGTCCGAACACAACGTTCTTGAGATCCCGCTCCAGCGTCCTGAGCTTGCCGCGATCATCATTGGACACATTGGCGGGCGGAATACGGGCAATCTTCGCGACAATTTCCTCCACTTCGGTCTTGCTGATGATCTTCTTCCGTTTGGACGGCGGCAAAATGCGTTGCGCCGCACCTGCCTCGTCGATCACATCAATTGCCTTGTCCGGCAGATGGCGGTCATTGATGTATTTGGCGCTCAGCTCCGCCGCAGCCTGCAATGCGGCCACCGCGTACTTGACGTTGTGGTGCTCTTCAAAACGGGATTTGAGCCCTTTGAGAATTTCAACTGTCTGCTCAACGGTCGGTTCGACCACATCGACTTTCTGGAACCGGCGGGACAGCGCAGCGTCCTTCTCGAAGATGCCTCGGTATTCGGTAAACGTGGTGGCACCAATACATTTAAGCGCACCTGAACTCAATCCCGGCTTGAGCAGATTCGATGCATCCAGCGTGCCACCCGACGCCGCACCGGCACCAATCAGGGTGTGAATTTCATCAATGAACAAAATGGCATTGGGTTTGTCCTTGAGGGACTTCAACACACCTTTGAGTCGCTGCTCGAAATCGCCGCGGTATTTGGTACCGGCCAGCAAAGCACCCATGTCGAGCGAATAGACAATGGAATCGGCCAGAATTTCAGGCACATCCTTCTGCGTAATGCGCCAAGCCAAGCCTTCGGCAATGGCCGTTTTTCCCACACCGGCCTCGCCGACCAGCAGCGGGTTGTTCTTGCGGCGGCGGCACAAAATCTGGATCACGCGCTCGACTTCGTACTCACGCCCAATCAAGGGATCAATCTTGCCGTCTTTGGCGAGTTGATTCAGGTTGACGGTGTACTGCTCAAGCGGCGACGCCTTCTCATTTTTCTCGGCCACACCTTCTTCACCCTCGGCCTGGCTCTCGCCCGATTTGGACGGCTCCGGCGGATCGCTTTTCTTGATGCCATGCGCAATGAAATTCACCACATCCAGACGGGTCACGCCCTGTTGATGGAGGTAATACACCGCATGAGAATCTTTCTCACCAAAAATCGCCACCAGCACGTTGGCCCCGGTGACTTCCTTTTTGCCGCTGCCAGTGGACTGCACATGCATGATGGCGCGCTGAATCACGCGCTGAAAACCCAAGGTGGGCTGCGTGTCCACATCGTCTGAGCCAGCGACCTGAGGCGTGTTGTCCTTGATGAAGTTCGCCAGCGATTTGCGCAAATCGTCAATATTGGCGGAACAGGCCCGCAGTACTTCTGCCGCGCTTGGGTTGTCCAGCAGCGCGAGCAGCAAGTGTTCTACCGTGATGAACTCGTGACGCTGCTGGCGCGCCTCGACAAACGCCATGTGAAGGCTGACTTCCAATTCTTGGGCAATCATGTGATTTCCTTTTAAGCCTTGCTTTGATGTTTAACTGTAATCCGATTTCGATATCAATTCCGAACAGATGATGGCATCTGCCTAAAAATCAACAGGCTCACTGACGCACTTCAACGGATGCCCGGCTTTGTTTGCCGCCTCAAGGACCTGATCCACCTTGGTGGCGGCCACATCCCTGGAATAGACACCGCAAACGCCTTTCCCATCCAGATGAATCTTGAGCATGATTTGTGTTGCGGCCTCAAGATCCTTGCCAAAAAATTCCTGAATCACCACCACTACAAATTCCATCGGCGTGTAGTCGTCATTGAGCATGACCACCTGGTACATCTGCGGTGGCTGCACCTTCTGTGTTCGTCTCTCGAGCACAACTGAGCCACCGTCATCCCGCTCAGGTTGATGGACTGGTGGAACGGGTGGATTTACAGGGGGTTTGGTTGCCATGAGTGCATTTTACCGAGCGTACCGAAGCACTGCAGCACCAAGGTGAATTGGTGACAGTTTTTCCACATTCAAGCAGAGCAAACAAAAAAACCGCTCAAAGCCGGCAAGCCAGAGCGGTTTTGATGTCGGCGAGGTCTGACCTCACCGGCAGCCATCAGGCTGCAATTACATGTTGTCTATCATGACCTGGCCGAAGCCCGAACAACTGACTTGCGTCGCACCATCCATCAAACGGGCAAAGTCGTAGGTGACTTTCTTGCTGTTGATGGATTTTTTCATCGAGCTGATGATCAGGTCAGCAGCTTCTGTCCAGCCCATGTGACGCAACATCATCTCGGCCGAGAGAATCTCGGAACCGGGGTTCACATAGTCTTTGCCCGCGTATTTCGGTGCTGTGCCATGTGTGGCTTCAAACATGGCAATGGTGTCGCTCAGATTCGCGCCGGGGGCAATGCCGATGCCGCCCACCTGGGCTGCCAGGGCGTCCGACACATAGTCACCATTCAGGTTCAGCGTGGCAATTACGCTGTATTCAGCTGGACGCAGCAGGATTTGCTGCAAGAACGCGTCCGCAATGCTGTCCTTGACGATGATGTCCTTGCCCGTTTTCGGATTTTTGAATTTGCACCACGGTCCGCCGTCGATCAACTCGGCGCCAAACTCTTTTTGTGCCAGAGCGTAGGCCCAATCACGGAAACCACCTTCGGTGTATTTCATGATATTGCCCTTATGGACAATCGTCAGGCTGGGCTTGTCATTGTCAACCGTGTACTGGAGTGCCTTGCGCACCAGACGCTCGGTACCTTCACGCGAGACAGGCTTGATGCCGATGCCCGACGTGTTGGGGAAACGGATTTTCTTGACGCCCATTTCATCCTGCAGGAACTTGATGAGTTTTTTGGCCTTGTCGGACTCGGCCTCGAACTCGATACCCGCATAAATGTCTTCGGAGTTTTCACGGAAGATCACCATATTGGTCTTTTGGGGCTCTTTCACGGGGCTGGGCACGCCGTCAAAGTACTGGATCGGGCGCAGGCAGACATACAAGTCGAGTTCCTGGCGCAGAGCCACGTTCAGGGAACGAATGCCGCCACCCACTGGCGTTGTCAACGGGCCTTTGATGGATACCACGTAGTCGCGAAGAACCTGCAGGGTTTCTTCCGGCAGCCAGACGTCGGGACCATATACATTGGTGGATTTTTCACCGGCATAAACTTCCATCCAGTGAATCTTTTTCTTGCCGCCGTAGGCCTTGGCCACAGCCGCATCAACCACCTTGAGCATCACCGGCGTGATATCCAGGCCGGTACCGTCACCTTCAATAAACGGAATGATTGGCTGATCAGGCACGTTCAGTGACATGTCGGCATTGACGGTAATTTTTTGGCCTTCTGAGGGCACCTTGATGTGCTGATACATGTAGCTTGGTCTCCGTTAATTGGTTCAATTTACGCGTTTTTTGCTGCTGGAACCACCCAAAAACCTCTGTTTCAGGCTGGTTTCAAGGCGTTTTTGGATTTTAGTCCCAAAAAATTACTGATTTCTGTCAACCCGGGACAAACCAGCCCCGTTACGGACATGCCTTCCAAAGTATGGGAGGAAATTTTTGAAATAACGTTATCTCAAGGAAATTGAAAAATGAACAAACTTCTCGCCGCTTTGGTTGCTGGTCTTTTCGCTGCTGGCGCTTTCGCTGCTGACGCTCCTGCTGCTGCCGCTGCCAAAGCTGCTGCTCCTGCTGCTGCTGCCGCTGCTGCTCCTGCCGCCGCCAAAGCTGCTGCTCCTGCTGCCGCTGCTGCTGCCGCACCTGCTGCTGCTGCCGCCGCTGCACCTGCTGCCGCTAAAGCCGAAGCCAAAACCGAAGCCAAGGTAGATGCCAAGACTGCTAAAGCTGAGAAAGCTGCTGCCGCCAAGAAAGCCAAGGAAGAAAAAGCTGCTGCCAAGAAATTGAAAGCTGAAGAAAAAGCTGCTGCCAAGAAAAAAGCTGCTGAAGAAAAAGCTGCTGCTGCCAAATCCAAAGGCGAGCAAAAAGACGCTGCTGCCACCAAGAAAGAAGAAGCCAAGAAGTAATTCTTGACGACTTGAAAAAATGCCCGCGCAAGCGGGCATTTTTTATTGCTGAAACTCTTTTGTAGTTGCGTCAGAATGGAGCCATGAAACATATTGCAGTCGGACTTCTCGGATTGGCCGCCGCCTTGGGCAACATTAGCCACGCGCAAAACGCGCCGCAGACGGATCTACAGCGTATCAAGCTTTCGGCAGGCATGCATTTGATCGACGCGCAGGTCGCCGCATCGCCTGAGCAACGGTCGACCGGACTGATGTTCCGCAGGGAGATGCCGCCGTCTGAGGGCATGTTGTTTGTGTTTGAACAAGCCTCCGTGCAGTGCTTCTGGATGAAGAACACCCTGCTGCCCCTGAGCGCCGCCTTTGTGGCTGACGACGGCACCATCGTCAACCTGGCCGACATGAAGCCACAGACCACCGATTCGCATTGCTCCCAGCAGCCGGTTCGTTATGTGCTGGAAATGAACCAGGGCTGGTTCGGAAAGAAAGGCATTAAAGCCGGCTTCAAGCTCGGCGGAAAACCGTTTGAGGCAAAATAACGCTATACTTTTTATAGCATGCTACACCCTGTTTAAAATGGCGAGACGCCAAACAGGCATAAAAAAGCCACCGCGAAAGGTGGCTTTTTGTATTGCAGTGAAGCTTAGGCGAAGTTCGCTTCGGCAAAGCCCCAGTTCACCAGTTTGTCGAGGTAAGTCTCGACAAACTTCTGACGCAAGTTCCGGTAATCGATGTAGTAGGCGTGCTCCCATACGTCCACGGTCAGCACGGCCTTGTCAGCCGTTGTCAACGGCGTACCGGCGGCACCCATGTTGACGATGTCCACCGAACCGTCAGCCTTCTTCACCAGCCAGGTCCAGCCGGAACCGAAGTTGCCCACAGCGGACTTCACAAAGGCTTCCTTGAAAGCGGCATAAGTGCCCCACTTGGCGTTAATCGCGGCCGCTAGCGCGCCAGAAGGCTCGCCACCGCCGTTTGGCTTCATGCAGTTCCAGAAGAAAGTGTGGTTCCAGATTTGCGCCGAGTTGTTGTAGATGCCGCCGCTGGACTTCTTGATGATCTCTTCCAGGGTCATGCTTTCGAACTCGGTGCCCTTTTGCAGGTTGTTGAGGTTCACCACATAGGCATTGTGGTGCTTGCCATGGTGATACTCCAGGGTTTCCCGGGAGTAGTGCGGCGCCAAGGCGTCAATCGCAAAAGGCAGGGGGGGCAGGGTGTGTTCCATGATGTCCTCGTGAGTTTGTTGTTGGAAATGGCCGATTGTAGAAACTTTGCTCAAGGGGAATGTGACACGGTCAAATCAACCTCGCCATCAGAAAGGGTGGCTCGCACCGGCTGGCCTGGGTGGGTTTGGCGCACGCTGGTGATGGGTTCCCCTTCGCTGCTGGTCAACCAGGCATAGCCGCGCCGCAATACCAGGGTGGGGTCCAGCAAGCCCAGTCGCAGACCGGCCCGCTCCAGCCGATCCCGCTTGCGGTCCAGGCCGCGCTGCATGGTTTCCGGCAAGGCGGTCTGCAGCCGCTGCAGATCCTGCTGTCTGTGCTTCAGAAAAAGTAAGGACGAGAACTGCAGACGCTGTGCGCCGGACGCCAATCGCAAGCGTTGCCGCCCCACCAGTGCGGAGGGCCGACCCAACCGGGACGCCGTCAAATCAAGCCGCTGGCTCTGCAGGTCAATCTGCCGAAACACCGCGTCCTGCAGGCGGCGCGCCGCGCCATCGATCACACCCAGCCAGACCTCGCGGGGCTGAGCCACCAACTCGGCCGCGGCAGTGGGGGTCGGTGCCCGCAGGTCGGCCACAAAATCAGCAATGGTGAAGTCGGTTTCATGCCCCACGCCGCAGACGATGGGGACCGGGCTTTGCGCCAGGGTACGCGCCAGCTGTTCGTCATTGAAAGCCCACAAATCCTCCATCGAGCCGCCACCCCGCACCAGCAAGATAACGTCGATGAGCGGTCCAGTGTCACTTGACTTTCGCCCGTTTGTTTTTGCCAAATCTGGCTCTAGCCCCCGTCTTTCAGGCGTTAGTAGATATAGATTTGATAGCGCCTGGATCAACTCTTGCGGCGCATTGATCCCTTGAACCGAGGCGGGGGCGACCACCACCGGGATGTGTGGCACGCGCCGCTGCAAGGCCGTCATGACGTCATGCAGAGCCGCAGCACCCAGCGAGGTCACCAGGCCAATGCCACGCGGCATCACAGGCAGGGGGCGCTTTCTGGCAGCGTCGAACAGGCCTTCGGCTTCCAGTTTGGCTTTGAGCTTGAGAAACTGCTCAAACAACGCACCCTGCCCCGCCCGGCTCATGCTTTCCACAATCAGCTGCAGATCGCCGCGGGGCTCGTACACCCCCAAACGACCACGCACCTCGATCAGTTCGCCGTCTCGCGGGGAAAAATCCAGCAAACTGGCCGCCCGGCGAAACATGGCACACCGAATCTGCCCGCTTTCGTCCTTGAGGGAAAAATAACAATGCCCGCTGGACGCGCGCGAGAAGCCCGAAACCTCCCCGCGCACGGCCACAGGATTGAATCTTGCATCCAGCGCATCAGCAATGGCGCGGCACAGCGCGCCAACTTGCCAGATTCGTGGCGCCACTGCAGGTGAGGTGAGTTCAGACATCAATAAAACCGAGGATTCCGGCGGCGCTGGAAAGCTGAATGCTCCACAGCCGCAGCCACTGGCGGCCCTGATGGTGACAAACACCTTGATCGCTCGGCGGCATGTTGCAAGTCATTGATTTCATTGTATTTTTCACTGCCTTATTTGTCATCGATCTGTCACAAGGCAAGGCTGGCGCGGTCTGGTGACACTTCACAGCCTACTTCTTCACAAAGTTATCCACATTTTTTGTGGGTCGTATTCTGGCAAGGCACGGCCACGGCGATATTGCCTCAACAACGCTCACGCTTCAAAAAAAACAGATGTGTGGGCCATAATCGCGGGGCATTTCATCTGCGCGGAGATCCAATTTGTTTTCAATCATACAAGCCGCAGGCTGGCCGATCTGGCCACTGGTTGCCTGCTCTATTCTGGCTTTGGCACTCGTCATTGAGCGCTTTATCAGCCTCAAGACCTCCAAAGTAGCGCCTCCAAAATTGCTGGAAGAAGTGTTAAGTGTCTCGCGTACGTCTGTGCCCGCGCCCGATGTGGTGACGCAACTGGAGAAAAACTCCGCACTGGGCGAGGTGCTGGCCAGCGGTTTTCGGGCCTTGAACACCAGCCCGCGCTGCAGTGAGGAGGACCTTCGTTCCACGATGGAAGGAGCCGGCCGGGTGGTCGCGCACCGTCTGGAGCGCTACCTCAGTACGCTGGCCACGATCGCATCCGCTGCGCCGCTGATGGGCCTGTTCGGTACAGATCGGAAGAGCACA
>OFPG01000015.1_pt1 | contig 23309 bp, 20 predicted proteins | sample 1542501 | NCBI WGS metagenome assembly OFPG01 (sample SAMN05503963, study PRJEB24370) | sediment metagenome | isolation source: lake sediment | place: USA: Lake Hill lake, St. Paul Island, Alaska | collected 2013
ATTCACGAACAAAAACCACATTGACCGTGGTTTTCAGGCCGCGCCCAATCGCATCGGCCAGCCCCTTGTATTTGGCAATGACCTGGGCATGATCCAGGCCGCCCGATGTGCCTTCGCTGACGGCCAGGACGAGATCGCTGTCGGCTTGCGCCGGCAGCGGTACGGCTAATGAAAGCGACAGGGCCAGCAGAGCAAGGAGTCTCATCATTTTTTTGTCCCCATCAAAGTTGCTCCCTCTGCTGCAATGGCGCCGTGACGTCCGGCGCCAACTGCGGCAGCTTGAATCGGGTCGCCAGCAATTCTGCCAGACCAAACTGCTCCAGAATCGCGCGCAGCCGGTCGGCAGCACTGCGTTTCTTCTGCCCCGTGTACTTCGCGATGATCAGTTCGTTTTTCATGCTGTGCTCCCAGCCGACCAGCTCGGTCACTGTGACCTGGTAACCGTTGGCCTCCAGATACAGACAGCGCAGGACATTGGTGATCTGGCTGCCCATCTCCCGCGTGTGCAAGGGGTGGCGCCAGAGCTCCGCCAGCGGTGTGCGCGACAGAGAGAGCGCCTTGTGCTCGCTCAGGCGACGCGCCACTTCAGCCTGACAACAGGGCACCAGCACCATGAATTGGGCGTGTTTTTGCAGGCCAAAGGCAATGGCATCATCGGTGGCGGTGTCGCAGGCATGCAGCGCTGTCACCACGTCGATACGCTCGGGTAGTTCGTCGGACTGCGCTGACTCGGCCACGCTCAGGTTCAGGAACGACATGCGGTCGAACCCGAGCCGTGCCGCCAATTCACGCGATTTCTGCACCAGTTCGGGACGGGTCTCGATCCCATAAATATGGCCGGTCTTCTGTGCCTTGAAAAACAGGTCGTAAATGATGAAGCCCAGGTACGATTTGCCCGCGCCGTGGTCGGCCAGCGTGATGCCACCCGCCGTATCGGACAGCTCCTGCAGCAGCTTCTCAATGAACTGGAATAGATGGTAAACCTGCTTGAGTTTGCGCCGCGAGTCCTGGTTGAGCTTGCCCTCTCGGGTCAGGATATGCAGCTCTTTGAGCAACTCGACGGACTGGCCAGGCCTGATTTCGGGTGTCAGGGCCACGGACGCTTGCGCTTGGGCTGGCGCCCCACGGCCGGCAGGACGATCCGTCTGTTTGGTTTTCATCATTCGATCCTGCCCTGCCCCTCGGTACCGGGTGTCTCGTCATCGGACGGACCGGCTGAGCGCCCTACTCCCAAAGCCGCCCAACCCGCCGGCCCGAGCCGCTCAAGGGTTTGCATGTTGTGCTCAAAAATGCTCTCGGCCTCAGGAAAGGCCTGCACCGCTCGCTCAATGCTGTCTTCGCGCAGCAGGTGCAAGGTCGGATAAGGTGCCCGGTTGGTGAAATTGGTGATGTCGCTGACAGAAGTGCCCGCAAACTGGAAATCCGGGTGAAAACTGGCGATTTGCAGGACCCCATCGAGCGCCAGATCGAGCAGGGCCTGGTCGGCCTCCGCCAGAAAATCATTGAAATCGAGAAAATCGGCAAGGCAGTCAGGCGCTATCAAAAGCGTAGTGTCACGCGCAGCTGGATCTTGGGCCTGCAGCTCTTTTAACTCAACAACAAGATCCTGCAGTAGTTCCTGGGAAGTATGGGCCTTACTTACTGCATAGTGAATTTGCCCCTTTACATGCACGCCCTTGGCAAACGGGCACAGGTTCAGGCCAATCACAGCACGTTCCAGCCAGATGCGCATGTCCTGCTCAACCAAATGGGCGGGGTGTTGGGAAGGGGAATGAGTCATCAGCTTAAGTTTTTTCGAACACGAAACGTGCGCACACTCAATTTTAGGCGCGGGAGCTTCAAGCTGCAGCGCCTGATTCCAGCTGGCGCCCGACCTGCCGTGCCAGCAGCACGCCCAGCACAGAACAAGCCCCGGTAACCAACCACGTCCAGTGCCAGCCCCCGGCGCCGCTGGCCACCCAGGCCACCAGCGGCGGTCCGGCAAACTGGCCCAGGGCAGCCCACTGCTGCATCCAGCCGACGGTGGTGGACACCGTGCGCTCACCCGGCGCCAACCGAACCGCCAGTGAAAACAAGGTGCCCGGAATCATGCCGCCCACCGCAGAGAACAACAAAATGGCGACAAACCGGATCATCGGTGGCAAGCCCATGCGGTCGACAAATGGAAACGTGGCAAAGGCCAGAAAAGCCCCCAAAGCCATGACGCAAAAGCCAATGTAGAGAAGGCGCTGCGCAGGAACCCCACGATGCAACAGACGCCCCGCAGCCATGTTGCCCACGATATTCACCGCCGCCGCGAGTGCCGTCAGCACGGCGCTGGCGCTGCCGGCTACCCCGGCCTGGGCATAAATGGATGGCAGGAAACCGATCACGGCCAGCCACTGGCCCGAGTACATGGCAAAGCTCAAGGCCACCAGCCAGGGACCCGGTGAGCGCAGCGTTTGACGCAGGCGCTGCGGCCAGCCGTCCCGGGCGCTGGCACCGGTGAAAGGTTCTGATACAGGACGGCGCAGATGGTCATTGGGAACGGCGCGCCAGACCCAGACCGCCATCAACAAAGACAGGCCGGCCGTGCCCCACCACCAGACTTGCCAGCTGGCGGCAAAGATCACCAGCGGGCCCGACAACAAGGCAGCTGCCGTCCCCAATGGCATGTAGCCGCCCCAGATGCCCAGCATGGCGCTCAGGCGATGCGGTGGCACCAACTGCCGCACCAGGCTCGGCGCAGGCATGGACACCAGCAGAAAGCCAAAGCCTTCCAGCGCCCGAAGCGCTATCAAACTCGTAGCATCCTGCGCCCATCCACCGAGGGCTCCAGCCCCAAAAAGCACCAACAATCCTGTCAGCAGACTGCGCCTCAAGCCGAGGCCATCGGCCGTCAGACCGACGGCAAGCCCCAAAGTCATACCGGCCAGCTGCACCATGGACAGCAAAAAACCGGACTGCAGCAGCGTGATGCCCAGCGCCTCACGCAGCACCGGCAAGGCAGGCGGCAACTTGCCCACATGCAGTGCGGCACTGACCCCCGCCAGAATGACCACAAGGGCCGGGTCAATACGCCCTTGTTTCTCGCTCCCCGCCATGTTCATGACAACAGGCGCTGGCCGGTGAGGCGCTCGTGCTCACGACCGGCAAATCGATCGGTCATGCCGGCAATGTAGTCCGCAACCACGCGGGCCGCAGCGCGGACTTCGTCCGGTGCGCCGCGTGCCGCATCGGATCGCGCCAGAAAACCACCCTGCATTTCCTGCGGGCGTTCCAGATAAACGTCAAAAAGCTCACGAACAACCTGTTTGGCATGCCCTGTGGTTTGCATGACTCTGGGATGACGGTACAACTGCTGCAACAGGAATTTTTTGAGCGCCTGCGACTTGAGCCGCATGTCTTCGCCAAACTGCAACAAGGGCGCCATCTGGCGGACGGCCTCCACGCTTTGCGGCGAAGCCGCGTGCAGCGCACGCCCGGTCGCGTCAATCACGTCGTACACCTGCGCACTGAGCATGCGACGAATGGTCTCGTAGAGCAGGCGGCGCCCCCGTGTTGCATCCTGCAAATGCGGGTACTCGGCGAGCGTTTCCGTCCTGAAATCATCAAACAGGGCCACCTCCTGGAGCTGCTCCAGCGTGATCAAGCCGGATCGCACACCGTCATCAATGTCATGTGCGTTGTAAGCAATTTCATCGGCCAGATTGCACAACTGCGCCTCCAGGCTGGGTTGGGTGCGGTCCAGGAAGCGCCGACCCACGCCGCCTGGCTCGCTCTGCTCCAGTTCTTGTGCATGCGCGCGGGAACAGTGCTTGAGAATGCCTTCACGCGTCTCGAACGTAAGGTTCAGGCCGTCGAACTGGGGGTAGCGCGCTTCCAGTTGATCCACGACGCGCAAACTTTGCAGGTTGTGCTCGAAGCCACCGAACGCAGCCATGCAATCATTCAGCGCATCCTGCCCGGCATGGCCAAACGGCGTGTGCCCCAAATCGTGCGCCAGCGCAATGGCCTCGACCAGGTCTTCATTGAGCCGCAATGAACGGGCAATGGAACGCCCCAGTTGCGCCACCTCCAGCGAGTGTGTCAGCCGCGTGCGAAACAAATCGCCTTCATGGTTGAGAAACACCTGCGTTTTGTACACCAGCCGACGAAATGCGCTGCAATGAACGATGCGGTCGCGGTCGCGCTGGTACTCGGTGCGCGTGGGCGCCGGCTCTTGCGGGTACAGTCGGCCGCGCGATTGGGCTGGATGGCAGGCAAAAACAGCAAGCGTCATATTTATATAAAAAATAGGGCTCCAGCCCTCGTTAAATATGCGTTAGCAGCTATATTTTTGATAGCGGTCAAGCACAACACAAATCAATCACCTCGCGCACCAGCCCATCGGGAGCGCTGCGCATGGCGGCACGGGCGGGCCCATCGAGCACGACGAACCTGATCTCTCCACCCTCCGCCTTTTTGTCCACGCGCATGAGTTCCAGGTAGCGCCCGGCGTTATCAGCCTTGGACAGGCGCGGCCCTGTCACGGGCAGACCCGCTTTTCCGATCAGCGTGGTCAGCCGCTGGACAAAGTCGTCGTCCACCAGCCCCAGGCGACTTGACAGGTGCGCCGCCATCACCATGCCACAGCCCACGGCCTCGCCATGCAACCACTGGCCGTAACCCAGCCCTGCCTCAATCGCGTGGCCAAACGTATGGCCAAAGTTGAGGATGGCACGCAGCCCCGATTCACGCTCATCCTGTCCCACAACCCACGCCTTGATTTCACAGCTGCGCTTGACCGCATGGGCCAGTGCAGCAGGCTCGCGCGCAATGAGGTCGTCGATGTGATCCTCAATCCAGGCCAGAAACGCGAGGTCCGCAATCGGGCCGTACTTGATTACTTCGGCCAGTCCGGCACTGAGTTCACGCTGGGGCAGCGTCTTGAGCGTATCCAGGTCACACACTACCTTGAGCGGCTGATAAAACGCGCCGATCATGTTCTTGCCCGCCGGATGGTTGATGCCGGTCTTGCCGCCTACCGAAGAATCGACCTGCGCCAGCAAGGTCGTGGGCACCTGGACAAAGGGCACACCACGCATATAGCTTGCGGCTGCAAAACCCGTCATGTCGCCTACAACGCCGCCACCGAGCGCAAAGAGAACCGTTTTCCGGTCGCAGGCGTTTTCCAGCAAGGCGTCGAAAATCAGGTTGAGGGTCTGCCAAGTCTTGAATTCTTCCCCGTCGGGCAGGATCACCGTGTGGATGTTCGGATACTTCCCCTGCAAAGCCATCTGCAGCCGCTTGGCATACAGTGGAGCAACCGTGGTATTGGTCACAATCAGCGCGCTACTCGATCCGGGCAGCTCCGAATAGGTGAGCGGATTGTCAATAAGCGCGCCACCAATGGCAATGTTGTAACTGCGGTCTTGCAGATCAATGGTGACTGTTGAACCTGGAGAATTCGGTTGGGGATCTGGGGCATTCATACCCGTGAGTTTAGAGGCAGTTCGTGATGTGTCGTGCTGCCTCGTAACGGCGGGGCTTCACGAACCAGGCACAACGCCCGCCAGTTCAAGCTGCATCACAATCATGTTCACCAGTGTGGCGACGGACGGGCGTCCGGTTTCAATAATGAAATGCGCCGTCTCCCGATAAAGCGGATCGCGTACGGCGTGAAGATCGCGCAAGCGACCCAACGGATCCGCCACCTGCAGCAAAGGCCGGTTCACATCATGGCGCAACCGTCGAAACAGCTCGTCCGGAGAGGAATTCAGGTAGACCACCTGACCACGTTCACGCAGGTGCTGGCGGTTGGCGGCTCGCAGCACAACACCACCACCGGTGGACAGCACACCTTTTGGATGCAGGGTGAGCTGGTCGATCACTGATTCCTCGACATCCCGGAATCGATCTTCCCCCTCACGCTCGAAGTATTCACGGATCGAGCATCCCAGTTGCTGCTCGATCACATGATCGGAATCAAAGAATGGGAGTTGCAGCCGCCGGGCGAGCTGCCGCCCGACAGTTGACTTGCCGGAACCGGGCAGGCCGATCAGACTAAATATCAATTTGCCAACGAATCACGCGCCGCGACCAGAAGACTGCCGAGGTCAACGCGAGGCCTTGTCAGCAACCACCTTGGGTGTAATGAACACCAGCATTTCCCGTTTTTCCGACGAGCGGGACGTTCTCTTGAACAGATTACCCACGCCCGGCAAATCGCCAAGGAAGGGGACTTTGTCGACACTGTCCACCTGGTCTTCTGTGAAGATGCCGCCAACCACCACTGTGCCACCATTCTCAACCAGGACTTGCGTCTTGATATGCTTGGTATCGATGGCATAGCCGGCGTCCGTCTTTATGCCCCTGGTGTCCTTGTTGACATCGAGGTCGAGAATGATGTTGCCTTCCGGGGTGATTTGCGGTGTCACTTCCAGCTTCAGACTGGCTTTGCGAAAGGCAATTGAAGTAGCGCCGCTGGAAGTAGCCACCTGATAAGGAAACTCCGTACCCTGCTCAATCAGGGCCTTAATCTGGTCGGCGGTGATCACGCGGGGACTAGATACAACCTTGCCTTTACCGTCAGCTTCAAGCGCTGAGAGTTCCAGATTGAGGAAACGGTTGGCCGCCGCATTGAAAATGGAGACCGCAAAACTCGCGCCGCCCGCAACAGGGAAATTTACAAAGTTTCCTGATGTTGTCGCTGCAGTCCCATCGACGTAGCTCGAGCCAAGTGTCGCATTCAGCGGATTGCCGCCCGTGCTCGCCACTTGAACACCACCGGCGGGGTTGACGCCACCACCTAGGCGAACGCCCAAGGCCTTGTTGAAGGTGTCCGACGCCTCCACAATGCGGGCTTCAATCAACACCTGGCGTACCGGGATGTCAATTTTGCTGATCAATTGCTGCACCTGCTCCAGCTTGCTGGCAATATCGGTGACGAACAGCTGATTGGTCCGTGTTTCAAAAATCACACTGCCGCGCGCGCTCAGAATCCGAGTGCTGTTGGTGCCTCCAGTCCCCGTCAAGCCAGTTGCCACCTCAGCCGCTTTCGTATAGTTCATCTGGAAGGATTGCGTGCGCAAAGGCTCCAGGCTTTGAAGCGACGCGACCGATTCCAAGTCCAATTTTTCCTTGGCGTTGATCTCATCCTTGGGAGCGATCCAGAGCACATTACCCGTTTTGCGCATGCCCAAGCCCTTGGCCTGCAAAATAATGTCCAGCGCCTGGTCCCAAGGCACATCCTGAAGACGCAATGTCACAGAACCAGTCACAGAGTCAGACGTGATGATGTTGAAATTCGTGAAATCAGCGATGACTTGGAGAAGTGAGCGAACCTCAATATTCTGGAAATTAAGCGACAGCTTTTGCCCGCTGTAGCCAGGACCCTGGGTCAGTTTAGACGGATCGACTTTCAGCGGTTTGACCTCCACCACAAACTGCTCGTCACTTTGATAAGCACTGTGAACCCACTGCCCTTTGGGTTCGATCACCATCCGCACGCGATCGCCCACCTGGAAGGTCGTCACCGTTCGGATAGGGGTGCCGAAATCGGTCACGTCAAGACGGCGACGCAAACCTTCAGGCAAAGTGGATTTCATGAATTCGACCACCAAGGTCTGCCCTTGCTGGCGAATATCAACGCCGACCTGGTTGTTGGGCAGGGCAACCACAATCCGACCAGCGCCCTCCTCGCCACGACGGAAATCCAGATCTTTCAGCGGCAATGTGTCCCGGCTATGGCTTTCGGCAAAAACTGGTGCTGCAGACGCCACAGGAGCCGCGACGGCCACAGCATCCAGCACGACCAACAGGGATTTGCCCTGCAACTGTGCCTTGTAGGCGGTTGCCTGCTTCAGATTCAGTACCACGCGGGTCCGGTCGCCAGCTTGCACGACACTAACCGACTTCAAGTTGCCTTGGTTGATATCGATGGTGGAACGACCCATCGCATTTGAAACTCCCGGGAAATCGAGTGCAATTCTTGCAGGAGACTGGATTGAAAATCCTGTCGGAATCGCCGCAAGCGGTTGTGTCAAGTCGATTTTGACGACCTCAACACCCCCTTGAATAGACCCCGACACCGCTTCAATGGCGCTCTGGGCCTGGGAAGCAAATGCCGCCAACATGAGTGACGCGGCCAGGAAGACCCGTTGCCACATTCGCTTTTCCATCCAACAATTCTGATTGTTCATTTCGACCTCTCTTGCAGCTGCAAAGTAGCTGTGCGTTCAATCCATTCGCCCACAGCGTCCTGCACAATTTCACGCAGCGTGACTTCTGTCTCACTGATCTTCGTCACGCGTCCAAAGTTTTGTCCGAGATGGTTGCCGGGTCGTACCTGGTACAACAAGTTGTCAACCTTCACCAGCGCCACGGGCTGGCCGGCCTTGGCCAAACTGCCCACCAGCGCCATCGCATCCAGGGGAAAAGACTCCAGCGCCTCCTTGCGACGCGCCAGCTCAGGCGCGATCAAAGCACCGCTGGCAGCCGTTTGCGTTGACTCCCGTTTCAGGGCCTGCGTCAACTTTTGATTGCTGAAGGGCTCAATCGCTGTGACCTGGGTATAGCTCTCCGGCTTGAATTGTTTGGGCTCGGAAATGGGGGCCACCTTGGGTCGAGTCTGGCTCTTTTGCTCGGCCATCCATTGCCGCAATTCGTCCTCGCTGGAGGCACCGCAACCGGAAAGTATCAGGGCAACGGCAACAAGCGCCAGTCTAGTCATGGGCCTCATTTCTTGACCCCTTTCGGCGCTGCTGCCTTGCGCTGCGCAGCAACTTCATCGGAATCCAGATAACGGAAGGTTTTGGCCGTGGCATCCATCGCCAAAGTCCCATCTTTGGCAGGAAGGATAACCAGATTATTGAGTGTCACGATACGGGACAGATTGGCGATGTCTGACGCAAAAGCGCCAATGTCGTGATAACGCCCCGTTACGCGCACCGCTATAGGCAACTCGGCATAGTAGTCCCTGACGGCAACTTGCCCCGGGCGGAACAGGTCGAACTGGAGACTTCGCCCCAAGCCAGCCTGGTTGATGTCTGAGAGCAGGGCGTCCATCTCGGCTTTGCTCGGCAACTGCTTTTCCAGTTGCGTTACGTATTGCTGAACCTGCTCACGCTGCTTCTTCAGTGCCTCAAGATTTACCGCCTTGCCCAACTTGACCTTGTACTCTTCACGCAGCTTCACTTCCTTGGCCTGCTCCGCCTCCAACTCAAGCTCTGAGGTGTTCAGCCACAAAAACCATAGCACCACAACCAAAAGAAGGGTGACGGTCGCAAAGAGCGCATAGCGCGGAAGCGCAGGCCAGTTGGACGGATCCTTGGGGTTCAGGTTTCGGAATTGCCCAAACAATTTTTCCTGCAAAGCGGGGAAATCGAAATTCAACGGGGATTTGCTTGCCATGTTATTGCCTTGCTCCTATTTTTTGACAGGAGTTGAGGCGGCGACCACCGGGGCCGCTGCAGTGGAAACCGAAATCGGTCCGGAGGCGGCAGCACTTGCGGCTGCTCGCATTTTTTCGGCTTCGCTGGCGCGCGTCAAGCGAACACGGATGGTGAAATTGGCAACACGACGCTGATCGCGCGATGTCAGTGCAACCGAACCAGCCACAATTTCAACCAGCTCCGGCTTGGAAAACCAGGGTGTATTGTTTCCGAGATTGCGTAACAGTTCGGACACCCGCTCATTGGACTGCGCAACACCTTGCAGCGTCACATTCTGATTGTCTTGACGCATGCTGGCGATATAAACGCCATCGGGCAGTTGCTTGACGAGTTCTGTCAACAAATGAACGGGTAAATTCCGGTCCGCCTGCAGATCTTCCACAGCCTGCTGGCGAGCTCGCAGGGCCGCAATCTCCGCTTCGAGGCCGGCAATGTCCTTGATCTGGTCATCAAATCGTTTGATCTCGGTCTGCAGTAGTTGATTTTTTCCTTGCTGCCCCGAAATCTGAGCTTGATACCAAAGGAAAATGATCCCCGCGAGCAGGCCACCAACCAGGGCAGAAGCCCCCAGACTGAAGTTAAATATGTCCCGGCGCAGTTTGCGCGCCGCTTCGCGGTGCGGGAGCAGATTGATCAGAATCACTGCATGAACCTCCGCAAAGCCAGTCCGCATGATGTCAGGTAGGACGGCGCCTCCCGTGTCATTTTCTTCAAACGAACACCTTCACCAATTTCCATACCATCGAACGGATTCACCAAACTGCATGCAAAAGTGGTGTGCTGCGTCACGGCCGCCGTCAAACCAGGCAGAGCCGCCGAGCCGCCCGCCAGCATCACGTAATCGACCTTGTTATGCGGCGTGCTGGTGAAGAAAAACTGCAAGGCACGACCGATTTCCTGCACCATGCTTTCAACAAACGGGCGCAATACACTGGATTCATAATCGTCAGGCAGCTCACCGCTTCGTTTTTTGCTTTCGGCCTCTTCCAGGGAAAACCCATACTGGCGCACAATCAGCTGCGTCAATTGGGCGCCGCCAAACGCCTGGTCCCGGTCGTACAAGACCTCATCGTTGCGAATGACCTGCATGCTGGTGGTCAAGGCGCCCACCTCAAACAGGGCCACGATGCTTCCAGCTCCCTTGTTGGGCAGGTTTCCAATCAGCCGCCCGGTCGCCAGACGCGAGGCGTAAGACTCCACATCCACAATAACAGGCTTCAAACCAGCCGCCTCTGCCAAGCCCTGAATATCCTGAACTTTTTCCCGGCGTGACGCGGCAATGAGTACTTCGATATCGCCGGACGAAGCCGTACTGGGACCCACAATGCAAAAATCAAGACTGACTTCGTCCAGGGGAAACGGGATGTACTGGTTGGCCTCCGTCTCGACCTGCAGCTCCAACTCCTGGTCGGACATGCCACCCGGAAGAATAATTTTTTTGGTGATGACAGCGGACGGCGGCAAGGCCATCGCCACATTCCTGGTTTTGGTCCCGCTTTTCTTCACCAGCCGACGGACCGCATCAGCCACCTCGTCGAATTTCTCGATGTTGCCGTCGGTAATCCATCCGCGCTCAAGCGGAACAATCGCACAATGCTCAAGCACCAGATTCCCAGCCTTGTCTTGACCCAGCTCAACCAGTTTGACACTGGAAGAACTGATGTCCAAACCCAGCATAGGTGCGGGTTGACGGCTAAACAACGACCCCAAAGAGATCAAAACTATCCCCTGAAACAGGCCAATCAAAGATCAGCGAAACTTAAGACTTCACTTGAATGCTAGCAGCAAGCTTGTTGTCACGCAAAGGTATTTTCGGAATTACGGGAATACGAGCGTTGTCAAAAGTAGACGTTTTGTGTTCAAACGTCACAGACATGAGCCCTTGAACAGACACCAAGGGGTTAACCCGCAACAATAGCGGATACTACCGCGCCCAAACTAATGAAAACAACGTTTTTATAATGGCGACGCGTTTCTACGAAGTTTTTTATGCCCTCCAAACCACCGTCTAGTGAATCCGGCCACGCCCACGCTTCCAGCCCCCGAGTCAGTGCGATGAATTGGTTCCTCCGCATTGCGCTATGGGGGGGCGGCCTGGCGTTGGCGGGCATGCTTTCAATACTGATCATTGTTGCGATAGCACTGGCAGTGGCGTTCCCGAACCTGCCGGATATTTCAGACCTGTCAGACTACCGCCCGAAATTACCCTTGCGCGTCTTCTCAGTGGAAGGCGCCCTGATTGGAGAGTTTGGCGAGGAACGCCGACACCTGACACCCATCAAGGAAATTCCAAAGGTCATGACGGACGCGGTCCTGGCCATTGAAGACTCACGGTTTTACGAGCATGGCGGCGTTGACTACAAAGGCGTTTTGCGCGCCGCCCTGGCCAACCTGGGACGCGTCAAAAGCCAAGGCGCATCAACCATCACCATGCAGGTGGCACGCAACGTCTATTTGTCCTCGGAAAAAACATACACCCGCAAGATCTACGAAATCCTGCTGACCTTCAAGCTGGAACACATGCTGACCAAGGACCAGATTCTCGAGATCTACATGAATCAAATTTTTCTGGGCAATCGCGCCTACGGCTTTGCCGCCGCTTCCGAGGCGTATTTTGACAAGCCGCTAAAAAATATCACGATTGCGGAAGCGGCCATGCTGGCCGGCTTGCCCAAGGCGCCATCCGCCTACAACCCGATCAGCAATCCCAAACGAGCCAGGGCGCGCCAGCTTCATATTATTGAGCGCATGCAGGAAAACGGATTTATCACCGCAGAGCAGGCGGTTGCAGCAAAAAAGGAAGAGCTCAAAGTCAAATCGGGCTCAGACAACACCAAAGTGCACGCAGAGTACGTGGCAGAAACAGTACGCCAGTTGATGTATGCACAGTATGGCGATGAGACTTACACCCGTGGCCTGAACGTCTACACGACGCTGCGGGCGGCCGACCAGGATGCGGCTTACAAGGCGCTGCGGCGCGGGATCATGGATTTCGAGCGTCGTCAAATTTACCGTGGCCCGGAGAAGTTTGTCACCCTGCCGACCAATCCAGAGGAAATTGAAGACGCCATCGATGAGGCACTGGACGATCACCCCGACAATGGCGACGTGATGTCGGCCATGGTGCTGGAAGCGGACGCCAGAAAAATCAAGGCCATTCGCCAGAATGGCGAAACGGTCGAAATTGCTGGTGAGGGCCTCAGACCCGCGCAATCGGGCTTGTCGGACAAAGCACCGCCCAACATCAAAATACGGCGCGGCGCCGTGATCCGGGTGGCCAAAACGCCCAAAAATACCTGGGAAATCACGCAATTGCCCGAAGTTGAGGGCGCCTTCGTGGCGTTGGACCCGCGCGACGGCTCCATCAAGGCGTTGGTGGGCGGATTTGATTTTGAGAAAAACAAGTTCAACCATGTGACGCAAGCCTGGCGTCAACCCGGTTCGGGCTTCAAGCCGTTCATTTACTCCGCCGCCCTGGAGAAAGGCTTCACTCCGGCGACGGTGATCAATGACGCACCCCTCTTCTTTGGCGCGGGTGTGACGGGTGGCCAACCTTGGGAGCCCAAAAATTACGATGGCAAATTTGAAGGTCCCATGACCATGCGCCGCGGTTTGGCCAAATCCAAAAACATGATCTCGATCCGCATCCTGCAGGCAGTCGGCGCCCAGAATGCGCAGGAATGGATCACGCGCTTTGGCTTCGATGCGGACAAACACCCTGCCTACCTGACCATGGCATTGGGTGCCGGATCGGTCACGCCCATGCAGATGGCTTCGGCCTATTCGGTTTTTGCCAACGGCGGCTACCGGATCAATCCATGGCTGATTGCCAAGGTAACCGAGCAAAAAGGCAAGGTTCTGGTGGAAACCAAACCCAAGGTGCTGGACGAGTCGGTGCGTGCCATCGATGCGCGCAACGCCTTTATCATGGACAGCCTGCTGCAAGAGGTCACCCGCTCGGGTACGGCGGCATCCGCGCAGGCGACGCTGAAGCGACCTGACTTGTACGGCAAAACAGGAACGACCAACGACTCCATGGACGCCTGGTTTGCAGGATTCCAGCCGACGCTGACCGCCATCACCTGGATTGGTTACGACACGCCGCGCAAGCTCGGTGACCGCGAGACGGGCGGCGGCTTGAGCCTGCCCATCTGGATCCGATTCATGGAACATGCACTCAAAGGCGTCCCGGTGATGGAACTGAGCGTCCCTCAGGGCGTTGTCAATTCAGGCGGCGAGTGGTTTTATGAGGAATACGCCAAAGGCGCCGGCGTCAGCGGCTTGGGACTCACCGACTCACCGAATGGGGCAGCGGGAAGCAATGTTCAAACGCTGCCACCGGCCGACGAAAAGAAAAACATTCTTGACCTGTTTAAAAACTGATGTGAAGCCTTGCGGGACAGAGCCCGCAGCGACACGAGGTGCGCTGGCCCTGCCCTCCACCAATCAGACCTCAAACACCAGCGGGCAACCCGCCTGCTCGCTGGCAAAGCGTGACAAGCAGGCAAAGAACTCCCCCTGCCCCTTGGTGTCCATCCACTGTGCGCTATCAAATTTGTAGTGATAGCCGCCGGATTTTGCCGCCAACCAGATTTCGTGCAGGGGTTTTTGCAGATTAATGACGATCTGACTGCGGTTTGAAAAGACGAGCGTGATCATGCCCCCCACGCGCTGATTGTCGATATCCGCACGATTTTCGTCATTGATGCGGTCACAGCTTGCCTCGACGGCCTTGAGCAGTTTTTCCGCACGGTCCATGAATTCAGAGTCGGTCATTACAATTTCACCATGTTGCGTTTTTCTCAAATTCTAGTCAGTACGATTGTCCTTGGCATCAATGCGGTGAGTCTGTCGGCCTGTGGCCAACAGGGTCCGCTGTATTTGCCGACGGAGCCGGCTGCGGCAAAACGCGCCACACTGCCCGAAACACTGTTGCGCTCCAGCCCATCAAACTCCGCCCCACAGGCACAAGTTGATCCAACTTCTGCCAGACCTCCCGCCCCTGCAGCAACCTCCGCCCCTCAATGACCTCCCAAAATCTTCCCGGCCAGCCCCATATTGCCTATCGGGGCAATGAACTTTTCTCTGAAGAGATTCGTTTAAGTGATTTGGCAAAAGAATATGGCACGCCGCTTTTTGTGTATTCGAAAGGCTCCATGTTGTCAGCGCTGGCCGCCTACCAGCGTGGATTCGCCGGAAGAAACGTTCAAATCTGTTACGCCATGAAAGCCAACCCGGCTTTGGGCGTGATTCAGGTTTTTGCGCAGGCCGGATGCGGTTTTGACATTGTCTCTGCCGGCGACATGGACCGCGTGCTGGCCGCCGGCGGCCAGGCCAGCAAGATCATCTTCTCCGGCGTCGGCAAGACGCGGGCGGAAATGCGACGAGCACTTGAAACAGGCATCGGCTGCTTCAATGTCGAGAGCGAGGCCGAACTCGAGGTCCTGAGTGATGTGGCCGTGTCCCTGGGCTTGCGCGCACCCGTCAGCATTCGCGTCAATCCCAATGTGGATCCCAAGACGCACCCCTATATTTCCACCGGGCTCAAAGGCAGCAAGTTTGGCGTCGCCCACGAACGCGTTGTGCCAACCTACCAGCGCGCAGCCCAACTGGCCGGCGTACGGGTGGTGGGTATCGATTGCCATATCGGCTCACAGATAACGCAAGAAGGGCCTTACCTGGACGCTGTGGACCGCATGCTGGACCTGGTGGAAGCCATTGAAGTCGCTGGCATTCCCATTCATCACATCGATTTTGGGGGCGGGCTGGGTATCAACTACAACGGCGATATCCCTCCCAGTGCAGATCTTCTGTGGGAAAAGCTGCTGACCAGGCTGGATGCCCGCGGCTTTGGCAAACGGCAACTGATGATCGAGCCCGGTCGCTCCCTGGTGGGCAATGCAGGTGTGTGCCTCACCGAAGCGCTGTACCTCAAACCCGGTGAGCAGAAAAACTTCTGCATCGTGGACGCCGCCATGAACGACTTGCCCCGCCCCGCCATGTACCAGGCGTTTCACCAGATCGTGCCATTGACGACGCGAACAGAAGCCCCCGCCATCTGGGATGTCGTGGGTCCGGTTTGCGAAAGTGGCGACTGGATCGGGCATGACCGTGCCCTTGCGGTGCAGCCAGGCGACCTGCTGGCAGTGCTGTCTGCAGGGGCCTACTGCATGAGCATGGCCAGCAACTACAACTCCCGCGGGCGCGCTGCCGAGATTCTGGTGGAGGGCAGGCAGACCCGCCTCATTCGCCAACGGGAGACCATTGCCGACCAGATGCGCCAGGAGATGATGCTACTAAACAAGTAGCTAGGTACGCATATGGTACGAGGGCTAGAGCCTCTTTTTCTTCATGAACTGCATTAGGCGCCAGCTCAGCAGCACACCCAGAATCGCGGCGTAAAAGAACACCTCGGTGAAGTTGTTTTTGCCTGCCCGCATCCAAAAAAAATGCAAAATCGCAAGCCCGGCGACCGCGTACACCAGCTTGTGCAAGACCTGCCAGCGTTTGGCCCCAAGTGCCTTGATCGCCCGGTTGAAGGACGTCAAAGCCAGCGGTGTGAGCAGGGCAAAAGCGGAAAAGCCCACCAGGATGAACGGGCGTTTGGCAATGTCTTTGGCAATGTCAGTCACGTCGAAACCCATGTCAAACCAGCTGTAACTGAGCAGATGGAGCACCGCGTAGAAATAAACAAACAAGCCCAACATGCGACGAAATCGGGCCAGTTCCGGTGTGCCGGTGATTGAGCGCAGCGGCGTAACCGCCAACACAATGCACAGATAACGCAAGGTCCAGTCGCCAGTGGACCGGCTCAATGCCTCCGCCGGATTGGCACCCAACTGATTGGTGATGGCAGCAACAAGCAGCCAGAAAAACGGCATCAGCGACAGGCCAAATACGATCGGTTTGGCGAAGCGGTGCAGGAGTAGTTTTTTCACCCGCACCATTGGCCGCGGAATGGCAAGCGCCACCATCAAAATAACTTTTTGAGGTCCATCCCAGCGTAAAGCTGCCCCACTTGCGCCTCATAGCCATTGAACATCAGCGTCTTGCGCTTCTTGGCAAGCAGCCCATCCTCGCCAATGCGCCGCTCCGTGGCCTGGCTCCAGCGCGGGTGGTCCACCGTGGGGTTGACGTTGGAGAAGAAACCATATTCATTGGGCGCCGCCTTGTTCCAGGCGGTGGCGGACTGTTTGTCGGTGAAACGGATTTTGACAAGGCTTTTACCGCTCTTGAAACCGTACTTCCATGGCACCACCAGGCGCACCGGCGCGCCACTCTGGTTGGGCAACACCTCACCGTACATGCCAAAGCTCAGCAAGGTCAGCGGGTGCATGGCCTCATCCATGCGCAGGCCTTCCACATAAGGCCAGTCCAGCACCCTGGAACCCACAAAAGGCATCGTTTTAGGATCCGCCTGGGTTACAAATTCGACGTACTTGGCGTTGCCCAGCGGCTCGACTTTTCTGATCAGCTCGCTCAGCGAATAGCCCACCCACGGTATGACCATGGACCAGCCTTCGACGCAGCGCAGGCGATAGATTCGTTCCTCCTGCGCGCTGAGTTTGAGCAGATCCTCCAGCGTGTACCTCGCCGGCTTTTTGACAAGTCCTTCAATCTCTACCGTCCACGGGCTCGTCTTGAGGGTGTGGGCGTTTTGCGCCGGGTCAGACTTGTCAGTGCCAAATTCGTAGAAGTTGTTATAGGTGCTGGCGTCCTTGTAATCAGTCACCTTCTCCATGGTGACGGCGCCTGGCAGACCCGACTTCGCACCCGGTAATGCGGCCAGTTTGCCTGGCCGCTGAATCGACCCGGTACCTTGTGCCAGGGCGTCACGGGACGCCCACGACGCTAACGCCGCGCCAGCGACACCGCCGGCCATGAGCTTGATGAGATCGCGTCGCCCCGCATAGACGCGCTGCGTCGTGATCTCGCTGGAGACCGGGTGGCAAAAAGCATCGCGGCTGGTTTTGATAAGCATGATGTTGTCCTCGTCTCAATGGTAGTCGTGGGACGATATCTGTTCTTACAGAAATCTGCGGCCAGTTCCGTTACACCACTGCGCTAGAGCGTACCGTAGCTGTGCAGACCGCTCAGGAACATATTGACGCCAATGAAGGCAAAGCTGGTTACCGCCAGACCCGACAGAGCCCACCATGCCGCCACGGTACCGCGCAGGCCCTTCATCAGCCGCATGTGCAGCCAGGCCGCATAGTTGAGCCAGACGATGAGGGCCCAGGTCTCTTTGGGATCCCAGCTCCAGTAGCCGCCCCAGGCCTCGGCGGCCCAAAGCGCCCCCAGGACCGTGGCGATGGTGAAGAACGCAAAGCCGACAGCGATGGATTTGTACATCACGTCGTCAAGAATTTCGAAGGACGGCAGTTTGGAAGCGATCTGGCGCCGACCCAACAGGATGCCACCCACAATCAGCGCCGAAATACCGAAATACACGGCCCAGTAGTCACTCATGCCACCGGCCGCCGATTTGCGAAAAACGATGGGCTCAAAACACAACACAATGCCCAGCAACCACAGTGGCGCCAACTTGTACCAGCGGGTCTCGCCCGCCTGCTGCTTGATCAGGTAGGCAAAAGCGACCATGGCAGCCAGCGCAAAAGTGCCATAACCGATGAAATTGGCCGGCACGTGCAGTTTCATCCACCAGCTCTTGAGTGCTGGCACCAGCGGCTGAATCTCATGCGCTTCACGCACCAGCGTGTACCAGAGCAAAAAACCCACGGCTGCACTGACCACCAGCATGACAAAGGCGCCCAAGGCGCGCGTTTTGTACTGCGCCTCGAAGTAAAGATAGAACGCCGCCGTCAGCCAGCAAAACAGCACGAACACTTCGTACAGATTGCTCACCGGAATATGCCCGATATCCGCGCCCAGCAAATAGCCCTCATACCAGCGGACCATGGTACCGATCAGCGCCATGCCCACCGCAACCCAAACCAGGCGCGATGCCACCAGCGCCATGGCGTCGCCGCCCTGTCGTGGGGCAAACATGCCGATCCAATAAAAGACGGTGCTCATGAAGAACAGCATGCTCATCCACAGGATGGCCGACTGGCTGGACAGAAAGTATTTGAGCCAGAAAACGCTGTCGGCGTTCGCCAGACTGCCCTGGTACGACAAGATGCCCAGCAGCGAAAAACCGGCCACCGCCAGCATCAGCGTGCGCAGGGGTCGCCAGAACCAGCCCAGCATGATGGCGCTGGGCATGGCCCCCATCAAAATACCTTTCTCGTAAACGTCCATCGCAGCGTTGTAGCGCGAGAACGCGAACAAACCGCCAGCGAGCACAATGGCCGCAAACAACCAGTCAAACCAGTTGCGTTTGGCGAAATAACCTTCGTTCAGGGTTAATGTGGTACCCACTGTCGTTGAAGCAGTATTCATGTCATTCTTCCTTGATTCCAATCAGCCGGGATTTAAGCCTCTCAAATTCGCGATCGCCATCCATGGTTTTGCGGTTGGTTGACAAGGCCATCGTGGCCGTGGCCCGTCCGCCCATTTCTCCATCGATGGGAGCCAGCCATACCCACAGCCGCCGCTCGCGAATGTAAAGCATCGCAAATACCCCCAAAATCAGCAGGGCACACCCAAGATAAACAATATTCTTTCCCGGAGCACGGGCGACCTGAAAAACGCTGGCCTGCACCTGAGTGAAGTCGGCCAGCTGCAGCACCATGGGCGCTGGGTAAACCTGCGCGTCGCTTAGTGCCAGCACCGCCTGGGTCATGAACCCTTGCGTTTTTTCATTGGCCTCGAAGGGTTTCAGACCCGCGCGCTCTCGCGTGAGTTGGGCCAGTTCAAACAGGGCACCATTCAGAATACGGATCAGCACCTCGCCCGCCCGGGCCCTCTCGCCCTCAGGTACGTTGGTTTCCATGAAATCCGCAATGGCCTGCAAGCCGCCTGCGGTTTTGCCGTCCCGGCCCGCCTCGGCGCCGGCAAACAGGGCCAGCGCACGCGACGCCGACGCCGCCAGAGGCTTGTTCAGATCCGGGCGGCTTGCGTCCACTGCGCGCGCCACATAACGCTGAACGGCCAGATCGCGTACCACAGGGTCCGACAACGCTGCACGCAGCCTGAAAAACTCCTCGGAGCTGCCCTTGTCGTCAGCCGGAACACGCAGATAACGAAAAGGCTCAGCCGGTGAATCGCGCAGCCCCATCAAAAACACCGGGGCACCATCACCCATGTCCACCGGCAGCATGTAGTTGTGAAACTCACGCGCCTGGCCGGCAGCGTCACGCAGCTTGTAGGTGATGCTGGGCCCCACATTGCGCAACTCTTTTTTGGCACCTGCCTTGTTGGCGGCACCGAGCCGGGAATTAATGGACTCACGCAAATCGACCTTGCGCACATCGACGCCTGCCGAGCCATTGCCGGCAAAATTTTCAACATTGATCACCCGCAATCCGGTGTACTCGACTGTCAGCTTGTCATTGCCATTGCTGAGCCGGGATGAACCGCCGATCACACCCTCGATTTCGAACGGCTTCGTGGCCGCGTTCATGGGCAGGGCTTTGAGTTTGACACTGGAGCCACCATCATCAAAACTGGACTGGTAGATCTCAACGCCCTTGTAACTCGCCGGATGATTCACCTCGACCCGTGCCGGGATTTTTTCCCCGGTATGAATATCGTGAATGATGATGTCGCTGGCAAACAGCTTGGGCATGCCCGTGGAGTAGTACTCAACAATGAACTTTTTCAGTTCCACGGCAAACGGCAACTCCTGCAGAAGAATCCCGTCCGACTGGCTCAGGATCGCGGTGCTGGACTGCGTGCCCTCCGTCACCAGCAAATTGCCACGAAACGTGGGGTTTCGTTCGCTCAGACGGTGTTCCGGTTTCACATCAGCGATCATGCCGCCGCCGCTGTACACCGCCTTTCCGTTAAACCACATTTGTGCACGAACGATCAAATCGCCATCCAGCAAGCCCCCCAGGCACACCAGAACGATAGCGCTGTGAGCCGCGATATAACCAATTTTGTTGGCGGCGCCCGCCTTCGCGGCAACCATCCAGCCATGGGCGCCCGGCACATCGCGCTGCTGCAGTTTGACCTTCCAGCCCCCGCTGACCAGCATCTGGCCAATGCGCCTGGCGGCCACCTCCGGCGTTTCATCCAGCTCGGCGTGGGCCCGATGGCCAAACGCCTGCAGGCTTTGCTCACGAATATTTTCTTTGTAGGTTCTGAGATCCGTGAGGATTTTGGGCGTGTTGCGCGCGATACACAGCGAGGTGCTGGTCACCAAAAAAGCCAGTATCAGCAAGAACCACCAGGCGCTGTAGACCGAATACAAGCTGACGGCGGCAAACACCTCGGCCCAGAATGGTCCGAACTGATTGACGTAATTGGTAACAGGTTCGTGCTGCTTGAGTACGGTGCCAATGACCGACGCAATGCAGATGACGGTCAGCAGTGAGATCGAGAACCGCATTGACGACAGCAACTCGACGGCAGCGCGCAAGGGGCGTGAACCGGATTTGAGCTCTAGGCCTTGGGTGGAGACTGTCATTGGGAAATTTTCGCGAAATTTTCGTTCATTCAAAAAAAAAGGGCAGACCATCTAAGAATGGGCCCGCCCCCGTTAGGGTTTGTTGCAAGCGTTTAGTTCAATCAGGAACCCGACGCATTGATCAGCGACACAAGCCTGCGACTAACGCAGACCGGCGATGTAGTCGGCCACCGCCTTGATCTCTCGGTCGTTCATTTTGGCGGCCACCTGCGTCATTTGCATGCTGTTTTTGCGCACGCCGTCACGAAAGCCCGTCAACTGGGCCGCCGTGTAATCGGCATGCTGACCACCCAAGCGGGGGTACTGGGCAGGAATACCGGCACCGTTGGGGCTATGGCAACCCGCGCAGGCGGCAACCTGACGGTCTGCAATGCCACCACGGTAGATGCGCTCACCCAAAGTCACCAGTTCTTTCTCCTTGGCAAAGCCGGGCTTGGCATTCTTCGAGGTCACCCAGTAGGCGATGTTCTTCATGTCGGCATCGCTCAACATCGATGCGAAACCAGCCATGATGGGGTTGGCGCGCTTGCCTGTTTTAAATTCCTGCAGCTGCTTCACCAGGTACTCCGGGTGTTGCTGCGCCAGTTTGGGGTTGACCGGAATGCCCGAGTTGCCGTCTGCCGCATGACAGGCTGCACACACGGCGGTATAGCTGGCCTCGCCTTTGACCAGATCAGGCTTGACCGCTTTGACGGGTTCAGCCTTGGCCTCTGCATGGGGCGCAGCCGGCTTGGCCTCTTGTGCCAAAGTGGAAAAAGCGGGGGCTGCCAATGAGGCAGCAAACAAAAGGGAGGCAAGCAACTTCATATTGAACGTCGTGTCAGGTGAGCAAAACAGTGTGATTCTACAATGCTGCTTCGGGTTTCCCCGCTTAAATCAATGACTATCAACTCAAACCCACCGGCTTCGGCCTCCCAAGCACCTTCTCCGGACGTTGCCACCAAGGCCGCTGCCACTGTTGCTTTGGGCTGGCTTCACACGGCCAAATTCCTCACGACGGCGCCCCAGCTGCACTTCCTGCCGCCCCTTGACGTCCCCGAAATTGCGTTTGTGGGCCGCTCCAACGCAGGCAAATCCACCTGCATCAACACACTGACGCAGCAAAAGCAGTTGGCCTTTGCCTCCAAAAAGCCGGGGCGCACCCAGCACATCAACCTGTTCTCGCTGGGCAAGCAGGGCGTGACCGATGCCATCCTGACCGACTTGCCAGGCTACGGTTACGCAGCAGTCCCCAAATCGGACAAAATTCGCTGGCAGCAAGTGATGGCCAATTACCTGGTCACGCGTGAAAACCTCAAGGCCATTGTGCTGATGTGCGATCCGCGCCACGGGCTGACGGAACTGGATGAAATCCTGCTCGACATCATCAGGCCGCGGGTTGAAGAGGGCCTCAAATTTCTGGTTGTCCTCACCAAGGCAGACAAGCTCACCCGCGTCGAGCAGGCCAAGGCACTGTCCATCATGAAGCTGCAAGCCGGTGGTGGCGAAGTTCGACTTTTTTCCGCCACCAAGCGCCAGGGGATTGACGAGGTCGCCACGTTGCTATGGCAGTGGGCACACCCCACTGAGGGCCAAGCCGACGCCTGAGCAGACAGACAGGCGAACGCCTCATCAGTCGCGGTCCCACATGCGACTGCACAAGACCGTCCAGCATCGTAATCTCACACCCGTTTTGACTTTGACGGGCTGACTTCATCATGATCGAGACTTACTCCCAGCCATTGCCGCATGGCATTACCCTGAGTTGCCGGGCCGCCGGTGATCGGGGGCGACCGGTTCTCATGTTCTTGCATGGCTTCCCTGAAGCGGCTTTTGTGTGGGACTTCTTGCTGGCGTATTTTTCTCGCGCCGAGAATGGTGGCTACCGCTGCGTTGCGCCCAATCTGCGGGGCTTCGAGCATTCCAGCGCACCGGCAGACGTCAGCGCTTACCGGCCCAAACACCTGGTGCAAGACATCGCCGCCCTGATTGCGATCGAAACGCAAGACCAGGGGAGCCAACTCGCCTGCCTGGTGGCGCACGACTGGGGGGGTGCCGTGGCATGGAATCTGGCCAACCAGTTGCCCCATCTGGCCAAGCGTCTGGCCATCATCAATTCGCCCCATCCCGGCACGTTTTTGCGCGAACTCAAAAATAACCCGGCGCAGCAGGCTGCCAGCGCCTACATGAACTTTCTCATTCGCCCCGACGCAGAAAAATTGCTGGCGCAGGACGACTACCGCCGGCTCTGGGAATTCCTGACCAACACCTTTGGCTCGCACCCGGCTGCCTGGCTCACTGAAGCGGTCAAGGCACAGTACCGCGAAGTCTGGGATACGGGATTGACCGGCGGCTGCAACCTGTATCGGGCGTCGCCCCTGCGA
>OFPG01000016.1_pt1 | contig 23028 bp, 25 predicted proteins | sample 1542501 | NCBI WGS metagenome assembly OFPG01 (sample SAMN05503963, study PRJEB24370) | sediment metagenome | isolation source: lake sediment | place: USA: Lake Hill lake, St. Paul Island, Alaska | collected 2013
ACAAAGGACCCCGTCTGCCAGTCGCCCAACTGAATGGTCAAGGTTCCGTTATCCGTCGCGGCCCCCAGCGTTGACCCGGTGGCGACATTGAGCGAGGCGGTGGTCTGTGACCGCGCCAGCTGCGTCACGTCCAGTCCAAACGTGGTCGGGGTGGCGGTGGAACCGGCCGTGACCGTGACAGCCGCAGTATTGGACGACGTGGCGGCGTACGCCGCCCACCCTCCCGCCGTCGCCAGCGCCGCTGCAGCATCCCCCAGCGCGGACACCTGGGATTTAATGGTGCCGTACACAGACAACTGAGTCTGAAAGTTGGCCGCCTTGGTCTGCAAAGGTTGCAAAGGCTGCTTCTCAATCGCCACCAATTGAGAAACGATGCTATTGACATCCAGACCACTACCAACACCGGGTGATGAAATTGCCATGACAGCCTCCTGAGATCAGTTTAGCGCAAGCGCGTCGTTGAGCAAACGCAGAAAAGCGGCATTGGCCCATGCCAAACGCCGCTCTCGAGAAAACCGGAAGCCTGGCGCTTCCGGTCCCATGCTTTTAACGCAACAGCGCAAGCACACCCTGCGGCGCCTGGTTGGCTTGCGCCACCATGGCAGTACCGGCTTGCTGCAGCACCTGGGCCCGCGACAGGCTGGCCGTCTCCTGGGCATAGTCCGCATCCATGATCCGACCGCGCGATGCCGCCGAGTTTTCAGCGCTGACACGCAGGCTGGAAATCACCGATTCAAAACGATTCTGGGTCGCACCCCATGTTGCCCGCAAGGTGCTGACGGCATCAATGTCCTTATCCAGAGCAGTAAGTTCGGTGTTGGCCGAAGCGTTGGTCGCCCCCAGCGTGGTGGTAGTCAAGGTTGTGGCACCGGTGGTCACGTTGATTTTGTCCCCTCCGTTGGCGCCTACCTGGAAATCAAAATTATTGGCCCCAAGCACGGCGTTTCCGTTGAACTTGGTTGCGCCAATCACCCGGGTGTTCTCCGCAGCCAGCAACTTGTACTCCTGATCCAACGCGGTGATGTCACCCGTGTTATTGGTGCCGTTGGAGCCCTGCACGGCCAGTTCGCGCATGCGCTGCAGGTTGTTGGCAATGGCACCGAGTGCACCCTCAGCCGTTGCCGCCAACGAGATGGCGTCGTTGGAGTTGCGGATGGCCACATTCATGCCTTTGGTCTGGGCATTCATGCGCTCGGCAATCGACAGGCCGGCGGCGTCGTCCTTGGCGCTGTTGACACGCAGACCGGAAGACAGTCGCTCCATGGATGTGCGCAATGAAAGCGCAGAGGTCGACAGGTTGCGCTGCGCGTTCATCGAAGCGACGTTGGTATTGATAGCTGACATTTGAAGCTCCTTTAAAGCTGAATAAATCCGGCATTGCTGCCCTTTTCACCACCAGCCCACGCTGGTCGCATTGACCGGGACACCCCCATGGCACCAGCCGGACAACGAGCCCGCTGAAACAGAACCCGTTGGATTTGCTTTCGGCCAAAAGCGCCCGGAACTTGAGCCTTAATTGAAAAACTGCCCCCCAAACATGAGAACTGACCGGGTTTTGCTCCTTTTATTCGGGCAACGAAGAGGCTGAACTTCTTCAGAATTTGCTTACTTTCTATCAAGTCGGCGCAGGAGCTGACACCAACCGGGGGCAACCCGGGTTTTTCAGCTTTAAAGGAACTTCAAATGGCATCTACGATCAATACCAACGTCGCTTCGTTGAACGCGCAACGCAACCTGTCGACCTCTGCGATTTCATTGCATACATCGATGCAACGCCTGTCTTCTGGCCTGCGCGTCAACAGCGCCAAGGACGACGCCGCCGGCATGTCGATTGCCGAGCGCATGGACACCCAGACCCGCGGCATGAATGTAGCCATCCGCAATTCCAACGACGCCATTTCCATGGCCCAGACTGCCGAAGGCGCCCTTGGCGCGATCTCCAACAACCTGCAGCGCATGCGCGAACTGGCCGTGCAGGGCGCCAACGGCACCAATACCGCGGCTGACATCGGCTCTCTGGATGCGGAATACACGCTGCTCGCGGCAGAAAACACCCGAATCATCAACAGCACTTCGTTCAATGCCGTACCCGTGTTGTCAGCGGTCAACTCTCAGTTCCAGGTGGGCCCCAATTCCGGTGACACCATCACGGTAGCCGTTGGCGCCACCACACTGACCTCAACGACATTGGGCGCCACCAACGCCACCGCTTCGGCACAGATTTCCGTCCTGGATACAGACATCGACGCCATCACCAAGACCCGCGCCACTTGGGGCGCCTCGCAAAACCGGTTCGAGCAGGTCATAGCCAACTTGCGCGTGGGTGCCGAGAACTCCGCCGCCGCACACGGTCGCATCATGGATGCGGACTATGCAATGGAGACTGCCAACCTGTCGCGCGCCCAGATTCTGCAGCAAGCGGGAACCGCCATGGTGGCGCAAGCCAATCAGATGCCGCAGGGTGTTTTGGCATTGCTGAAGTAACTATAGGCTCCAGCCACACGGCTGGCTACGTCGCGACGCGCTAAGACCTCGTGGGTCTGAACCTGTAGCCGCCCGAGCCAGCGCCCTGCTGACCGGCCCATGGCCCAGTGTCAGCATAGCCATCGCCGCCGCGCGCGGCTGGCAACGCACGCGCGCTTCAACATGCACTTCCCGCCCACTCCGGCCTCGTGGCTCAACGGCGTGACGTGATTCTTTCACGGTATCACAACACCAATCCCTGGCCGTTCATCTGGTCCGCCAGTGCTCGCGACATCCGGCAACAGGTAAAAGACGATTCACACCAATAGCAGCTCGCCAACAAAGACACTCCAAGACTGCTCGTGGCGGAACATTTGACGGGTCTTCGAGGGGGGTTCTCTTCTATTTACGCCATCGAGTAGGAATTTCCCCTACAGGACATCGGCGCATAGCTGACACGCCAAACAGGCAGGCACCGATTCAAGTTTCTACGGGTTCCATCCAGAATCGACTCCATCGCGATCCCCAAGGGGTTCGCCCAACGAAGGAACCGAACATGACCGACGAACAACTCTCTGCCGAAATCCGCGATGCCAACCTGACTTACCTCATGCTGGCTCAAAACTTGATCCGCAAAGACAAGGCGGAGGCCTTGTTCCGACTGGGCGTTTCGGACGAGTCGGCAGACCTGATTGCCACCCTCTCGCCATCACAGATCCTGAAGATTGCCTCCAGCAATATGCTGCTGTGCCGCTTTCGCGTGGATGACGACGTTGTATGGAGTCTGCTGACCAACCACACGGCGAGCAAAGTGGACAACGATGCCACCACCAAGCTGCATGCCAGCATTTTGATGGCCGGGCGTTTCGCTGAAGCCATGTAAGGGACACAACCATGGCCACCAAAAGCGTTTTAAATGATTCCCGGCAGGTTGACCGCGCCGTTGCCCTGATTCAACTGGGTGCCCGCCTGCAGGTGCTGGAAAGCGAGACCGATCTGTCTTACGAACGCTTGCTGCGCCTGTACAAGGAAGTGGCCGGGCGTTCGCCGTCCAAGGGCCAGCTGCCGTTTTCCACCGACTGGTTTCTGACCTGGCAGCCCAATATTCATGCGTCGCTGTTTTTAAACACCTATGAATACCTGACCAAGGTGAGCGTACTGGAAGACATTGACGCAGTCATGAAAGCATTCCGGCTTTACAGCGAGCAAATAGCGGCGTGCGGTGTAGAGCCCCTGCTGTCCATCACCCGCGCCTGGCGCTTGGTGAAGTTTGTAGACAACAACATGCTGGGGCGAACCAAGTGCAGCAAATGCGGCGGCCATTTCGTCACCGATCCGTACGAAAACGCCCGTCATTTTGAATGCGGTTTGTGCACACCACCCGCTCGCGCCGGCAAAAGCGCCAGTGCCGGGGGGATCTTGCTACACTAGGACGGGCGACACGTAAGCACTCTTGAAAGGGTTCCTTTGGGGCCCTTTTTCTTGTTTTGACACTCAGTCAAGCTCCCTAAAATGAAACAACGTCAAGATAAATTTGACGTTCCAACTATGGCTGCAACCACTCACTTTGACTCTGTAAGAACATGATAGTTATTGTCGGCTATGTGGTCTCGATGGGTTGCATCTTTGGTGTTTACGTCTTTCACGGCGGCAACATCAAGGTCATTCTTGAAGCTTTGCCTTTCGAGTTGATCACCATTTTTGGCGGTGCGCTAGGCGCTTTCGCGGTCAACAACCAACCCAAGGTGCTGAAGGCCACGATGAAACTCATTCCGCAGGCCTTGAAGGGGTCCAAATACACCAAGGCCCGCTACCTTGAGTTGATGGCATTGCTCTACGACATCCTGCAAAAAGCCCGTAAAGAGGGTTTGATGGCCATCGAGAAAGATGTGGAAGACCCGCACGCCTCGGAAATTTTCAATAAATACGCCACCGTTGGCAGCGATCATCATGTAGTTGAGTTCATGACCGATTACCTGCGCATGATGGTCTCGGGCAATCTGAACGCCCATGAAATTGAATCCTTGATGGACAGCGAGATTGACACCCACCATGCAGAGGCACACGCACCCATTGCCGCCATTGCACGCCTGGCCGGAGCCTTGCCAGCGTTCGGGATTGTGGCCGCAGTTTTGGGTGTGGTAAACACCATGGGGTCAGTCGGGCAACCGCCAGCGGTTCTGGGTGGCATGATTGCCTCGGCATTGGTTGGTACTTTTCTGGGAATTCTTCTGGCCTATGGCGTGGTGGAACCCTTGGGTGGCTTGCTGGAACAAAAAACTGAAGACAGTGCCAAAGAATTGCAGTGCATCAAGACCACGTTGCTGGCCAGCATGCAAGGCTACAACCCATCGACGGCCATTGAATTCGGTCGCAAAGTGCTTTTTTCCACCGAACGCCCCACTTTTATCGAGCTTGAAAGTTATGTGCGTGGCAAAAAATAAGCATACGGTCGGTTGATATGGCTACAGATGCCAAAAAGCTGCAGCCGATCATCGTCAGGAAGATCAAAAAAGGTGGCCACGCCGTCCATGGCGGCGCCTGGAAAATTGCCTATGCCGACTTTGTGACGGCCATGATGGCATTTTTTCTGCTGATGTGGCTGCTGGGCTCCACCTCGGAAGGCGACAAGAAAGGATTGTCCGATTACTTTTCAGCGCCGCTGAAAGTATCCATGCTGGGGGGTAGCGGCGCTGGTGCCAGCAACAGCATTCTCCCCGGTGGGGGCGCTGATTTGGCTCAGCATGCCGGGCAGTCGCGCCAAGGCAATGGCGCCGACCCCATTCAAAAGAAAATGGCGACTGACGTCATGAAGGCCGAAGCCGCCAAGCAAGACGCCAAAAAATTGGCAGCACTGAGCGCAAAGATCAGCGCGGTCATATCCAATAACGCGAAACTTGCTGAATACAGTTCTCAAATCAGACTGGATACGACGCCCGACGGCCTGCAAATACAGATTGTCGACGATCAAAAGCGCCCCATGTTCGACAGCGGTAGCGCAATGGTCAAACCCTATATGCGTGACATATTGCGAGAAATCGGTGCCGCCTTGAACGGCGTTGAAAACAAAATCAGCCTGGATGGTCACACGGACCGTGCGCCTTATAGCAACGCCGAGCGTGGCTACAGCAACTGGGAGCTCTCCTCTGACCGGGCCAATGCCTCACGGCGGGAGCTGGTTGCAGCCGGCATGCCAGACGACAAGCTGGCTCGGGTCGTCGGCCTGGCATCCAGCAGCTTGCTGGATGCGGTCAACCCCTTGAGCCCGGCCAACCGAAGAATCAGTATCATCGTCATGACGCGTGAAGCCGAAGAGCGGCTCATGGGAACAGGGCGCACGCCGGTCGCATCAGGCCCGAACCCTGCGACAGCGGAAGTTAACGTGGCAGTCAGCCAATAGCATTGAGACATCATGATTTCGTACATACTAGTAACAGTTCGGACAAACGCCATTGAAAGGGTGCCCCATGGCAAATGAGCTACGGTTTTTAGTTGTTGACGACTTTTCCACCATGCGGCGGATCGTGCGCAACTTGCTCAAGGAAAGTGGCTACACAGAGGCCGATGAAGCCGAAGACGGGGTAGCAGCACTGCAAAAATTGCGCAGCAGCAATTTCGACTTCGTCGTCAGCGACATCAATATGCCCAATATGAACGGCTTTCAACTGTTAACGGAAATCAAAAAGGATGAGAAGCTCAAGCACATTCCCGTTCTGATGGTGACTGCGGAAGCACGAAAGGAAGATATTGTGCTGGCGGCGCAATCCGGCGCTGCGGGCTATATCGTCAAGCCTTTTACAAAAGCCACTCTGGAAGACAAAGTTAACCTTATTCTCACCAAGATGGGTTTGAAGTGACCACCATGCAAAGCAATAACCCCACACTTGCCGCGATCAGCGCCGTCTCACCGGATATTCATCATTCCATCGGCATGCTGACGCGTCAATTGCATGATTCGCTCAATGGACTGGGCCTGACTGACAAGGTCAAGGGCTGGGCAGGCGAACTGCCTGATGCCAAAAGTCGCCTTTCTTATATAGCGCGACTCACAGGTGAAGCAGCCGAAAAGGTGCTTAACCGGGTCGACCAGGCCAAAGCACAGCACGATCACATTGCGGCGGAAACCCGGCGCATTGGCGCCTTGATCGTCAAAGACCCGGTAGCGGCAGTGGCCAAAGGCCACGTGATGAATTTTTTGACTGATGTTGAAAAGTCCACCCAAAAGATTGATGAGCATTTGACCGAAATCATGATGGCTCAGGACTTTCACGACCTGACAGGCCAGGTCATTGCCAAAGTCGTCAATCTGGCCGCCAACATTGAAGATCAGCTGGTCAAATTGCTAATTCAGACGGCGCCGGCGGATGCCGCTGTCAAAGCCCAGACATCAGCGCCACTGGCTGAATACCGACCGGCGTTGGCAGGACCCGTCGTCACCCCCGAAGGCAACCTTGATGTGGTGACAGGTCAATCTGAAGTTGACGATCTGCTGGCAAGCCTGGGGTTCTGAGCCTTTTTCGCTGGCGCCACTGCCCAGTTGGAAGTGGTGGGTTAAACGCCCTCTTATCACTCTTTAGTTTGCGCGTCGCTTCATGACAATGGGGAGAACTTAACAGTCTCCCCTCCATGGAATCAAGTAGTCAAGACCGCAACCTGCCAGCTTCCGAGAGGAAGCTTCAAAAAGCGCGTGACGACGGGCAAGTGACACGCTCACGGGATTTGTCGCACTTGGCCGTATTGGGAGCTGGCGCCCTGGGCTTGATGACACTGGCGCCGCTCATGTTTGACCGGCTAAAACTGCATCTAAGTCAGCAGCTCTCCTTTAATGCCACCTCTGTCGCGCATCCGGAAACCATGCTCGCCCGCCTGCAGGACATGGCGACTGCCGGCCTGCTGGGGTGTGTTATTTTTGCCGCCGTCACAACGACAGTGGTGATGCTGAGCACCGTGGCCGTCGGTGGCTGGGTTACCAGCTTGAAGCCGGTCACACCCGACTTCAGCCGCCTGAATCCGTTGACTGGGTTCGGCCGGCTGTTCACCAAGGACAAGTTGACTGAAGTGTTGAAGATGACGTTTATCACCGCCGTGCTTATCGCACTGGGTACCACGTATTTGAGCTCCAGTCTTCACACCGTTGCCACTCTGGTTTTGCAACCCTCAACCGCAGCCATCCAGCATTTGACGGAGTGGCTGACAGCCGGCATGGGGCTGTTGCTGCTGGTGATACTGCTGGTGGCCATGGTCGATGTGCCACTCCAGGCTTTTCTGCATAAGTCCAAGATGAAGATGTCTCATCAGGAGATGAAGCAGGAACACAAGGAGTCGGACGGAAATCCACAGATGAAAGGCAAATTGCGCCAGAGACAACGCGAAATTTCGCAGGGCAACAGCGTGGGCGCGGTGCCAAAGGCAGACTTCGTTCTGATGAACCCAACCCACTTTGCCGTGGCTATCAAATACGACGATAAAACCATGCGTGCGCCACAGGTTGTCTCCAAAGGAGCCGATCTGCTGGCCATGAAGATCAGGGACATTGCCAAAAACAATTCAATCCCGGTGCTGCAGTCCCCCATGCTGGCGCGCGCCTTGTACGCGAACGCAGAGCTTGATCAGGACATTCCTGCGAGTCTTTATACCGCCGTGGCCCAGGTGCTGGCCTATATTTACCGACTCAAAGCCGCCATGCGCGGCGACGGCCCCATGCCGGGCGAGCTACCGCAGCCTTTTGTCCCGGCTGAACTTGATCCCTTGTCCAAAGTCATCGCCAGCACACCATGAATCCACAACTCAAAGCTCTGCAACGATGGTTTGGCGGCAATGCGGCGCTGATTCAGGGCGCTGCCGCACCGATGCTGGTCGTGGCCATTCTGGCCATGATGGTGTTGCCTCTGCCTTCCTGGATGCTGGACACCTTCTTCACGATCAACATCTCAGTGGCCTTGATGGTGATGATGGTGGCGGCCTACATGATTCGCCCGCTCGACTTTGCTGCGTTTCCCGCCGTGCTGCTGCTCACGACGCTGATGCGGCTGTCGCTCAATGTGGCATCGACCCGCGTGGTTCTGCTTGAAGGCCATACCGGCCCCGGTGCAGCCGGTGCGGTGATCGAAGCCTTTGGCCACTTTCTTATTGGCGGCAACTTTGCGGTCGGCCTGATTGTTTTCTCCATCCTGGTGGTCATCAATTTCGTGGTGGTGACCAAGGGTGCAGAACGCATCGCCGAGGTGTCCGCCCGTTTCGCCCTTGACGCCATGCCTGGCAAACAGATGGCCGTGGACGCGGATTTGAACGCTGGTTTGATTGATGAGAAAGAAGCCAAACGCCGCCGTGCGGAAGTGTCCGAAGAAGCTGACTTTTTCGGCTCCATGGATGGCGCATCCAAATTCGTTCGCGGCGACGCCGTGGCAGGGATTCTGATTCTGCTGATCAATATTTTTGGCGGTTTCCTGATTGGCATCTTGCAGCATAGCTTGAGCGCCTCACAGGCAGCGGACACTTACATCCTGCTGGCCGTGGGCGACGCGCTGGTGGCGCAGATTCCGGGTCTATTGATCTCGGTGGCAGCAGCCATGGTGGTATCACGCGTCGGCAAGGACCACGACCTGGGTCGCCAGATCGTGGATCAGATGTTCATTTCGCCGCGCGTCCTGGGGATTACCGCCGCCATCATGGGTATTCTTGGCCTGATTCCCGGCATGCCGCATATCGTGTTCCTTGGCATCTCGCTGGTGCTGGGCTACGCCGCCTGGATGCTGGCGCACAAACCACTGCCGCCCGACCCGGCCTTGAGTGTGCCGGCGGTCACGTCGGATGGCGAAGCCACCTGGGATGACCTGCAACCGGTCGATCAGTTGGGCCTTGAACTGGGATATCGACTGATCGCACTGGTCGACAAGAACCGTCAGGGTGACTTGCTGACCCGCATCAAGGGCGTGCGCCGCAAGTTCGCCCAGGAAGTGGGATTTCTGCCGCCAGCAGTTCACGTGCGGGACAACCTGGAGCTCAAACCCAGCGGTTATCGCATCACCCTGCGCGGCGTCATTGCGGGAGAAGGTGAGGCATTCCCCGGCATGTACCTCGCCATCAATCCAGGCGGCATTACAACCCCCTTGATCGGCACGGCCACCACGGACCCGGCTTTCGGTTTGCCCGCGCACTGGATCGACGAACGCCAGAAAGAAGCCGCGCAAATGGCCGGGTTTACCGTGGTTGATTCCGAGACTGTCATGGCCACCCATTTGTCACACTTGATGCAGGTACAGGCTTCGAAACTACTGAGCCGTACCGAGACCCAGCAACTTGTTGAACATGTGAGCAAACAGGCTCCAAAACTGATTGAAGAAGTAGTTCCCAAAATGGTCCCCATCGCTGTATTCCAGAAAGTCCTGCAGTTGCTGCTGGATGAGTCTGTGCACATCCGCGATATCCGCACCATCATCGAATCGCTGGCCGAGCACGCAGGCACGGTGACCGATCCGGCGGAATTGGCGCGCCGTGTGCGCATCGCTTTGTCCCCCGCCATCGTCCAACAAATCTACGGCCCCGCGCGTGAACTGAACGTCATCGCCATTGACCCGGCCCTGGAGCGCCTGCTGGTTCAGGCGCTTGGCAACGCTGCCGGACCGGCGCTCGATCCTGGAGTCGCAGAAATATTCACTCGAACGGCCGCCGAAGTGGCCCTCAAGCAGGAAGAAATCGGCATTCCGGCCTGCCTGCTGGTGCCAGATCAAATTCGCAGCGCGATTGCCCGTCTGGTACGTCGCGTAGCACCACGGCTTCAAGTACTCGCTCACAGCGAAATCCCTGAATCCCACACCATCCGCATAGGTCCGATTCTCCGAGGCGCCTCATCATGAACATTCAACGCTTTACTGCACCGACTTCCCGCGAGGCTCTCGCCAAGGCGCGACTCGCTTTTGGCGATGGAACCCTGATTTTGTCGAACCGCCCTACCGCCTCCGGCGTTGAGGTGGTCGCGACCGCTGAAGACACCCTGACAGCACTTGACCACTCAGAGTCATTTGCGAATCGGAGCAAAGATCAGACACCCCTGCGTCGACCGTCGCCCACAAGTGCCCCCGAATCAAGGAGCCAGGTCGAGGATGACGCCGCCCAACTGGCCATGAGCACGCTGTCGTTTCAGGACTATGTGCGCGAAAGGATGCTGCGCCGTCGCCATGAAGCCATGACAGGCCGAACTGAGGCGACGGTGACGGAGGAAGTGGCGGCGCCCCGCCCTGCGACAGGGAATTCACGGGTACCCCCCCTGGAATTTGAACCGCGGCCTCAACCTCATGCGGCTCCCGTGCGAAAGTCACCGCCGCTTGTGACTCCATCGCAGGCACCCGCGATGTCCCAAGGCATCGTGGACGAGTTGCATGCCATGAAAGCGTTGATTGAAGACCGCTTCAACACCCTGACCTGGCTTGGGCAAGCGCGCCAGAATCCCATCCAGTCAAACTTGATGCTCAAGTTGATTCGTGCGGGTTATTCACCCACACTGGCACGGACTATTCTCGAGCGGATGCCCGAGGAAATTGGTGCTGCCGAGTCAGTGCGCTGGGTCATGGATATTCTGGAACGCAACCTGAAAACCGACGCGGCAACACGCCCTTTGCATGAAGAGGGTGGAACCTACGCGCTGGTGGGGGCGACCGGCGTTGGCAAGACCACCACGGCGGCCAAACTGGCCGGCCTGTGCGCACGCAAGCACGGCCCGGGCAGTGTCGGACTCATCACTCTGGATACCTATCGCGTCGGCGCACACGAGCAACTGCGATCTTACGGTCGCATGCTGGGTGTTGTGGCCCACCTCGCCCATGACCGTGCGGCCCTGCAAGACCTGCTGAACCTGCTGGGCAACAAAAAAATGGTTCTGATTGACACGACCGGGCTCGCGCCGAACGACCCGCGCAAGCGGGGCATGCTGGACGTTCTCGATTTGCCCGGCGTGAACCGCTTGCTGGTGCTCAACGCAGGCGGTCACGGCGACACGCTGGACGATGTGGTTTCATCATTCAAGTCCAATGGGGTGCAACAGGCGGTCCTGTCCAAAATCGACGAGGCCGCCAAACTGGGCCCCGCTCTGGATGCGGCCATTCGGCACCAACTGGTCTTGCGGGGTGTCACCATGGGCCAGAAAGTGCCCGAGGACTGGGAAGCGGCCGATGCAGCCAAACTGGTGCGTATGTCCATGCGCTCGCCGGCCAAGTCCGCGTTCGATCCCACGGCTGCAGATTTGGGCTTTTTCTTTACCCAGCCGACCCCCGCCCATTCCGGAAGACTCGATGCTTGAAATGTGCGTCAACCAGGGTGCGGGGCTGCAAAGCATTGCCCTGCAAGCCGCGCCTCGCGTGATTGCCATGGCCAGCCACGGGAACCAGCAAGGCGAACTGCCCTTGCTGTGGAGTCTGTGTTCCACCTTGGTCGGTTTTGGCTACCCTGTCGCAGTGCTGGACGCCACTACGGTCGAATCAGCCGACAACCCGGGGCTGGCCCAACTTCTGGACGACGGCGGTTGGCGAGGTGACGAGAGCACCGAACCATTGTCCTGGTCTGTGATTCCAGCGACGCTTGGACTCCGGCGGCTATGCGTTCAAAAATTGGGACAGGTACTTCCGTTGGATCCGTTGGTCGGCCTGTTTCAGAACTTCGGCGTGATTATCATCTACGCCCGAGCAGAGGTCTTGACCCTTTTATTGCCTAATAGCGAAATCGAGCCACTGCTCACCGTTTCACCTGTCAAAATGTCATCTGTAACGGCCTACCAGGCACTCAAGCAAATGTTGCTCAACGCCAAACTCCGACCGACTGTTGCTAACATCGTGTGTGAGCCCCTATTGAACACCGCCATGGCAAGCCACTCTCCATTAAAAAATTTGCAGGAATGTGCAATGACATTTTTGGACTACCGACTTGACTCGCTCGCCGTACGGGCACTGCAACCGCAGGAGTGCCGGTCTGACGATATGCACAGACTGGCCTCGCGACTCCTGGAAAATGCAATGCCGCTTCACCGTAACCATTTTGTGGGGAGTCACTGATGTACACCGCCAATGGGCAACTGGACCGCAATGCCATGATCAAGCAGTACCAGCCGCTGGTTCGCCGCTTGGCGCACCATATGATGGCCAAATTGCCCGCGAACGTGCAAGTGGATGACCTGATCCAGGTTGGCCTGATCGGCCTGTCCGAGGCCTTGACCCGGTACGAGGCGGCACAGGGCGTTCAGTTTGAAACTTTTGCCACGCAGCGCATTCGCGGCGCCATGCTGGACGAACTGCGCGGTAACGACTGGATGTCTCGCGGCTCCCGCAAGAGCCAGAAAGAAATCGAACAGGCATTGCGCCGCCTTGAGCACCAGTTGGGACGCACTCCGCTGGAAAGCGAAATTGCGGCCGATCTGGGCCTGAGCCTCACCGACTATCAAACCCTGCTTGGAAAAGTTCGGGGGACGCAGCTCGTGTACCTCGAAGACATGGCCCGTGGCGCCGAAGACGATGACAGCTTCCTTGACCGCCACGTGGGTGACAGCGAAGCGGACCCGATGAATATGTTGCGCGACCAACGCTTGCGTCAGGCGTTGGTAGCCGCCATCAAGAATCTGCCGGAACGCGAACAACACATCATGAGCATGTACTACGAAAAGGACATGAACCTCAAAGAGATCGCGGCAGTGCTCGATGTGACTGAATCACGGATTTGCCAACTTCACAGCCAGTCGATTGCCCGGCTGCGCGCCAAGATGCGGGCGCACTAGTCGCGGCAAACTCTACGGATCACCACGGGTCTGTAACTAACGCAACGCTAGGGGGTGGCCTGACTCAGGCCGATGGCGTAACCTGGCTCAGGCAGCCAGGTATTTGAATGCGCCCGTTTGCTTGCCGGGACTCCCATAGGGGCCGGAAACTTGCGCATAGGTTGCATTGTGGGTGGCCGGAATAAGGGCATTCAGGGAACGCTCAACCAATACCATCCGACGGATCAGGCTCTCCCTTTGCGCAGCCATGCCATCAGCGAGAATCTTCAGACGCGATTTCAGGTTTCTATTCTTGAGATCAATCGGCGTCAGCCGCTGCAACATTTCGGAGAAATCAATCGCCGCTTGCCGAAGTCCGGTACTGGCAGTCGCCAGTGCAAGCGGCTCGCCACTCACAAGCGCAGCAGACACGTCGTTGAGATGAAATTCAACCTCGGTCAATGCGTTTTTTATATGAGTGGGAAACATCATTCAGACTTCAAAAATAAAGTGACTCGGGCTCAATTACGGGTGCGATTAAGCATTTCCTGGGCATTGGCCAACAATTTATCGGCAATGGCTTCCGGGTTCACCACGTAAGTACCTTTTTGGATAGCCGCTCGCACCGAATTGACTTTTGCCATGTCGACATCTGCCGTTTCGCCAGATTTGACCGCTTCGAGCGTGCGCGCCAAAGTTGACACCGTGACCGCGACACCCGCGGACTGTGTGCTCTTTGCCGCGGCGACATTGGCAGTCGCGCTCGCACTCTGGCCACCCCTTGAAGGCGTGGGCGTAGCAGTCGTACTGACCGGAATCGGATTATCGGAAGATTGACCTATTTTCATCGTGCTCTCCAAAACTACTACACGTGTAGCCTCGTACGATTACTATCGGCGGAATTTGGGGTGACTTTAGCCTTATTTGCACACGATTGAAAGGCTTCATAATTCCAGCTTCACTGTACGGCCATCCAGTACAATGCCTGACATCACCCGGCCATTGTCCATTCTGACCCGTGCGGCCTGACCCACGACGCCGGCCGACAAGGCTTGTCCATCAGACGTGACCTGGAATCCAGACCCCTGCGCGACAACGCGAACCTGGGTGCCGGCCTGAAAAACCTGCGCGGGTTTGATCATCCCCTGCCGCATCGCCTGTCCTGTTAACAACGCCCGGGACGCCACCTGCCCCACCCATTGAGACGGACTGCTGACAATGGGGCTGGCCTCCTCGGCCCAATCGACCTCCGCTTCAATCGCATCGGCCTCCGTCAAAACGGCTCCTGGAGCCACATTACCCTTGATAACCCAAGCAGCGCCATAAGCCCTGACGGTCACAGGCAGAAAAACATTCCATTTGGCGCTGCCCTCCAGGCAGCGCAGACCAAGGCGGGTCTTCCCCCACAGGCGGGTCCCCACCGGGATATAGGGCTCAATCCTTACGCACGGAGCCAGTCGAAGCCGACTGTCAAGCTCGCCTACAGCGACCTCCATGCGAAGCGGGGCGGCCCCTGAGGGGCGAACATTCGAAACAGCGTTATCCAGCCACCGCTGCGTAGCAGCGATGAATTCGGGCTTGCCGCCATCGGCCTGAGCAGCTGCCTGTGTATGTGCCCCCAACGTGAAGCACAAGGCCATGACCAGCCCCAATGCGGTGTGCACCTGGCGAGTCGGGTTGAAAAACATATTGAACATGGCGCCCTAACAGTCGTGTACCGGTGACTATAGAAAGACCCCGACGCGATAAAACACTCAAGTAACGGCGCTTTCCCCCGTTATTAAAGGCATCGGAAATTAAAGTATTTCCCATAATTGCCTCACATCAAAGCCTGCGGCCACCGCCGTGGGGTTCGATAACCGAAAGTTGAGGTGTTTCATGTTCTCAAATATGACCAGTGGTTTGGACTTCCATTCGAAGGCCCTGGTATTGCGCGCCGAACGGCAGCGTGTCATTGCGAGCAACATTGCCAACGCCGACACGCCAGGCTATGTGGCCCGCGACCTGAACTTCAAAGACGCCATGAACAATGCCACGGGTGGCAGTTTGAGTGGCGGCTCAAGCGCCAGCCCTAACGGAAGCAACACCAGCGGCAATAGCGGCATGACGCACGCCAAACATATTCCCCTGTCGGGTGGCACCGTCGGAACCCTGGGCGGCGCATCCACCCTGGCCTACGCCGCTCAAAGCCAGCCCAGCCTTGACGGCAACAGTGTGGACCTGGATCGCGAGCGCGCCAATTTTGTGGACAACTCCGTGCGCTACGAAGCAACCCTTCGCTTTATTAACGGCCAATCCAAGACTATCTTGAGCGCCATTCAGGGCCAATAAACAGAATAAGCCTGCGGAGATCCCTTATGTCCATGTTTTCCATATTCAATGTATCCGGCAGTGCCATCAGTGCGCAGTCGCAGCGCCTCAACGTGGTGGCCAGCAACCTGGCCAACGCTGACGCTGTGGCCGGCCCCGATGGACAAGGCTACAAAGGCCGGCAAGTGGTATTTGAGACGACGCCCATGGGCTCGGATGCCTCCTCCGGTGTGCGGGTCTCCGCCATACGCGAGAGCAACGAGCCGCTACGCAAAGTGCACAACCCAAGCCACCCCTCCGCCGACGCTGAAGGGTACGTGACGCATTCCAACGTGAATCCGGTGGAAGAAATGGTCAACATGATTTCAGCGTCGCGCTCCTACCAAAACAACGTCGAGGTCATGAACACGGCCAAGACACTGCTACTCAAAACCCTGCAGATGGGTCAGTAATAACCAAAGGCCCAGCCATGATCACCACCAGTGTCAACAGCACAACGACTTCAGCCCCCACTACGGGCGCGGGTACATCCAGCTCCACGTCAAGCGCAACGGATGTTGCGGCCATGCAGGACCGCTTTATGAAACTGCTCGTGGCCCAGCTGAACAATCAGGACCCGATGAATCCGATGGACAACGCGCAAATGACAAGCCAGATGGCGCAGATCAACACCGTCAGCGGAATCCAGCAACTGAACCAGACCATGACCAGCATGGCAGCGCAATTCGCATCCATGCAGGTCATGCAGGGCACGTCGCTGGTGGGCCGCAGCGTGCTCACATCCGGCTCGACCCTCGTCCCCGATGCAACCACAGGCGTGGCATCCGGCGCCATCGATTTGGCAGGCGCCGCTGACAACGTCAAAGTGGAAATCATCGCGCCAGGAGGCAAGGTGGTTGATGCGGTTAATCTGGGGGCCTTGCCACAGGGGCGCAACATGTTCAATTGGGACGCCGCAGGCTACCAGGGCACCGGCAGTCCCAGTTTCCGCGTGACCGCCACAAGTGCCGGCCAGAGTGTGACAAGTACCTCTTTGGCACAAGACAAGATTGTCTCGGTAGGAAGCGTCAATGGCGCCATGTCCATCCAACTCCAGAGTGGCAAAGCGGTGGGCTACACCGATATCGCCGCAATTCTTTAATTCGTTCAGACTGAACGGTCCCCGCTCTCTTCAAAGGAACACATCATGGCTTTCCAAACAGGTCTCTCGGGCTTAAGCGCTGCCAGTCGCAGCCTGGACGTGATTGGCAACAACATTGCCAATGCCAACACCACCGGCATGAAGTCCTCCCGCGCCGAATTCGCGGATGTGGTCGCCTCGTCCATCGGCACGGGTGGCGGCGGCAACGCCGGTCTGGGCGTTGCCGTCGAGACGGTGTCCCAGCAATTTACCCAAGGCAACATCACCATCACCGGCAATGACCTGGATGTCGCCATCAACGGCGGCGGGTTTTTCCAACTACAGATGCCGGATGGCACGGCCGCCTACTCCCGTGCCGGGGAGTTCAAGCTGGACAATCTGGGCAACATCGTGACCAACGGGGGCGCCAAGGTCATGGGCTTCAAGACCAGCCTGACGGGTGTGCCCACCAGCACGACAGCGGTGCCACTGCAACTCCCGACCAGTGCGCCCATTCCAGCCAGCCCAACCAGCAGCATCACCGCGGAATTCAACCTTGATGCCAGGGCTCCCATTGCCTCAACCGTGGTCCCCCCAACCCCCCGGGCTACCTACGGCACGGCACTGACGGCCTATGACTCCCAAGGTGTTCCCCTGCCCGTCAACCTGTACTTCACGAAAGTCACGCCCGCCGTCGCCGGCACTGACCAATGGGATGTTTACGACTCCCTTGCCGGCGCATCTGTAGGCTCCATGGTGTTCGATGCCACGGGCAAGCTGACCAGCCCCCCGACCCTGAACCTGACGCTGACACCCGCCGCCCCGAGCATCGTTTCCCCATTTCCCGTGACGCTGGATGTCGCCAAGGTAACGCAATTTGGCGCCCCTTTCGCCGTCTCCAACCTGACCCAAAACGGCTATCCGCCAGGCTCACTGACCGGTCTCAAGATCGGCGAAAACGGCGTCATCACAGGGCGCTATTCCAACGGCCAGACCCAGGCTGCGGGCATGCTGGCCCTGGCGGACTTTCGCAATGTGCAGGGTCTTGCCCCGATCGGTGGCAACAACTGGGCTGCAACCTTTGCCTCCGGTCAGCCCGTTCAGGGGCAGCCGGGGCAAGGCAAGTTTGGCGCCACACGGGCTGGCGCGCTGGAAGAGTCGAATGTTGACCTGACCGCTGAGCTGGTGAACATGATGACAGCACAGCGTGCCTACCAAGCCAACGCCCAGACCATCAAGACCCAGGATCAGGTCATGTCAACGCTGGTGAATCTGCGCTGATTTTTTTAATTCACTAAACAAGGCCTGCCATGGACCGCTTGATCTATACCGCGATGACAGGAGCCAACGCGGCCGCCCATCGGCAGGCCGTGCTGTCCAACAACCTGGCCAATGCGTCCACCAACGGCTTTCGGGCCGAGCTGTCCACATTTCGCGCCGTGCCCGTGCGCGGCGACGGTGCACCCACCAGAGTATTGGCGCTGGAGGCCACCGCCGGCCACCTGGATACGCCGGGCTCGGCACAGCGTACCGGGCGCAGCCTGGACGCAATGACCACCGGTAACTCCTGGTTTTCGGTTCAGGCGCTGGACGGCACCGAATCCTATACCCGCAACGGTTCTTTTGAAGTATCGCCGGAGGGCACTTTGCTGACCAGCAGTGGGCTCACGGTATTAAGCGACGGCGGTTCCCCCATAACGGTGCCCACCGGCGCTGAAGTCGCCATCGGTTTTGACGGCAACCTGAGCGCCAAGGTCGGCAACCAGCCCCCTACCGGTGTCGGGCGCCTGAAACTGGTGACACCCACCGCCGATGACCCGCTGAAGCGGGGTAGCGATGGCCTGTTCCGTGCCACATCAGGCGACCCCTTGCCCAACGACACCAACGCCCGGGTTCAGGTAGGCGTGCTGGAGGGATCCAATGTGAACGCAATCGAAACCATGGTCGGCATGATCCAGACCGCGCGCCAGTTTGAGGTGCAGATGCGCCTGCTTCAAACCGCCGAATCGAACGACCGGTCAGCCGGCCAGCTGCTGGGCTTGCAAGGCTAAGCCAACAGCGCGCTCCCGCTCATCCAACACAACTAAACAGCCAAGGACACCATCATGATCAACTCTCTGTGGATCTCCAAGACCGGCATGGAAGCCCAGCAAATGCAGCTGGACGTGATATCCAACAACCTTGCCAACGTATCAACCAACGGGTTCAAGCGTGCCAGCGCAGTGTTTGAAGACCTGATGTACCAGAACCTGCGTCAGGTTGGCTCGAACAGCTCGGAGCAATCCCAGTTGCCCACCGGCCTGCAAATTGGCCTGGGAGTGCGAACGGTGGCAACCAGCCGTTCGTTTTCACAAGGTAACCTGCAGCAGTCGGGGAACAAGCTTGATGTCGCCATTCAGGGCAACGGTTTCTTTCAGGTCACGATGCCGGACGGCACCACCAACTACACACGTGACGGCTCGTTCCAGGTTGACTCGCAGGGGCGTTTGGTCACTGCCACGGGACTGCCCATTGCGAATGGTGTGACGGTTCCGGCGAATGCCACCGGCATCACCATTGGAGGCGACGGCACGGTCACGGCCCAGATTCCGGGCACCACAACACCGCAGGCGATTGGCACCATTGCCCTGGCCAGCTTTGTCAACCCGGCCGGCCTGGACCCCAAGGGACAGAATCTTTACGCCGAGAGCACCGCATCCGGTCAGCCCAACAGTGGCACGCCTGGTGCAAACGGGCTGGGCGCATTGATGCCGGGTTATGTGGAAACCTCCAACGTCAACGTGGTGCAGGAGCTGGTGACGATGATTCAAACCCAGCGGGCTTACGAGATGAACTCCAAAGCCATCCAGACCTCGGACCAGATGCTGCAGAAGCTGGGCCAGCTGTGAACCTCATCACGGATATCGTCGCTGCCGGTCTGCACCGGCTTGGCCGCGCCCTGAAAGGCTGCGGCCTGGCACTGGGAGTTGGCCTGGTTTGCGCTGGCTGCGAATCGCTGCCACAAACTGCGAAAGTCGATTTCGCGGAACCCAAAACTGTGCAACCCATCGCGGCAGTGTCCACAGCAGACAGGCCCGCCACCGGCAGCCTCTTTCACAAGGTCAGCTATCGACCGGCTTTTGAAGATCCCCGTGCACGCGCTATTGGCGACACCATCACCATTCAAATCGTTGAAAAAGTGACCGCCAGCCAGGTCTCGAAATCAACCGCCAATCGCACAACTTCCGGCTCTGCCAGCATCTCTGCGTTTCCGCTTCTGTCGCCGATCGACCTGGCCAACTTGAAGGCAGGGGTAGGGACAGCATCTGCCAACGATTTCTCCGGCAAGGGCGGCACCGAAAGTGCGAACACATTCTCGGGCACGATTACCGCTACCGTTGTGGACGTGCTACCCAACGGACATCTGGTCGTCACAGGAGAGAAACAGATTGGCGTGAACCAGAACGTGGATGTCCTGCGATTCTCCGGCACCGTCGATCCGCGCGTGGTGCAGCCGGGCAGCATTGTCAATTCGACGCAGGTCGCCAATGCCCGCATCGAGTCAAAGGGACGTGGTGCCCAAGCCGAAGCACAGACAGTTGGCTGGTTAACACGGTTCTTTTTCAGCTTTCTCCCCTTCTAAAGCTATCCAGAATAGTGCCGAGGGGATAACACACCATGCAAACCTGCAACAAACTACACAAGATTCGCCAGTTCTGGCCACTGGCAGCGCTGTGGCTGATCGCGAGTCTGTTTGTCGCAGGTGCAGCCCACGCCAGCCGCATCAAGGAAGTGGCTGCGGTGGAAGGTGTGCGCAGCAACCAGTTGACCGGTTTCGGACTGGTCGTCGGACTGGATGGCACGGGCGACCAGACCACCCAGATGCCCTACACATCGCAAGGCATCAACAACTATCTGCAACAACTCGGCATCACGCTGCCTGCGGCGTCCGTCGCGCAGCTGCAGCTCAAGAATGTGGCGGCTGTTCTGGTCACCGCACAACTCCCCGCCTTTGCCAGACCGGGCCAGGCCATCGACGTCAATGTCTCGTCCATGGGGAACTCGAAATCACTCAAGGGCGGGATGCTGATCACGACGCCACTCAAAGGCGCCGATGGTGAGGTCTATGCGCTGGCGCAGGGCAACCTGATCGTGGCGGGTGCCGGCGCTGCGGCCGGGGGCAGCAAGGTTCAAATCAACCACCTCAGCGCCGGGCGAATTCCGGGCGGGGCCCAGGTTGAGCGCATTGTTCCCACCCCTCTGCTGGAAGGCACCAGCATCAACCTGGGGCTTGAAGCCTCGGACTTTCAGACTGCGCGGCGGGTGGCACAGGCGATCAACAAGCGCTTTGGCGAGGGCTCGGCCCGGGCGCTCGATGGGCGTACCGTCAAGGTCAATGCCCCCACCGAGTCTGATGCACGTGTTTCCTTCATTGCCGAGATGGAAGAGTTGCCACTGGAGTCTTCCGTGCCTTCGGCCAAGGTCGTGATCAATTCACGCACCGGCTCCATCGTATTGAACCAGGCAGTGTCCCTGGGGCCCTGCGCCATTGCCCACGGCAACCTGTCGATCAGCATCAGCTCCACACCGGTGATCAGCCAGCCCAATGCCTTGTCAACGGGCGGGCAAACCGTGGTGACGGAGAAAAGCAATATCCAGATCAAACAGGAACCTGGCATTTTGATACAGGTGCCCGCATCCCCTCAGCTATCGGACGTGGTGCGCGCCTTGAATGCGCTGGGCGCCACGCCGCAGGATCTGCTGGCCATTTTGCAAGCCATCAAGGCGGCTGGTGCGCTGAACGCGGAGCTGGAGGTCATCTAGCATGAGCTACGGTCAACTCCCTGGTGCATCCGGTTCGCTGGCTGCCGACGCACGCTCTCTCAACAACCTGAAGCTGCAGGCCGGACAAAAAACGCCTGCCGCCATCAAGGAAGCGGCGAAACAGTTTGAGTCATTGTTCATGCGTGAGCTCATCAAAAGCATGCGCGAAGCCACCATGAAATCAGGCCTGATGGACAGCCCGGGTGGCGACCTGGGCGCCGATCTGCTGGACCAGCAGTTTGCGGTGCAGATGTCAGGCCAACCCGGCGGGCTGTCGGATCTGATTGCACAACAGCTGTCGCGCCAGATGGGAAGCACTGAGCCCGGCGCCGCAGACTCAGACAAAAAGCCGGCAGCAGCCCCCATTAGTGCCCGCAGCAAAGCGTCATCCATTGCGGCCTATGGAGCCCATTCCTCCAGGCCGACCGCCAGCCAAAGCAGTTTTGTTCAAGGTCATACCGAAGCCGCTGCCAAAGTGGAGAAATCCAGTGGCATTCCGGCCAGCTACATGCTGGGGCAGGCTGGCCACGAGACTGGCTGGGGTCAACATGAAATCAAGATGAAAGGCGGCGCGCCCTCCTTCAATCTTTTTGGCATCAAGGCGGGCGCCAGCTGGACCGGCAAGGTCGCTGAAGTCAGCACCACAGAATACGTCAACGGCGTCGCCAAAAAGACGACAGCAAAATTTCGCGCCTATGACTCCTACGAAGAGTCTTTTCGCGACTATGCACGGCTCATTACCCAGACACCCCGTTATGCACAGGCCAGCCAGCAGACAGGGTCGGTGCAGGCCTTTGCGACAGGGCTGCAGAAAGCGGGTTACGCCACCGATCCGGATTACGCCTCCAAACTGAGCCGGGCCATTAACACCACGCAGCAGTTGCAGCGTGCACAAGCCTGACAGGAAGTATTGATGAGCAATATCATGAATATCGGCGTGCGAGCCCTGATGGCCAACCAGGCGGCGCTGCAGACCGTTGGCAACAACATTGCCAACGTCAATACGCCCGGATACTCCCGCCAATCGGTCATCCTGCAAAACGTACCCGGGCAATTTTCGGGCAGCGGCTACTATGGCAAGGGCGTTGATGTCTTGACCGTTCAGCGCAGCTACAGCGACTTTCTGACCAAACAGGCCACCATCTCCAAGTCGGTTGCTGCCGCCGACTCGACACGCTACGACAGTCTGCGCCAGCTGGAAAACATTTTCCAGGGGGGCTCCGATGGACTGGGCGCATCCGTCAGCAACATGCTCAACGCCTTCTCTGACATTGTCAGCGCCCCCACAGACATGACCGCCAGATCCATGGTGTTGACCCGTGCCGAAGAAGCGGCGAACCGTTTCCAGGCGGCCGCCAACCAGCTCAATGACCTGAAGGTCGGCGTGACCGCCCAGCTGCAGACCGACGTTGACACGATCAACAGTCTGGCCAACCAGATTGCCAAAACCAATGATGAAATTGCCCGTGCAACTGGCAGCGGCCAAGCCCCCAATGACCTGCTGGATCAACGTGACCAGTTGATCACTCAACTGAACAAGTATGTTCAGACCTCAGATCGGAAGAGCACACGTCTGAACTCCAGTCACAGAGAC
>OFPG01000017.1_pt1 | contig 22804 bp, 28 predicted proteins | sample 1542501 | NCBI WGS metagenome assembly OFPG01 (sample SAMN05503963, study PRJEB24370) | sediment metagenome | isolation source: lake sediment | place: USA: Lake Hill lake, St. Paul Island, Alaska | collected 2013
CGGTGGTGGCCACCACTTGGCTGACCCAGTCCCGGTCTTCGGGCGTTACCGCCGGCCGCGCAAAGAGGCCGGTGATGCCTTTTCCAATCAGGGCTGGCGTATTGGGCATGGCACGCACCACCCGCTCGGAGCCCAGCCAGTGCGCAATGCTGTCGCTTCGGATGCCGGCGGCGACGCTTAAATGCAGGGCATTTTTGGTATGAAACCGCACTTGCAGTGCGGCTTCCTTGAAAGTCTGGGGTTTGATGGCCCAAATCACCATGGCAGCCTGGGCCAAAAACGCACCGGGCTGGGCCTGCGCCACGATGCCATAGAGGTTTTTCAGCTTTTCCTGGGCTTCGGCAAAGGGCTCCACCACGTCGATGTGGCCCGGCGCGAAGCCCTGGCCGATCAAGCCGCCGATGATGGCGCTGGCCATGTTGCCGCCGCCAATGAATGCAATGCGCTCGCTCATGGATGTTCCTGCAGTTGGGTCGCCACAAACCGTGTGGCCGAGCCCTTGAGTCTAATCAATAGCCCGCTCCAAAAGCGCAACAAAGGGCAGACGCGGTGGCGCCAGGCGGTTTTGTCACAACACCGTTTGCCTGACTGCATGCTCCCATCGCGCCATCAGTTCCTGGGCGCGCTGGGTGGCGAGCGTGGGCAAAAAGCGTCGCTCCGATCGCCACAAATTGGTGAGTTCATCCGTGCTCCGGTAAACCCCGGTTGCCAGGCCTGCCAGGTAGGCGGCGCCGAGCGCGGTGGTTTCAGTGACCGCCGGTCGGACCACCGGAATGCCCAGCAAATCCGCCTGGAACTGCATCAGAAGGTCATTGATGCAGGCGCCGCCATCGACCCTGAGTTCTGCCACCGTTGCACCGCCAGCCTCCACCGCGTCACGACTCATGGCTTGCAGCAGGGCGGCGCTTTGGTAGGCAATGCTTTCCAGCGCCGCTCGCGCGATGTGTGCCACCGTGCTGCCGCGTGTCAGGCCGGTGATGGTGCCGCGGGCGTCCGGTTTCCAATAGGGTGCGCCCAGTCCGGTGAAGGCTGGCACCATGATCACGCCGCCAGAGTCAGGCACGCTTTGGGCAAGAGCCTGCACCTCGCCGCTATTTGGGATGGCGTGCAGGCCATCGCGCAGCCATTGCACCACGGCGCCACCCACAAATACGCTGCCCTCTATGGCAAATTCGGTCTGCGCAGTCGGTTGCGCGGCGCTGGTTGTGATCAGTCCGTTGTGCGATGTCTGGAACTTCTTCCCGGTGTGCATCAGCATGAAACAACCCGTGCCATAGGTGTTTTTGACCATGCCGGCTTTGAAGCAGGCCTGACCGAACAAGGCGCTTTGCTGGTCGCCCGCCACGCCGCCAATGGGAATGGCGTGCCCCAGCAAGTCGGGGCGGATCTCACCATACAGTGCACTGGAGGGCTTCACCGACGGCATCATGTTGGCTGGAATGTCCAGCGCCCGCAGCAACTCGGGGTCCCACTGGTTGGTGTGGATGTTGAACAGCATCGTGCGTGAAGCGTTGCTGACATCGGTGGCGTGCACTGTTCCCCCGGTGAGGCGCCAGATCAGCCAGCTGTCAACCGTGCCAAAGGCCAATTCACCATTGGCCGCCTGTTGCTGTGCGCCAGGCACCTGGTCCAGAATCCATTTGAGCTTGGTGCCCGAAAAATAGGCATCGACCAGGAGCCCGGTTTTGGCCTGGATCATGTCGGCCAGACCGCGTTCGCGCAAGGTGACGCAGGTGGGCTCGGCGCGACGGTCCTGCCATACGATGGCATGGTGAATCGGCAAGCCGGTGGCCCGGTTCCAGACGATGGTCGTTTCACGCTGGTTGGTAATGCCGATGGCGCGTACGTCGCGGGCGTGGATGCCTGCCCTGGCCAGGGCTTCACGCGCTGTGGCCAGTTGGGTACGCCAGATTTCCTGCGGATCGTGTTCCACCCAGCCGGGCCGCGGGTAAATTTGCGCCAGCTCCTGCTGCGCTTGGGCCACGATATGCCCGGCTGGATCAAAAACAATGCTTCGGGAGCTGGAGGTGCCCTGGTCCAGGGCAAGCAGGTAGGTCATGGGTGCCTCATATAGTGGCGAATAATACTTGCCTCTACTAAAACATAAATTCAATGATTCCGACTTATGCCCACATTGCCGAAGCCTCTGTTCACCCATCGAAATGAACTGATCGCGCGACTGGCAGCGATCCGTCACTATGACTTGGCCATTGTGGGAGGCGGGGCCACCGGCCTGGGTGTGGCTCTGGATGCCGCGGCGCGGGGATTCAGTGTGGTGTTGGTGGAGTCCCATGATTTCGCCAAGGGCACCTCATCACGCGCCACCAAACTGGTTCACGGTGGCGTGCGCTATCTGGCGCAGGGCAATATCTCCCTGGTGCGCGAGGCGCTGCATGAACGCACGACACTGCTGGGCAATGCGCCGCACCTGGCGCAACCGCTGTCGTTCATCATGCCGTCCTACAAATGGTGGGAGACTCCGTTCTACGGGATGGGGCTCAAGATGTATGACGCGCTGGCGGGCAAGGCCGGCTTGGGGAAGACTGAATTCCTGAATCGCGCCGAAACCCTTGCCTTATTGCCAACGGTGCAGCCGCATGGGCTCAAGGGCGGGGTCAGGTATTGGGATGGTCAGTTCAACGATGCGCGGCTCGCGCTTGCACTGGCCCGCACTGCTGCAAGCTACGGTGCCCTGCTGGTGAACTATTGCCGCGCGGCAGACCTGGTGTATGAGGCTGGACGGGTTGCAGGACTTGTCTGTGAAGACACGCGAACCAGCCAGCAATATCGAATCAATGCCCGTTGTATCGTCAACGCCGCGGGTGTGTGGGTGGATGAATTACGGCAAAAAGATGGAATGGCCAATGGCGGCGATGCCCGGCACCCTGTCAAGCCCCTGGTGGCACCCAGTCAGGGCGTCCATGTTGTGGTGGATCGCGAATTTCTGGGGGCTGATGTAGGCTTGATGGTGCCCAAAACAGCCGATGGGCGTGTCTTGTTCGCTGTGCCGTGGCTGGGGAAAGTCATTCTCGGCACCACCGATACCCCGCGCGACGACCTGCCACGAGAGCCCCTGCCGTTCAAGGAGGAGGTGGATTTCATTCTGAATGAGTCCGCCCGTTACCTGCGTCGCGCACCTCTTCGGTCAGACGTCAAGAGCGTCTGGGTTGGACTGCGCCCACTGGTCAAGCCAACCGACGATGACGGGGAAAGTACCAAAGGTTTGAGCCGCGAACATGCCGTTCTCGTCAGTCGCAGTGGATTGGTGACGGTCACCGGCGGCAAGTGGACGACCTACCGCGCCATGGCCGAAGATGTCCTGAGCACTTGTGTCAAAAAGTCTCTGTTAAAAGGGCCAAAGGAGAGTGTGACTGCCCACTTGAAGCTCATCGGGGCTGGTCCTCCAGGGATGCAAACCCGCTCAATCTGTCAGCCGCCCGGCTTGCATTCGTATGGTGATGAACAGTCCCTGGTAATGAGCTTGCCGGGCGCGAATATTGCGCTCAGTGAAGGCTTGACAGAGGCCATGGTTCGCTTTGCCGCCCGTTTTGAGTACGCTATTGCGGTGGAAGATGTGCTGGCGCGACGCTCCCGATTGCTTTTTCTGGATGCCCGGCTGGCAAGCTCTTTGGCTGTTCGGGTCGGAGAAATCCTGCTTCAGGAAACTGGCCTTGACCCGCAAGTCGATGCATTTCTGGAGCTTGCGCAACATTATTTGTGCCTGCCCGAATAATTACGCTTGACGAGTGGCTGAAAGTTCTGCATAATTGTGGGCTTCGCTTGAAAAAGTATGAAGTGTCTGCCCAACGGACGCAATGTGAGTGGTTCATATTGCCAACGACGGGCCCAAGACTGACTGGAAGTTGTTAGGCACTGGCTGAAAAGTTGGTGTGTTGATGCTTCTGGTGCAAGTTGGGAATAATTGAAATGATCCAAGCTGAATCTCGATTAGAAGTTGCCGACAATACCGGCGCAAAGTCCGTTCTGTGCATCAAGGTGCTCGGTGGGTCCAAGCGTCGCTATGCAAGCGTTGGTGATGTCATCAAAGTTAGTATTAAAGAAGCTGCTCCGCGCGGTCGCGTCAAAAAAGGCGAGATCTACAGTGCGGTGGTGGTTCGTACGGCCAAGGGCATTCGTCGTAGCGACGGCTCGCTGGTCAAATTCGATGGCAATGCGGCAGTGTTGCTGAATGCCAAATTGGAGCCAATTGGCACCCGTATCTTCGGCCCAGTGACGCGTGAGTTGCGCACTGAGAAGTTCATGAAGATCGTGTCTCTGGCTCCTGAAGTTTTGTAAGGACGCGCCATGAACAAGATTCGCAAAGGCGACGACATCATCGTGCTCACCGGGCGCGACAAGGGTAAGCGCGGCAAAATTGCCTTGCGCAAAGACGACTCGTATGTGCTCGTCGAGGGTGTCAACGTAGTGAAAAAGCACACCAAGCCAAATCCTCTCAAGGGTACGGTTGGTGGCATCGTTGAAAAATCCATGCCAATTCATCAGTCCAACGTAGCCATCTTCAATGCTGCTACCGGTAAGGCTGATCGTGTTGGCATCAAGCTGGCAGCCGATGGTAAGCGCTTTCGCGTTTACAAGTCGACCGGCGAAGAAATCAAGGTGGCATAAGCATGGCTCGTTTGCAACAACACTATCGCGAAAAATTGGCGCCGGAGCTGATGGCCAAGTTTGGCTACACATCTCCCATGCAGGTTCCGCGTCTCACCAAGATCACCCTGAATATGGGTGTGAGTGAGGCCGTGGCCGACAAGAAGGTAATGGACCACGCGGTCAGCGACCTGACCAAGATTGCCGGTCAAAAACCAGTGGTCACCATGTCCAAGAAGGCCATTGCCGGCTTCAAGATTCGTGAAAATCAGGCAATTGGCTGCATGGTCACACTGCGTGGTGTGCAGATGTTCGAGTTCCTCGACCGCTTTGTGACGGTGGCTCTGCCGCGCGTCCGTGACTTCCGGGGTATTTCCGGTCGTGCATTTGATGGTCGCGGTAACTACAACATCGGCGTCAAAGAGCAGATCATTTTCCCTGAAATTGAATACGACAAGGTGGATGCCTTGCGTGGTCTCAATATCAGTATCACCACAACGGCCAAGACCGATGAAGAGTGCAAGGCACTGCTCACGGGTTTCCGTTTCCCGTTCAAGAACTGAGGTGACCTGTGGCTAAGATGGCTTTAATACAGCGCGAACTCAAGCGCGACAACCTGGTTGCCAAGTACGCAAAAAAACACGCGGAATTCAAGGCAATCGCAAGCGACGCAAAGCGCAGCGATGAAGAGCGTGCTGCAGCCCGCCTGGGTCTGCAAAAGCTTCCTCGCAACGCGAATCCGACACGTCAGCGCAATCGTTGCGCCATCACCGGTCGTCCTCGTGGTACGTTCCAGCATTTTGGTCTGGCGCGTGCAAAAATTCGTGAAATGGCTTTTGCAGGGGAAATCCCCGGCATGGTCAAGGCCAGCTGGTAAGCGGTAGGAGACATAGATATGAGCATGAGTGATCCCATCGCCGACCTGTTGACACGCATTCGCAATGCGCAAATGGTGGCCAAAACCACTGTCAGCGTACCTTCCTCCAAAGTGAAGGTGGCGATTGCACAGGTGTTGAAAGACGAAGGCTACATTGACGGTTTCAAGGTGAATGCCAAGGATGGCAAGCCTGAGTTGGAAATCGTCCTGAAATATTACGCTGGGCGGCCTGTGATTGAGCGCATCGAGCGCGTCAGTCGCCCTGGTCTGCGCGTTTACCGTGGCAGCGATGCCATTCCGCAAGTTCAAAACGGCCTGGGTGTGGCAATTGTCACAACCCCTCAGGGCGTCATGACTGATCGCAAGGCGCGCGCTACCGGTGTCGGTGGTGAAGTGCTCTGCTACGTCGCCTAAAGCGTGACATTGAGGAGAAATAGAAAATGTCCCGTATAGGAAAAATGCCCGTCGCCGTTCCGGCCGGTGTGGATGTGTCAATCAAGCAAGACCAGATCAGTGTCAAAGGCTCTGGTGGAACTTTGTCGTTGACCCAGAATGCTCTGGTCAAGGTGACCAGTGATGCTGGCGCGCTGAGTTTTCAGCCTGCTAACGACTCTCGTGAAGCCAATGCCATGAGCGGCACCATGCGTCAGCTGGTGAACAACATGGTGGTCGGTGTGACCAAGGGTTTTGAGAAGAAGCTAAGCCTCGTTGGCGTGGGTTACAAGGCCCAGGCACAAGGCGCCAAGCTGAATCTGACGGTAGGGTATTCCCATCCGGTTAATAAAGACATGCCTGCTGGCATCACCGTTGCAACGCCCACTCCCACGGAAATCGTGATCAAGGGTGCGGATCGTCAGCGCGTGGGTCAAGTGGCTGCCGAGATCCGTGCAATTCGTCCTCCTGAGCCCTACAAAGGCAAAGGTATCCGTTATTCGGACGAAAAAATCACGATCAAAGAAACCAAGAAGAAATAAGGAGCTGCAACATGTTGACCAAAAAAGAACAGCGTCTGCGCAGAGCTCGTCAAACCCGCATTCGTATCGCCACTCAAGGTGTCGCCCGTTTGACGGTAAACCGCACCAATTTGCATATTTATGCCAGCGTTATCTCTGGCGATGGCGGCAAGGTGTTGGCAAGCGCGTCAACGGCAGAAGTTGAGGTGCGCAAGGCATTGGGCGGTTCGGGCAAAGGTGGCAATGTTGCCGCTGCCCAAGCTATTGGCAAGCGTCTGGCTGAAAAAGCCAAGGCGGTTGGTGTTGAGAAAGTTGCGTTTGATCGTGCAGGTTTTGCGTACCATGGCCGCGTCAAGGCGTTGGCAGATGCAGCACGTGAAGCTGGCTTGCAGTTCTAAGCAGATCGGAAATTAAGATGGCTAAAGTTCAAGCGAAAATGCAGGGTCGGGCCGAAGGGCCTGAAGATGGCCTGCGCGAAAAGATGATCGCGATCAATCGCGTTACCAAGGTGGTCAAAGGTGGCCGTATTCTTGGTTTCGCGGCTCTGACCGTGGTCGGTGATGGCGAAGGCCGTGTTGGCATGGGTAAAGGCAAGTCCAAGGAAGTGCCTGCAGCCGTGCAAAAAGCGATGGAAGAAGCCCGTCGCAACATGACCAAGATTTCGCTCAAGAACGGTTCGATCCACCACAAGGTGATGGGTCAGCATGGTGCCGCTGCTGTCATGATGGCGCCAGCCCCAAAAGGGACTGGCATCATTGCCGGTGGTCCGATGCGCGCGGTCTTCGAAGTTATCGGTATTACTGACATCGTGGCGAAAAGCCATGGGTCGACTAACCCGTACAACATGGTTCGTGCCACGCTGGATGCACTGTCTCATGCGACGACTCCGTCGCAAGTGGCGGCCAAGCGCGGCAAGACGATTGAAGAACTCTTTGTCTAAGCAGGAGTTTCAAAAATGACAACAAAGCAAACAGTCACAGTGCAACTGGTTCGTAGCCCTATCGGCTGCCAGGAATCGCACCGCGCCACCGTTCGTGGATTGGGTCTTCGCAAAATTCGCAGCACAAGCGAGTTGGTGGATACGCCCGAGGTCCGCGGCATGATTAACAAGATCAGTTACCTGGTCAAAGTGCTCTAAGAGGTTGATGATGGAACTCAATGGCATCAAGCCCGCTGACGGTGCAAAGCACTACAAGCGTCGCGTCGGTCGTGGTATTGGCTCAGGCATCGGAAAGACTGCAGGTCGCGGTCACAAGGGTCAAAAGTCTCGCGCAGGTGGCTACCACAAGGTCGGTTTTGAAGGCGGTCAAATGCCTATGCACCGTCGTTTGCCAAAGCGCGGTTTCAAATCCCATCTGCTGAAGTTCAATGCTGAGGTTACTTTGAGTGCGCTGGAGCAGCTGGGTGCTGCTGATGTGGATTTGGTGACCCTGAAGAAAGCCGGTTTGGTGGGTGAGCTTGCCAAGGTCGTCAAAATCATCAAGACTGGCGAATTGACCAAAGCCGTGAAACTCACGGGCATTGGGGCAACAGCGGCTGCCAAGGCAGCGATTGAAGCGGCCGGCGGAAGCCTGGTCTAAGCTGGTCTTTGAAAGATTTCACAAGTGGCAACTAACGCGGCTCAACTGGCAAAGACTGGCAAATTCGGCGACCTGCGTCGCCGGCTTGTCTTTTTGCTGCTCGCGCTGGTCGTGTACCGTGTGGGCGCGCATATTCCGGTTCCTGGTATTGACCCTGCGCAATTGGCGCAGTTCTTCAAGGGTCAGCAAGGTGGCATTTTGGGCATGTTCAACATGTTCTCCGGTGGTGCCTTGTCCCGGTTTACCGTTTTTGCGTTGGGGATCATGCCGTATATATCGGCTTCGATCATCATGCAATTGTTGACTTATGTGCTGCCCGCTTTCGAGCAATTGAAGAAAGAGGGCGAGGCTGGTCGGCGCAAGATTACGCAGTACACCCGCTACGGTACGCTCGGGCTCGCGTTGTTTCAGTCAATGGGGATTGCGCTTGCGCTGGAAAGCTCGGCCGGTCTGGTGATTGCACCAGGCTTTGGATTCCGTATGACCGCTGTCGTCACTTTGACGGCTGGGACTCTGTTCCTGATGTGGTTGGGCGAACAGATCACAGAGCGTGGCTTGGGTAATGGTATTTCGATTCTGATTTTTGGCGGTATTGCGGCGGGTTTGCCGAATGCCATCGGCGGATTGCTTGAATTGGTGCGTACCGGTGCGATGAGCATCATCATTGCCCTGTTCATTGTTATTCTGGTAGCTCTTGTCACTTTCTTTGTCGTATTTGTGGAACGTGGGCAGCGCAAGATTCTGGTGAATTATGCAAGACGTCAGGTCGGCAACAAGGTTTATGGTGGACAGTCGTCACATCTTCCCTTGAAGTTGAACATGGCGGGTGTCATTCCTCCGATCTTTGCGTCATCGATAATCTTGTTGCCAGCGACGGTGGTGGGGTGGTTTAGCGCGGGTGAGTCCATGCGCTGGTTGAAAGACATCGCTAGTTCGTTGTCTCCAGGCCAACCCATTTACGTGATGTTCTACGCTGCTGCGATTGTGTTTTTCTGCTTTTTCTATACGGCGCTGGTCTTCAACAGCCGTGAAACAGCGGATAACCTGAAAAAGAGTGGCGCGTTTATTCCTGGTATTCGTCCGGGCGATCAAACAGCCAAGTACATCGACAAGATTCTGCTTCGCCTGACGTTTGCCGGTGCGATCTACATCACGCTGGTGTGTTTGCTGCCAGAGTTTCTTATTTTGAAGTACAACGTGCCGTTCTACTTCGGGGGTACTTCTCTTTTGATCATTGTGGTTGTGACTATGGATTTCATGGCGCAGGTTCAGAATTACATGATGTCGCAGCAATATGAATCGCTGTTGAAGAAGGCTAATTTCAAGTCTTCATAAGGCGATTGGTAAATATGTCAAAAGACGATGTTATTCAGATGCAGGGAGAGGTGGTCGAAAACCTGCCGAACGCGACGTTTCGCGTGAAGCTGGAAAATGGCCACGTGGTACTGGGGCATATTTCGGGAAAAATGCGTATGCACTACATCCGTATTCTTCCAGGGGACAAAGTCACTGTCGAATTGACGCCCTACGATTTGAGTCGGGCACGGATTGTATTCAGGGCTAAGTAACAGTAATGGCATGTGTTCCACGCAAAGTTATGCGGGAACATGGCGAACAGTTTTAGGAGAATGAAATGAAGGTTTCGGCTTCGGTCAAGAAAATTTGCCGTAACTGCAAGGTAATTCGGCGCAAGGGCGTTGTACGTGTGATCTGTACTGATCCACGTCACAAGCAGCGCCAGGGTTAATTGCAAGAGTTTTAGAGGACGAAAATGGCACGTATCGCTGGCATCAATATTCCGCCGCAACAGCATTCTGAAATTGGCTTGACTGCCATCTTCGGAATCGGTCGCACCCGCGCACGCAAAATCTGCGAGGCTTGTGGCATCGCCTATTCCAAGAAGGTCAAGGATTTGACCGACTCGGATCTGGAAAAAATTCGCGACCAGATTGCTCAGTTTACAATCGAGGGTGATCTGCGTCGTGAAACGACAATGAACATCAAGCGTTTGATGGACATTGGTTGTTACCGTGGCTTCCGCCATCGCCGTGGCTTGCCCATGCGTGGCCAGCGTACACGCACCAATGCCCGTACCCGCAAAGGCCCCCGCAAGGCTGCTGCTTCATTGAAGAAATAACAGGGATTGAAAGACCACTATGGCAAAAGCTCCCGCCAGTAATGCGGCCCAACGTGTCCGTAAAAAAGTTCGCAAAAATGTTGCAGATGGTGTAGCACACGTTCACGCCTCATTCAACAACACCATCATTACGATCACGGATCGCCAGGGCAATGCTTTGTCTTGGGCTTCGTCGGGTGGTCAAGGGTTCAAAGGCTCCCGCAAGTCTACGCCGTTCGCAGCCCAGGTGGCTTCTGAAGTGGCTGGTCGTGCCGCCATTGAGCAGGGTATCAAGAATCTTGACGTTGAGATCAAAGGTCCAGGTCCTGGCCGCGAATCTTCGGTTCGCGCACTTGCTGCCCTTGGTATTCGGATCAACATGATTGCTGACGTGACACCGGTGCCGCACAACGGTTGCCGGCCACAGAAGCGTCGTCGAATCTAATTCGGCATCTATTTTTAACAAGCCCACCGCCACTGGCCCAGCGCCGGTGGCTCCCGTACTAATGTGCGGCAGATGACATAAAGGAAGTTCAAGTGGCACGCTATCTAGGCCCCAAGGCCAAATTATCCCGCCGTGAAGGCACTGACCTGTTTTTGAAGAGCGCCCGTCGTTCTATTGGAGACAAGGCAAAATTCGACTCCAAGCCGGGTCAACACGGACGCACTTCTGGCGCCCGTACCTCGGACTATGGCCTACAGCTTCGCGAGAAGCAAAAGGTCAAGCGCATGTATGGCGTTCTGGAGAAGCAATTCCGTCGTTATTTCGAAGAGGCCGATCGCCGCAAAGGCAACACGGGTGCGAACCTGCTGTCCCTTCTCGAGTCGCGTCTTGATAATGTGGTGTACCGCATGGGCTTCGGCTCGACGCGCGCTGAAGCGCGCCAGTTGGTGTCCCACAAAGCCATGACGGTGAACGGGAAAAGCGTCAATATTCCCTCCTACATGGTCAAGACCGGTGACGTGATTGCTGTTCGGGATAAATCGAAAAAGCAAAACCGCATTGCGGAAGCGCTGCAACTGGCTCAACAAGTTGGTATGCCAGCTTGGGTTGAGGTGAGTCTTGAAAAGGCCGAAGGCACTTTCAAGTCGGTGCCTGATCGTGACCAGTTCGCCGCCGACGTCAACGAGTCGTTGATCGTTGAGTTGTATTCGCGTTAATAGCGGTCCAACACGTTTTTTCATTCGAAATCGTTCCTGAGGCGCGGGGCACTGCGGCTCAGGTGCTTCGCCAGCCTTACCGGTGTAACGAGCCGGGGGTATTGAGAGGAAGTCTGCATGCAAAATAGTCTACTGAAACCTAAAGCCATCAATGTCGAGCAGCTGGGCGCCAATCGTGCCAAAGTTGCGCTCGAGCCTTTTGAGCGTGGCTATGGTCATACGCTTGGCAACGCGCTGCGCCGGGTTTTGTTGTCCTCGATGCCCGGCTATGCCGCGACTGAAGTCACGATTGCCGGTGTGTTGCACGAGTACTCGTCCATTGACGGGGTGCAGGAAGATGTCGTCAACATTCTGTTGAACCTCAAAGGCGTTGTGTTCAAGCTTCACAACCGCGACGAGGTGACTCTGAGCCTGCGTAAAGACGGCGAGGGTGTGGTTACCGCCAGTGACATTCAGACCCCCCACGATGTCGAAATCATCAATCCTGATCACGTGATCGCGCACCTGTCGCAAGGCGGCAAGCTCGATATGCAGATCAAGGTTGAAAAGGGCCGTGGTTATGTGCCTGGCACGATGCGCCGCCATGCCGATGAGCCCACCAAATCCATTGGCCGTATAGTGCTGGACGCGTCTTTTTCACCGGTGAAGCGCGTCAGCTACACGGTTGAGAGTGCGCGTGTGGAGCAGCGTACTGACCTTGACAAGCTCGTGGTGGATATCGAAACCAACGGCGCGATTTCAGCCGAAGACGCAGTGCGCGCTTCCGCTAAAATCCTTGTTGAGCAGTTGGCGGTGTTCGCGCAGCTGGAAGGCAGCGAGCTGGCGGCATTTGATACGCCCGCACCACGTGGCAGCACGCAGTTTGATCCGATCTTGTTGCGTCCGGTGGATGAACTTGAACTGACGGTTCGCTCGGCCAACTGCTTGAAGGCAGAAAATATTTACTACATTGGCGATCTGATTCAGCGCACGGAAAACGAGTTGTTGAAAACTCCAAATCTGGGCCGCAAATCGCTGAATGAAATCAAGGAAGTGCTGGCTTCCCGCGGTCTGACTTTGGGCATGAAGCTTGAAAGTTGGCCTCCAGCCGCTCTCGAAAAGCGTTGATTTTCGGAGTCCTGGAAAGGGACTCAGTGCCACGGGCAGTACCTGATACGGCTGCTTGTTATATAACTCAAGGAAAGCACCATGCGTCACGGACACGGACTACGTAAACTCAATCGCACCAGCTCACATCGCTTGGCGATGTTGCGCAATATGATGAACTCGCTCATCGAGCATGAAGTCATCAAAACCACGGTTCCCAAAGCCAAGGAATTGCGCCGCGTCATCGAACCCATGATCACCCTGGCCAAAGAGGCTACCGTGGCCAATCGCCGCCTGGCGTTTGACCGCCTGCGTGACCGGGACAGCGTGGTCAAGTTGTTCAATGATCTGGGGCCGCGTTTCAAGACCCGTCCCGGTGGCTACACGCGCATCCTGAAAATGGGTTTTCGCGTTGGCGACAACGCGCCCATGGCTTTGGTTGAATTGGTTGACCGCCCAGTAGTGGTTGAAGTGCCTGCTGGCGAGACAGCCAAGGCATAATAGGTTATAATATAAAGATACCGCGCGATGGAGCAGCCTGGTAGCTCGTTGGGCTCATAACCCAAAGGTCGTAGGTTCAAATCCTACTCGCGCAACCAACAAGTAAGCGGTCTCCGCTGACAGCAAACGCCAACTTTCGAGTTGGCGTTTTGCTTTGTGCCGATTGCCGAACCAATCACCGGCCTTCGCAAGCACGGTATTTCGATGGGCGAGAGTGGATGGGCGCGATGGGCACCAGGAGCGGTATGTCGGATACGTATTGCCCGATGTCTGTTCCGCTTTTTACGCGATCGTTCACCCAGGGCGCGGGAATGCCAACAACCAACCCAGCTCGGGTAGATTTCGCCATTCCAAGATCGGCCAGTTAGCGCTGGAAAATGTCCTTTAGAGCGCGCGCTATTGCAAGTTTGCCTGGTCGCGCAACAGCTCAAGCAGTCTTTTTTGTGACAAGGGCTCGTGATAGAAGTACCCCTGCATGGTCTTACACCCGGCATTCTCCAGATAGCGTTCCTGAACCAAGGTTTCAATACCCTCCGCGACGAGGTTCAGACCCAAGCCTTTCGCGATGGAGATGATTGCAAGCACCACCGGAAATTGCGAGCCGTCGTCCTGGATTTCCATGACAAATGAGCGATCGATCTTGATGGTGTGAATCGGAAACCGGTGCAAATAGGATAATGACGAATAGCCTGTCCCAAAGTCGTCGATGGCAACACTGACGCCGAGTTGGCAAAGCTTGTCGAGCTGTTCAATGGCCGTCTGCGGATTGTGAATACAGACGTTCTCGGTCACCTCCACCTCAATCTGACTCGGTTCGATGTGGTGGCGAACCAGCGCATTCCTGAGCTTCTCAAAGAAGTCTCCACGGTCGAGGTACTGCGGCGAGAGATTCAGCGACAGCCGCACAGCCTCGCCACCGACCGAATTCCATTCGCGCAGGTCCAGGCAGATGGCCTCCAGCATCCAGTCGCTGATGGGAATGATGAGTCCATTTTCCTCGGCGAACGGGAGGAATTCTCCGGCGCCGAGGAATCCGCGCTCCGGATGGTTCCAGCGCATCAAGGCCTCGGCACCAACAATTTTCCGCGTCTTGACATCCACTTGCGGTTGGTAGTACATCTCCAGTTGGCCAAGTTCCAGTGCCACTCGCAGACTATGCTCAAGCGCTATCTTTTGATAGGACGCATCCAGCATGGAGCGGTCGAAGAAGGAGTAGCCGTTCTTGCCCTCTGCCTTCATGTGGTACATCGCAATATCGGAGTTCTTGATCAACTCATCGATCGATTCACCGTCGGTGGGGTAAATGGCGATGCCGATACTTGCCGAGATGTGCACAGACTGTCCTGCGAGCTGAAATGTTGGCTGCAGGCATTCCAAAAACTTTTTTGCAATCACCACGGCATCCTGTCGATCATTCAACTCTGGCAGGATGGCGGTAAACTCATCTCCGCCAAGTCGCGCCAAGGTATCGCCACGGCGCAGGCATGCTTTCAGGCGTGCTGCTGTTTGTTGCAGCAACTCATCGCCTATGCCGTGTCCCAGGGTGTCGTTAACCAGCTTGAAACGATCCAGGTCAATAAACATGAGCGCCAGGTCCACATTGTTCCGCTTGGCCTGCAGAATGGCCATGCCCAACCGGTCCTTGAACATCACCCGGTTTGGCAGGTCCGTCAGGATGTCGTGATAGGCCTGATGGGCTATCAGTTCGTCAGCCCTCTTGCGCTCGCTAATGTCACGGGCAACGCCATAAATGCCAAACTGTTCACGCTGGCTTGGATCACGCAACGGGGATGTCTCGTCGGCGTTGAGCGGAATCCTCATCAATTCATGAATGAACGTGCGTGGTTCACCGTCAGCATGGCGAGACTTGAGCCGCAACTCAACGTTACGCGAGCGGCGATAGTCGCCTCGGCCTTCATTGAAGACATAATCTGCCCGCTTCAAGTCGTCTTCGTGAACCAGCGCAGAGTAATGCTCACCCATCAGCTCATCGTGACTGAAGCTCAACAACTGGGTCACCCGATCGTTGATAAAGGTAAAACGGCCTTCATGATCAAGCGTGTAAATGATGTCGGGTGAACTGTCCACCAAATAGCGGTACTTCTTTTCGGAGCTCTCAAGCTGCCCGGCAATATGCTGGTTTTCGGCCTGCAGCCGACGTTGCTTCAAGGCGTTATCAATAGTCTTGAGCAGTTCTTCCGGGCTATAGGGCTTGCGCAGATAGTCGTAGGCCCCTCGTTTGAGCGCACCAATCGCAGCCTCGATTTCCCTGTCGCCGCTAGTCACAATCATGTTTGCACCCGTTTGCCGGGTGTTCATGAAGTCCATGATGTCGTGCCCACTCATATCCGGCAGGCGCAAGTCCAGAATCACCAAGTCAAATGGCGCTTGGCTGAGATACTGGATCGCCTCAATGCCGTTCGCGGCGCTCGTCAGAACAAAGCCCCGGCCTTTGAGCAATTCGCCCAGGCTGCTGAGAATTCTCGGCTCGTCGTCAACCAAAAGCACATGGGCAGGAGATTCCGCCCGAAAGGGCGCAGACGAACCATACGGTGGTCGACTGAAAGCCAACTGCCCCAACGCGTTGCCAGCCAGGACATCCGCTTCAGGTCTCATGCCACATCCTTGAGTAGCCCTGCAGTCGCTCCCTGAGCCACTGCCTTTCGGGCTGGCAAAAGGATTTCAAAAACGGTACCCATCTTGGAACTGCGGCAGCTGATCAATCCGTTGAGCCTTTTGACCAGGCTGTGAACAATACTCAAACCGATTCCACGATTTTCGCCCACCTTGGAACTGCGAACCGGGGAAAACAGGTGTGCGAGCACGTCGGCCGGAATGCCCGGCCCGTTATCTTTGATGCATAACTCGAAAAACGCATGTCCGTCACGATGAACCTGCCCGTTGTTGTTGATCTCGATATGACCGCCCTTTGGCAAGGCCTCGACGGCATTCTTGATCAGATTCACCAGAATCTGCTTGAGGATATCCACCGACCCGCTGATCTCCGAGGGTTGGTCCGGCATCCGCGCGATGATTTGCACCGAGGGTGGCAAGAACTTACTTTCGCGAAACAAGCGCACCAGATCATTAACAACACGGTTGATATCAGTAACGCCGTCCTGAATTTTCGGAGCGACCCCGGCAAATTCATTCATGATGTTGCCTACCCGGTCAATCTCTTCATTGAGAATTGACAACTCGTCTGCCACCGGCTCCTGTCGCGTCAATTTGCCGTCAAGTACACCGAGGTAATTCTTGATAATCGCCAGCGGGTTGTTGACCTCGTGTACCACTCTGCGGGAGCTTTCGCGATACTCCTCCTTCAAACTGGCAATACGCGTGTCGATTTCGCCGCGATCACGGGTCGCCGCTTCAAGGGCGGCGGCCGCTTGTGCCCCAAAGGACTGTAGCAATCTCTCGCGGCGCTTCAAATCCGCAAGCCGCCATGTCGCGACGCCACCCACCATCATCCCCAGGCACCGCGTCCCGGTTGCAAGGGGTATACACACCAGGCACTCGGCGTCAAAAATACGAAGTAGCTGTTCTTCTGGAAGGCTCTTCAGGTCACGGTCGCGTTCGAGGAATGCCAGGCGTCTTTTCAGCGCAGACTCGGCAATCCCGCCCCCTCCCGAAAGCGCGATGGAAAATTCGGTCAGACGCTGCCGTTGCTCACCAACCGAAACCCCTACAAGTGCCTGGCCACTCCCGTTCATCAACAAGATGATCGTATTTTCCAGATTGAAAAGGATGTGCGCGTTTTTCCGAACTAATTCAAGCAGTTGAGTGTCACCCTTTTGGCTGGCAAACGACTGTCCAAGCTCTGCGGTGAGAGCCATGTTGCGAACTTCCTCGGTCAGTCGTTCCTGAACCGGATCCACCACCGGCGCTGCGGGTGAGCAGGCCGCAGGCGCCGCCAGGTCATCAACGCCCGACAAATCGATCCCCAGGTATTCCGCTGCCTTTTTCACTTGGGTCGTAGCGCCTTGGCCAATGATCAATAGGTCTTCAGTCGCGATCTTGCAAAGTGAACCGGCATCTGCTGGAAGGGGCCGCTCAGGTTCATGGCTGCTCAGCCGATGCGCAAGATGGATGATGCGAATCAGCGGATGGGCCGTCGCAAGACGGGCCGTGGACTCGTGGTGATAGAGAATGCTGTCCGCCATGAACGAGTCCATGTCCCAGCGTTCGATCAGCCAGGCGCCCGCATCAGCATGAGAAATCTGAAAGGTGCGTAACTCAACCGCGCAAAGGTTTTCGTTGTCCTGGGCCAGAAAATTAACACCGTATTCGTTTGGCGCTGCAGCCAATAAAGCCAAACGCCCCACATCATGTAGCAGACCGGCAAGATAGGCCTCCTCGGCATGGGGGTAACCCATTTTTTTCGCAATCTCGCGCGCCATGACGGCGGTGGTCAAAGAGTGCTTCCAGAAGCGACGCAGATCCGTGCTGCCGGAATGGGGGAATCCGCTGAAAGTTTGAAACACAGACTCGCTGATGACCAAGGTCTTGATCATGTCAGCTCCCAGGACCCCCAGAGCCTGAACCAGACCCACCTTTCGACCGCCGCGATGGTAAGCGGCGCTATTGGCAACGCTCAGGACCTTGGTGGTCATACCCGCATCGTTGGCGATCAGTTTGGCAAGTTCAGCCATGCCCGCTTCATCGGCCTGACACAGTTCGATCAACTTGAGGAGAATCTGCGGCATCGACGGCAACCGGGCCACCAGTAGCCGGTTGCGGATATCCTGATCATTTGGGGACATTTTTACGGATGCTATTGCCAATAAATTGCCAGACAGTAAACGCGCAGCGGGGGCGATAAACCATAAACTCAGTGCATTTTCTGACTGGGCTTGGTGATTCTTTCGCCCGAAAAATCGCCCGTTTTAGTCCTCATGCCGAAGGCGAAATCGCAAGTAAATGTAACATCATGCCAACGCTTGTCAACGCGCTGGCGGATATGTTACGCAAAAATGGTGGTAATTTGTCACATCACGGATGAATCAATCGGGGTGCGCGACGACAGCTATCAAAATCGAAGCGGTGTCTCCCTGTTGCGTTACGCGCTCGCCCCGCAGTGGGCGCCAATCGCACGACCAAGGCGCCGGCCGTTTGCGCCGGCAGCAAAACGCCCACTGGATGGGGGTGTTTTGCTTTGTGGGCTCAGTTTTTTTGACTAATTATTGGCACTCTGCGGGGTGGCGCGCGCAATGATGGCGCTGGTGTCAACGCCGCGCGGCAGCGTGCCGTAGTTGTGATGGCCAAGCTGTTCCAGGCGCGAATGGCAGAAGGCATCGCTGACGAAGGTGGGGGCGTTGCGGACCAGCAGTGAGGCCTGCAATGCCAGCGCCATGCGGTCCACCACGTCACGGGCGCGATACTCGAAGTCCCCCAGGTCTTTGAGATCTTTCGCAAGATCGGCAACGAAGCGGTCCAGCGCAACATGTGTTCCCCGCGCCTTGCTGACTTCCGCAAAAAAGGCATCGACCACCGCGGGTGTTTTCGACAGGGCGCGCAGCACGTCCAGGCATTGCACATTGCCGCTGCCCTCCCAGATGGCGTTGACCGGAGCCTCCCGGTACAGGCGCGGCATCATGCTGTCTTCCATCACGCCGCTGCCGCCAATGCACTCCATCGCTTCATAGGCATGATTCGGCGTACGCTTGCAAATCCAGTACTTGCCGACGGCGGTGACCAGACGCACCAGCAGGTCCTCGTGCTCGTCAGCACGATGGTCCATGGCGCGGGCGATCCGCATGGTCAGTGTCACGGCGGCTTCGCTCTCAAGCGCCAGATCGGCCAGCACGTTCTGCATCAGGGGCTGCTGGTTCAGCACATTGCCGAAGGCCGAGCGGATCGAGCAGTGGTGCAGCGCCTGGGACGCCGCCATCCGCATGCCGGCGCTGGAGCCGATCATGCAATCGAAGCGGGTCATGCTCACCATTTCTATGATGGTGCGCACGCCGCGGCCTTCTTCGCCGACCATCCACGCCAGGGCGCCGCGCAGTTCGGTTTCCGACGACGCGTTGGATGCGTTGCCCATTTTTTTCTTGAGTCGCAGCACCTGCATCGGGTTCTTGCTGCCGTCCGGACGCCAGCGCGGCAACAGGAAGCACGAGAGGCCGCCGGGCGCTTGCGCCAGCACCAAAAACGCATCGCACATGGGTGCCGACACAAAATACTTGTGCCCCACGAGTTCGTAGGCCTGACCCGGCCCACCCGTGCCCACCGGATAGGCGCGCGTGCTGTTGGTGCGCACGTCCGAGCCGCCCTGTTTCTCGGTCATCGCCATGCCGATGGTGATGCCCTGCTTTTGCTCCACCGGCACGTTGCGGGGGTCATACACGCGGGCTGTGACCTTGGGTTCCCAAACGCTTGCCAAGTCGGGTTGCAGGCGCAACGCGGGCACGGCGGCGAACGTCATGGTGATGGGGCAGCCATGGCCCGCCTCCACCTGACCGTGCAGAAAGCTCTTGGCGGCACGGGCGACATGGGCGCCCGGCCCGGGTGCCGTCCACGGGGAGGCGTGCAAACCGTGCTCAATAGAGGTTTTCATCAGCTGGTGGTAGGCCGGATGGAACTTCACCAGGTCGATGCGGTTGCCGAAGCGGTCGTGCGTATCAAACTCGGGTGTGAACCTGTTGGCCAGATTCCCCAACTCAAGATAGTCGGCAGAGCCCGTCATCTTTCCAAACTCGGTGAGTTCGCGCTCGGCCCACTGCCCGCCTTCGCGCCGGACCGCCTCCCGCAGCGCGGCGTCTTGCGTGTACATGTTGTAGTCAGCCAGCTCGCGCGAGAGGTTGCTCACCTCATGGGTGTCGGCCAGGTAAAGCGAGCCTTGCGCGGGTTCAATACGGGTGTTCATGGGTCGTCTCCAATTCGGCAGGTTGATGAGTGAAAGGCAAAAAGGGCAGTGGCTCGGCAAGGGATGCGAAAAAATGCTTCCAGATCGCACGACCGGTTTCGTCGAACCGGTGAACGGTCTGGATGAATGCGTGGCGCTCGCTGGTGTCAACAAAAGGTTCCGGCAGCAGGGGATCAAACACCAATTGATGAATGGCGCTGCCGCCAAGCAGGAAAGACTCACGGGCCGCCGCATCCAGTGTGAGCTGGTCGGCACCGGCCAGCCATTCTTCAAGCTGGACTCGCAATTGCCGGTAGCTTTGCGTCAGCGCTGTTCCGTCCCACAGCTGCCGCACGGTGGCGTCACGCTCCGGGTCCAGGCCGTCAGCCAGAAAAACGGCGGCTTGCCGGTCCAGCCCGAGTTTGTAGAGACGTTGGCGCACCTCGTCAACGTGCTGTTCGATGTTGTCCGGTCGGATATGCAGGCCACGCTCAAGCTGCCGGAAGCCCAGCATCTGCAGGGCGCGTTCACGTCGCAGCAGTGCCGCGCGGTCGCTGCGACCCAAGGCACCAGAATGCACGACGATATAGCCGCCCTGCCACGGCCGCAATCGCGCCTCCACCGTGCGCCAGGTGGCGACATCGCCTGCCAGATCCCTTGCCGCGGGCCCAAGACGGTAAGCACCGCGCCCCGCGACCTCGATGAGTCCGGCCGCCGACAGGCGCGCCAGGGTGACGCGAAGGCTGTTCTCGCTGATCTTGAAGAGAGAGCACGCCAGAATGGCATCGCGGGCGGTCATCGGCTTGTCGCCGATCGCCAGCATGAGATCCAGCATCAGGTTTTTCGGATTGACCTTCATGGGCTTGGTGGATCGCCTGATCGTCGAATTAAGACATTACTAAATTTATCGAAAACTATTTGTTCTTGTAATGTATTGTGACGCGACGACGGAGAGACGTCAACCGCTAGTGACGAACCACGCCGCGTTCTTCGTGCAGATTTACCAGTCCACCAGGCTCAAGCCGATGCTCAGCACGGTGCGTCGGCGGTTGTAGTCCACCAGTGAATCGCCATAACCAGTGAACAGCTGGGTGTGAAAGCGCAGGCCGTTTTTGCTGCCCGGGATGCCGCCGTCCGAAATGTTTCTGAGCCATTCCAGGCGAACCGAACCGTTGGTATCTGCCTTCAGGGAGTGGCGTAGTGTGATGCCCAGCGTGTTGTCCTTGTTGACGTTCCAGAAGCCCGCCAGTTCCGCGCGACCTATCAGGTCACTGATGCCGGGGTTGTCGTCATCGGCGGCGTCCTCATTCAGGCGCTTCCATACCCGGCCCTGCAGCCGGAATTGATCCCCTTTTTCCATGCCCGCCATCAGCACCAGCCGGTTCCAGCTGCGCGACAGCGGCAAGTCCTGCCCATTGGACTGGTGGACCAGGCTCACCCCGCTGTAGCGCAAGCGCCACCCCAGCGGCAATTGCGCATCGGTCGGGTAGACATAAGTGAGTTCCGGCTCGTGGTCCGTGCTGCGAAAGGGGCGGGACAGTTCTCCGTTGAAAAGCTGCCAGTGGGATTGCTGGGTATAGCCAAACCACAGGGAGTCGCGCAGCAGGGGTTGCTCCCGGGTGAGCAGCCCCTGCGCAATTTTGGTGCGAACCGAGAGCTGAATGCGGGTCTCGCTGGGGCTGTAGGGCAGCGCCGTCGTTGCCGTGTGGGCGGGGGATGGTGAGGTGGGCTGGGCGTTCACACTGTCGGCGCCAATCCACGACAGGCTGATAGGCCGGTACCCGCGAATGCTCAAGGTGCCACAGTCGCTTCCAGCTCCCAGAAACGGGAAATATCGGAATACTGGGAACTCCGGCAGTCATGGGCAGGCGGTGTCGTGATGGTGATAGTCAGCGGGAGCGGTGCTGGCATCGGTTCTGGATGTGACGTCAGGGGCGCCTGCGTCATGGCGCCGACGGATGACGGGCGGGATGAAACCGTGCGCGCTTGCTCGGCGGCCCAACGGTCAAAGCAGCCAAGCCGCGCATCCCGGTCGTCTGTCAGATTGGCGCAGTGTTGCCACGTCGTGGCCACGGTCGACGGCGTGTTGCCGCCCACCTGGGCCTGCGCGCTGCCCATCCACAGCGTGGTCCCCAGGGCTATTGCCAGCCCGGCAGCTTGCGCAAGATAAACGGGTAGGAGGCGTTGTTGAAGGCGTTGTTCCATATTCCTTTGATCTCCTTGCCGCAAGAATTCTCCACCACCGCGCCAAGCCATGTGGCGGCAATGCGTTGCCCGTCCTGCGACTCTTCGAGGGAAAATTCCCCCTGGTCCACATCACCCGCGATCAGGGCTTTCACGCCGTCGCGGTTGACGCCGCCACTGACGCTGCCGGCCAGCTCGGGATGTCTTTCAAACAGGAGTGTCGCGCTCTGTGGCAGGCCCTCAAACTGGGCCCGCCACAAACCGTAAAGGTGCAGCGGGCCGATCTCGGCGGCCAGCGGGCAACTGGCAGCCGATGATTGATTTTGGAGATTCTGGGCTCTAGCCCCCGTCCCTAATGCGCAAGCAGCTATTAAAAATATAGCAAGAGAAGTCTTCATAGGGGGACGCCCTCACGCCGGGCGCGCCAGGGCAAGCGCAGCTGCCGTGTCCTGCGCCTTTTTGGCAAACTCCGCCCGCAGCGCCTTGAGCTTCTCGCGCGGGTCTTCCTTGGCGGTGTTCTTGTCGAGCGCCATTTCGGCGATGAAGCGGCTCGGTTGCGCCGCGACCATCTCGCGGCCCTTCTTGCGCCGCTTGGTCCAGCTCACGGCCAGGCTGCGCTGGGCGCGCGTGATGCCCACGTACATCAGCCGGCGTTCTTCCTGCAGCCGCTCCAGCGTGCTGTCGCTGACCTTTTCCTGGCGTCCGCCGTCGTCGTCGAGCTTGAACGGCAGCAGTCCCTCGGTCACGCCGACCAGCATCACATGCGGCCACTCGAGTCCCTTGGAAGCGTGCAGCGTGGACAGCGTGACCACGTTCTGGTCCTTCTCGCGTTCGCTGATGGTCGACAGCAGCGAGATGGTCTGCGCCACCAGATCGGAAGAGCACACGTCTGAACTC
>OFPG01000018.1_pt1 | contig 22357 bp, 21 predicted proteins | sample 1542501 | NCBI WGS metagenome assembly OFPG01 (sample SAMN05503963, study PRJEB24370) | sediment metagenome | isolation source: lake sediment | place: USA: Lake Hill lake, St. Paul Island, Alaska | collected 2013
CGCCCTCGCGGGCGGCCATTGCTTGTTTTCAGGACACGAAGTTAATGCGACAGATTTCTGCGTTTCTCGCGACGACTGTATTCGCCTCCTTTCTGCTTGCGCCGGCTGTGGCGCAGGATATCGAGGCCGGACGGACCAAGTCCCAGGCTTGTGCCGCCTGCCATGGGGTCGATGGCAACTCCTTGTCCGGGATGTTTCCCAACCTTGCTGGCCAAAGCTGGCGCTACATCTACATCCAGCTCAAGGATTTCAAGGAAGGACGACGCAGCAATCAGTTGATGACCCCGATGGCCGCGCCATTGAGCCGGCAGGACATGATTGACATCGCCAACTACTTCGCTGCCCAGCCGGCCAAGCCGTCCACGTTCAAGGCCGACGAAGCCAAAATCAAGCTCGGCAAGGCCAAGGCAGATGAAACGCTTTGCTTCATGTGTCACCTTGCGGGTTTTGCAGGACAGAACGAAATCCCCAGAGTCGCCGGACAGCAATACGACTACATCGTCCAGCAGTTGCGGGATTTCAAGGAACGCAAACGCACCAACGATGCCGGCAACATGACCAGCGTGTCGCAGACCCTGAATGACGCAGATATCGAAAATCTGGGCCATTACATCACCAGCCTGCGATGAGCCAGGTGATGGAGACGCGCTACGGTTGTACTGCCAGGGTGTTGCACTGGCTCATTGCCCTCCTGTTGCTTGGCCAGTTTGTTTTTGGCTGGTGGCTGGGTGAGGTTCCTCGCAACACACCGGCGCGCGGTTATTTCGTCAACCTTCACAAAAGCGCCGGCGTCATCATCGGCCTGCTGATTTTGTTGCGCATTTACTGGCGACTCAGCCATTCGCCACCGCCTCTTCCCGCCTTCATGGCGCGCTGGCAGCAGTGGCTGGCATCAGCCAGTCATCATGCCCTGTATGTCTGCATGGTGGTGATGCCGCTGTCAGGCTACATGGCATCGAATTTCAGTCGGCATGGGGTGAAGTTCTTCAATGCCATCACGCTGCCACCCTGGGGACCTGATGACAAGCTGCTCTATGGCGTGTTCAATCAGGTGCACAAGATTACAGCGGTGCTGCTGCTTGCATTGGTCGTGCTGCATGTACTGGCCGCCCTTTGGCACGCACTGCATCGAGATGGCATATTTTCACGGATCTGGCTGCGGCCCTTCTAGATACAGTATTTTTCATTTTTTGATGCTGCGGATTTCAGGGAGTTTTCATGTTGAACCATTTGTATATCCGACGCGCGTTGCTCTCTCTCATGGCCGCTTGTGCAGGCTACGCCGTCGCCGCCCCATTTGCCTACGTGCCCAACGAAGGCTCGGGCACCGTGTCCGTGATCGATACAGAAACGGATCAGGTCGTAGCGGAAATCGCGGCGGGCAAGAAACCCCGGGGCCTTGCCGTGGGTGCCGACAACCATTGGCTGTATGTCAGCGATCAGCCGAACAACCGGTTGCAGCTGATCGATCTGCGTCAGCGCAAGTTGGCGAGCCATGTGGACCTGGGTGAGTCGCCTGAAGGTGTCTCCATTTCACCCGACGGACGCTGGGTGGCAGCGGCGGTCGAGGAAAGCAACGAAATCGTCATCACCGACACAACAAGCAACACGCTTGCTTTTCACATCAAGGTGCATGGGCGCAATCCCGAGCATGCAGTTTTCAGCCCGGATGGCTTGAATATCCTGGTCAGTGCCGAAGAGGGCGGCGCGGTCGATGTCATCGACTTTGCGGCGCGCAAGCAGGTGGCGCAAGTGGCCGTGGGCGCGCGCCCCCGTGGCATCGGCTTTTTGCCCGATGGCAGTCGTGCCTATGTAGCAACTGAAAACAGCAACGAGGTGTATGTCATTGATGGGAAATCCTTCCAGATTGTGACGCGCATCAAGGCCGGCCAGCGTGCGAACGGGGTCGCCGTGCATCCCGATGGCTCCCGGGTCTACGTCTCCAACGGCGGGGAGGCCAGCGTATCGGTCATTGATACCTCGAGCAACGCTATCGTGGCAACGGTGCCGGTGTGGCAGCGGCCATGGAACATGGCGCTCACGCCCGATGGGAAAAAACTGTATGTGGCCAATGGACGGTCAAATTCCGTGTCTGTCATAGATACGGTTCGCAATGTCAAACTGCATGATGTGGCAGTGGGGAAATTGCCCTGGGGTGTTGTGATCAAGTAGTTTTTCGTTGTCAAATTACTAACCCAGGGAAGACTGTGCACAGGACCTCAATCGGTCCTGGCCCCCGCCTCAAACCACTGCCGGATGAGCTGCCGCTCGGCATCGGTGATGTTGGTGGCGTTGTTCATGGGCATCAGCTTCGTCACCACGACTTGCTGGTAGATGTTTTGAGCGTGCATCTTGACGTTTGCGGGTGAGTCCAGCCGCACGTTCTTCATCTGCACCTGCTCGCCATGGCACATGGTGCAGCGCTGGGCCAGTACCACCTGCAAGTCCTTATAGTCATTTCGGCCTGTATCCCCCGCAGAATATGCGTGATCAGCTACTGAATTTATAGCGACGCCATCCATGGCCAATGCCGGCGCTGGCCTGAGCCAGACGATCACGGCCACAATGGCCAGCAGCCCCACCAGCGCATACGGCAGCGGATTGCCATTGCGCCCCAGCTTGTAGCCGTGGCGCATCACAAAAAACTGGCGGATCGCCGCACCGGCAAACATCATCAGAATCAGCACCAGCCAGTTCTGCGGGTGGCTGTAGGTAAAGCTGTAATGGCCGCTGAGCATGGCAAACAGCACGGGCAAGGTGAAATAGGTGTTGTGCACGCTGCGCTGCTTGCCGCGCTTGCCGTGAATGGCGTCCACCGGCTCACCCGCCTTGATGGCAGCCACCACCTTTTTCTGCCCCGGGATGATCCAGAAAAACACACTGGCGCTCATGGTCGTGGCCAGCATGGCACCCACCAGCAAAAAGGCCGCGCGCCCCGCAAACCAGTGGCAGGCCAGCCACGAGGCCAGGCACACCAACAGGAACACCAGGGCACCCACGATCGCGTCACCGTGCCTGCGTTGCCCAAACAGCCGGCAAACCAGGTCGTACAGCAGCCAGAACACCACCAGAAACGACAGCGCCACCGCGATGGCCGTCGCCGGTGCCCAGTCCATACGCGATTTGTCAATCAGGTAAGTGCTGGCGCTCCACAAGTACGACACGGTGAACAGCGAGAAGCCCGACAACCAGGTGCTGTAGCTTTCCCAATAAAACCAGTGCAGGTGACTGGGGAGCTGTGGCGGCGATACGTTGAACTTGACCGGATGGTAGAAGCCGCCGCCGTGCACGGCCCACAGCTCACCGCTGACGCCCTGTTTTTTGAGGTCTTCGTCGACGGGCGGCGTCAGGCTGCTATCGAGAAAAACAAAATAGAACGACGAGCCGATCCAGGCAATCGCCGTGATGACGTGGACCCAGCGCAACAGCAGGTTGGCCCAGTCGAGGTAGTAGCTTTCCATCCGTCTTATCCTTCATCGTGCAGGCCACTCTAGCCGCAAGTTTGCAATATTTGTGCCGCAACGGCCACCGCGATCACCTCGGGTTCCTTGCCGGCAATTCCGGGAACGCCGATGGGACAGGTGACATGGGCCAACTCCTGCGGCGTGTAGCCCCTCAACAAGAGCCGATGGCGAAAGGTGGCCCATTTGGTCTGGCTGCCAATCAGGCCGATATACGGCAAATCAGCCTGCAGGCGCTGGCGCGTGAGACAGGCCGCCACCACATCCAGATCCTCCGCATGGCTGAAGCTCATGATCAGCACACGGGAGCCGCGGACCAATGGGCCGACCGCCGCCTGCACCGGATCGGAATGCTCGCAGCTGACATTGGAGGGCAGGCCTGCCGGGAAAATCTCGTCGCGGCTGTCGACCCAGGTCACCTGCAATGGCAAATTGCCCAGCACACGCACCAGCGCATGGCCAACATGGCCACCACCAAACAGGGCCACCGGGTAACGCGCAAGCGCCAGGCGCACTTGCAAGGTGTCGATGTCCGCCGCACCAACCGGCTCAAAGCGAAGATGCACCTCACCGCCACAACACTGGCCCAAAGCCGGGCCCAGCGCATAGCGCAATACCGGCTCACCTTGCCCCCCTTGCAGCCGCTGGCGCGCTTCATTCATGGCCGCAAACTCGAGGTGACCGCCACCAATGGTGCCCACGGTGTCCTGGCCAAATACCGCCATCCACGTGCCTTTTTCGCGCGGCACCGAGCCGCGTGACGCCTGCACCGTGATCAAAATGGCGTCTTCATCGGCCAAGCGCTTGAAAAATACATTCGTTGTAGTCACACTACCGTTACCTTTTGAAACCCAAAATGCTTTCACAAGACGCATCATTTCGGGCAAAGTATGCGCTTGAGTCTTGCCTGACGCAGCTGATCGTCGACCAAGAAACACTAGTTCGCTCTGGAGACGCCGCATGAACCACCTACCCAAGCTCCGCCACACTTTGCTGGCAGCCACCTCCGTCAGTGTTGCCGCCATCATGGCGGGCTGTACATCCGCGCCGCCATCCGTACCGGCTACACCAGTTTCTGCTGCACCGCCCCCCATTTCAAGTCAGACCACTGCGCCCGCACCCGTGTCCAATATCTCTGCCGCCACCAATCCCCGCGACTACCGCCGCGATGCGGCCAGTCATCTCTACGGGAAAAATGCACACCGGATCTTCCAGGGCAAGATGCCACCCCTGCTCTACGCCATTGGCGTATTGCAGGTTGAAGTCGATGACAAAGGCCGTGTTACCCGTACGAACTGGATGCGGGCTCCCAGCCACGCGCCCGAAGTCGTCGCCGAGATCGAACGAACCGTCCGCCTGGCAGCACCCTATCCGGTACCCGCGCGAATGGGCCGCGTGACCTACACCGACACCTGGCTGTGGCACAGCAGCGGCCGTTTCCAGTTGGACACGCTGACCGAGGGACAACTGTGAGCGCATTCGCAATGGATCAGGAACCCCGATAGGTGGAATAGCTCCAGGGACTCACCAGCAGGGGCACATGGTAATGCTGGTCAGCATGGGCAATGCCAAAATCAATGCTCACCTTGCCCAGGAAATTCGGCTCCTCCAGATTGACACCGCGCGCCCTGAAATAGCCTGACACATCAAAAACAAGCCGGTAGGTTCCGCGCTTGAGACTCTCGTTGTCAATCAGCAGTCCGTCCGGGTTGCGTCCATCCGGGTTAAGTACGAATTGCCTGACCAGCGTCGCGGTCTCGCCCTCAGTGGTGTACAACGCGACCTGCATGCCCGCCGCGGGCGTGCCGTGCATGGTGTCCAGTACGTGTGTGCTCAAGCCCATGGTGTGTCCTCTGTCGTGACAACCGCCACTTTGACAAGTCTGACGGCAGGCTCAAAGTGTATACACTTTTTTGGATTGGGGCTATCATGCCGCCATGGCGTCCCCAACTACCAGTTCTTCCACCGGTTCCGCGACCAGTGTGATCGTCGACGCATTGACGAAAGCCATTGTGGAGCACCGCCTTGAGCCCGGCACCAAACTCTCAGAACAAAGACTGGCTGACCAATTCGGCGTGTCCCGCACGCTGATCAGGCAAGCCCTGTTCCAGCTATCGCAAAACCGCCTGATCCGTCTGGAACCCGCTCGGGGGGCGTTTGTGGCAACGCCATCAGTGGCGGAAGCGAAGCAGGTATTCGCGGTGCGTCGCATGCTGGAAGCCGAAATGACACGGGCTTTCGTGCGGAAAGTCACGCCTTCCATGATCCGCTCGCTCAAAGCGCATGTCGCCATGGAAAAGTCGGCGGTGGCACTTGACGACGTACCCGGCCGTACCGAGCTGCTGGGAGACTTTCATGTTCGCATGGCTGAACTGATGGGCAATGACGTGTTGGCCCAAATGCTGGTCGACCTGATTTCACGCTGCTCGCTGATTACCTTGATGTACCAGTCCGCCAGCGCGGCCGAACACTCGAACGACGAACATGCCCGTATTGTGAAAGCGCTGGCCGCCAAAGACGAGGCCCGGGCTGTGCAGTTGATGGACGAACACCTGAAAAACGTCGAGGCCAACCTGACGTTTGACAACAAGGTCCCCGGCAACGATATCTCCATGGCACTGTCCTGAATCTATGAACCACTACGACAGCACACTCCCCTACCCCCGCGATCTGATCGGCTACGGCCGCAAGCCGCCACATGCACAATGGCCGGGCCAGGCCCGTGTGGCCGTGCAGTTTGTCCTCAACTACGAGGAAGGCGGCGAAAACAGCATCCTGCACGGGGATGCCGGTTCCGAACAGTTCCTGTCCGAGATGTTCAATCCCCCAAGCGTTCCGGATCGCCACCTCAGCATGGAGGGCATCTACGAATACGGCTCGCGCGCGGGCGTGTGGCGCATCCTGCGCGAATTCGAGAAACGCCAACTGCCATTGACCGTATTCGGCGTGAGCATGGCGCTGGATCGTCACCCCGAGCTGGTGCATGCGCTGAAAGACCTGGGGCATGAAATAGCCTGCCATGGCTGGCGCTGGGTCAACTACCAGAATGTTGACGAGGCCACCGAGCGCGAAGACATGCGCATCGGCATGGAGATCATTGCCCGCCTGACCGGTGAACGCGCCCTGGGCTGGTACACCGGGCGCGACAGCCCGAACACGCGCCGCCTGGTGGCCGACTACGGTGGCTTTGAATACGACAGCGACTATTACGGCGATGAGCTGCCGTTCTGGATGAAGGTCAAAAAAACCGATGGTGAGGTGGTGCCGCAACTGATCGTGCCCTACACCCTGGACTGCAACGACATGCGCTTTGCGCTGCCGCAGGGCTTTTCGCACGCCGACCCCTTCTTTCAGTACCTCAAGGATACCTTCGATGTCTTGTACGCGGAAGGCGCCGAGTCACCGCGCATGATGAGCGTCGGCATGCACTGTCGGCTGCTGGGTCGCCCGGGGCGCATCGTGGCACTGCAGCGTTTTCTGGATCACATCGAAAAACATGACCGCGTCTGGGTCTGCCGACGCGTCGACATTGCCCGACACTGGAAAACCACCCACCCCTACCAAGCCTAGCGCGAAACTGAACATGACCATGACCATCACCCTCGATCAACTCAATGCCGCTCCCATGGAGGAGGCAACGCAACTGCTGGATGGCTTGTATGAGCACTCGCCCTGGATTGCACAACAGGCGCTGAATACACGGCCGTTTATCTCCCTGGCGCATATGAAGCACGCCATGGCGCGCGTTGTAGCCGCGTCAGGACATGACGCCCAGCTGGCGCTCATCCGGTCGCATCCCGAGCTGGCCGGCAAGGCAATGGTCAGCCAGTCATTGACAGTCGAGTCCACCCTGGAGCAAAGCAAAGCCGGCTTGACCCAATGCAGCCCGGCTGAATTTGAAAAAATCCAACGCCTCAATGCCGCTTACAACCAAAAGTTTGGGTTTCCCTTCATTCTCGCGGTGCGTGGTCCCCGCGGAACAGGCTTGACCCGACAGGAAATCATCGACACGTTTGAGCGCCGTCTGCAGGGCCATCCCGATTTTGAACGCGCGGAATGCCTGCGCAACATTCATCGCATTGCCGAACTTCGCCTGAACGACAAGTTCGGTGTCACACCCCTGCTTGGCAACATGGTGTGGGACTGGCATGAAGAGCTGGCCCAATTCAGTGATCCGGGCTACAAGGAAAAGGGGCAACTCACTGTGACCTACCTGACCGATGCGCACCGCGCGTGCGCCGCGCAGATCAAGGCGAAAATGCTGGGCTGTGGTTTTGATGAGGTGAGTATCGACGCGGTCGGCAATGTCGTCGGGCGATACCTGTCCAGCAATGAGGGGGCCCGGACCCTGCTGACGGGTTCGCATTACGACACGGTGCGAAACGGTGGCAAGTACGATGGCCGCCTGGGCATTTTTGTCCCCCTGGCCTGTGTGCATACCCTGCACGTCCAGGGCAAACGTCTGCCATTTCACCTTGAAGTTGTTGCCTTTGCCGAGGAAGAAGGGCAGCGTTTCAAGGCGACCTTCCTGGGCTCTGGCGCACTCATCGGCCAGTTCCATACCGAATGGCTGGATCAAAAAGATGCCGATGGCGTCACCTTGCGCGAAGCCATGGCCCATGCGGGACTGAGTATTGACGATATTGCCAAACTGCAACGCAAGCCGGCAGACTACCTGGGCTTTGTTGAAGTCCACATTGAGCAAGGCCCCGTCCTCAACGAACTGGACCTGCCCCTGGGTGTGGTCACTTCCATCAACGGCGGCGTGCGTTACCTGGCAGAGGTCATCGGCACCGCCTGTCATGCCGGCACCACACCGATGGACCGGCGCAGCGATGCCGCCGCTGCCGTTGCTGAAGTGATACTCGTGGCCGAAACGCGGGCTCTGCGGGACGGTGACTCCGTTGCCACCGTTGGCCAGCTCCTGGTGCCCAACGGTTCCACCAACGTGGTACCGGGGCGTTGCCAATTCACGCTGGATATGCGGGCGCCGACCGATGCCCAGCGGGACGCCATGGTGAATGACGTATTGGCAGCGCTGGCAGAGATCTGCGATCGTCGCAAGGTTCACCATACGCGGGAAGAAACCATGCGCGCAGCCGCCGCCCCCAGCGCACCGGCGTGGCAGCAACGCTGGGAGCAGGCGCTCAACACCCTGGGTGTACCGCTTCACCGCATGCCCAGCGGCGCCGGCCACGATGCCATGAAGTTGCATGAAGTCATGCCGCAGGCCATGCTGTTTGTGCGCGGGCAAAACGCCGGCATCAGCCACAACCCGCTGGAGAGCACCACCAGCGATGACATCCAACTGGCAGTGGAAGCATTTTCACTGTTGCTTGACCAACTCGCAGGCGAGTTTTGATTTCCTGGAACCCGGTTTTTCATGAACACCTACGAACAACTCGACGCCTGGATTGACGCGCACTTTGAGGAACAGGTGCGCTTTTTGCAGGAGCTGATCCGCGTCCCCACCGATACACCGCCCGGCAACAATGCCCCCCACGCCGAGCGCACAGCCGAGCTGCTGCACGGGCTTGGACTGGACGCTGAAAAACACCCGGTGCCTGCCGCCACAGTCCACGCGGCGGGCCTGGAAAGCATTACCAACCTGGTCGTGCGGCGCAAATACGGGCCGGGCAAGACGGTGCTCCTCAATGCGCATGGCGACGTGGTTCCGCCCGGCGAAGGCTGGACCCACAACCCCTACGGCGGCGAGATTGAAAACGGCAAGATCTATGGCCGCGCCGCGGCCGTGAGCAAATGCGATTTTTCGACCTATGCCTTTGCGGTCAGGGCGCTCGAAGCGGTGGCCCAACCGAAGGCGGGCAGCGTCGAATTACTCTTTACCTACGACGAAGAATTTGGCGGCGAAGTCGGGCCGGCCTGGCTGCTTGCGCACCAGATCATCAAGCCCGACCTGATGATTGCCGCAGGCTTCAGCTACCAGGTCATCACGGCGCACAACGGTTGCCTGCAAATGGAAATCACCGTGCATGGGCAAATGGCGCATGCCGCCATTCCCGAGTCGGGTGTGGATGCCTTGCAGGCCGCAGTGCACATCCTCAATGCCCTGTATGCGCAAAATGCGCTGTACAAACAGGTGTGCTCCGCGGTCGAAGGCATTACCCATCCTTACCTCAACGTCGGCATGATTGAAGGCGGCACCAACACCAACGTGATTCCGGGCCGTGTCACTTTCAAGCTGGACCGGCGCATGATCCCGGAAGAAAACCCGGCGCAGGTCGAGGCCACCTTGCGCCAGGTCATCACCGACGCCGCTGCGCAAAGGCCGGGCATCACGGTGGACATCAAACGCATTCTGCTGGCCAACGCCATGCAGCCCCTGCCGGGCAACAAACCTCTGGTAGACGCCATTCAAAAGCACGGCAGAGTAGTGTTTGGCGAAGAAATTCCAGCCCTGGGAACCCCCTTGTACACCGACGTGCGCCTGTTCTGCGAGGCGGGCATTCCCGGTGTCATTTACGGCGCCGGACCGCGCACCGTATTGGAGTCACATGCCAAACGCGCGGACGAGCGGCTCGATCTGGAAGACCTGCGCCGGGCGACAAAAGTCATCGCCCGCACCTTGAAGGACTTACTCGCTTAATCAGGAGAATCGTATGGCCAAAGATCTTTCACCCGCAGAACATGCCCTCCGTGAAGCGGCCCGCGAATACCATCGCTTGCCCACGCGCGGAAAGATTTCGGTCACGCCCACCAAGCCGCTGTCCAACCAGCGCGACCTGTCCCTGGCTTACTCCCCCGGCGTGGCCTACCCTTGCCTGGACATCGAGGCCGACCCTTCCCTGGCGGCAGAGTACACCTCACGGGGCAATCTGGTCGGTGTCATCACGAACGGCACGGCGGTGCTGGGGCTGGGTGATATCGGCCCCCTGGCCGCCAAGCCCGTGATGGAGGGCAAGGGCTGCCTGTTCAAGAAATTTGCCGGCATTGATGTGTTTGACATCGAGCTGGCTGAGCGCGACCCCGACAAACTGGTGGACATGATTGCGGCCATGGAGCCGACCCTGGGTGGCATCAACCTGGAAGACATCAAGGCGCCCGAGTGCTTCTACATCGAGAAAAAACTGCGGGAGCGCATGAACATTCCGGTGTTTCATGACGACCAGCACGGCACGGCCATTATTTCATCGGCAGCCCTGCTGAATGGCCTGGAGCTGGTGGGCAAATCCATCGAGAGCGTGCGCGTCGCCGTCTCTGGCGCCGGGGCGGCCGCCCTCGCCTGCCTGGATGTCATGGTGGGCCTGGGCGTGCGGCGCGAAAACGTCTACGTGTGTGATTCCAAAGGCGTGGTCCACGAAGGCCGTCCCGGCGGCTTCGACGAGTCCAAAGCCCGTTACGCGCAGAAGACCGAATTGCGCACCCTGGCCGACGTCGTCAACGGCGCCGATGTCTTCCTGGGCTGCTCAGCCGCTGGCGTGTTGACGCAGGACATGGTGAAAACCATGGCGGCCAAGCCCATCATCCTGGCGCTGGCCAACCCGGAACCCGAAATCCGCCCGGAACTGGCGAAAGCCGTGCGGCCGGATTGCATCATCGCCACCGGCCGGTCCGACTATCCGAACCAGGTGAACAATGTTCTTTGCTTCCCCTACATTTTCAGAGGGGCACTGGACTGCGGCGCCACCAAGATCACCGAAGCCATGAAACTGGCCTGCGTGCGACAAATTGCCGATTTGGCCAAGGCCGACATCAGCGAAGAAGTCGCCACCGCCTACGCCGGTAAAGAACTGGTTTTTGGCTCTGACTACCTGATCCCCACGCCCTTCGATTCGCGCCTGATCCTGCGCATTGCGCCTGCCGTGGCGAAAGCGGCCGAGGAGTCTGGTGTGGCAGTTCGCCCCATCCCGGACATGGAGGCCTACCGCCAGCAGTTGTCCCGCTTTGTCTATCAAACCGGCATGATCATGCGCCCGGTATTCACGGCCGCAAAAACCGCGCCGCATGGCGCCAAACGGGTGGCCTATGCCGAAGGCGAAGACGAGCGGGTGCTCCGTGCGGCGCAAGTGGCCGTGGACGAAAGTCTGGCCCGTCCGATCCTGATTGGACGCCCGGCGGTCATCGCGGCGCGACTGGCCAAGGCGGGCCTGAGAATACGGCTGGGCGGGGATGTGGAGTGCGTCAACCCGGAAGACGATCCGCGCTTCCACCAATACTGGGAAACCTATCACCGCCTGATGGGCCGGCGCGGCGTGTCCATCGATGCCGCCAAGGCAGCCGTGCGCCGCTCGAACACCACCATTGCCGCATTGATGGTCAAGCTCGGTGATGCCAATGCCATGTTGTGCGGGCTGGTGGGCCGTTTTGACGTGCACCTGGAGCATATTCGTGACGTCATCGGCGTCAGGCCAGGCGCTTCAGGTTTTGCGACAGTGAACGCCTTGATGCTCGAGCATCGAACCCTGTTCATCGCGGATACCTTCGTCAATGAAGACCCGGACGCCGCGCAACTGGCCAGTATCGCCGTGATGGCAAGCGATGAAGTCAGGCGTTTCGGCCTGCCGCCCAAAGTCGCTTTTCTCTCGCACTCCATGTACGGGTCTTCCAACCGCAAGTCGGCCGTCAAAATGCGGCTGGCGCACGAGCTTTTCTGCCAGTTGGCGCCTGATGTGGAATGCGATGGCGAACTGAATGGCGACGCCGCCTTGTCGGAAGACATGCGCCATGCGGCCCTGATGGACGGCAAGCTCCATGGCGAGGCGAATGTGTTGATCTGCCCCAACCTGGACGCGGCCAATATTCTCTTCAATGTGCTCAAAGTAACGGGCGGACACGGGGTGACCGTGGGGCCCATCCTGTTGGGCGCCGCCGCCTCGGCACACGTTCTCACGCCATCCTCTACGGTGCGGCGTGTGGTCAACATGACTGCGCTGGCCGTAGCCAACGCAGCCCAAGGCACGGCATCCACGCCATAGGCCCAGGGAAAGAATTGCCCAGGCTAGGGGTTTCCGGGGATGCCTTGGGACTCGTCCCCACAGATAATTGGCACAGTTATTGCGTAATTCATCGCTATCCAAACCGCATTTTTTATCCATCCTCGCCGGAGCCTTTCCATGACCAAGCGCGTATTTTTGAAACTGACCACTGCCCTGGTTATGACCTCCGCCCTGGGTGTTGCCCATGCCCAAAACACCCCCATCAAATTCCAGCTCGACTGGCGATTTGAAGGCCCTGCAGCCCTGTTCCTGGCACCTGCGGCCAAGGGCTACTTCAAGGACGCCAAACTGGACGTGACCATTGACGCGGGCAATGGCTCCGGCGGCACCGTCACCCGGGTGGCCTCCGGCACCTACGACATGGGTTTTGCCGACCTCGCCGCACTCATGGAGTTTCACGCCAACAATCCGGATTCGCCCAACAAGCCGGTTGCCATCATGATGGTCTACAACAACACGCCCGCGTCGGTCATGGTGCTCAGGAAGTCGGGCATCAAGACGCTTGCTGATCTGAGTGGCAAGAAGTTCGGGGCTCCCGTGTTTGACGCCGGCCGACGCGCTTTCCCAATCTTCGCCAAGGCCAACAACATCACGAACGTGCAATGGACCGCCATGGACCCACCCCTGCGGGAAACCATGCTGGCCCGCGGCGACGTCGATGCCATCACCGGCTTCACCTTCACCTCGCTGCTGAACCTGGAAGCCCGTGGCGTCAAGGCGTCCGACGTGGTGGTGTTCCCCTATGCCGACCATGGTGTCAAGCTCTACGGCAACGTCATTATTGCGACGCCCAAAATCCTCAAAGACAACCCGGCTGCGGTCAAGGCGTTTCTCGCGGCGTTCACCAAAGGTGTCAAAGACGTGGTCGCCAAGCCCGAGGTGGCCATTGAATATGTGCGCCAGCGCGACGGCATCATCAACGTTGAGCTGGAAACCCGCCGCCTGAAACTCGCCATTGACACCGTGGTGAACAGTCCGGATGCCCGCGCTGAGGGCTTTGGACAAGTCAAAGGACCACGCCTGACCTTGATGGCGTCGCAGGTGTCTGACGCCTTCAACACCAAGACCCGTGTCAACGCCGACGCCGTCTGGAATGGATCTTTCCTGCCCGGCGTCGCCGAGCTCAACATCCTGCCCGGCAAGAAGTAAGCAGGAATGCAGGCCGCTGCTGAACCCTGCTTTGTTGATTTCCAGAATGTCTGGCTGGCTTACAACGAGCAATTACTCGCCCAAAATCACTTCGCCGTAGAGGCCATTGACCTCAAAGTACATGAAGGCGAGTTCATCGCCATCGTGGGGCCGTCCGGCTGCGGCAAGTCCACGTTCATGAAGCTGACCACCGGGCTGAAAATGCCCTCGCGGGGTCGCATTCTGATCGATGGTCAACCGGTTACCGGGCCTTTGAAGATTTCGGGGATGGCTTTCCAGGCCCCTTCCCTGTTGCCCTGGCGCACCACGGTGGACAACGTGTTGTTGCCGCTGGAAATTGTGGAGCCCTACCGCAGCAACTTCAAGGCCAAGCGCAAGGAGTTTGAGGCGCGGGCCCGCGCGCTGCTGCAAAAAGTGGGGCTGGCGGGCTATGAAGACAAATTTCCGTGGCAGCTTTCGGGCGGCATGCAGCAGCGCGCCAGCATCTGCCGTGCGCTGATCCACGAGCCCAAAATGCTCTTGCTGGATGAGCCCTTTGGCGCGCTGGACGCCTTCACGCGCGAAGAGCTCTGGTGCATCCTGCGCGACCTGTGGACCGAGCAGCGCTTCAACGTCATTCTGGTGACGCACGACCTGCGGGAGTCCGTCTTTCTGGCCGATACCGTTTATGTCATGAGCAAAAGCCCGGGCCGTTTTGTGGTCAGAAAGGAAATCGAGCTGCCGCGGCCGCGCGACCTCGAAATCACCTACACCCGCGAGTTCACCGATATCGTGCATGAGCTGCGTGGCCATATTGGTGCGGTTCGAAACACGGCCGTGCAAGCGCAAACGGCGAGCACCACCCCATGAGCCGACACACTACCGAACGCTGGGCGCCCATTGTGCTGGCGCTCATCCTGTTGCTGCTGTGGCAACTCGCCTGCATGGCCTTCGCCATTCCCGAGTTCATTTTTCCCAGCCCCCTGGCGATCGGCCAAGCCATGGCGGAGTTCGCCGGACCCATTGCCGAGGCCGGCTGGAAAACTTTCTGGGTCACCATGGTCGGCTTCGGCATCTCCATTGTGGTCGGGGTGATGCTGGGCTTTCTGGTGGGCTCATCGCGTCTGGCCTACGCGGCGGTGTATCCGCTGCTGGTGGCGTTCAATGCGGTGCCCAAGGCAGCGCTGGTTCCCATCCTCATCGTCTGGTTCGGCATTGGCGTGGGCCCGGGCATCCTGACCGCCTTCCTGATTTCGTTTTTCCCGATCACGGTCAACATGGCCACCGGTCTGGCGACGCTGGAGCCGGAGCTTGAGGATGTGCTGCGCGTGCTCGGGGCCAAACGCTGGGATGTGCTGGTCAAGGTCGGGTTGCCGCGCTCCATGCCGTATTTTTTCGGGTCCCTCAAAATCGCCATCACGCTGGCCTTTGTCGGGACCGTGCTGGCGGAGATGACCGCTGGCGACTCGGGCATTGGCTACCTGATGCAGTCGGCGGGTTCGTCACAGCGGCTGCCACTCGCATTTGCCGGCCTGGTTGTGATCGGGGCCATGGCCATGGCCATGTACGAGCTCTTCAGCTTCATCGAGAAAAATACAACCGCCTGGGCGCATCGCGGCTCCCAGGGCGAGTAGGCACGCTGCCCACTGCTTCCATCCATGGCCTGGCACGCGTCGCTTCAGCTTGACTATGCCTTGAGGGCCGAGCGCACCGTTGCCCAGTTTCGCCATGATGGGCCACTGCGTGTGCTGCAAAGCCTGTACCCCGAGGGCGATGCGGTGTGCCATAACGTGCTCGTGCATCCCCCTGGCGGCCTGGTGGGCGGCGACACGCTGGACATCCGGATCACGGCGGGCGATGCTTCCCACGGCCTGATCACCACACCCGGGGCCACGCGTTTCTACCGTTCCAGCGGCGAGCCGGCGCTGCAGCGCACGCACATCACCCTGACTGATCAGGCACGCCTCGAATGGCTGCCCCTGGAAGCCATTTGCTACAACAACTGCCTCGCCGAAAACCACCTCACACTGGATCTGGCACCGCAAGCTGAGTTCCTGGGTTGGGATGTCACGGCGCTTGGGCTGCCCCACGCCAATCAGCCATTCGAGCAGGGAAGTTTTTTTCAATCCATCGAAGTGCCCGGCGTCTGGCTGGAGCGCGGACGCATCCAGGCCGATGACCATCGACTGATGAACAGCCCGCTGGGGCTGGCGGGTCACCGCTGCCTCGCCACGCTTTTTTTTGTAGCGGGCAGCAAGCTGGAGAGAGGACGGCGTCAAGGCGCACTGGACGTGGCCCGGCAAGTGATCGAAGCGCATGACCTGCGCCACACAGCAGGCGCCACCAGCCCGGATGGACAAGTCATCGTAGTCAGGGTGCTGGCCCCTATGGTGGAGCCCGCCATGGATCTGCTGCGCCGGGTATGGGCCGGCTGGCGTCAGCATTTCTGGCGCCTTTCGGCTGCCAGTCCCCGTATCTGGTCCACGTAGTGCTACTATTTTGATGTCAGCACGACATGAGGTGATCAAATTTCGTATCCAGCATCTGTTGCTGCGTTGCAGCCGGGGACATTCTGATGGCGCTGCCTGAAGACGACTTGTCTGCCTCGCAAGCGCTCATCATAGACAGCAACCCCACTTCGCGCTCCATTCTGCTGTCCCAGTTGCGTGAATTTGGGATGGGCGTCGTCGTGCAATGCGCGCGGCTGGCGGACGCCCGCCGCCAGCTGGAGTACCGGTCGTTTGACGTCGTCCTGTGCGAGCATCATTTTGCCGGCGAGGCCTCGTCCGGCCAGGATCTGCTTGACGATCTGCGTCGCAACCAGCTCCTGCCGTTTTCAACCGTCTTCATCATGGTGACCGCCGAGGCGACCTACGCCAAGGTGGCCGAGGCCGCCGAGTCGGCGCTGGACGGCTATTTGCTCAAACCGCACAAAGCCACCCAGTTGGGGGAACGCCTGCGGCAGGCCCGTATCCGGAAAATTTCGTTACAGGAAATATTTGCCGCGATTGAAGCAGAAGACTTTGAGCGCGCCGCTGATCTTTGTCTTCATCGCTTTGAAACGAAAGGCCTGTTTTGGTTGTATGCCGCCCGCGTCGGGGCCGAACTGCTGCTGCGTACCGGCAAACACGCGGAGGCCCAGACACTGTATGAAGCGGTCGTCGCGGCCAAGACCCTGCCGTGGGCCAAGCTGGGGGTCGCGCGCTCTTTGCTCGATGCCGGCCAGACGGCAGTTGCCGCCAGCACGCTTGAGAACCTGATCAGCGAAGACCCCAGCTACGCCGACGCCTACGATGTGATGGGACGCGCCCAGTTTGAACTCGGCAAATTTGACCAGGCCATGGCGACCTACAAGATGGCTGCCGAGCTCACGCCGGCGTCCATCAGCCGCCTGCAGAATCTGGGCATGATGACCTACTACTCGGGCGACCGTATAGAAGCCGAAAAAATACTCGACCGTACCGCCCGGCTCGGATTGGACTCCAAGATGTTCGACTGCCAGACACTGGTGCTGCTGGCATTCACCCGGCTGGAAAGCGGTGACCGCAAAGGCCTGCAGCGTTGCCGTGACGACTTCATGCGCCTGATCGAGAGAAATCCGAAAAGCGTGCGTCATCAGCGGCTCGCCGACATTGTGGATGCCCTGTCCGCGATTCAGCAACACCAGTTTGCGCAGGCCCTGGACGCCGTCCGCGCCATGATCCGGTCCGTGAAATCCGCAGACTTTGATTTCGAATCAGCCTCCAACTTGCTGGCCCTGGTGGCGCAGCTGGCCAACAAGGCCATTCAGCTGGACGAAGTGGAGTCGGTTGTTGATACGCTGGGGATGCGTTTTTGTACCAATCGTGCCATGAGTGAGCTTCTCGCAGGTGCGGCGGCGATGCACGAGCCCTATGCCGCCCGCATAAAGGCGGCACACGCCCAGATTCTGAAACTCACTGAACATGCCATGTCGCTCAGCATGGCCGGGGATCCCAAGGCGGCCGTGAAAAACCTTATCTTCCACGGCAACTCCACACTCAATGGCAAGCTGATCGAAACCGCCCACCTGGTGCTGCATCGATACGCCGCAAAAATTTCGGACGCACAAAGCCTGAGCGAAATGGTTCAGGACTTGCGCACCCGCTTTTCCACCAACAGCACCAAACCGGCAACGGGTGAACAAAAACGCCAGGCAGGCGGCCTGACCCTGCGCACCGGCAGTGCGTCCGCCAAAGCACTGGCCGTCGCGGCTTGAAAACCGGCTCATTGAACGTCAGGGCGCTCACCGCCCTCAAATCGCGACCAGCTGTCGCACTCCATCAGCTTCCATTTCCCGGCCCTGGCCGCTGGCCAGCACGGAGCCGCGCTCCATCACCACGTAGTCATCAGCCAGTTCCTCTGCAAAATCGTAGTACTGCTCCACCAGCACTATCGCCATGTCACCGCGATCCGCCAGCATGCGGATGACGCGGCCGATGTCCTTGATGATGCTGGGCTGAATGCCCTCGGTGGGTTCGTCCAGAATCAGCAACTTCGGCCTGGCAGCCAGCGCCCGGGCAATCGCCAGTTGCTGCTGTTGGCCACCCGACAAATCGCCACCCCGGCGATGCAACATCTGCTGGAGCACCGGGAACAGCTCAAACAGCTCAGGCGGCACCGGTGTGTTGGCACTCTTGGCAGCCAGACCCATCGCCAGGTTTTCTGCAACCGTGAGCCGCGCGAAGATTTCGCGGCCTTGCGGCACAAAGCCAATGCCGGCCCGCGCTCGCTCGTAAGGCGTGGCATTTTGAATGGGCTTGCCATCCAACTCAATGCTGCCGGTCTTGATGGGCACCAGGCCCATCAGGCTCTTGAGCAGCGTGGTTTTGCCCACGCCATTGCGCCCCAAAATCACGGTCACCCGACCCAGCGTGGCCTGCAAGCTCACATCGCGCAGGATGTGCGAGCCGCCGTAGTACTGGTTGATGTTTTTGACGTCCAGGATGCTCATCATTACCTTCCCAGGTAGACCTCAATGACGCGTTCATCCGCCTGCACTTGCGCCAGGCTGCCCTGGGCCAACACCGCGCCCTCGCACAACACGGTGACAATGTCCGAGATGGTGTTGATGAAGCTCATGTCATGCTCCACCACCATCAGCGAGTGCTTGCCTTTCAGCGTTAAAAACAACTCGGCGGTGCGCTCGGTTTCTTCATCGGTCATGCCGGCCACCGGCTCATCCAGCAACAGCAGCTTGGGGTCCTGCATCAGCAGCATGCCAATCTCCAGCCACTGCTTTTGCCCGTGGCTCAAATTGCCCGCTGGGGCGCTCACGCTGGCCGCCAGATGAATGGTGTGCAGCACCTCGGCCAGGCGATCTGACTGCGCTGAATCGAGCCGGAAGAACATCGACGCTGTCACCGCCTTGTTGGTCTTGAGGGCCAGCTCCAGGTTTTCAAACACCGTGAGTTGTTCAAACACCGTGGGCTTCTGGAACTTGCGACCGATGCCCAGCTGGGCTATTTCGGGCTCGGTGTAACGCAGCAGGTCAATGGTGCTGCCAAAGTACACCCGGCCCTCGTCCGGTCGCGTCTTGCCGGTGATGATGTCCATCAGGGTGGTCTTGCCAGCGCCATTCGGCCCGATGATGCAACGCAGCTCGCCCGGTGCAATGTCCAGCGACAACTTGTTGATGGCCTTGAAGCCGTCAAAACTCACACTCACGTCTTCCAGGTAGAGGATGCGGCCATGGGTCACGTCCACTTCACCCGGCGTGGCAATGCGCGAAAAGCCCGCTGCACGTCCACCGGACTCCGTCTGTCCCGTCCTGGCTGCCAGGGCCGCCATGTGCGCTTCGACCCGGCAGGCACCTTGCTCCAGCAGATCCGGCGTCATTTACGTGCCCCTTTCAGCTTCTTCACCAAACCAACCACACCGTCCGGTAAAAACAGCGTCACGCCGATGAACAACGCGCCTAGAAAGTACAACCAGAACTCAGGGTAGGCCACCGTCAGCCAACTCTTGGCACCGTTAACGACAAAGGCACCGACGATGGGGCCAATCAGCGTGGCACGGCCGCCGACTGCGGCCCAGATGGCAATCTCGATCGAGTTGGCCGGGCTCATCTCGCTCGGGTTGATGATGCCCACTTGGGGCACATACAGGGCGCCGGCCACGCCGCACATCATGGCCGAGATGGTCCAGATGGTGAGCTTGTAACCAATGGGGTTGTAGCCGGAGAACATGACGCGCGTCTCGGCATCGCGCACCGCCTGCAGCACGCGGCCAAACTTGCTGCTCACCAGCCAACGCGCCAGCAGGAAGAAGCCCAGCAGCGTGACCCCCGTCATCACGAACAGCGTCATGCGCATCTCTTTCGTGGCAATGGGAATGTTCAAGATACGCTTGAAATCAGTGAAGCCATTGTTGCCACCAAAGCCGGTTTCATTGCGGAAGAACAGCAGCATGGTGGCAAAGGTCATGGCCTGGGTGATGATGGAAAAATACACCCCCTTGATGCGTGAGCGAAAGGCAAAGTAGCCAAACACAAAGGCCACCAGCCCCGGCACCGCCACCACCAACAACAAGGTGGCCACGAAGCTGTCGCTGAAGGTCCAGTGCCAGGGCAGCCTCTTCCAGTCCAGAAACACCATGAAATCCGGCAGACTGCTTTTGTAGTTGCCCTCCAGACCAATCTGGCGCATCAGGTACATGCCCATGGCGTAGCCGCCCAGCGCAAAAAACACGCCGTGCCCCAGGCTGAGAATGCCGGTATAGCCCCAGATCAGGTCCATCGCCAGCGCACAGATGGCGTAGCACATGATCTTGCCCACCAGCCCCACGGCGTAGTCACTCATGTGAAACAGGCTCTCCTTGGGCACCAGCAAATTCAAGGCCGGCGCCACAGCGCACACTGCGATCAAGGCCACGATGAAGGCCGTCCAGCCTCTGCCGGACAGCACCGGACTTTTGGAAGAGAGAACGAGGGTGCTCATGCTTCGGCGCTCCGGCCCTTCATGGCAAAAATGCCTTGCGGACGCTTCTGGATAAAGATGATGATGAATACCAGCACCGCAATCTTGGCCAGCACCGCTCCGGCCCAGCCCTCCAGAAACTTGTTCAGCACACCCAGGCCCATGGCGGCATAGACCGTGCCCGCCAGCTGGCCGACGCCGCCCAGCACCACCACCAGAAAAGAGTCCACGATGTAGCCCTGCCCCAGGTCCGGCCCCACATTGCCCACCTGGCTTAAAGCGCAGCCCGCCAATCCCGCAATGCCGGAGCCTAGAGCGAAAGCGTAAGTGTCAATGCGCGCCGTGTTCACCCCCATGCATGCGGCAATTGGGCGGTTTTGCGTGACACCGCGCACAAACAGGCCCAATCGCGTCTTGCCAATCAACCACGCCACCCCCAGCAAGACAAACACTGCAAAGCCAATGATCACCAGCCGGTTGTAGGGCAGCGACAAATTGCCCAGCACCTGCACGCCACCACTCATCCACGATGGGTTCTCAACACCCACGTTTTGCGCCCCAAACAGGGTCCGCACCAGTTGCATCAGCATCAGGCTGATGCCCCAGGTGGCCAGCAATGTTTCGAGCGGGCGGCCATACAGAAAGCGGATCACGCTGCGCTCCAGCGCCGCACCCATCAGGGCCGAGGCCAAAAAGGCCACCGGCACCGAGGCCAGCAGATACCAGTCAAAAGCACCCGGCAGGTATTTCTGGAACAGGCCCTGCACCACATAGGTGGCGTAGGCGCCAATCATCATCAACTCGCCATGCGCCATGTTGATCACGCCCATCAGCCCGTAGGTAATGGCCAGGCCCAGCGCCACCAGCAGCAAAATGGAGCCCAGGCTGATGCCGCTGAAGATCGCGCCCAGCCGGTCCCCCCAGGCCAGCGCGGCCTCCACCTGGCGCAGAGTGGTCTGCAGTGCCGACTTGACGTCCGGTTCGGTCTCTAGTGCCAGCCGCGCCAGCAACACGGTTTTGGTGTTGGCCTGCGTGCTGCTGTTCAGCAATTTGGCGGCTTCCAGGCGCTTGGTTTTGTCGGTGCTGTTGAGCAGCGCCGCCGCCCGCACCAGGCCCAGTTGTTCCTTGATCTGCACGTTTTGCTCAGCGGCAAAAGCCTTTTCGATCAGCGGCAGCTTGGTTTCATCGGCATCGCTCTGCAGCTGCTTGATGGCGGCGATGCGGGTCTTCTCGTCTTTGGAAAATAGCTTGAGCGCAGCCAGCGCTGAATCCAGCTCGCCACGCATGCGGTTGTTGTTCATCACGTCTTCAGCGCCCTCGGGCACCACGGCTTCGGCACCCGTCACGGGGTCAAAGCCCTTGCCGTCCCTGATGACAAATACCTTGTCGCCGGCCACTTTGACCGCGTCGTCTGACAGGGCCTGCAAAAACGCAGCCGTTTTGTCGTCAGCCGTGACCATCGCTTTGTTCAAAGCCTCAACGCGTGCATCGGACTCGCCGGATGCAATGACTTTTGCCTCTGTAGCCGTTATGGAATATACGTGACCAGCTACAAATAACGTAGCAACTGTGAGGAGATAGCGAATCATCATAAGTAGAACCGTAACTCCGTGGCCAACTACAGAACGCGAAGAAAGGAAGAAGCGTAGCGAGCGGACCGAGGTGGGGCGAAGCCCCAGATCGGGCCGCAAAGGTGCGTCTTACTTCTTCGCCGGCTCGTCAGGCTTGGTGGCATTGCCTTCGATGTACGGCGACCAGGGCTTGGCTTTCACTGGGCCGGGCGTCTTCCACACCACGTTGAACTGGCCGTCGGCCTTGATCTCGCCGATGAACACCGACTTGTGCAAGATCGGAAGAGCGTCGTGTAGGGAAAGAG
>OFPG01000019.1_pt1 | contig 22244 bp, 25 predicted proteins | sample 1542501 | NCBI WGS metagenome assembly OFPG01 (sample SAMN05503963, study PRJEB24370) | sediment metagenome | isolation source: lake sediment | place: USA: Lake Hill lake, St. Paul Island, Alaska | collected 2013
CTGAGTTGGTGAATGAGTAATCAGGCTTTTGCCTTGACGTAACGGCCAGGCGCTGCTTCGATGGCCTTGTATTTGCCTTTGCCGTAGGTCTTGGGCGCGGGAATCTGTTTGCCGGCATGGGCTTTGAGCCATTTGGACCAATCGGTCCACCAGCTGCCGGGATGCTCGGTGGCTCCCGCCAGCCATTCATCGTGGGTTTTCGGCAACTTGCCGTCTTCACGAATCCAGTGACTGCGCTTGTTTTTGGCCGGCGGGTTGATCACGCCCGCAATGTGGCCGGAGGCGCCCATCAAAAAACGTTTTTTGCCGGGCAGGTGTTGGGTGGAGGCGTAGGCGCCGCCAATCGGCACAATGTGGTCTTCGCGCGAGCCATAGATGTAAACCGGCATATCCACGGTGCGCAAATCCACCTTCTCACCGCAGACGACCGTCTTGCCCGGCTTGACCAAGTTGTTTTCCAGGTAGGTGTTGCGCAGATACCAGACGTAAAAGGGACCCGGCAGGTTGGTGGAATCGCTATTCCAGTACAGCAGGTCGAACGGTGGCGGTGTTTCGCCCTTGAGGTAGTTGCCCACCACGTAGTTCCACACCAGGTCGTTGGGCCGCAAGAAGCTGAAGGTGCTGGACAGATCCTGCCCCTTCATCAAACCGCCCTTGCCCATCTCCTGTTCGCGGTACTTGACAAAGGCTTCATCAATGAAGACATCGAGAATGCCGGTGTCGGTGAAATCAAGCAGGGCCGTGAGGAAGGTGGCACTGGCCACCGGCTTCTGGCCGCGCGCTGCCAGCACCGCCAATGCCGTGCCCAGAATGGTGCCGCCGACGCAGAAGCCCAAGGCATTAATGGTCTTGGCCCCCGTGATTTCTTGCGTTACAGCTATCGATTTGATAGCAGCATCTTCAATGTAGTCGTCCCAGGTCTTGTGGGCCAGCGAGGCGTCGGGGTTGCGCCAGCTCACCACGAAGGTACGGTGGCCCTGCGCCACGGCGTAGCGGATGAGGGAGTTTTCCGGCTGCAGGTCCAGGATGTAGAACTTGTTGATGCACGGCGGTATGAGCAGAAAGGGCTTCTCAAACACTTTGGCGGTGAGCGGCTTGTATTCAATCAGCTGAAACAGATCGTTCTCAAACACCACGGCGCCCTCGGTGGTCGCCACGTTCTTGCCCACCTCAAACACGCTTTCATCCGTCATGGACACATGGCCCTGGCGCATGTCATGGAGCAGGTTTTGCACGCCTTTGGCAATGCTCTCCCCTTTGGTCTCGATCGCCTTCTTCTGCGCTTCGGCATTGAACGCCAGGAAGTTGCTCGGTGCGGCCGCCGCCGTCAACTGCTCCACCGCGAAACGGATGCGGGCCCGGGTCTTGGGATCAGCCTCTACGGCATCCGCCATGCCCATCAGGGTGCGGGCGTTCAGCAGGTAGGCGGCCGCCGAAAAGGCTGCCACCGGGTTGGCACCCCAAGCCTGCGCAGCAAAGCGTTTGTCGCTGGGCTGCGTTGCGCCCTGCAAGCCCTGCGTCCAGAGCCCGGCGGCGTCCTTGAGGTACTGCTGCTGCAACTCCTGCAATTTCTCGGGCGAAAAGCTGATCGCAGGCGGCTTGGTGGCGGGGGTCGCGCCAGTGGCACCCACGCCGCCCAGGTCCATGTTCTGCAGGGACTGAAAGGCTTTGGTCCAGCTCTCACTCAAGGTCTGCTGAAACTGCTGCGCCGACTGCGCCCAAAACTCTGGAGAATCCTGTGTCATGCTGCGTCCCCGTTATAGTTGCTTATTGGTAGAAACCCGAGTATCTCAGGTCTTTCCCTTCGAAAAACTGACATTGATCTACCCACCCACGAACTTGCTCTCCTATGTACATTGTGCCCATTGCCTGGTTGTATGTTGCTCTCATGATGGCGATCGCCGAAGCCACCAATTCAAATGGCACCGTTTTGGGTGGGCTTATTACCTTTGTGCTTTACGGTCTGGGGCCGGTGGCCTTGGTGGTTTACCTGATGGGCGCGCCAGCGCGGCGCCGGGTGATCAAGGCCAGGGAAGCAGCCGAGGTGGCTGAGGCCAATCTAATCCCGCCAGATGCAGGCCGCCATGCGGCCGCTGAGGCGGTCGCGCCGGTACGAAAAGAACCGTGAAGGATTGCTCACCGTGCACCAGGGTTGTGTGCCGTCGTTGCCGTAAATTTGGGTAACGCCCAGTGCGGTCAAGCGCATGCGCGCCAGGCCCTGCAGGTCTGCCAGCCACTTGCCACCGGAACTGTCGCCCGCCTTGGGCGTGAACATGGCCGCAGCCGCCCGGTCGCGCGCCACGAATGCGTCGCGCACATCGTCGCCCACTTCAAACGCTTGCACCCCGATGCAGGGACCCAGCCACGCTATTATTTTTGAAGCAGTCTGCGCTTTATCCACGTGGGCTGGAGCCCTAAAACAGTTCAAGACTGCCTCAAGAATCCCCTGCCCCCCCTCGCCCGCCAAGCCACGCCAGCCCGCGTGCGCCGCAGCCACCAGGCTCCCCTGTTCGTTCGTCAACAGCACCGGCAGGCAATCGGCCACCATGATGGTGCAGGCCACGCGAGGCTGGCCTGTGATGCAGCCATCCGCCTGCATGCCATGCACCGTGTTGCCGGAAATCCATTCGACGTGTGCGCCATGCACCTGCGACAAAAACACGGGCCGCGCATCCATCGCCTGCTGGAGAATGGTGCGATTGACCGCAACATCCATCGGGCGATCCCCCACGTGGTCCCCCAGGTTCAGCGAGTCATAGGGCGCCACCGACGTGCCACCGGCGCGCGTGGTGCACACCGCATGCACATGATCAGGCGCCGGCCACCTCGGGACCAGCCAGTCGGGGTTCACCTTCAGCCTTCGTTGTCGGGGCAATTGACCGGCTGCGCTTGCTGGAAGGCCGCAAGCTTCATGCAGGCATCAAACGCAGCCATGGTCAGCGGCAAGCCGTCCAGATTCACATCAAAACGCTTGCCATTAAAGATCTGCGGCACCAGGCAGCAATCGGCCAGCGTGGGCGTGTCGCCGTAGCAATAAACGCTAGCCGGCAAACCGGCCTGCTGGCGCTGGTCGGCAATCGCCTGCAACTGGCGCTCGAAACTCACCAGCCCCTCGCGCACCCAATGGCGATACCAGGTGTTTTTGGCTTCTTCGTTCGCCTTGAGTTCTTTCACCAGGTACTTCAATACCCGCAGGTTGTTGAGCGGGTGAATCTCACAGGCGATCGACTGCGCCAGCGCCCGCACCTTGGCCCGGCCCACCGCGTCTTTGGGCATCAAGGGCGGCTGCGGATGGGTTTCATCCAGGTACTCAATGATGGCCATCGACTGCGACAGGCGCTCACCATCGACCTCCAGCAAGGGCACCAGGCCATCGGCCGAGACACTGGCATAGCCCGGCAACTTGTGGTCACCACGCGCCAGGTGCACCGGGATGTACTCGTACTGCAGGCCTTTGAGCGCCAGCGCAATGCGAACCCGGAACGAGGCGGAAGAACGAAAGTAGTTATGCAGTTTCATGAAACATAGGATAAACCGGAAACAGGGTGGTTCCGGCAAGGTAATTGCCCAAGTCAAAGAAATCCCTGCCGATAAAATGTATACACATAAATAGACAAGTCGTTGGCATGAATTACTCACCAAGCCCCTCCGCCGCGGCCGCTACGCGCGCTGCGCGTTGGCGGCACGCACCCTCATTGACGCTGTTGGCCTCCCTTCGGCAGTTGCTGCTGCTGGGCGCTGTGCTGCTGGCGCTGATCTGGAGCAGCGTGATCTGGGAGGCAGAGCGCCTCAAGGAGGAGCGTCTGGCGAACTTCGCTCAGAACCTGATGCGTTTAACGGAAGTGCTCGACGCAACCCTGGTGCGGCAGCTGCATGAGATCGACAACGCCCTGCTGGTTGTGCGCTCCGAGTACGTCGATAACAAGCCGCATCTGATGCACGCCGTCCAGTTGCTGCGGCAAGGTCCCTTGAAGGACATGGATGTGCATGTCACCGTCGTCGGCCGCGACGGCTACCCGGAAATGACCGATATCCCCGGCAGCCCTGCACCGGTGTATCTGGGTGATCGGGAGCATTTCCGCTTTTTTGCCGAGGGTGGTACCGATCAGCTCTACATCAGCGATCCCGTGCTGGGCCGCATCACCAAGCGCTGGGGCATGCAGCTGGTGCGTCCGATCCTCGCCAGCGACGGCAAATTCCTCGGTATCGTGGTCATTTTCCTGCCGCCGGAGGAGTTGACCCGCTTCATGCAGCCGCTGGCCATCGGCGCCGACACCATCATGACGATCGTCTCGCCCACGGGTGCGCTGCTGAGTCGCTCCAAGGATTTGCCCCAGTTTCTGGGAAGCCGGCTGACGCCCGAACTGCTCGCAGAATACAGGCGCAACGTCAGGGGCTTCGTCCTGCGCCGTTCAGTACTGGATCAGGTGGAACGGGGCATGGCGCACCGCTGGATCAGCGACTATCCCTTGCTGCTGGTGGTGGCGCGTAGACCGGACACCGTTTACGCCGAAATTGCCGCTGCACAACAGCTGCTGATGGTTTTAGGGAGCGGCGCAAGCCTGATCGTTCTGGCCTCCCTGACACTGCTGGGCAAAGCATGGCGTCGACGGGAACGGGCCGAGCTACTGTTGCACCATGAGCATGCCAACCTCGCCGAGGCGCAGCGCATTGCCCAGCTCGGCAGCTGGGAGCTGGATCTGGCATCAGGCAAGCTGTACTGGTCGGACGAAGTTTTCCGCATCTTCGAGATTGACAAGAACCTGCTCCCTCCGTCTTACGATACCTTCCTCAATGCGATTCACCCGGATGACCGCGACGCCGTCAACCAGGCCTACACCGACTCGCTTAAAAAACGCGAGCCTTACAACATCGTCCATCGCCTGCGCATGAGCGACGGCTGCTTCAAATGGGTGCGCGAGCAGGGCACTTCGGACTTTGATGCCGATGGCCAGCCGACCCGTTCCACTGGAACGGTACTGGACATCACCGCTTACCGACAAAGCCAAATTGAACTTCGGATTGCCGAAACAGCCTTCCAGACGCAAGAGGGCATGTTTGTCACCGATGAAAACGGCGTGATCCTGCGGATCAACAATGCCTTCACCAACATCACGGGGTACACCACCGCCGAGATTGTGGGCAAGAATCCTCGCTTTCGAAGCTCAGGACGCCATGATGCCGCCTTCTATACCGCCATGTGGGCGACAATCAAGAGCACCGGTTCCTGGAAAGGTGACATCTGGAACCGACGCAAGAATGGAGAAATCTATCCTGAATTGGTCACCATCACGGCCGTCATGGGAGACGATGCATCCGTCACCCATTACGTCGCCACCATGCACGACATTACGGCGCGCAAGGCAGCGGAAGAACAGATTCAGAGTCTGGCCTTTTTTGACCCACTCACCAAGTTGCCCAACCGGCGCCTGCTACAGGACCGGCTGCACCAGGCCAGAGTCAACAGCGCCCGCAACAAGAGCCACGGCGCCCTGCTGTTCATCGACCTGGACAAATTCAAGACCCTCAACGACACGCTCGGTCATGCCATGGGTGACCTGCTGCTGCAACAGGTCGCCCAGCGCCTGCTCGGTTGCGTACGGGAAGCAGACACCGTGGCCCGCCTGGGTGGCGACGAGTTTTTGCTCATGCTCGAAGACCTGGGTGAAGACCGGCAGGAAGCCGCCACACAGGCAACGGCCATTGGTGAAAAAATCCTCACCACCCTGAACCAGACCTATCGCTTGGGCGAGCACGCGCACCACAGCACCCCCAGCATCGGCGCCACCCTCTTCAGTGGTCAGCAAGAAACCGTGGAGGATCTGATCAAACAGGCCGATCTGGCCATGTACCAGGCCAAGGCTGCAGGCCGCAACGCCCTGCGCTTTTTCAATCCGGCGATACGGGCCACCGGCACTGACCCGCAGATTGCGCTCAGCGTCGAAAACCTTTCCACCAGTCCTTGACACGCCGCTTGAGCTGATGCCCCGCGCGCCAGGCTGCGGACCCTCGAACCTCGGCCAGGACACCATCTTTCCAGCTCTTCCAACGGGGATACCACCAGGCGAACCAGCGCAACTGCATCAGGGCCGGCTGGGTCAACTGGAACAGCCGCGCCATCAGTGCGGTGCCCCCTATCTTGGCGCCGAGCAACAAGACCATTCCCAGTGCTGTCTGGCCCTTGCCAAACAGGTAGAGCGCCAGCAGCTTCACTGGCAGCAAGGTCAGCATCGGCACGCCAAAAGCAAGCAGCGCCCCAGCCGGCGGCAACTTCGATATTTCGCGCTCCAGCCAAGCCCACAGCGGCAGGCGCGCGAGTCGGGCAAAGGCCGCAGCCAGCGGCTCCCATCCCCACTCCTCAAACAGCAGCAGTGCCGCAATCAGCGGGAAAAAAAACTTTCGGAGAATTTTCCGGAGGGTCTGCATGACTACGCTGACCAGACCCCACGCCTCTCAAACAGCGCGGGCATGGACCTTGTCGTACGCCACCAGCAGCTTGCGATGCATTTCACAGCCCTCCAGCATCAGGCCGGGAGCGGTAATGCCCATGAAGCGATCGGTCTGCATGATGAGCGCATGCGCCTGCGCCACGGCGCCGGCGCCATAAAGCTGGCGCAACGAGGACAGGTAGGGCCCGGTATCACCCATGTCGGCCAGATTGATCAGGCTTTCAATGCAGGCGTACACACGGCGACGCTGCGGGTTGAGCTGGTCGAAATGCCGGATCCAGTCACAGCCCTCCAGCGTGGCGGCTTCATCGCCCACGGCCAGGGCCAGCAGGGTCTTGAGCTCGCCCACGCGCAGGTCGCTCCAGAACGATCCGGCGTCTGCCGCCAGACCAATGACCGCCGCTACCGGGCGCTGGTCCGCCAACGCCGATTCGTTGAGCGTATCCAACAGGTCTGAACACTCTTCGTCGTCCAGATTGGGCAGATTCAGGATGGCTTCGCGAATCTCGTTGCCCACACTGTTGTTCTCGAACTCCAGGTCGTCCACCGGGTAAATCTCGGACATGCCAGGCACCAGAATGCGGCAGGCATAGACGCCCAGATGGGTGAAATCGGCCACGTAGATTTCGCGCCCGTCCCGGTGGATGCGATCCACGGCCCAGGCATAGTCTTCGGCAGTGGTGGTGCTGAAGTTCCAGTCACAGAATGCATAGTCGGGTGTGTCACCCAGGAACTTCCAGTGGATGACGCCGCTGGAATCGACAAAATGGATTTCAATATTGGTCGAGCTGGCCGCCTCTTCCAGATCGAATCCGGGCGCCGGAAAACCGGCCAACGAATCCAGTGCGCGGCCCTGCAACAGTTCGGTCAGGGCGCGCTCCAGCGCGATCTCGAAGCGCGGGTGGGCGCCAAAGCTGGCAAAGCATCCCTGATCTTCGGGATGCAGCAGAGTCACGTTCATCACCGGGTACTGCCCGCCCAGAGAGGCGTCTTTGACCAGAATGCCAAAGCCGGCGGCACGCAGGGCCTTGATACCGGCCGCAATGCGTGGGTAGCGCGCGATCACCGCTTCAGGCACATCTGGCAGACAAATGCCTTCGCTGATGATGCGGCCCTTGACGTACCGCTCAAATATCTCGGACAAGGCCTGCGTACGCGCCTCGGCCTGGGTATTGCCGGCCGACATGCCGTTGCTCACATACAGGTTGCCGATGATATTGACCGGGAAATAAGTGGTGACACCATCGCGCTCACGCACGTAGGGAATGGCACAGATGCCGCGCTCGACATTGCCGGAATTGAACTCAACCAGGCTGCTCGCGTCAACGCCTCCTTCGAGGTTGTAGAACTTGTGCAGCCCGGGGTTCAACAAATCGACGGGCCAGCGGCCATCTTCTCCCGGCTCAAACCAGCGCTCCTGCGGGTAATGCACATAGTGCCGATCCGCCACTTTGGGCCCCAGGTAATAGTGCGTCCAGAAATAGTTGGTTGACAGGCGTTCAAAGAACTCCCCCAAGGCGCTGGCCAGGCAGGCCAGCCGGGTGGCCCCCTTGCCGTTGGTAAACAGGAGCGGGCAATCACGGTCACGAATATGAACTGACCAGATGCCATCTACGGGGTTAAGCCAGGAACGCTCCTCAATATGAAACCCCAGTGCTTGCAGCTTGGCTTGCAGGGTATTGATGGTGGATTCAAGCGAGGCGTCTTTGCCTGGGATAAAGTTTTCAGTTTGCATGGATGCCAGCATACCGCACACCCCAGTCCGCAAAACAGCACCAAGAAATAAAAAACCGGCAGTCGCGAGAAGCAAACTACCGGTTCCTGTTGGCCGTCGGTGACGATGGCTCAGTACATCAGAGCGTCCGGGCGACCGACTCCAATGGCCGCTTTTCCAGCGTCCACTGGTGCATGGAGCCGTCATACAGCCGGGTCTGCTTGTTGCCCAGAATCTCGGACAGGACAAACCAGTTGCCGGCCGCCAGATGGCCGCTATTGCAGTAGGTGATGGCAGGCGCTTGCGGGTCAACGCCACTGGCCTTGAAGATATCGCGGTAAGTGGCGACGGACAGCATGCGCGCCGCGTCACCAGACTCGGTGACCAGCAAATCTGTGGACACATTTTTAGCGCCCGGCAGGTGACCGTAGCCAAACACATAGTCGCGCTTGCTCAAGCCCAGGTACTGCGATGTGTTGCGCGCATCCACCAGTTGGGATGACTTGTTCGCAATGGCTTTTTCTACATCGTCCGAGGTCGCCAGCATCTCGGCGCGTTCCGGTTTGCCAGCCCAATTGCCTTCAACGGTCTTGCCCGCCGCCACGGTGACGTCACGGCCTTCAGACAGCCAGGCGGTCGTGCCACCGTTGACCAAAGCAATATTGTCTTCCCCATAAACCTTGAACTGCCAGTACAGACGGGCGGCGTCGTTCATGTCGGTGGCGTCCTGACCGGCGGCGACGATGATGATGGGTCGTCCGGCCTGCACGCCCCACTTGCGGGCCATCTTTTCGAAATCGGCACGCTCGGGCAGCATGTACTTCACTTTCAGGGCGCCAAACATACGCTCAACCCGCGTGGTACGTGGGTCCACGAGAGAGGCGTCTGCAATATGACCACCCAGCTCTGCCAGCACTTTCTTGCCAGTCTTCTTGTCGGTCTCGAATTGAGGTGCCTGCAAGAACGACTTCTGGTTGGGCCGTATATCCAGCACCGTCACTTCGGCCTTGTTCTTGGACAGCCACTCGCCGTCCACCACCGGGCCGGGCACTTGCAGGGCGCAGGCCCATTGGGTCAGCCCGAACATGGCAATACCCGTCACACATCGAATTTTCTGTTTCATATTGAACTCCTTCAGTTTTGGTGATTAAAAACCTGGCCCCTGCAACTGCAAGGCGTCTTGCGGCCAGTCAATGGGACTCCAACTCCACACCGCGATACTGCGATCCGCCAGAGCCGCCCGGCGACTGACCTGGTGTTGTTCGCAATAGCGCACCATCTTTTCATCGCGGACATGGAGCATGTCGCGCAGGGGCCCGGCATAGACCCGGACCATATCGGCCAGCCACAGTGCCACCCCGGACAAGGGCCCGCGCAGGCGAAGCTGAATGTCGTTCAGACCGCGCACCAATTGACGGGCCGAGATCCAGCGTTCGCCCGTCACCCACTGGTTGGTGGCGAACCAGGCCAGCGGCAAACCGCGCGCGTCCAGTGACAGACCGGCCAGATGTGAAAGCCGTCCCGCCGCGTCGCGCCGGAACAGGTGAATGTGACCATGCTCCCGCGCATGCCGCGCATCAGCCACATCCTTGGGGTCATGCGCATGGAAGTAAAACTGCCAGTGGCCGGTGCTGTCGATCACGTCGCGGGCCGGGTAGTGCTGCCAGGCTTCAAACCGGGCACTGCGCCCGGTGAAAGGGTGCAGCATGGAACGCCCACGACGTGCCAAGGCCAGCTGGCGCGCCAGTGCGGACTTGGCAGCCTCTTGCCTGACAGAGACGGCAACCATTGCGGTTCAAGCTACCTGGTTTTTCCGGCACAGGGGTTGTCACTATTGCGCTTGCGGCTGGCGCCCGCGCAGGGATTGGCGTCGTCCTTGGTCGCACGCTTGCGTTTTCCGGCGCATGGGTTGCCAGCGCAGGAATTGTCAGCCTTGCTGGAACGCTTTTTGGCGGCACATGGATTGCCAGCGGCGCAAGGGGCCGAAGCGGCCTTGGTGGGCGCATCCGCCGCGATTGCCACGGTTGCCACAGGCACAGTCAGCAAAGCCATTGCCAAGGCCGATACCAGCGAGCCCAATTGGGCGCGAGAACGTTTCATGATCAAACTCCTTCAAAAATATACAGGGAAATCGGACGGGGCCAAAACGGCGTCAGACGAGTCCGCGTTGCCGCGCCCTGCGCTCAAACCAGCCACCCAAATAAAATACACCGACAGCCGCCGCCACCAGGGCCCCGAGCACCCACCCTTCAGGTATTCCCAGTACGTCAGGCAGGCGATCGCCCGCCTTCAACTCACCGGCCGTGGTGAGCGCATCCAGCCAGGGGAACATGCCGGCGAACATAAAGGTGCCAATCAGCAAACCGGCGAAAAACACCAGAGCGTCAAGCCGCCCGGTCATCAAGCCAACTGCGGATGTGCCCGGACAGTAGCCCCCAATGGCAAAACCGGCGCCAATCAGGGCACCGCCGGCCACGACGGCCCACAGATAAGGCGCGGGCACGTACACCGAGTCAGCCCTCACCCACCCGCCCAACTCCAGAACGTAAATGCCAACGGCAGCAAAAACAATGGCGGTGAACATGACCTTGAACACCGACCAGTCGGTCAAGCGAAACTGCGCCGTCAGCTTGCAGCCGCTGCCAAACCCGGCACGCTCCAGGACAAAGCCAAAAGCAAAACCAAGCAGCAGACCCGACAGAGGAGCACTCATCGCCAGCAGTGCGTTCATTTCACACCTCCGCCGGTCAGACGCGAAACAATCAAACCGGCGGCAAAGAAAGCACCGAGAAACACAAAGCCGGCAACGCCAAGAACGGCAGAGCCCGACAAGCCAAGACCACTGGTGCAGCCCGCAGCAATGCGCGCACCAAAACCAGCCAGCACCCCCCCGGCCAACGCCTTGAACAAACGCGTGGCCCGCCCCGAGGACAATGCCCCTTCCACGCGCCACCGTACCCGGCGCGCCAACAAGGCGGAAACCAATGCGCCGGCAAAGACGCCCATCACCTGCCAGGTGATCCAGGACGAAAGCACCGAGCCACCCTCCAGCAGCGGGCCGAGGTAGTCATTGCCCTGCGTCCAGCGTGGCGCCAATGCATCACCCAGCCAGGCGCTCAGGCGCGTGGTAAATCCGGTTGCACCCAGGCCGTGACCCGTCGTGACAAATGTCAACAGCAACACGACACCCAAGGCCAGACCAGCCAGCCACGACGGCCAGTACGGCCGCTCCGGAATCTCACACGCATTGGCGTTCTGCATTTCTTCTCCTGAATTTCAAGGGGGGGCATGCGCAGGCAGGCACAAACACACCCGGCCTGCGCTCACAATTACTTACACGCTCGCAAAGCGCCTGCAGAGCCTGGTTTGATCTATTTTTTTAATTCAATAATTAAGCATTGAATGATATTTTCATATGTGACCTATGTCAATTGGCAAAATCTGCCTGACGTTAGACTTGCCTTCCACCAACGCTGCCCTTCCACTGGAGACTGTCATGATCCTCGAACTCGCCGACATCCGCATTCACCCCGGCCAGAACGCCGCGTTTGAAGAAGCCATCCAGCGCGGTTTGAAAACCGTCATCCACGAGGCCAAAGGGTTTCAGGGCTACAAGGTCAACCGGGGTATTGAAAACACCGAGCGCTACATCCTCCAGATTTTCTGGGATACGCTGGAAGATCACACGGTGGGTTTTCGCCAGTCTCCCGCGTTTGCCCAATGGCGTGCCATCGTCGGGCCGTTTTTCGCAGGCGCTCCGGTGGTCGAGCACTTTGACCTGGTCGCCAAATCAGCCTGACGAAAATTTGCTCTTGATCCTCATTGGCCGGCCTGCTGGGCAGCTTCGTGGCCCGCCACCAGCTTGCGCAGCAAAGTCGTCAGCTGCTCACGCTCGGTGGCGTCCAGCGGCCTCAGGATGCGCGCCTGCACCCGGTTGACCGCCTGCTTCATTTGAAGGGCCAACCGTTCTCCCTCAGGGGTTATCCACAACAGTTTGCGTCGCTTGTCCTGGGTATCGGCCTCACGCCTTATCCAGCCTTTGGCCTCCAACCGACCAATCACCGAGCCCGAGGTGGCTGCATCAAAGGCCACCTGCCCGGCCAGCGTAATCTGATCAGCACCGGGCGTGTCGATCAGCGCATTGAGAATTGCGAACTGTACGGGCGTGACATCAAAACCCGCCGTCTCTTCCATAAAGGCACCCACCGCGATCTGGTGCGAGCGGCGAATCAGATGCCCAGGTGCCTGCAGGAAATTGAAGCTTTTAACCATGGCGCCAGTGTAAACGGCTAAGGGTAATTACCGATCGCAATAATAATATGTATACTTATCATAAATGCGATAGACCAACAAATTAGCCAACCCATTCCTTCCACCTTCTCAACACAGCTCTGGCCATGAACTCACAACACATCGTTATCGCTGGTGGCGGCATTGGTGGCCTCGCCGCTGCCCTGGTTTTGGGCCGGCAGGGTTATCAGGTGAACGTGCTGGAACAGTCGGACGCCTTTGGCGAAATTGGTGCCGGCATCCAGATTGGCCCCAATGCCTTTCGCATGTTCGAGCACCTGGGGCTCACCCAGGCCATCGACCAGGTGGCTTACTTCCCCCCTGCCCTGCAAATGCGCGATGTGCGCACCGGAGAACTCGTGGTGCGTGCGCCCGTGGGCGACGCCGCGCAGGCCGCCTACGGATTTCGCTATGGCGTGATCTACCGGGTCGACATCCACAATGTTTTTCTGGACGCCTGCCGTGCCCTGCCCAACATCACGCTGCGCACCAGCGCCAAGGTGGCTCGCTACACGCAGGACGCGCGCGGGGTCAACGTGACCCTGAGCACTGACGAAACTATTCATGCAGATGCCCTCATTGGCGCCGATGGCCTGTGGAGCAGCGTGCGCCAAGCCATCGTGGCCGATGGCAAACCCCGGGTATCGGGCCACATTGCTTACCGCGCCGTCTTGCCGGTAGCTGACGTGCCCAAGCATCTTTACAGCCCCGACGTGGTGCTATGGGGCGGTGAGAAAACACATCTGGTGCACTACCCGCTGCGCCGCGGCGAGCTGTTCAATCTGGTGGCGGTGTTTCACAGCAACCAGTTCGATGAAGGCTGGAACACCTTTGGCGATCCCGAGGAGCTCACCGAGCGTTTCGCCAAAGCCACGCCGCAGGTTAAAGAGCTGCTGGCCAAAATAGACACCTGGAAGATGTGGGTGCTGTGCGACCGCGAGCCGGTCAACAACTGGTCCGACGGCCGCGTCACCCTTCTGGGCGATGCAGCCCACCCGATGCTGCAATACCTGGCGCAAGGCGCCTGCATGGCGATTGAAGACGCCGTGGTGCTGGGCGCGGCATTGAAACAAAGCAGCGGCAATTTCGCCGATGCCTTTCAGAGCTACCAGCAGGCGCGCTACCTGCGCACCGGTCGTGTGCAACTGACCGCCCGCTTTTATGGCGACATCTATCATGCGTCAGGCGTACAACGCGAGTTGCGCAACCAGATGTTCCAGAGCGGGACCGAGAGCGCCGGATTTGCCGGGCTGTCATGGTTGTACCAGGGCATTGACCCCAACCAGCCTTTTGCATGAGTTCCAAAATGACCCACACCACCGCTCTGCGCCAACAGCTATACCGGGACATGTCGCCCCTGAACCTGACCCCGCTGTGGGAAGTTCTTCATGCTCTGGTACCCCCCCAGCCCTCGTCCCCATGCGTTCCAGCGCTATGGAAATATGAGCAGATCAAACCCTTTCTGAAGCGTGCCGGCGAAGCTATCACGGCCGAGGAAGCAGTGCGCCGCGTATTGATTCTGGAAAACCCGGCGCTGCGCGACCAGTCCGCCGTGACCCAGTCCCTCTACGCCGGGCTGCAGCTGATCCTGCCCGGTGAAATTGCCCCCAGCCACCGCCACACCCAAAGCGCGCTGCGCTTCATTGTGGAAGGAACGGGCGCCTACACGGCGGTGGATGGCGAACGCACCACCATGCACCCCGGTGACTTCATCATCACTCCCAGCTGGACCTGGCACGACCATGGCAACGAAGGCGCTGAGCCCGTGGTCTGGCTCGACGGGCTGGACATTCCCATGATCCGCTTCTTCGACGCCGGTTTTGCGCAGAACGACACAACCAAATCGCAGACCGTTGCGCGCGCCGAGGGCAGCAGCTTTGCGCGCTATGGCCACAACATGGCGCCGGTCAGAGGCGACGCGCCCTACGGTGCCACCTCGCCGATCTTCAGCTATCCTTTTGAACGCAGCCGCGAGGCGCTGTACCAACTGGAGCGTGACGCCCCGGTGGATCCCTGGGATGGCGTCAAACTGCGCTATATCAACCCGGCCACCGGCGGCTCACCCATGCCCACCATGGCCACCTTTATGCAACGCCTGCCCGCCAGGTTTGACGGCAAAGCCTGGCGCCAGACCGACGGTGCTGTGTACAGCGTGGTCGAAGGTGCGGGTACTGCGTACATCGAAGGGCCTGCGGGTTCGGTACGATTCGACTTCGAGGCGCGCGACCATTTTGTGGTTCCGTCCTGGCAAGCGCTGCGTCTGGCGTCTGCTGGTGGTTGTGTGCTGTTCAGTTATTCCGACCGTCCGGTGCATCAAGCGCTGGGCATTCACAAAGAAGAGAGGATTCCATGAGCTACGTTTTCAATCCCGCCCCCACGGTATCTGTGCCGGTGCTTGGCACGCCTGAGCGCTTTCCGGTGCACCGCATCTACTGCGTGGGGCGGAACTATGAGGAACACGCCAAGGAAATGGGCTTTACCGGCCGCGAGCCGCCCTTCTTTTTTCTGAAGCCGACCGACGCACTGGTCGTGGTCAACGCAGGCGAGCCGGGGGTCATGCCCTACCCCAGCCTCACCAGGAACCTGCACCACGAAATCGAACTGGTCGTGGCCATTGGCACGAGCGGCAAAGACATCAAGGCAGCCGACGCACACAAGCACATTTTTGGCTACGCCGTGGGTCTGGACATGACGCGCCGTGACCTGCAAAACGAGATGAAAAAGCAGGGCCGCCCCTGGTGCATTGGCAAGGCATTTGACAAGTCGGCACCTATCGGCCCCATCACACCAGCGGCAGCGGCAGGCGATATCGCCAACGCGGAGATTTACGTCCAGGTGAACGGCCAGGATCGCCAGCGCAGCAATGTGTCCAAACTCATCTGGAATATCGCCGAGACCATTGAGCACCTTTCAGCCGCCTGGGAGCTGCAGCCGGGTGACCTGATTTACACCGGTACGCCCGAGGGCGTGGCCGCTGTGGTAGCGGGCGACACCATGCTGGGCGCCGTGGCGGGGCTGGAACCCATCAAGGTCACGATCAGCTGAGACTTCAGGGAGGCCACTGGCGCCGCCTAGAATTGCGTCACCGTCAATTCGTGACGCATGAATAAGGGGGACTCCTGTTGCGCATCCTTGAATCGCTGGCGAAGTTTTGCGCCATTCTGGCGGGCGTATTGCTCACCGTCATCACACTGGCGACCTGCGTTAGCCTGATCGGCCGCAACACGATTGGCGTGACGCTGGCCGGCGATTTTGAGCTGACGGGTGTCGCCGCAGGTGCCGCCATCGCGCTTTTTTTGCCCTGGTGCCAGTTGCAGCGCGGCAACATCATTGTTGACTTCTTCACGGCCAAGGCCAGCCACAAAACCAATGCCGGTCTTGACCGGCTCGGTGCGCTGCTGCTCGGATTGGCCATGGCCGTGCTGGCTTGGCGTTCCAGCGTGGGCGGCCTCAACGCGTTCAACACCCAATCAGGCACGATGATGCTGGGTTTCCCGGAATGGATTGTGTACGCTAGCTTGGTTCCGCCCATTGCGCTAACCGCGGTCATCGGGCTATGGCAGGGGTTGAACGGCTTCGGTGACGAGGTGCCATCATGAGCCCGCTGATGCTGACATTGATGATTTTTGCCATCATGCTGGCGCTGATGGTTATTCGTGTGCCGATTGCCATTGCCATGTTTTTCGCAGGCTGTACCGGCTACGTTGCCCAGGCGGGCTGGGGGCCCTTGAGCAACTTTCTCAACGCCCAGGCCTTTGCCCGCTTTGCCAGCTATGACCTGTCTGTCATCCCCCTGTTCATTTTGATGGGGAATTTCGCCACACAAGGCGGCATCTCAAAAGCCCTGTTTGGTTTTGCCAGCGCGGTGATGTCGCGCTTCAAAGGCGGCCTGGCGATGGCGGCCGTACTGGCCAGTGCCGCCTTCGGTGCCATCTGCGGGTCTTCGGTGGCCACTGCCGCCACCATCACATCGGTGGCGCTACCCGAGATGAAGCGCCATGGCTACTCGGGGCGACTGTCCACCGGCACCCTGGCCGCCGGAGGCACGCTTGGCATTCTGATACCACCCTCGGTGCCGCTGGTGATCTATGCCATTTTGGCCGAGCAAAATATTGCCAAGCTGTTTGCTGCCGCCATGGTGCCCGGCATCATTGCGATGGTGGGCTACATGATTGCCATCGCCATCTACGTGCGGCTCGTTCCGGGCCACGCGCCAGACAACGACGTGGTCACCGAAAAGATCACAGCGCAGTCCATGATGGGCATCATGCCTATCGCCATTGTTTTTCTGATCGTATTTGGTGGCATCTACGGTGGCTTATTCACCCCCACTGAAGGAGCTGCAGTTGGCGCGGCGTCCACATTTGTGGCGGCGCTGCTCAAGCGCGAGCTGACTCTCAAAAAGCTTACCTACTGCTTTTACGCCACGGCGCAAGGCTCAGCCATGATCTTCATGATCTTCATCGGTGCCGACCTGATGAACTCCGCTTTGGCGCTGACCCAGGTGCCAAGCCAACTGGCGGGTGTAGTGCAAGGCTGGGGCCTCTCGCCTTTGATGGTGGTGTCGGCCATCCTGCTGTTTTACGTGGTGCTGGGCGCCGTGATGGACGAGCTGTCGATGATCCTGCTGACCATTCCCATCTTCTTCCCCATGATCATCGGCCTTGATTTCGGCATGCCCAAAGAGTCGGTGGCCATCTGGTTTGGCATCATGGTGTTGATGACGGTGGGCTTTGGCCTGTTGGCGCCGCCTGTGGGGCTGAACGTGTACGTCGTCAATGGCATGGCCAAAGACGTGCCCATCTCCGAGAGCTACAAGGGTGTGATGCCGTTCTTGATCAGCGATGTGTTTCGCACGCTGCTGCTGCTGTTCTTCCCCGGCATCTCGCTGTGGCTCGTGCAGTACATCACGTGAGGGTAAATCCCGTCACTCGTTGCGCCTGATTTCCGTTACCTTAGTTCCATCAACCTTCTGGAGCCACCCATGATTCAAAGACGCACGCTCATCAAAACCGCCGCTGCGGTGGCACTGGGTGCGCCCGCCCTGAGCAGCCTGGCGCAGCAAACGGTGACCCTCAAGTTTCATACCTTCATGGCACCGATGTCCAACGTCTGGCTGAACATGCACAAGGCCTGGATGGCCAAGGTCGAAAAAGAATCAGGCGGGCGCATCAAGTTTGAAGGCTATCCCGCCATGCAGCTGGGCGGTACGCCGGTGCAACTGTATGACCAGGCCAAGGATGGCGTGGTGGACATTATCTGGACGCTGCCAGGCAACACGGCAGGCCGTTTTCCGCGTGTGGAGGTGTTTGAGCTACCCTTCATGATGAACAATGCCGAAGCCACGTCCAAGGCCTTTTGGGAGTATGTGCAAACCATGGCCGCGGACGAGTTCAAGGACACCCAGGTGCTGGCGCTGCATGTGCATGGTCCCGGCATGTTCCACATCAAAGACAAACAAATCAAGACCGCGGCCGACCTCAAAGGCCTGAAAATGCGCGGCCCTACGCGTCAAATCACCAAGATGCTGGGCTACCTGGGTGCCACGCCAGTGGGCATGCCCCTGCCGGGCATTCCCGACGCCCTGTCCAAAGGTACCATTGACGGTGCGGTCATCCCGTGGGAGGTCGTGCCATCGGTCAAAGTGCAGGAACTCACCAAGTTCCACAGCGAGTTTGACCCCGCGGGTGGCGCGCTGTACACGACCACCTTTGTCATGGCCATGAACAAAGCCAGGTACAACTCGCTGCCGCCAGACCTGAAAAAGATCATCGACAACAACTCGGGGCTGGAGACTTCTGGCTGGCTGGGCAAGGTGCAGCAGACCGGGGACATTGCCGGCCGGCAATCGGCGGTTGACCGCAAAAATACCATCTACACCATCCCGTCAGTGGATGCCCAGGAATTCCGGCGCAAGGCCGCCCTGGTTGAAGTGGAGTGGATGGAAGACATGAACAAGCGCGGCTTCAACGGCCGCAAGCTGCTGGACACCGCGCGGGCCTTGATCGAGAAACACGGCAAGGCAGCACCCGCCGCGGCCAAGGCAGCCCCGAAAAAGCCATAGCACCGCGCCGCCGCGGCCAATGAAGGACTCCGAAGGGAGTCCTTTTTTGTTTTCAAATTACACTTCATTCATGCTTCGCAACCCCATCAAACACTGCAAAAACTGTGGCGCGGCCGTGGTCTATCGAATTCCGGACGATGGCGATACCAAAGAGCGCGCCATTTGCCCCGCCTGTCAGACTGTTCATTACGAGAATCCCCTCAACGTGGTGGGCACCGTGCCCTATTGGGGCGACAAGGTGCTGCTATGCAAACGCAATATTGAGCCACGTTGGGGCAAGTGGACGCTCCCCGCCGGTTTTATGGAGCTTGATGAGACGGTGGCCGAAGGCGCTGCGCGTGAAACGCTGGAAGAGTCCGGGGCGCAGTTCGAACTGGAAGGTTTTTTCTCCCTGCTCAACGTCGCCCGCGTCGGCCAGGTCCACATGTTCTACCGGGCGCGCCTGCTCAGCGACACGTTCAGCCCGGGCTTTGAGACTACCGAAGCGCGGCTGTTTAGTGAGGAAGAAATCCCTTGGGACGAAATCGCGTTTAGAACCGTCAAGGAAACGCTGGAACACTACTTTGCCGATCGCCGTACCGGCCACTTCTCCATTCATGCCATTGACATCGTTTGATCTGACACCTGACCTGTCGTCTGACATAAAGGTCCGTGCCGAACTGTGGTTCTACCGCGTGGGCGGTTATCTGCTGACCAACTTTGTTGACGACCCGGCCTGGCTGGCGCTGATGTTTTGCTAGCCTTCCTCTGATGACCTATGCTGCCCTGCTACGTTCTGCTTGACCTGGAAACCACCGGTGGCAACCCGGTCCACGACCGCATCACCGAAGTGGCCGCCGTGCGCATGGAAGACGGGCAGGAAGTGGCGCGCTGGAGCACCCTGGTCAATCCCGGCACCAGTATTCCGCCATTCATTCAGAACCTGACCGGCATCACCAATGCCATGGTGCTTGAGGCACCCGGCTTTGCCGAAGTTGCCCCGCGTTTGCTGGACATGCTGGAAGGTGCCGTGCTGGTGGCTCACAACGTGCGTTTTGACCACGGCTTTTTACGCAACGAATTCGACCGCCTCGGAGTGGCCCTGCGCGTCAAAACGCTGTGCACCGTGCGCCTGTCACGCCAGCTCTACCCGCAGCACCGCGGCCACGGGCTGGACGCCATCATGCAACGCCACGGTCTGAAGACGAGCGCGCGGCATCGCGCCATGGGCGATGTCGACGTGGTGCTGGACTGGCTCGGCATTGCATCAAAAGAGCTGGGGGCCGACCAGATCAGCCGCCATGCGCTCACCCTGCTGCAAAGCAGCGCCGCCCTGCCCCCGCAACTGGAAACACCGGTCGGCGACATTCCGGAATCTGCCGGCGTGTACCTGTTTTACGGCGAGGGCCCGCTGCCTTTGTACATCGGCAAGAGCATCAAGCTGCGCAGCCGGGTGATGGCGCATTTTCAGGCGGCCGGCAGGGTGGCGCGCGAGATGCGCATTGCGCAGGAGATCCGGCGCATTGAATGGATTGAGACCGCGGGTGAACTCGGTGCCCTGCTGCTCGAAGCCCGACTGGTGAAAGAGAAGCAGCCCATCCACAACCGCAAGTTGCGCCGCGAAAGCACCTTGTGTGCCTGGCGGCTGAGTGAGACCCCGCAAGCAAAACCCCTGCTGAGCCTAGTGCGCGGTGACGAGTTGCAGCCCCAACAGTTTGGTCAACTCTACGGTGTTTACCGCTCCAAACGCCAGGCCCTGGACAACTTGCGCGAGCTGGCGCAATCGCATGCGCTGTGCCCGCAGGCGCTGGGACTGGAGTCCGGCACTGGGCGCTGTTTTTCCCATCAGATGGGCCGCTGCAAAGGGGTGTGCTGCACAGAGGAAAAGCCCGAACTGCATTACTTGCGACTAAAACTGGCACTGGCCCAGCAACGGCTGCACGTATGGCCTCACCCTGGCAAGATCGGCCTGCGCGAGCACAATCCACAGAGCGGCCGCACCGACATTCACCTCTTTGACCAGTGGTGCCATCTGGCCACCGTGCATGATGACGCTGAACTGGAAGAAGCGTTAACCAGCAGTGGCGCTGTGGCCTTTGATCTGGACACCTACCGCCTGACTGTAAAACACCTCATGATGCCGGCCAAGGCCGGCACTGAGCTGATTCACTTCGCCGCTGTCTAGTTGGCCCCCAGTTCCTTCGCGTGCATCCAGGCCGCGTGTTTGGGCGCGCGCTTGGTGCGGGACCATTCCGCCAGCATGTCCCATTTGACCTCGTCGAGTTTTTTCATCATCTCGGGCGTGCCGGTGTTGGCGGCCAGCTCCAGCCGGTGACCGCTGGGGTCAAAGAAATAGATCGACTTGAAGATGGTGTGATCTGTCACCCCCACCACCTCGATGCCACTGGCCTGCAGGCGCGCCTTGGTGGCCTCCAGCTCGTCCACACTGTCCACCTCCAACGCAATGTGCTGCACCCAGTCCGGCGTGTTGGTATCGCGCCCCATGGCGGGTGAGTTGGGCAATTCAAAGAACGCCAGAATATTGCCGCCGCCGGCGTCCATGAACAAATGCATGTAAGGGTCAGGCGCATGGGTGGACGGCACCTCGTCCTCGGCAATGGCCAGCACAAAGTTCATGTTGAGGTGTTTCGTGTACCAGTCCACGGTTTCCTTGGCGTCCTTGCAGCGGTAGGCCACGTGGTGGATTTTCTTGATCGGCATACAAGTCTCCTTGAAGAATTTAAAAAACGTCAAACGCCCTCGCGGGCCAGTTGCATGGCCTCGCGCAGCACGGAAATATCGCCAACGTGGTTGGCCAGCAGCAAGATGAGTTTGGCATTCACCAATTCGCTTTGTTCGTCACTCAGATCGCGATGCATCTCCAGCAGCGCTTCATAGAAATCATCCCCCGGGGAGAAGTCGCGGAAGTAGCGTTTGCCGGGTTCGGCCAGATGGGGTTGCAGTTGCAAAGGCATGACTCAGGCTCCTTGGGTTCTCAAACGTTGCAGGTGGCTTGTGCCAGCGCCGCGCGAACACGGGCTACATCCAGGGTGCGCCAACGGGCGGCCACGTGCTGGTCCGGGCGGATCAGGTAGCAGGTGCCGGGTTGAGCGTCATAGCGCCGGCCTGCCAGGCCTTTTTCATCCAGTACAAGGTCAAGCACAGCACCCTTCGCCGAACGCTGCGACGTGGCGCCCTCCTTGGAGCACACCAGCAAGGGCTGCACCGGAATCGGCCAGCGTGCCAGTTCCGCCAGCTGACTGGCCATCGCCGGCGGCAATGTGAGGTCCGCCACAAAACACAATAACTGGAACCGGTTGCCCACCTGATCCAGCAGCCAGCTACTTTCGCCGTTCACCAGCACCGGCGCATCGTCCATCGGCGCGCCCGGCACCATATCGCCCGCGAAAGCATCGCTGTCAGGCGTGTTCAACGCTGACTCGGTCAGGTAGGACGGCACGCTCAGGCGCCCGGAGTTCACCAGTTTGCGCGCAAACGCATGTTGGCGCGCCAGTGCCAGCGTTGCATCCCGAAACGTCTTGCTGACCCGGCTCTTGGGCGTGATGAAGTCGGTCGAGCGGGTGGAGTTCATCAGATTTTCATCGGCTGCGAAAGTACGGTCCTGGCTGTAAGTGTCCAGCAGGCGCTCGGGAGCCTTGCCGTCCATCACCAGCTTGAGCTTCCAGATCAGGTCATCCGTGTCCTGAATGCCCGAGTTGGCCCCCCCGCGCGCCAAAGGGCGACAAGA
>OFPG01000020.1_pt1 | contig 21947 bp, 29 predicted proteins | sample 1542501 | NCBI WGS metagenome assembly OFPG01 (sample SAMN05503963, study PRJEB24370) | sediment metagenome | isolation source: lake sediment | place: USA: Lake Hill lake, St. Paul Island, Alaska | collected 2013
CCTTGACCTGAACTGGATCGCCGTCGAACAGGCGGTTGCGATGAAGCTGGCTCGGGCGTGAGAGAGGTCATCCCACAACCATCTCCACTGCTGCGCACGTTGCGAGAGCAGCGCGAGAAGCAGAAGCAGGCAGAGGAGGCTCGTCAGTGCGAAGAGAGCCTCGCGTTCTTCATCAAGCGAGCGTGGTCGCACCTTCGGCCAGAGGACGTCTACGTCCACAACTGGCACATTGACGCCGTCGCCGAGAGACTCGAGGCGATAAGTCGCGGAGAGATCTACAGGCTCCAAGTCTGGCTGCCACCTGGAGCGATGAAGTCGTTGTCTATCTCGGTCTTTTGGCCGGCATGGGAGTGGACGACCAAGCCGAACATGCGCTACTGGGGCGCGAGCTACGAGACGCGCTTCGCCGGCCGGATCGCCGCCCTCAGTCGTGACCTCATGATGAGCGACTGGTACCAGGAGCGCTGGGCTGAAATGTTCAAGTTCGTCCGGGATGCCGAGGGCTACTTCAGCAACGACCGCGGCGGTACCCGGTTGGCCACCGCGCCCGAGTCAACGGGATCTGGCGAGCACGGCCACCGCATCCTGATCGACGATCCGATCAACGCCAAGGAAGCCGACGCCACTTCGATGATCACCCTCTCGACCACGAATGCCTGGTACGACGGAACGGTCGTTACTCGCGGCCTTGACATCGGATTCAAGCACGCAAGGGTGCTGATCATGCAGAGACTGCACCCAAACGACCTAGCAGAGCACCTCATTGACCTCGATGGGTCTACGAGGGATGGCGGAGAGTGGGAGATCCTCTGCTTGCCCGAGCGCTACGAGCCCAAGCATCCCTTCGTTTGGCCCAACGACCCTCGCACTGAAGAGGGCGAACTACTCTGGCCCGCCCAGCGAGATGAGAAAGCATCCACCTCACTCGCCGCCTCCCTGACCCCACATCGTGCCGCTGGCCAGCTGCAGCAGCGCCCTTCGGCAAAGGAGGGCGACATCCTCAAGACGGCGTGGTGGAGATTCTACGATCCGCGGATTCGCTCGAACGAGGAATGGTCGGAGCTGCCCAAGTTCTCCATGGTCGTGATGAGCCTTGACTGCCCCCAGAAAGACAAAGAGTCGAATGACAACGTTGCGATCCAGACGTGGGGCATCCACGGGGTGCAGCGCTACCTTCTTGATCTGCGACTTGCCAAGATGAGCTACCCACTGGCCAAGCGTACAACCATCGAAATGGCTCAGTGGGCCCGTCGCACGTGGCCTAGAGCTCGACATCAGATCTTGATCGAGAATACGGGCTACGGATCCGAGCTGATCGTTGATCTCAAGATGGAATTCACGGGTGTGACGAAGGTCAGTCCCCAGCACGACGGCGACAAGGTGATGCGCGCGGACGCAGCCTCTGACTCTCTTTCATCCGGGCATTGCTTCGTTCCGGGATACGGCCCTCCCTGGAGACTTTTGATCTATGACGCGGGGAGCACTCCGGCCGACATCGCTTCGATGATCGACAACTTCAGCCGCTTCCCTAACGCCGTCCACGACGACGACGTCGACTCATGGTCTCAAGTCATCAACTGGCTGCGGAACAAGCAGACCCGACCACTCCGGACATCCTCAGCCTCCAAGAGCCGCCGAACCGCCGCTGCCAGATGAGCACCACTATGGGGAGCGAAGTTTCCATGAGGTGCCCAGACTGCGGGGAGGTGCGTGACGACATCAGCATCCGTCAAATGAGACGGTTGAGGAACCAGAACATCGATCCGCGCTGCCAGGTATGCCGATCCATCCCAAACCCGGCCAAGGTCGAACAGAGGCATCTCAACTTCTGGATCACCCGGTACTCGGAGGAGTGGATCAAGGAGACCGGCCAGATGATCTGGGGCGAAGATGATGCGGACGATCGGTGATCTCAATCGTTGTTCCAGTCCTTGGCAGGGATCATCAGATCGAGCCACTCCTGGAGAACATCTCCCAGGCCACCAGTGTTGATCACGAGGTCGTCTTCGTCTGTTCGCCCAATGACCTTTCGGCGCGCAAGGAGTGCGAGGCATCGGGCGCCAGGACTTTGATTTCCACCTGGCCCCCGGGCGCCGGGGACTTCGCGAAGAAGATTGCCGTTGCTTATGCCAACACCGACAGGGAGTGGATCTTTCAGGGGGCTACCGATATCGAGTTTTCCACCGGATGGGACATTGCTGCGCTCGAGACTGCCAGGAAGACTGGGGCCCTAGTCGTAGGAACCAACGACGAAGGGAACCCGTCCGTTGTCTTGGGGAATCACTCCACGCACACGTTGATTGCTCGCTCCTACTGCGATAACCCGGGAGCTTCGATGGATGGGCCGGGGTCGGTGTTTTCCCTCGAGTACGCCCACAACTTCGTCGACCAGGAGCTCGTCAATCTGGCGAAGGCGCGGGGAGTATGGGCCTTCGCCCAAGACTCGGTAGTCCGGCACAACCACCCCCACTGGGGAAGGGCTGAAATGGACTCAACGTACACCCTCGGACTCTCCAGTTTTGGCCGAGACAGGATCACGTTTAATCGCCGACGGATGCTCTGGGCTAAGCCGGCGCGATGACAAAGATCTCAGTCCTCATCTCTTCCTTTGGCGCACTGAAGTTTGAGCGCTTGGGCAGGAGGCGTGCCTATCCATCGGTCGCCGAGCAGGGGTTCCATGAAGTGATCCTCAGGTACGAGCCCGAGATGAACCTGGCTGAAGTCCGAAATGCAGCCGCCAATCAGGCCACTGGGGACTACCTACTCTTCCTGGATGCAGACGACCAACTGGCGCCGGGTTTCGCGGACGCAATGCATGCCGCTATAGCCGGACTGAAAGGAGACCATCTTTTAACTCCGGCAATTCAGTATGGGGCGGGAAGGGAGTTTTCCACTCCGAGGTTCTGGCCGGAGATCGACATCAAGACTGGGAACTGGATGGTGGTGGGGACACTGGTTCCCAGGAGCCTTTTTGAGAGTGTCGGCGGATGGGTCGAGTACGAGCTGTACGAGGACTGGGCAATGTGGGCCAAGTGCATCCAAGGGGGTGCATCCCCGATCAAGGTTCCAGGGGCAAATTACATGGCATATGTCTCTGCGGGATCGCGCAATCGGGGTAAATCCAGGAAGACATACCTCTACTGGAGACAGAGGATTGGCGCCGACATCTGGCCCGACCTCTATCTTCCACCTACAGAGGAAGAAGATGCGACTTGCGAGCTTGCAACTCCATTGAGATATAGGGACTAGGGAGGGGAAGGGAACAACATGCGCGTACTGATCACTGGCGGCTCGGGATTCATGGCTGGACATTTGAGTCGAGAACTACAGGATGCCGGGCACCTGGTTGCCGGGATCGACATCGACTCATTCGAGGATCTCGGATTGGCGATCAAGGATCACAAGGCCGAGGTGTTGATTCATCTCGAGGATTCCGCCTGCGTCTCGGAATCTGAATCCAACATCTTCCAGGCGGTTGGTGATACCGCCGGCGTGACGGCCGAGGTCGCCAAGTTGTGCGGAGAGCTCGGAGTTCGATTCGTGTATGCCTCGACGGACGAGATCTACGGAGACGTTGGGGACGCCGTCTCGAGCGAAGACGATGGCCCTTTCGGGCTGCCGAAAACCACCTATGCGCTCGGTAAGTTGATGGGTGAGTCCTTGGGACTTCTCTATGCCCCCTCGGGCCTCACCGTTCTTCGAATCGGGCCGTGTTATGGGCCAGGGCAGCCCCCCAAAGACTCTCCGATCGTCACCCTCCTCCTGCAGGCCGTCCACGGTCTGCCGATGCCGATCAATGCCGATATCGAGCGGTCATGGTGTTGGGTTGGGGACACCGTTCGTGGCATTCGACTCGCCATGGAGAAAGGGGATGGCGTTTACAACGTTGGCCGTGACGATGAACGGATGACGATGTCCGAGATCGCTGAGCTCGCGTGCGCCATCACCGGGGGCGACAAGGACCTGATCAAGCAGGACGAGTCGCCCGCCTGGGTCACTGTCGTCCGCCGGCTTTCAACACAGAAGCTCCAACGGATTGGCTGGGCCCCCAGGGTGTCTCTCTACGAGGGAATGGAGATAACCCTTAACGGCTGGGTCAATCATCTTGACGAAACAGGCGCACTTCCCACTCCTCACTTGGTTTCACAATGAAGATCCCCGACTGGTGGGTGTTTTTGATCCTTGCCTTGGCCGCATTCAGGATCTGGAGGCTTGCGTCCGAGGATGAAATTCTTGATGTCCCTCGTCGCTGGCTCGTCCGATTGCCAGCCTCTTGGGAGGAGGGGGACATCCTTCCGGAGGAATACAGGCTCGGTTTGGCCAAGTTCATCTCCTGCCCATTCTGCTTTGGGTTTTGGATCTCAGTCGGCGTCTGGGCCCTATGGCTTTGGCAGCCCCTTTGGACAACTGGGCTTTGCGTTCCATTCGCCCTTAGCGCCACCGTGGTTGTTGTTGCTCACTACTTTTCTAGCGAGGAGTAATGGCCACGTCCTACTGGGGCCTTACACTGGCGACAAATCTAACTAGGAGAACCACCAATGTGTAACTGCGGAAAGAAGAAACTCCCTCGCGCCCCAATGCCGCCGCCGAAGTAGGTAGATCTTGGCTCTTCCCCTGACGCGCCGTCCGGCCTCGCTGGTCGCCGCTGCAGCCAGTTACTCAAACCACAGGAATGACAGCGCCTATCTCAACAGGAGGGCGTTAACGTGGCAAAAAAGGGCGCTCGCCTACCTGGATCTCGTGCCAGAGTTGGCGTACTCGTCGCGCTTTTACGCTCGGATGTTGAGGCCCCTGCGCATCTTTCCAGGAACGTTGCGACCGGATGGAACGATTGAGCCGATTACAAGTGGGCTCCCTATCGAGATGCTCGGACGACTAAAGGGGAAAGACGGAACATCCAAAGCCATCCTCGGCAACTACGGTCGCCTGATGTTCACAACCGGGGAGGGGAATCTCCTCGGGATCAACATCGGAACCGAAGAGGAGTACTGGTCTTTCGTCTGGAACGAAGAAGTGGACGTCGAGATGTCCGGCGACCGGGTGGAGAAGATCATCTGGAAGCCGATGGGAAATGCCGACCCTCGGGAGTACTCATCCGACGAGGCGAGAGTCTTCAGGATGTGGACTCCGCACCCAAGGCGGAGCGGGGAAGCGGACTCGCCGATGCGGAGCGTGCTCGAGATAGCCGAAGAGCTCATCGCCCTGACGGCATCCGTTCGGGCAACGGCCACATCGCGTACTGTCGCCGGCGTTCTCCTGATGCCGACGGAGATGGTTCCGGTGCCGGCCGAGGTGACGGGTGACGAGGACGAGCAGAATGATCCTTTCGTCGACGAAATGCTCCAACACCTCGAGAGTCAGATCGAAGACGCGGGCAGTGCGGCAGCAGCTTCCCCCTGGGTGATCTGGGGAGCGTACGAGCTCCTTGACCGAGTCCGAATGGTCGCCCTGCACGATCCACAGAACGACTACATGGAGCGCGATCTTCGCAAGGAGGCCGTCGAGCGAATGGCGCGCGGGATGGATTTCCCCGCTGAGTATCTAATGGGGCTCGCGACCGCAAACCACTGGGCCGCCAAGCAGATCCTGGACGACATGTGGCGCTCGCACGGCACGGGCATCGCAGACCAGTACGTCGGCGACATCAATGACGCCTATTTGCGCCCCGGGCTACGCGAGGGCGGCTATCCGGGATGGGAGGACGTCGTGATCGGATGGGATGAGGCTGCGATCGTCGTCCCGGCCGACCAATCGGCCGACGCCGACGCTGCCCACGACAGAGGCGAGATTGGTGGCACTGGTTATCGCAAGCTCAAGAACATCCCCGAGGAGTACAAGCAGACCGAAGAGGAGCACGACGAGTGGCTGGCAATCAAGCTCAAGAACGAAGGCATCCTGGGTATCCCGAACGACGCGACGCGCGAGCCCGATCCATCCGAGGGTCCAGCAGCCCCAGGGGTCGAGGGTGATTCAGGGCGGAAGACGAGAGTAGTTTCCGCAGCGCTTGAGATGGGTGCTGCCGAGATGGCTCTCGCCCGCTGCCGTGAGCTTGCCGGTATCCGGATCAAGAACCGTGAAAAGGGCGAGGGTAAAGGACGCACGCCCGACCACTATCGCGAAATCCTCGCCGAGCTCAATGGTTGCCCAATTCGAGATTTTGCCTTCCTGCTTGGCCCGGACAAGGTGGCATTGCTTGATGTCACTCCAGCAGCCCTCGTCAAGGGCGGTGCCGACACCCTTGGGTCTCTGCTCACTGATTGGGGCTATGGCCCAGCGCAGTCGCAGGCGATCTCGGAGATGGTGGAGTCCTATGCAGCGCGTACCATATTTAAGTCGGGACATCCGACGCTACCGAGCGGATTCGCAGCCCAGTTTGAGCGAGCTAAGGAGGCATCAGATGTCAGCTATTGACGATGTCCCGAATGCGTTGGTGGCCGACGCCTGGTACAACCATCCCCACCCGTGGTACGGACTGGCATCGCTGGCACCACAAGAGGCGAGGCCGTCGCGAATCATCATCGAGTACGACAATCAAGGGCCCGAACTTCCCCCTGACGGGTACCCAATGTTCGATCGCGAGGTTTCGTACCAAGTCAAGTTCTTCTCCACACATGGGTACTGGCCGTTCGGCCAGCAGTCGGGATTGCCGCCCTTCTCCAAAGCGGAAATGGAGATCGTCAGGACAGTTTCTACGATGATTGTCACCCAACCGCAGGCTCCGATCTCGGTCTCGACTCGCGATAGGCTGGAGGCAAAGGGCCTCCTCTACTAGATATGCCTCTCGAGCGTAGGTACGGGCCCGGCATGGCCCAAACCGCAAGTGATGAGCCAGGCCTATTGATGGAAAATGACGGCTCGGTGTGGGTCGTCGATACGGTCGGAACTCGCACGATGTTGCCCGGCAGTGGATCCGGCAGTGGGGCATGGTTCAACGGTTCCGGAGCTCCCGCTGGGGGGTTGGGTTCCAACGGGGACTACTACCTCGATGACGACACCGGCGATGTCTACGCGAAGGCTGGCGGGGCCTGAAGTGTCGTCGCTAACATTGCGGGCCCACAGGGGATTCAGGGGGTTCAGGGAAACACCGGGGATACGGGATCCACAGGAACGCCCGGAAGCGTGTGGCGAGAAGGATCAGGTGTGCCGTCAAACGCTCTGGGGATCAATGGTGACTACTACCTTAACGGAGATACGGGTGACGTCTACCTAAAAGCATCGAGTGCGTACTCGGTGGTCGCAAACATCAAGGGCCCGACCGGGCCCACAAATTACGACGGAGGAAATGCCTCGTCGGTGTACGGTGGGGCCATCATCATTGACGGAGGTAATGCCTGATGTCTGTTCAGATTCAGTTCCGCCGCGACACCGCAGCCAACTGGACGTCCGCGAACCCGACGCTCTCGGCGGGAGAGCTCGGCTTGGAGCTGGATACATTTCTCTACAAAATCGGGGACGGATCGACGGCATGGACCTCACTCGGCTACCCAGCGCTGTCCGGAGATTTGGCCGCGGTTCAATTCGACACCCAACCATCAGACCCAAGTCCTCCCGCGACTGGCCACATGTTGCTGTACGCGATGAAGATTGGTGGTCGGACGATGACCAGGCAGCAGGGCCCGAGCGGTCTTACAACTTTCCTACAGCCGTTCCTCGCACGCAACAAGATCGGCTACTGGTGCCCGCCCGGCAACGCAACGACGGTGCCGGGCGTCTTCGGCTTCACGGCCTACTCGGTGGTCACAGCCGCTGTGGCGCGGAACATCGCAACGACGAACTTCTTCACCCGGGTGCGTCGGCTCGGCTTCCCCTCGGCCGCAGGTGCTGGCTCTTTGGCGGGGGCCCGAGTGGCGGTCGCCCAGATCACGGTCGGTGACGGCGCGGGTCTTGGCGGATTCTTCAAGATCATCCGCTGGGGGATCTCCGACGCCGTCTTTCAATCGTCCTGCAGGACATTCATCGGGATCTCCGCCTCGACCGGTGCACCAACCAACGTGGAGCCATCTACGCTCGTCAACTGCATTGGGATGGGCCATGGAGCCGCAGACACGACGATGCGGATTTACTACGGTGGTTCAGTAGCGCAGACGCCGATCGACCTAGGGGCGAACTTCCCCGCCAACACCTCGACCGTCGATGCCTACGAGCTCGCCCTCTTTTCCTCTGCGGAGGACAACACCCAGGTTGAATACGAGGTGACGAGGCTCAACACGGGCGACATCGCGACCGGAGTGCTCACCAACACGACGCCTGGGACGACACTGCCAGCCTCCAACACCCTGCTCTCCTATTCCCAGAACTGGCGGTCGAACAACGCCGCCGCTGTTGTGGTCGCCTTCGACATCCTGAGCGACTACATCGAGACGGACACCTAGATCGCACCCAGGACGTCCTATACGGGGGTTATCCTCCTGGCATGGAAGAACTTCCAGACGGGTCGTTTCCGATCCGAAATCCAGCCGATCTGCATGCCGCGTTAGGGCACCCAGATTACGAGATGGCCAAGGACCACATCATCAGGCGGGCGCATGCGCTTGCTCTTACATCGATTCTGCCCGAAGAGTGGGCACAGGAGGATCCCATGAGCAGCGAGCGGATGAGCGCCAATACGACCACAATCGACCCAAACCTCATCTCTACCTCTACCACGAGTAGCAATTCGGGCGGGACATTCACGTACACCGTCGGCAACTTGGTAGAAGATGCGGTCGAGGCTGGGGTGAGCGTCGAGATCGAGGTTGAAACGGATAGCAGCGCCTGCTCGGAATGCGGCGCGATGAACGACGCAGGAGCTCAGTGTTGCGATCAGTGTGGACACGACATGAGTGGGATGATGGCCCAGGAGGCCGAGGATGCCGGCGAAGATGTCGGTGAGCCCACCGAGGAGCCCATCATGGCATCACTGCCGACATGGGAGAGCGAGTTGGCCTACGAGGGACTCGCAACCTCGGACGGACGCGTGTTGATGACCGGCAAGATCACAAACCGCGATCTACCACTCTCCCTCAAGATCCAGACGATCACCGCCGAAGGACATGATGGCGCGGATATCTGCGGCAAGCTGACCAGCATTTGGCGGGAGCCCCGCCCAGAGATGGGCGAGGGGGTCATTGCAATTATGGGCGCGGGCGAGTTCAGCGACCTAAAGGCAGGCCCGGAGGCGTACCAACTGGTCGAGGATCAGGTTCTACGTCACGTCTCGGTTGACATCTCCCCCACCCGTCGCGTCCTCCTTGACTCCAAGACGCTCGCGGAGGTCCCAGAAGAGGAGATCGACTTCGAGCGCTACGCAAACGGTGAATACGCCGTGGGGATCGAGGGTGAAATCATGGGAGCCACACTGTGCGCGTTCAGCGCCTTTGCGGATGCAACCATGCGAATCCTCAGCGCCCCCGACTCAGTCACGGCATCCGCCTCCGCCAACCTGAGCCTTGTTCCCCGGTCGATCACTGCGTCTGCGGCCGGCATGGCCCCCATCGCCCCTCCCAAGGAATGGTTCTTCAGCCCAGAGCCCGAAGGCAAGTTCCCACTTACCGTCATGGACGACGGCAGGATCATGGGGCACCTCGCAACCTGGGATCAGTGCCATCACGGCTTCATGAACGAGTGCGTACTGGCGAAGCCGTCAAGGACGAATTACTCCTTCTTCCACGTCGGCGCAATCAAGACGGAGGAAGGTGACCTCGTAGAGGTTGGTCGGATTGTCGTCGGAGACACCGAGAGAGATGGTCACGCCAGCGTCCAGTACTCCGGTGCCGACGCGACCAAGCACTACGACAAGTCGGCCCTTGTCGGGGCCTTCGTTCGCGCCATCGACGGCAAGTACGGGATCTGGCTCTCGGGCGTTGTTCGCTCGGACTGCCCAGCCGAGCGCGTTCGCGACATGCTTGCGAATCCGCCCTCTGGTGACTGGCGCCGTGAGAACGGATGGCTCGAGCTGATCGCCGCACTCTCCGTCCCGGTGCCCGGATTCCCGGTTCCGCGGTACGAGTACGCGATGATCGCGAGTGCCGAGAGTGTCGAGGTGAAGACGATGATCGCCACCGGCTACTACGAAGTCGATCCTCCGTCCTTCTCAAGAGCGGAGCAGCGTCGGAGGGAAGTGCTGCTCAGTCAGGCGAAAGGCGTCCTGGGCTGATGGAGAAGGAGGGCCTCGCGGCTAGGCCTGACGTAAGTTCCCTGGCTATGGTTGCCGTTTATCCCACGCCCGAAGAGGCCGGGGCAATTGTTCCCGCCGGCGGTAATCCCGCCGAGACCATGCATGTGACGATGGTCTTTCTCGGTGATGTCACGAAGATCGACATGAAGGCTGCCGCCCGAGCTGTCGGCAGCGTCTCTGGGTCAACTGCCCCGCTCTCCGGAGTGATTGGTGGTGTCGGCCTGTTCGCCGCCGGGGAGGATGGGTTTCCTCAGCTGGCGATCCCCAGTGTCACCGGGCTCGCCAAGCTCAGAGCAGACCTTGTCGCGGCGCTGGCTGACGAGGGCATTGTGTCCCCGTCCGAGCACGACTGGGTTCCACATATGACCCTCTCCTACATCGACGAGCCCGAGCTCCCAGATCTCTCGGTGCTTGGTTCGCCTCTCACCTTCGACCAGCTATCGCTGGTTGAGAATGACGTTAGGAAGGATTTCCCGTTTGACCCCGAGGGCTCATCGGATGATGTGCATAGACCGGATCCGGCCTTTTCGCGCTCCGAGCAGCGCCGCCGGGAAGTCCTGATTGGCAGAGCCAAGGAGGAGTTCGCATGAGCGATATGAGCAGCCTGAGCCGGGAGCAGCAACGTACCATCGGAGCGCTGAAGATCATCACTGACCTTTCTCGTGAGGGGGGGTTCTCGACCCTGGACGACACGATCCACTGCACGGCGGATCAGATCGACTGGCTCGTGATCGAAGGGGGGGATGTCTTCCGCGACTACACGGCCAAGGAGCGCCGGCGGATGGCGACTGAGGGAAGGGCGATGCCCGGAGGAAGGTTCCCGATTGCCAACTGTGGCGATGCGGAGCGGGCAATCCGGGCCCAGGGACGCGCCAAAGACCAGGCCGCTGTCGTCGGGTTCATCAAGAAGCGCGTCCGGGCACTCAGCTGCTCGGGCCAGATCTTCGAGAGGTACCAGTAGCCTGATGGGATGCGGTTGCGGCAAGAAGAGCGCGCTCCCGACAGCACAACCACAAAGGTGGGCAGCACTCGTGGATCAGACCTACAGAAACGCGACGACGGAATCCCTCTCCTCTAGGAACCCCCGTTTTGATCTCGCCCCTGGTGACTCGATCACCCTGACGCCAGAGACGATCTCGCACATTGTCCGCGGCTGGATCCGCACCGGGGCCCTTCAAGTGGTTCCCGACCCAATCCCAGAAGAGAAGCCTTCCAGGGTGGCGGCCAAGAAAAAGGCGGCGTAATCAACGCATCCGCCATAGCAGCCATAGCCGTAGCCAGTGTGACGATAGCTGGAGGGACTGCTACCGCTCTACTTGTGGGAGGCGCGCACACGAATCCCCCGGCATCAATCAGAACTCCGACTTTCGACCCCACCACAGTTCCTGGTTATGTGGCCCAAGTCTTTCGATGGGACGCATCGCCAGATGCCACTGGGTACAGAATATATCTTGACGGAGTTTTCATCTCCCTTTATCCGGGAACGGCAACTACGTTGGCCATAACGTGCGGCGCCAAGCACAGATTCAACGCACAGCCCTTTAACAACAAAGGATTTGCCCCTCTAGCTGCTCCGGTATACGTCACTGTTTCCTGTGACAAAGCAACTAAGTGATTACCGTTCGCGTCCAACATCGAGCTGGCCGCACCGGGCCACTTGGGCGCCTCCTGGAGAATTTGCCGCCGGTAGAAGTGATCGAAGACTCAGGCGAGCCCCCCAACCCGATGAGGGGATACATGAAGTGCCTTGAGCTCCTACCCGAGCTCGGCCATGTGTGCGTCCTGCAGGACGACACCATCCCCTGTATCAACTTCGTGCCGGCGCTCGAGCTAATCGCCGCGGCCAATCCAGACACCCCGGTCAGCCTCTTCCTCAGTAAGACCCCCAGGAGGACATACAACCTCTCCCTCCTCCGTAGTGGGAAGTCTCGCTACGTCACCGTCCACCAGCAAGACCTCGTCCACGTCGTCGCCTTGCTCTGGCCGGTACACAAGGCGCAGGAGTTCGTCGACTGGATTAATGAGAACCCAAAGCGCATCCGGGGAGATCAACTCTCCACCTCAGATGATGCCAACGTGTCTCGCTGGATGCAGCTGACCAAACAGCAGATCCGGTGCACCGTTCCGAGCATCGTGCAGCATCCGGATGACGTTCCGTCGATCGTCAACCAGACGAAGGTGCGCGGAGGTGCGGATGCCGGGCGTACGGCTGCCCACTGGATCGGCGATGGGGATCCCCTAGAGCTCGACTGGTCCCGATAGGATCCTTGCCGTGGAGACCTTCGAGAGAATGTTCATCGTCCCCAAAGGCGCCTCTCTTGAGATCGAGAGTCGTCCGATGTTGAGCGACCGGAAGACCTACGTCGTGAAGCTCTCGTTTGAGGGTGAAGATGCGGAGCGGGAATTGCTGAGCCTACGAGACCGGATAGCCAGCTTGATCCAGGCTGAGTAGCGCTAGCTCTTCTTACCCGACATGGGGCCGTAGTCCGTCGCGTAGAAGCCCGAGCCCTTATAGTGAATGGCAACCGGAAAGAGGATCTTCTCGACCGGGCCCTCTCCGCAGTCCTCGCAGACTTCCGCCGGCTGCTCGCTCATGCCCTGGAACACCTCAAAGGTGTGCCCCTGGGGGCAGCGGTACTCGTAGAGCGGCATGAGGTGAATCTATCAGTGCGGGTGACTGGATTTGAACCAGCTCTTCCGAATCCCGAATCCGGTGTGCGGCCAAGGAACACTTCACCCACGAGTCGATCTTGACTCTCGGGCAAGGACTCGAACCCTGATTTGCTGATCCAGAATCAGCCGTCCTACCAGTTAGACCACCCGAGAAAGTCAGCCAGCTTGAGCTGGCTGTGCAGGCTGCGCGGGCGGTTGCTGGTAGTGCATGGATCGAGTATAGCGTGCCCATGACCGGCAGAGACTTACGCTGTGTTTGGTGAGCCGCGCAGATGACGCATTGCAACGCATCGAAACCCTCGGGGGGCCCGACAACTACATTCGCGCCTATCATCGCGCATACGGAATACCCAGACGGCTCTCGCTTCTTCTCGCCCGGGCATCACGGAAAAGACGTAGCAGGCCTTCGGGCCCACTCACACCGCGACAGGCAGAAACCCTCGAGTGCCTGGCGGCCGGGATGACCAATCAGGGGGCAGCCCAAGAGTTAGGAGTCAGCATAGAGACGATCAAATCAAACGTAAAAGCGTCCATCCTTTGCCTGGGTGCCAGAAATAGAACTCACGCCGTCGCTATCGCGCTGAGGAGCGGCTATATCAAGAACCCAAACGCGTATACTTGCGATCCATGAAGGAAGTGCAGACGTCCAATCCACTGCCCGGTCCCTACCGGACAGGCAGCTACCTGATCTCAGACTCAGGGCCCGACAATTTTAGAAGCGCGATGAGTCTCGAGGATCATCCGTACCGCTCCTCGGGTAGCCACCAACTCAGCATGGCAGGCTTCGCCAGGGTTCTTGACCAGGGTGTCGTTTCACCCTTTAAACCTGGAGAGATCCACATCGTCGACCTGCGCCAGGAAACTCACTGCTTCTTCAATGGAGACCCCGTTTCCTGGTACTCGGACAACGACTTCGGGAACGTGGGGCAGGATCCAGGGTGGATCTACGCCGATGAGCAAGCGCGCCTGGGGCTCTATCAAGGGCGACTCACCAAGCTCTTCACCATAGAGCCCGACCCCGGAGATGACCTCCAGCAGGAGCGGGTCATCCCCGTTAGCTATGAAGAGATCTGGGTTGGTGTTGCCCGAGCAGAGGCGGATGTTGCCGCGGTTCTGACGGATCTCTTTAAGCCGACCCGTGTTCAATACAAGAGGATCCCTGTCACTGATCACTGTGCCCCAGATGAGCACGCGCTCTCTCAGCTGACAAATCTGAGGCGCGTTGTTCGGGATGACGACTGGGTGCACTTCCACTGCCATGGCGGAGACGGAAGGACGACCACGTTCCTCGCGCTCTGGGACATGCTCACCTGGGAGCTATCGGGGGATCCCCTCCCCCTTCTCGATGAGTTTGCCTCCCGGCAGCTTCAGCTGTTTCCGTACTCCCTAGATCCGAGTGGAACCACCGGCTGGAAGCTCCCACTCGCTGAGGAACGGTGGCGAACGCTCGAGGAATTCAGGGCATCCCGGCCTTTCTATCCTAGATCAGGGAGTACGTAATCGCCTCCCGCTTCTTGGTCGCCCGGGCCTTGGGCTCGTAGAGCTTAGACCAGTGGCAAGTCCCACACCTCGCGCGCCCACAGTCATGGGGCTTCTTCCAACGAAGAGCTCCGATGCCGGCAGCGCAGTGGCACACCGACCCGATCCCCTGCTCCGAGGGCTCGCAACTGAGCTCGGGCGGATTGCGCCAGTCGTATCCGTGAATCTCCATCTCGAGCTTCCAGCGACGCGTCATCAACGCGACCTCCGAATGCCAGCGCTTCATGTGAACCTCCATTCCGCGCCCTCTCGACGAGAGGGCTATGGCGTGGTTAGGTTCACGACTTCCTTTCTGATTTCGGCCTTGGCAGAAATGCGCCGCCTTCGTTTGGAAGACTGCTTCGCCTCTGCTCGGGTGCCCCAGAAGCCGCCGCCGTTCTTAGCGCCAGCGTGCTCGGTCTTCATCGTTCGGGTTCCCCAGGCCATTGGATGATCTTACACTGGCATCCTGACGATCCCAGTATGAATTCGCCTCGAACTTGTACTGGAAAACGGCACCGTATGTGCCGAAGCCGCGATCTCCCGGATGCTTGACGTACCACTGCATCGGTCCCTGGGGTACATGCCCGGGCGGGGGGTCGTAGGCGAAGTTCGCAACGTCGAAGACTGTTGCCTCCACCATCTGCTCCCCGTCGGCGACGCGGTGTAGACGAAAGACGGAAGGACTCACTCCCGGGTTGGCTGGCAACCCGGGAGCAATCCGCGGAACGGGGCCCTCGTCAAACTCCGGGCTTCCGTAGATCAAGGACTCTTCCTTGATCTCCGGAGGAAACTGGAAGGGCATTAGCGGATGAAGTCGGCGATGACTGCCGGCGCGGCTGTGTCGAAGCCCACAACATCCATCATCCCCGCGTCATTCGGGTCCGCAATCGTGAAGCCGTTACTGACCATTCCGACCACGACCGACTTCGCCGGGATCCCGGACGTCTGCCGATACTTGTCAAGTGCCTGCTTGGGATGAATCACACCCGCCCAGGTCTCGCTGTCCGTGAATACGACAAAGGCATCGATTCCCCACTGCTCCTTGAGCGCGTGCGTCATCGGCACCGCGCAGTCGGTGCGGTCGAAGCCAAGACGGGAAACAGAGCGCACCGCATCGTCCAGGCGCTGCTTCCGGGAGATCGGGATCGGGACGAAGCCGTGGGTGAATCCCATCACGGCAACATCCTTCTCGGCATGGAGCGTGACGAGTGCCATCGCAACCGAGGCCTCGCGAGGAGACAGGTTGGAACCGGCCACACCGCCGCCGCCGTAATACCCACCCGCCATCGAACCCGAGACGTCCAGGGCAAGCATGTGGCGCTTCCCCGTCGGCTCCACGTTGTCGAACGCGAGGTAGAACGCATCGTCCAGGGCGTCGGTGACATCCGGGATCGGGTTCCAGGTGTTGGAGCTCCGGAAGCCCTCACCGGAGGCATACGTCCGCATCCCGACCAGAAGTGCCATCGGGTGCAGGCGCGACTTCTTGATCGCCTCCTGCGAGGAGAGTGCGTCCGTGACAAGCCGGAGATGGTCTCGCGACTGGAGGACACCCACCCGCGTCATCGTTGCGAGGTTGCGCACCATCGCGTGCATCGGCATCTTCGCCTCGAGCAGCGCCTCCCAGACGACCTTGTCGTTCAGGTGCTCAGAGAGCAGCGCCTCGCGCGGCAGGTTGTAGCCGCGCACGAGTGCCGCGGTCTCTGCCGGCGTCTTCACGCGCTGCGCCTTGATGAACCCCTCGATCATCGGGGCGTGCTGCCGGTCGAACTGCGCCTCCGCTGCCTCCGGATGCGCGATCCAGTCGAAGATCCGCGCCGTCTCGGGGGTTGCGTTCGACGGGTGCGCCAAGCGCAGGAGATCCCGATGGCTCCAGCCATCGCGGGACCGGTACTTGATCGCCTGATATGCGAGCTGATCCGGGTTCTGCGCGTACCACTCCGAGACGGCCTTGCGAGCCATCCGGCCCCAGCCGCGCATCGTCTCCATGTAGGCGACGAAGTGGTAGAGGTGAGTAGCGATCCGGGCAACCCGCGGCAGCGCCTTGCCGGCGGCGAGCTTCGTCTCCTTGTCGCCGAGGGAGAATGCGACGGCGAGCGCGTAGAGAGCCGGATCGTTCTTAGGAGCCCGGCCAGCCTCCGAGACGGCAACGATCTCGTTGACGGTACGGAGCCCATCCTCGGCGACGCACTCGCGGACGCACTTGACATTCTCGGTGGTGAGCTTGCGCTCGGAAGCGTAATACGACCCGCCCTCTGAGCCGAGGATCAGGAAGCGCTGCAGGCGAGCCCAGTTGTCAACCTCCCAGACGAATCCGCCGGCCGAGTTCTTGACCTGGTCATCGCGCATCGACTCGGACTGGGACGTCTCGCGCGTCCCGTGGGACAACAGGTAGTCGGTCATGCTTCCTCCTTGGCAAGAGATGAATTGAACGGCGGGCGTGGAATAGGAGCCGGGGTAGGTCGGGCGTCACGACTATGCCTCAATTGACTTCAGGATTCGAACCTGATACCGCCTAACGGAGCCTTGGCGTGAGATAACCAGCTTGCCTCTCGGCCCTGCCGAACTTCGCAGGCTATAAGAGGAGGGGCATGTTTGTCAAGCACGCGGTTTCTACAATGGGGAGAACGCGTACTCTGCCGGCCCTCTCTTCACCTCTTGCCAGAGGTGGGTCACATCATACTGTGGATGTGGTCCAAACGGGAAGCGATGTAGAAACGTTCTCGAATGTCTCGGCAAAGATTTGAAAGTCGTTTGTCGAGTTGAGAACAGAGTCGCGGATTATGCCGAGATCGAGAGTGCCGCCATCCATCGCCAGGAAAGTCCCCTGCGGGTAAAGGGTCCAGGCAACTTCCGCTGGCGCCGCCGCTGGAATCGACGGAAGACGCCCTGTGGCCAGGGCGCCTAATCCGATCAGTCCGAGTGTGAGGAATTCGCGTCGCTTCATCGTTCAAGTAGCGGGCATGTTGTGAGAAGTGACATGACGCCTTCGCGCCCTTTGCATTCCAGTCTGCCACGCCTGCCAGAAACAGGCGACGGGATTCGAACCCGCATACCAAGGTAACCACTGTCTCGCCGGCCCTGCTAATTTCCTTGTCTTCATCAGCGGCGGGCATGTGATGAGAGATGGATGTACCCAGACGAATCTGGGTTGTCGGGGTTTGAACCCAACTCAGAGCGGGCTATTAGACCCTCCTCCTTTATCCGGTAACCATCTTCTCGCCGGCCCTTCCAGACTTGATAATACATAGCGGGCATGGTGTGGTTGGCGATGTGACGGCGGGAGTCAAACCCGCTCCTCCGTCTTGCGACGGCGCTCTTCCCGAGCTACGTCCTCTGTGTATGGGTGAGGATAATCGCTGACCTTCGGCCCTGCTGGGAATTCAATTCACGTGGACATGGTGTGAGTGCCGGGTTGCGCGCTCTATCCTCTGAGCTACATGTGCCAGGCACATGGCTGGACTCGAACCAGCGACCTCGACCTTCATAGGGTAACCGGAAACTCTTCGGCCCTTCGTGAAATCGAGACACTAGCGCATCCGGAAGTGCCTGTCTAGTATTCATGTCTGCGGGGTAGTGAAATGGCATCACACAGGAGTCATGATCCTGGGTTCTCCGTTCGATTCGGAGTCCCGCTATTTCACTCAGAAATTGCATGACGTCCGGTGTTGTGCTTATTCTGTGGTCAGTTGTGCACCGCAGGGCGGTTATCGACGAGCCGGGTCCAGGGGACTCTAGGCGCAGGTTTGTTTCCAAGCGTCTACGAATCAAGGAGTCCCAATGGAAGACGGACTGTTTCCCGAGCTCCCGGAGTCTCTCGCAACACTGAGTGACGAGGAGCTGGATACCTTGCTCGACGAGCACCAGGTAGCCCTGGGCAAAATCGAGAAGGAAGATCCCGACTACGTCGGTGGCCTGAGCGGCGCCGAGATTCTCGAGGCCCTCGAGATGGGTGTCGAGCAGATCAAGACGATCAAGGTGGAGAAGGACGCACGCGTCGAGGCGGCTGAGGCCTACTCGGAGCGCAAGGCGGAGCTTCTCTCCCTCGCCCGTGAGACCGAGACCCTCGAGGTCGAGGAGTCGGACGAAGAGGTCGTCGCCGAGGCCGAGGCCGAGGCTGAGGCCGAAGCAGAGGACGAGGCAGAGGCAGAGGTTGAGGTTGTCGAGGCAGCTGCAGAGGTCGCAGTCGTCGCTTCCGCCGAGCCTGCTCGCCGTGTCTACCGCCGGGCACCGATGCCGGTGGCAACGCTGGATCGCACTCCGGGCGACTCAGTTCAGAGGACGACCCTGATCGCCGCCGCCGGCGCCGACGGAGTCACCCCTGGAGTCGAGCTCGACCGGATCGGCCTCGCGAACGCGATGGTCGAACATGTCAAGCGTCGGGCCCGCCCGACCAAGCACGCCGGCGGTACGGAAGAGAAGACGCTCATCGCGTCGGCTCACTTCCCGTTCCCCCCCGAGCGTGTTCTACGCCCGAACGACATCGAGGGCAACAACGCGAAGATCCGTGGGATCGGGAGCCCGTTCCTCGGAGTGGAGGGTCGCCATGCGCTCGTCGCATCCGGCGGTCTCTGTGCTCCGCTGACGCCGTTCTACGACATCCCCGACTTCGCGGTGACCGACCGGCCGGTGCGGGATGCACTTCCGTCCTTCATGGCCGAGCGGGGCGGCATCTCGGTGCCGTCTGTCTCGACGATCGGCAGCATCACGACCGCGATCACGGTCATCGAGGAGTCCGACGACGCCCTCGGCGGCACGTTCGCAACGAAGTCGTGCCAGGACCTCACCTGCCCGAGCTGGACAGATGTGGCCGTCGGCGCGATCGCACATTGTCGTGAGTACGGCAACTTCAACGCACGGGCGTGGCCCGAGGGCATCGCCCACGAGAACAACCTCACGATGGCTGCGCACTCGCGCGTCGCCGACGCGAGGCTCCTCGATCGCATCAAGTCGCTGTCGATCAACGTCACCACGCCGGACGTCTACTCGTCCACGTGGGACCTGATCTACGCGATGACCCGAGCAGCGGCCGGTATCCGTTACCGCCTCCGCCTCTCGGCAGGCCAGGTGTCCCTCCGGGCCCTGATGCCGGCGTGGATCCCCGAGATGCTGATCGCAGACATCGCGGGAACCCAGTTCGACCGGTTCAAGACCCGGCAGGATGTCGTCAACATCCTCCGCTCGACGGGCGTGGAGCCCGCGTTCTACCTGGACACGCCCTCCACGGGCACGACCCAGGGGTTCGCGGACGAGGCGGCCGGTGCTCTGGACGACTTCCCGGATGTCGTTCAGTGGGCGCTCTACATCGAGGGCACGTTCCTGCACCTCGACTCCGGCGTCCTCGAGCTCGGCGTTGTCCGAGACTCAACGCTCAACTCGACGAACGACTACCAGGTCTTCGGCGAGACGTTCGAGAACGTGGCACGGATCGGCCCCACGCAGTCCGCGCTCTGGTTCACATCAACGGTCTGCCCGTCGGGCGAGTTCCCGGCCCTGACCACGGCCCTGTCCTGCTAAGGAGGAAGTGAAATGGCAGCAAAGACATACGGGGTAAGCAACGGCGCAGCCCCGGGCGCAGCAGCAGCGGTCGCGATCACGACCGGTACTGCGATCAAGACCATGATCCAGCTGGCCACCAACACGACGACTCCGGCCATCCGGTTCGTCGAGTGGTGGGCTGAGTTCGACGGCTCCACGGCGGCAACGCCGATCAAGGTCGAGCTCATCCGCCACACCGGCGGTCCGCAGACCACGTTGACGGCGTACGCCGCAACGGACATCGCGAAGTTCAACGACCCGAATGCACCGGCATCGAGCATCCAGCTCGGCACCGCGCTCTCCGGGTTCTCGAACACGACGACCGAGGTCACCCCGACCACGGCCGTCTCGCTCGAAACGCACTACGTTCCGCCCACCTCCGGCATCTACGTCCAGTTCCCCCTGGGCCGCGAGCCGGAGATCCAGGTGGCCGCGTTCTCGCGGCTCCGGACGACGGCAGGCGCGGCAGTGAACTGCCTGGCCGGGCTCGTCTGGGAAGAATAGAAGAACGGCTTATATAAGCCCTTCTTGACATGGGGGGGAGAGTGGTTTAAGCTCCCCCCCATGTCATATTCTTTTGCACCAATCCCCCCGGAGACGCCACGCGATCGAGCGCGGTTTGACTCCAAGCTTGTCCCTCTTGAATCTGGATGCCACGCCTTCAAAGGGTTCCGTCGGAGCAAGGAGTATCCCGGATTCCAGATTGGCTACAAGACCTACCGGGCCCATCGTGTTGCATATGTCTGGGAATACGGAGAGGAGCCGAATGCCGATCTCCACCACGATTGTGAAAATCCTTGGTGCGTCAATCCAGAACACCTTGTTCCAGCCTCAGCCGGGCAACGACGCCACCGCAACGTAATTCGCAGCCTCTGCGCCAACGGCCACGAGTTCACCCCCGAGAACACCTACCTGGATCCCCAGACAGGCTGGCGCCAGTGCATCACCTGCAAGGCCGCCCGGGCCGCCGCCGCCTATGCGGAGATGACGGACGAGGAGCGTGACGCCCTCAACGCCCGCCGGCGAGCTCGCCGCCAGAAGATCACCTACGACATCCGTCCCTGCCAGTGCTGCGGCTTGGACTATCAGCCCAAGCGCTCGGACTCGAGATACTGCACTCGGCAGGATTGCATCAACATACGCCAGAATGCTAATCGCGCCCAACGAAAGGAGACCGGATGATCCACCGCTGGATACGCCGCCTCCGGTGTAAGCACCCGGAGTGGATCAACCACCACCTCGGAGTCCTGGAGTGCGCCGCCTGCGGCAAGGTTGAGATTGCGCCGGGGCCGCGATAGGCTTGTGCTTCAAACGAAAGGAGAAACCATGATCGAAAGTACGACCTTTGACATCTCGACCTTGCTCGAGCACGGCTGGGTCTCCCGCTGGGCGCATCGAGATGGGGATCCCGGTGCATGGCGAGAGCTGATGAAAGCCGCCTGCAAGGAGAAGAAAGTTCGCTACCGCTCCGCGCGATCAAAGTTCCCCCCAGGTGTCTTCTTTGTTCTCCGCAATTGGGAGCCCTCGGCCGCGGAGCGCCGGCGGTTCTACGATGTCACTGGCTACCACCACTGCCCTTGGCAGCCAGAAGGCTTGCGCGTGATGTGGCCTCAGGGCGAGTGGAACTACTGCCCCTACTGCTCGGACGAGTTCCCCCATCGTCCTGACGCAAACGCTGATCTCGATGAGCTCTTGGCTCAAGTGGATGAGCTATGAGTACTGAGCCCGAAACGCTGTTCGCATCCGAGGGATTCAACCCCGACTGGACGGTTCCGCCTGCTCCGAAGCGAGACGACGAACCCCACGCGGCAGACCTGTATCGACGCGAAGCGATTGACTCGTCAACGCCGTGGGACGAACTGGCGGAATGGATACGCGAGTCGTGGCGTCGGGAGTACCGCGATGTCTGAGTCCGTGCCGAACGTCGTCGCCCCGATCACGCGAGAACACGCCCTCGCCGCCGCTCAGAACGCAGCACGCGGCCAGGGCTACGCCGTGGGTGTCCACGGCAGCCGCGTCCGCGATCTTGACCTGATCGCCGTTCCGTGGATCGAGGACTGCG
>OFPG01000021.1_pt1 | contig 21638 bp, 16 predicted proteins | sample 1542501 | NCBI WGS metagenome assembly OFPG01 (sample SAMN05503963, study PRJEB24370) | sediment metagenome | isolation source: lake sediment | place: USA: Lake Hill lake, St. Paul Island, Alaska | collected 2013
ACCTCGACATCGCCGGCATGTCTTACGCCATGCTGGAGCAGTCGCCCCAGCAATGGCCCCTGAAAGAGGGCGAAACCGAAGGCAAGGCACGACTTTACGAGGACGGCATCTTCCCCACGCCCGACGGCCGAGCCCGCTTTGTCAACACCGTCTACAGAGAAGTGGCGGAACCGCGCGAATCGCGCTACCCGTTTTCGCTGACGACCGGCCGCCTGCGCGACCAGTGGCATGGCATGAGCCGCACCGGCACGCTGGGGCGCCTGTTTGGCCACGTCAGCGAGCCCTCTGTCCAGATGAACCCGCAGGACATGGCGCGCCGCCTTCTGAAGGACGGCGACCTGGTTCACGTTACCAGCAAGCGGGGCTCGATTCTGCTGCCGGTCCAAGCCAGCGCCGAGATCGGCTTGAGCCAGGCCTTCATCGCCATGCACTGGGGCGAGGAATTCCTGAGCGGCGCGGCCAGCACCGGGCAACGGCTGGCCGGCGTCAACGCCCTCACCACCTCGGCCTGCTGCCCCGACTCCAGGCAACCCGAGTTCAAACACGCCGCAGTCAAGATTTTGAAGGCCGAGTTGCCCTGGACCCTGCTGGCCGTGGCCTGGCTCCCTGCTGCGCGCCTGCTCACGGCGCGCGCGGAACTGCAGTCGCTGATGGCCCGGTTTCCGTTTGCCAGCTGCGTGCCGTTCTCCAACAATGCACCCGCCGATTCCTCACAGCGCGAACGCAGCGGCTTGCTGTTTCGCGCGGCCGGCCACGACGCGCCAGCAGATGAGTTGTTGCAGCAAATCGAAACCATCCTGAACCTGGCCGGCAGCGACATCCTGCGCTACGCCGACAGGAAGCGCGGACAACGCCGCGCCGTGAAGCTGGTGCGGGGGGCCGTTGATACCCGGTTGGAGGGTTTCATGCTGGCCGGTGACACCTCGGCCCAACGCTGGATCAAGACCCTGCTGCAGGACGAACTGCCAGCCCACGCCTATGGCCGCGCCCTGCTGGTGCCGGGCGCCAAGCCGCCCATCGCCGTGGTATCGCGCGGCAAACAGGTCTGTGCCTGCTTCAACGTGGCCGATGTGGCGATTGAGGCGCATCTGGGCGGTTGCAGTGGCTCGGCCAGAGAGCGCCTGGCCTCGCTGCAGGCGAGCCTGAAGTGCGGCACCAACTGCGGCTCCTGCGTTCCGGAGTTGCAGCGCATGGTGCGCGCATCGGTGTCCCCCAGCCTGGAATCTGCCTAGGGGCATCGGCCCAGAAGCTGAAAGGCGTCTCTCATCGCCGACAATCAGCCCATGGGAATTGGCAAGTACATCAAGGAAATCGGGCGCGGCAAGGACGGCGCGCGTGCGCTGACGCGCGAGCAGGCGGCGGATTTGTTCGGGCAGGTGCTGGACGGCAGCGTGACCGATCTGGAAATTGGCGCGTTTTGCCTGGCCATGCGCATCAAGGGCGAGACGCCGCAGGAGATGGCGGGATTTCTGGACGCCACCCATGAGCGCCTGCATCTGATTCCTGCCGGTGACAAACCGGTCATCGTGATTCCCAGCTACAACGGCGCGCGCAAGCTGCCGGTACTCACCCCGCTGCTGGCCCTGCTGTTGGCGCGCGAAGGTTTGCCGGTGCTGATCCACGGCACCGCCACGGAGTCCACCCGTGTCTACACGTCAAAAGTGCTTCTAGCCCTCGATTTACCTGCGCAGACAGCTATCAAATCAATAGCGCCTGGTGAAGTGGTGTTCACGCCCACTGAACTGCTGTGTCCCGGCCTGCAGCGCCTGCTGGACGTGCGTCGCGTGGTCAACTTGCGCAACCCGGCCCACAGCCTGGTCAAGCTAATGAACCCCTGCGCAGGCAAGAGCCTGCTGGTGAGCAGCTACACCCACCCCGAGTACGCCGAATCGATGGCGGCCACGTTCGAGTTGATCCAGGCCAATGCCTTGCTGCTGCGCGGCACCGAAGGCGAAGCCGTAGCGGACCCGCGCCGGGTGCCCCGCATGCAAGGCTTTGTGGCGGGCCGGCCCGTCGAGTTGCAGGAAGCCCAGACCGGCACACTGGCCACCCTGCCCGATCTGCCCAAAGAGATTGATGCCGACAGCACAGCCGCCTACATTCGAAGCGTCATGGCTGGCGACAGCCCGGTACCGTCACCCATCGCGCAACAGGTGGAGCACATCCTGCGTCTGGTGGAACAACTGTGAACGCCGGACAAGAAGACCCCGTGCGAACGGCAAAGCCAACCCTGCGGGTACAGGCAAATATACGCAGCGGCGCATGAATTCATTTGACGTTGTGGTAATTGGGGCAGGGGCAGCCGGTCTGTTTTGCGCCGGCGTGGCCGGCCAGCTGGGCCTCAAGGTGCTGGTGGTTGACCACAGTGACAAGGTGGCCGAAAAAATCCGCATCTCGGGTGGTGGGCGCTGCAACTTCACCAACCTGGGCACCACACCGGCCAATTTTCTGGGCAACAACCCGAATTTTTGCCGCTCGGCGCTATCGCGCTACACGCCACGCCACTTCACCGACTTGCTGCAACGCCACGGCGTCCCGTTCCACGAGAAACACAAAGGGCAGCTGTTCTGTGACCGGTCGGCCGAAGACATCATCACCCTGCTGCTGGCCGAATGCGATGCCGGGCAGGTGACACGCTGGCAACCCTGCACCGTCAAGAACATCAGGTTTTCAGCCTCCAGCCTACAAGAGATGGGCGCAGACAGCTATGAAATTGATAGCGACAGGGGCCTTGTTCGCACGCGATCGGTGGTCATCGCCACCGGCGGCTTGTCGATCCCCAAAATTGGCGCCACCGACTTCGGCTACCGTGTCGCCCGCCAGTTTGGGCTGCGCATGGTGGAGCCGCGCCCCGCTTTGGTGCCCCTGACCTTTGACGGCGACGCCTGGGCACCCTACGCCCAGCTGGCAGGCCTGTCGCTGCCGGTGCAAATTGAGACCGGCAGCAAAAAAGAAAAAATGAGTTTTCTGGAAGACCTGTTGTTCACCCATCGGGGTCTGAGCGGCCCGGCCGTGCTGCAAATATCAAGTTACTGGCAGACGGGCACACCAATCCGGCTCAACCTGGCACCTGACACCGATCTGCTGCCGTCGCTCACCCGCGCCAAAGCCACCTCGCGCAAACTCATCGCCAATGAGCTGGCGAGTCTGGTGCCGTCCCGCCTGGCCGATGCCTGGGTGGCGCAGGGCGCTGCCTTGGGCCACAATTGGCAACGCCCCATCAACGAGGCCACTGACAAGGCGCTGGCGGTGCTGGCGGAACGCCTGGCGCGCTGGGAACTGACCCCCACCGGCACTGAGGGTTACAGAAAAGCCGAAGTCACCGCCGGTGGTGTGGACACCCGGGATTTGTCTTCGCAGACCCTGGAATCGAAGCAACCCGGGCTTTATTTCATCGGCGAAGTGGTGGACGTGACCGGCTGGCTGGGCGGCTACAACTTCCAGTGGGCCTGGGCCAGCGGCCATGCCTGCGCACAGGGCTTGGCCGCCACGCTGTTGGCCGAACGCGCAAATGCGTGAATCAGGGCATTGAATTTCCCGCCAGAAACGCTATAATCCAAGGCTTTGCTGGCAAACCCCCGCTGCCTGATCAACTTTTTAGCGGGGAACATCGCACGATATTCTTCAACTGGCCCGATCTTCCTTTGGCTGAAGTCTGCATATTTTGGACAACATTACGTAATGACAACCATCCGTGTAAAAGAGAACGAACCCTTTGACGTGGCCCTGCGCCGCTTCAAGCGCACCATTGAAAAATTGGGCCTTTTGACTGACTTGCGCGCACGCGAGTTCTACGAAAAACCCACTGCCGAGCGCAAGCGCAAGAAGGCTGCCGCCGTCAAGCGCAACTACAAGCGCATCCGCGCCATGCAGTTGCCCAAGAAGATGTACTGATCCAGTACGCCTTGCAAGGCACTTAGCTCAGGTTAAAACCAAAGTTAGGGCCTCAAAAAAGCTCGCCGGGGACGCTCAGGTGGGCTTTTTTTATGTGTTTTTTAGCAAAAATTGCAACCCTGTTTCGTTTTCAATTCGGTGCGAGACTAGGCGCACCATTGCAGACAGTGCTTTAGCACGGCAAGATGGGGCAACAACGTATCGAATCGAATTGGAAACGAAACCATGACACTCAAAGACCAGATCACCGATGACATGAAAACCGCCATGCGCGCCAAAGACAGCGAGCGCCTGGGCACCATCCGCCTGTTGCTGGCGGCTGCCAAGCAAAAAGAGGTCGATGAGCGCGTGGTGCTGGACGACATCGCCATGGTGGCCATCGTCGACAAGTTGATCAAGCAGCGCAAGGACTCGATCACCGCCTTCACCCAGGCCAACCGCATGGACCTGGCAGACAAGGAGGCGGCTGAGGTGAAAGTACTGGAGGCCTACCTGCCACAGCGCCTGAGCGCCGACGAAGTGACCGCTGAAGTCCGCGCCATCGTGGCCGAGCTGGGCGCCACAGGGCCGGGCGACATGGGCAAGGTCATGGGGGCGGTCAAGACGCGTCTGGCGGGCAAGGCGGACATGGGGCAGGTGTCGGCGGCTGTCAAGGCCGCTTTGGCCGGCTAGTATCGCAAGAATAGGAGTTGCCAGCGTTGCAACGCGCCCTTTCGTCATTGCCGGAAATAAACAATGGCAAAGGGGCATATCAAAATGGGGCAAAGCGATCAATCGACCAATCAAGTCGCTGGAGACCTCACATCTTTTCGAACTTGATGAATCGCTTTCACGAAGGTTATCAAAATACCTCCTTGCATCGGGAAACATACGGAGACCGGGCTCAAAACGCGTCGCCTCGTATGCCCAGGACATTGACATCTGTTTGTATTCTGTGAAACACAACACATGATCGAATCGAATACCGACCCACAATTTTTCACACAAGCAGTCACCGAACTTGGTGAATTGCGTCCGGTGGTGACCACTCGAGCAATTTTCAATGTCAATGGCATCAAAATTGTCGAGCAAGGCATGGCCGTCAATCGGGGCTTGTATGAGCGGCTGATGCAACATCAGTTGTCATCTCCAATTGAAGATTCGGTGGCCAGCACACATACGGTGACGGGTCGGATGTTGCGAGACAACGCCGAAGAATTGATGCGAACCGTGCCATTTTTGGCCCGACTGGTGCAAGAGGATGCGACTCGCAGCATCCTGCTCGACACCCTGGAAAAGTTTCCCTTGCCGGCCCCCGTTGCATTTCAGCTCACGCTGGCTTGCGAAGTGCGTCCGGCGCTGTACCGGCACTCCTTATGTTCAGCATTGGTCGCCGCATGGCTGGCCATGGAGCCGAAGATTTCCCGTTTCAATATGGGTATTGCCGCAGCGGCCGGATTGCTGCACGACCTCGGAATGCTTCATCTTGATCCCCTTCTCCTTAAGTACAAGAGCGATATCGACCGTTCGCAAAGACGTCAGCTTTACTCGCATCCCCTGGTCTCCACGGTACTGATTGAGCGTCATCCGGAGTATCCGAAGGAAGTTGTGCGTGCGGTGATGGAGCACCATGAATTCCTGGACGGCTCGGGCTACCCGCGCAATCTCGTTGGCGATCAGATCAGCCACACCGGCAGGATTCTGGCATTGACCGAATTGGTCATGGGCGTATTTGATCCTGGTCGCGAAGCATCTGAGTTGCGTCTTTCAATGCTGTTGCGCATGAATATGCATCGATACGACGGGGCGCTCGCAGAAAAATTCATGCGCATGCTGCAGCCACGACATGATGCAGCGAGTACGGTTTCCTTGCTGGACGACCCGGTCAGCTGTCTTCTTGCCGTTGATGGCGTGCTGGCTGCGTGGCCCGCCGGCTTGGTAAATCACCCCGATCTGTCCAGGCAACGGCGCGAGAATCTCAATGTGCTAGCCGGTCAAATATCACAATTGCACCGCACGCTGGCCAACGTTGGAGCTGCCCCGGAACAACTGACTCAACTCGGCAATGAATCGCTGGGAGTTCCGCTACAGACAGAACTCACGCTATTGACCAGTGAAGCCGCGTGGCAGCTGCGAACCTTGGCACGCCAGGCCAGACGCCGCTGGCGGGCAGAACCCGGCACCAGTTTGCCAGTGGAGCTCCAGGAATGGTTGGACCGCGTTGACGGGGTCATTTCCCAACTATCTGCCTTGCACCAGACATATGGAGAGGGCGATGAATAGAGATCGTACCTGGTTTGTCATCTGGGTCCAGTGACTATCCGACAACCCCTGCATGGTGGTTTACCGCTGTCTGAACGACTCAGCCCTGACCATGGGCCGGCGCCTGCGGCCTGACCGTTAAAGTACCGCGTATGAAGTCAGCTCCCCGCCACCTTCATCCGATTCACCAAAATAGACCCCACCGTCTTGGCCCCGTAGTTGTAGGTATCCGCCCCCACGGCCTGAATGCCCTTGAGCATGGCTTTCATGTTGCCGGCGATGGTGATCTCCTGCACCGGGTAGGCGATGCGGCCTTTTTCCACCCAGAAGCCGCTGGCCCCGCGCGAATAGTCGCCGGTGACGTAATTCACGCCGCTGCCCATCAGTTCGGTCACCAACAAGCCGGTACCCAGTTTTTCCAGCATGGCGTCCAGGTCATCGCCGACGCGCGTCAGGCGCGACGTCAAGGTCAGATTATGCGAGCCGCCGGCATTGCCGGTGGTCTTCATGCCGAGCTTGCGGGCCGAATAACTGCCCAGGAAATAGCCCTGCACGCGGCCGGCTTCCACCACCTGACGTGCCTTGACCTTGACGCCCTCGTCATCAAACGGCGAACTGCCTTTGCCGCGCTTGACGAACGGGTCTTCCAGAATATCAATGTGCTTGGGCAGCACCTGCTTGCCCAGTGAATCCAACAGGAACGAACTCTTGCGGTACAAGGCACCGCCACTGATGGCCTGCACAAAGCTGCCCAACAATCCAGCCGCCAACGGTGACTCGAATAAAACAGCACATTCCGTCGTCGCAATCTTGCGCGAATTCAGTCGGCTCAAAGCACGCTCTGCCGCATAGCGTCCAACGGCTTCAGGCGACGCCAGGTCATCTGCATTGCGCATCGAGCTGTACCAGGCATCGCGCTGCATGTCGCTGCCCTTGCCCGCAATCGGTGACACCGACAGGGAATGGCGCGAACTGGCATAGCCACCCCGAAAACCCCGTGTGTGGGCGCTGAAGAAATGCGATTGCTGGGCCGACACAGCTGCACCCTCGCTGTTGGTAATCCGTTTATCGGTCTGCAAGGCCGCCGCTTCGCAGGCCATGGCCAGTTTTGCCGCCTGTTCGCTGTTGATGGTCCAGGGATGAAACAGGTCCAGGTCGGTGCGCTGCTGTGACGGTGGCGCCACGTCCTCGGCATCCGGCAAGCCGGCCATGGGATCTTCTGCGGTGAAGCGCGCAATGTCATAGGCGGCCTGCACAGTCTGTTCAATCGCGGCCCTGGAAAAATCGGAGGTGCTGGCATTGCCACGGCGATGGCCCATGTAGACCGTGACCCCCAGCGACTTGTCGCGATTGCGTTCCACATTTTCCAGTTCGCCCTTGCGAACGGAAACGCTCAGGCCGCAGCCCTCGGACGCTTCGGCGCCAGCGTCGGTCGCCCCGAGCTTTTTGGCGTGCGCCAGAGCGGTGTCCACCAACTCTTCGAAGTAGGGGCGGCTGTAGCTGAAGCCGTTGTCAGCGCTGGGTCGGACGGGGGGCATATTGGGTTTCTTCATATCGGAGGCTATGATACTTGGCTCTGCGGAACTCTGTGCCCGCCACTCCCACACTATTTCCCGACCATGTCACGCAAACTCAAAAAAGGCTATTTCGTCAGAGGTGAGTTCGTCGCCGAAGGCAGCGAACGCGATCTGGAGCTCAAACGCGAGCTCAAAGGCACCGACGAGCAGAGCCGGACCGACCTCAAACGTGAAAGCACCGAGCTGCAAAAGCTGGGCGAAGACCTGTTGACGCTTCGTGCCGACCTGATGAAACGACTGGACTTGACCGAGAAACTCAAGGACGCCGTGATTGAGGCCAAGCGCATCACCAATTTTGAAGGCAAACGCCGCCAGATGCAGTTCATTGGCAAGCAGATGCGGCTGATCGATCCGGCGGTGCTGGAGACGGTGCGCGCCGCGCTGACCGAACAACACAGTGGCTCAGCGCACGAGAACCTCGTTTTGCACCTGGCCGAGACCTGGCGTGATCGCCTGATTGCCGTTGATGATGCGTTTGGTGAATGGATCACCAAGTGCCCCAACACTGACGCGCAGCAGCTGCGCGCCCTGATTCGCCAGGCCCGCAAGGACGCCAAGCCCGAGAAGCCCGGCGAGGCCGTGCGCCATGGCCGGGCCTACCGGGATATCTTTCAGATGGTTCGCGAACAATTGGCGGCCACGGACGAAACGGATGCAGCGTCATGAATACCGCGGCAAGCCATCCATTTGACAAGGTCAAAATTGGCATCATCTCCATCAGCGACCGCGCGTCCAGCGGCGTGTATGTCGATAAAGGCTTGCCTGCCCTGCAGGACTGGCTGACCCGTGCCCTCAAAAATCCGCTGCAGTTTGAGTCCCGGCTGATCCCGGATGAGCAGATCCTCATCAGCCAGACTCTTATTGAACTGGTCGATGCGGGTTGTGCCCTGGTATTGACCACCGGCGGCACCGGCCCGGCCCGGCGCGACGTCACACCTGAGGCAACCTTGGCGGTGGCGCACAAGGAGATGCCCGGTTTTGGCGAACAAATGCGCCAGATCAGCCTGAAGTTTGTACCGACCGCGATTCTGTCGCGCCAGGTGGCGGTGATCCGGGATCAGACCCTGATCATCAACCTGCCGGGGCAGCCCAAATCGATTCAGGAAACACTGGAAGGCCTCAGAGGCAGCAACGGCGAAACCCTCATGGCGGGCATCTTTGCGGCGGTCCCCTACTGCGTGGACCTGATTGGCGGGCCATACCTGGAAACCAACGACGGCGTGTGCAAGGCGTTCCGGCCCAAATCAGCGATTCGGCCCGCCTCTTCCGCCTAAGCCGTCCCTTTGCCCGGCTGACTTACTTCCCCACAAGCTGGTTGAGCTTATCGGCCTCAAAGTGCTCGCTGCGGGCGGCGTCTCCAGGCACGCAATTGGTGGCGGATCGATTGAGCTGCAAGGTGTCGATTGCCTTCCACAGCAGGGCAATCTGGTGTTCCTGCGATGAGGCGTTGTCAATCAGGCCTCGCATGGCCTGGCTCAAGGGGTCGTCTTCCTGCGTGATGCCGTAAGCCGTGAACTTCTTGTCCGGCGACGTGACATCTGCACTCTCACCGGTCCTGGACGGAATGATCCGCGCTGGAATGCCCACGGCCGTGGCACCAGCCGGCACCGGCTTGATCACCACCGCGTTGCTACCGATCTTGGCGCCGTCGCCCACCTCAAAACCGCCCAGCACCTTGGCGCCGGCGCTCACGACCACGTCACGCCCCAGTGTGGGATGGCGCTTGGCGCCCTTGTACAACGAGGTGCCGCCCAGAGTCACCCCCTGGTAAATGGTGCAACCGTCACCAATTTCGGCCGTCTCACCCACCACCACGCCCATGGCATGGTCAAAGAACACCCGCTCCCCGATCTTGGCGCCGGGGTGGATTTCAATCCCGGTGAGGAAACGGGCAAGGTGAGAAATAAAACGGCCCAGCCACTTCAGGCCATGGTTCCAGCACCAGTGGGCGCGCCGGTGCAGCACCAGGGCATGCAGACCGGGGTAACAGGTGAGCACCTCCCAGATGCTGCGCGCAGCCGGATCGCGGTCAAGAATGCATTGAATGTCGGAGCGTAGTCGGGAAAACATCGTGCAAGTCTAGCCTTTCAAAGGTTCCGCGGCGTCCGGCAGGGGCTTGGGTCCGGCGGCGCTCTGGTCCATCATTTTGGCGATGCCCCGCAGAATGTGGATTTCCTCCTGCGTGACACCCGCCCGGTTGAACAGCTGGTTAAGCCGGGGCATCAGTTTCTTGGGTGCCAGCGGGTCCAGAAAGCCGATGGCAATCAGCGATCGCTCCCAATGGGCCAGCATGCCGGCCACCTGGCTGGCATCGGCCAGCACCGGGGCGACGGTCGCCTCCTGCACGGCGTACCCGCCCAGGGCCAGGCGCCATTCGTAGGCGATAACCTGCAACGCCGCCCCCAGATTGAGGGAACCAAACTTGGGGTTGCTGGGAATACTCAGGCAGGCGTGGCAACGATAGACATCTTCATTGCTCATGCCAAAACGCTCGGAACCGAACAGGAACGCCACGCCCTGCTGCGTTGTCAGCTCATTTTTCGATAGCACATCGAAATGCTCACGGGGCGTGACGGTGGGCGGACCAAAATCCCGGGGCGTCATGGCAGTGGCACACAAATGGGTCATGCCATCCAGCGCCTCGTCCAGCGTGGCCACAATGCGGGCGTTTTTGAGCACATCCAGCGCCCCGCTGGCACGCTGGATGGTCTCTTCGCGGTTGAGCACATTGGCCCAGCGCGGCGCGACCAGCACCAAGTCATCAAAGCCCATGGTTTTCATGGCCCGGGCCGCCGCCCCCACATTGCCGGCGTGGCTGGTATTGATCAGAATAAAACGTGTTTGCATAGGCTCGGAAATGAACGCGAAAATTGAAAAAATTGGCGGGGCGGGTAAAATGGCTTCCATATTGTCGCTGCCCGCATCGCCGTGCAGTTTCTCCCCCGTTCCTGGTTAGCCGGGGCCAGTGCTCAAGGCCTGCCCCGCAAACATCTAAAAATTTATGTCGTCCCCCAATCTTCATCCCATGATCAATGTGGCCGTCAAGGCTGCCCGCGCCGCTGGTGCCATCATCAACCGCGCCGCGCTTGACGTTGAAGCGGTTCGCATCTCGCAAAAGCTGGTCAATGACTTCGTCACCGACGTCGACCACGCGGCCGAGCAGGCCATCATCGAGACGCTGCTGGCAGCCTACCCCGGTCACGGCATCTGGGCCGAAGAATCAGGTCGGGAACATGGCGCCCAAGACTCGGAATTCGTCTGGATCATTGATCCCCTGGACGGCACCACCAACTTCATCCACGGCTTGCCGGTCTACTGTGTGAGCATTGCGTTGGCCGTCAAGGGCAAGATTGAGCAGGCCGTCATTTATGACCCCAGCCGCAATGACCTGTTCACCGCCACCAAAGGGCGTGGCGCCTACCTGAACGACCGGCGCCTGCGCGTCTCCAAACGCATCCGCATGCAGGAGTGCCTGATTTCCACCGGCTTCCCGTTCCGTCCCGGTGACGACTTCAACACCTACCTGCGCATGATGGGTGACGTGATGCAGAAGACCGCCGGCCTGCGCCGCCCCGGCGCTGCTGCGCTTGACCTGGCCTATGTCGCCGCTGGTTTTACCGATGGGTTTTTTGAAACCGGCCTGCAGCCCTGGGACGTGGCGGCGGGCTCATTGCTGGTGACCGAAGCGGGTGGCCTGATTGGCAATTTCACGGGCGACTCGGATTTCCTGGAACAAAACGAATGCATGGCTGGCAACCCCCGCGTTTACGGTCAGCTGGTGACCATTCTGGGCAAATACAGCAAGTTTGCCAATGCCGGTGACAAGGCCGCGGTGCGCCAGGCCATTGCCGAACTGTCTGACAGTGAAACGGTAATGCCTTCCGACGACACCCGGGCCGGGTAAGCCGGCTTGCTACCCGGCTTGCCCGGGTTTGGCAATCGCATTCAGCGCCAGCTGGTCCAGCGGCATCGGCCGGCCGAACAGATAACCCTGAAACACACGACAGCCGTGGCGCGCCAAAAAGTCGTGCTGTGCCTGGGTTTCCACCCCTTCCGCGACCACCGTCAAACCCAGGCTTTGCCCGAGTGTCAACACGGTTTGGGCGATGGCAGCGTCATTGGGATCTGTCAACACGTCACGCACAAACGACTGGTCGATCTTGAGCTGCTCCAATGGCAGCTTCTTGAGGTACGCCAGCGACGAGTAGCCGGTTCCAAAATCATCCAGTGAAAAGCTCACGCCAATCGACCTGAGTTCACCCATTTTCCGAATGGCGTCCTCCATGTCATTGAGCAGCAGGCTCTCCGTAATTTCGAGTTTCAGAAGGCAGGGATTGGCACCGCTCAACCGCAACAAAGTCAGCAGCTGACTGGCAAAATCAGCTTGCCGGAACTGACGTACGCTGACGTTGACGGCCACACTCAGGCACGCCGTGTGGGGCTGGGTTGACCACGCCACCAGTTGGGCACATGCGGACTCCAGCACCCACTGTCCCAATGGCAAAATCAGCCCGCTTTGTTCAGCCAGGGGGATGAAATCGCCCGGCAACACCATGCCGCGCTGGGGGTGCTGCCAGCGTGCCAGCGCCTCAACGCCCACCATGAGCCCGGCCTCATTCACCACCGGCTGGTAATACAGCAACAGCTCCCCGCGTTGCAGCCCCTGGCGCAAGTCTGATTCCAGCGCCGCGCGTGCGGCCACCACCTCCTGCATTTCGGGGTCGAAAAAGCGCAGCGTGTTACGCCCCGCGGCCTTGGCCTGGTACATGGCCAGGTCCGCCCGCTTGAGCAATTCATCAATGCTGAGCAGATGGTCATGAAACAGCGTGATGCCAATGCTGGGCGTGCTGTGATGCTCGGCGCCGCCCATCCGGTAAGGCCGGCTCAGTGTGCTCAATATCTTGCGGCCCACGCCTTCTGCTTGCGCTGCCGCTTGATTGGGCTCGCTGCTGAGTTTCTCCAGCATCACGACAAATTCGTCGCCTCCCAGGCGTGCCACCGTGTCGGCCTCACGCACACACTCGCGCAGCCGGATCGCCACCTGCTTGAGCAACTGGTCACCCATGTCGTGACCCTGGGTGTCATTGAGATCCTTGAAGTTATCCAGGTCAATGAACAACAGGGCGCCGGGCGAACTGTCTCGTCCGCTGCTCGCCAGCGCATGCTGCAGGCGGTCCAGCAGCAAACGGCGGTTGGGCAAATCGGTCAGCACGTCGTAGAACGCCAGCCGTTCAATTTTGTCTTCCGCCAGTTTGCGATCCGTGATATCCCGCCCGATACCCCTGTAACCGGTGAACGCCCCCTGTGAATCAAAAATCGGCTCGCCGCTGACGGATACCCAGTATTTGCCGCCCCTGGCATCGACGTTTTGCATTTCCAGGTCACGGAAAGTTTCGTGTGCCTGCAATACCGCCCGGTGTGCATCCCAGTCGGCCTCTGTCAGGTTCAACACACCCAGCTCCCAGCGTTTTTTCCCGATTCGGGAAGTATCCGCCGACGTCACCCGAGCACCTTCAAATCGCACATACCTCATCTGCGCGTCCTGCTCCCAGTACCGATCGGACGACAGCGCTGTCAAGGCACGAAATCGCGCTTCGCTGTCACGCAGACGTTCCTCCGCCTGCTTGCGCAAGGTGACGTCTGTGGTGAAGCCATTCCACAGCACGGCGCCATCCGCTTCCCGTTCGGGTATGGCCTGCCCCAGCAGCCAGCGCACCTCCCCGTCATCAAACCGCAAGCGATATTCATGGCTCCAGGGCGTGAGATCCCGCGCCGAAGCCCTGATCGAAGTGATGAATCCGTCCACGTCATCCGGATGGTGCAGTTTCAGGGTACAGGAGGCATCCTGCATGACTTCTTCAGGTGTCACCCCCCGGTAGAGGTCCCGCACGGGATCGCTGATGTACGGAGACTCATACGATCCATCGGCTTTGAGCCGCAACTGAAACATCACACCGGGCACGCGGCTGGTTATTTTATGAATGAATCCAAGCCTTTCCTGCAGGGCCAGGGCAGCTTCGCGCTCGTTCGTGACGTCTTGTACGACGCCAAAGTCGATGGCCCCGGCACCCTCTCCCGACAAAGGGCGCATGCGCGAACGCAGCCAGTGCACCCGCCCGTCCGGATGATTCCATCGGTACTCTGCAATGGACCCGTCCACCTTGCTGCGGGCCTCTTCGAACTGTTGCCGATCATCAGCGAGTATGCGGCTGCGCCCGGCCACCCTGCCCAGGACAGTACCGGGTTCAAGCCCCGCCAGACTGTACAAGCCGTTGGACCAGCGCAAGCTACCCGGGTCAACACCCGACGTCCAGTACCCCACCGAGGCAAGACTCTCCATCGACTCAAACAGCCCGATCTGCTGGTTGAGCCGGTTGTTGGTCGCTGTCAAAAGCTGCTCACTCGCCAACAACGCGGCTTGTACCGCACAGTCGGAGGTCACGTCCTTGAGATAGCTCAGAAAATACGCCGTCTCCCCTATCTCGATACGGGAGACGTTGAGCAGCAGGGTGAGCTTCGCCCCATCCGGCCTGACGAACGACAAGTCCAGGTTGCGCAGTCGCCCAGACTCACGCACGGGCCGCAGTGCTGCATCACGATGCCCGGCGTCGGTCCAGAAACCAAGCTCGATTGCGGTTCGCCCCAGAACATCCTGCAGCGACAAACCGGTGAGGCGGGACCATTCATCATTGACGTCCACGTACACGCCATCACGTTCACGACTCAGCGCAATGGCCACGGGGCTGTGGCTGAACATGGCCGCCAGCTGTTGCTGCGAACGCAGGCCCATTTTCCTGGTTTCGGCCGCGCCACAGCTGTCCCAGAACTTCACGATGGCCCGACCGGGCGCCAATTGAAACGCAAAACAATTGAAGGTTTTCCCTGAGAAAAGACCCTCGCCAAGCAGGCTGCGGGGTCCCAGCAAGTTACCGTTCAAGGCCACGTCTTTCAGGGCAGCCACTATATCGGTGACGCGCAATCCAGGAAACAGGGAAAGAAAGGGCTTCCCGAAAAGAGGTGCACAGGTTTTGCCCAGGAGTTGGTCAGCCATTTCGTCTGCGCTGACGAACACCAGATCGCCATCGTCGCGCAGCGCAAGTTCAAGTCTTCCCATCAAGGATCCCGAGGCATCGGCCACCGACTGCAAACGACGCTGCGCCGCCCGCAGTTCGTCTTGCAGGCGCTGGACTTCCTCAGAAATATTCACTGGGGCAGAGCTCATTTCGGGACCTATACCAACATCACGCCAAACGGCCACCCCATTGTGCCGCAAGCGGGCGGGCGCTCAAGTGAACCGCAAGGCGTCCACCGGCACGGGTCTGCCGAACAGGTGACCCTGAAAGGCCTCGCAACCGCTGCGCTCCAGAAAGTCCCGCTGGCCCTGTGTTTCCACACCTTCGGCCACCACGGCCAGCCCCAGGCTTTGTGCCAATGACAGAATGGTGCGCACAATCGCGGCATCGTTGGCATCGGTCAAGACATCGCATATGAACGACCGGTCAATCTTGAGCTGGTCCAAGGGCAAACGCTTGAGGTATGACAAGGACGAGTAGCCGGTGCCAAAATCATCCAGGGAGAAATTCACCCCAATGGAGCGCAACTCGCTCATTTTGGCGATGGCGTCTTCCACATCATTCAGCAACACGCTCTCCGTCAATTCAAGCCTGAGCCGATCGGGGTTGGCGCCGGTTTTGCCCAGGAGCACGATGACCTGAGAGGCGAAATCGGGGTGGTGAAACTGGCGGGCACTGACGTTGACCGCCACGGTGAGATGCTGCGTCGTCGGGCAGGAACTCCATGCTACCAACTGTGAACAGGCAGTCTCCAGCACCCACCGGCCCAGGGGCAAAATTAGCCCGCATTGCTCTGCCAGCGGAATGAAGTCGGCCGGTGAAACCATGCCATGCCGGGGATGCAGCCAGCGCGCCAAAGACTCAACCCCCGTGGTCAGGCCCGCAGCATTCACCACAGGCTGGTAATGCAGATGCAGCTCACCTTGTGTCAGCCCCTGGCGCAGATCAACCTCCAACGCGGCCCGGGCGTTCACAACCACCTGCATGTCCGGATCAAAAAACCGCATGGTATTGCGCCCTGCGGCCTTGGCCTGGTACATCGCCAGATCTGCACGCTTGAGTAGCTCGTCCACCGTTTCCCTGTGATCGTAAAACAGGGTGACGCCAATGCTGGGAGAGGTGTGATGTTGCTGCCCCCCCAGATCAAAGTGCTGATTCAGCGTCGCAAGAATTTTTCTGCCCACGGCTTCGGCCTGGGTCGCCGCCTCAACCGCATCCTCGCTGAGTTCTTCCAGCATGACCACAAATTCGTCACCCCCCAGCCGTGCCACGGTATCCATTTCCCGAATGCACTGATTCAAGCGCTGAGCCACCTGCTGCAGCAGCTGGTCACCCCGGTCATGCCCCATGGTGTCGTTGAGTGTCTTGAAATTATCCAGATCAATGAACAGAAGGCCACCATGGCTGCGGTGGCGGGCGCTGGCCGCGACCGCATGGTCGAGCCGCTCCAGCAGCATTCGCCGGTTGGGCAGTTCCGTCAGCGCATCGTAAAACGCCAGTCTTTCGATCTGGGCTTCGGCCTGCTTGCGCGCCGTGATATCACGCCCGATGCCCCGGTAGCCACGGAATGCCCCGCTCGCGTCAAAAATCGGCTCCCCGCTCACACACAACCAGAATACATCCCCATTGGCGCTGCGCCGTTCCAGCTCCAGATCGCGAAACACCTGACGCGCATCCAGCAGCGCCCGATGCGCCTGCCACTGCTGCTCAGACATGTTGAACGTGGGAATCTCCCAGCGAACTTCGCCGACCGCCCCGGACTCCAGCGGCTTGCCAGCATGCTCCAGATTGCCCTCGAAGCTGACGAATCGATAATTTTCATCCTGCTGCCAGTACCAGTCAGAGGACAACGCGGTCAGACCACGAAAGCGCGCCTCGCTGTCGCGCAGCCTGTCGTCCGCCACCTGCTGCTCGGTAATGTCGGAATAGGTTCGTACCAAATCGCCGGAAGGGAGCGTGCGACTCGCTACCTCCAGCACGCGGCCCGATCTGGTTTTTCGCAAGAATTTCACGGGCGCGTCAGACAGTTCACCCCGCGCCACATACGCCCGGCCAACTTTTTCGACAGCCGCGTAGTTGTCACCAAAGTCCCCTCGATCCGCTTGAAACTGCAAAACTTCCTGGTAATGCGGCCGTGCGGCCAGCAGGCTGCCAGGCAAGTCCAGCAGTTCCAGCGCGCACTGGTTGTAAGCGGTAATCCGCCCCAGGCGATCCATCATGACGATGCCCTGACTCATGCTGTCCAGCGTGGTTTCGAGCGCCTGGGTTTTTTCAGCCAGCAGCGCAGCCGTTGCTTCCAATTCGTTCTGCGTACGCTGACGCTGCGCGTCGATGCGCCCTGCCTGCACCAGCTGACTGATCGTCTTGCAAAGGGGGGCAAGGAAGTCAACATCCGCCTGGCTGTAACCCACCGGTTTGCCAGCCAGCACCACCATGGCCACCAATTCATTCCCGTGGTAAATGGGAATGCCCAGAAAAGCATCGAGTGCCGGCTGCCCGCGAGGCACATCGCCGCGCCATGGGTCGGTTGCAGGCTCATTGGCAATCACCGGTTTGCCCGTCGCCAGCGCGGCACCGACCAGCGTGTCCGGATTTGAAAACATCATGCCGCGCGGCAGGCGGTCCTCTTCCCCCCGTTTTGAGACGTCGTTCCGCGAGCTGTCGGAATCGACAAAGGTTCTCAGGTAGGGGTGGCGCTCGGGGGTGAAAAAGACTTCGCCCACAAAGCCGTATTCACTTTGCGTCAAGGCCAGCAATTCATCGAGCAACCCACCAAAGATGGTGCCCGTATCGCTGCTGGCTATCACCAGCGCCTGCGCCCGGCTGACGGCCTGCAACAAGCGGTTTTGACGCGCAACAGCCTCCTGCTCGCGACGGCGTTCGGTGATGTCGGCGAAGGTCCCCAGCATCCACACCGGCGCACCGTGGGCATCGCGCTCCATCACCCGGCCCCGGCTCAGCAGCCAGACCCAGTGCCCGTCCTTGTGGCGCATCCGGTATTCACTACGGTAGGACGGGGTCTCCCCGCGAAGATGCGCCTCACTGGCTTGTTGCGTCGCCGCCCAGTCATCCGGATGCACCAGCCGCTGCCAGAAACTGGTGTCTGGCCCGAGCTCTCCATCGGAGTACCCCAGCATCTCGTAATTCTGCCTGCTGAGAAACACACTGCCACTGGGCAGGTGCCGGTCCCACGATGCCAAGCCAGAGCCACCCAGTACCAGCTCGTAGCGTTCGGCGGTTTCAAGCAGTTGATGCTGGGTTTGCCACCGGGTCAGGGCGTCTTCCATCAGATCGGCGAGGGTTGCCAGCTCGCCGCCACTGCCGTCGGTGACGAGGTAATCACTGAAGCCCTGACGCAGAGCGCGTGCGGCGGCCCATTCCTCATCCGGGTTCACGCACAGCACCGTGGGCAACAGGCGGGCAAGGTCCGCCATATCCAAAGCCAGCCCGTCCGCCAGACGGTAGCTGACAAGCGCTGCATCAAACACCGCGCCTGCGAGTCCCTCGCGCGCCTGAGCCAGTGACGTTGCCACCTCCACTTGCCACGCCACGCGCGTCTGAGCCAGTGCCTGGCACACGGCGCCCGCGCGCTCGACATCGCTTTCAATCAGAAGAACGTGAACGGACATGGACGAGGCAGTTGCGGGAAATACATAAATTGAATTGCACGGACTTTACCGCGTTCAGCCGGGCCTTCCCGTACCCTCCCTCCCAAAGTGCCGCCAAAGGATGCGTATCATCCTTGGCTACGCGCAGCAGGAAGCCCTCCATCTTGAAAGAAAGCACCCCTCCCTCCATGTCAGCCACCCCGGCTGACGGCCACACGCCCATGATGGCCCAGTACCAGCGGGTGACTTTGATTTGAGACTTTTTCATTGGCAAGAATTCGGACGCAGTCACAAAGTCAGCCCCTCAGTCCCCCTATGGTCCCCTTGCCCAGTGAACGCAAATGAAGGCAAATGAGGAGGCAAAAACACAGGAAAATTGTCGAACGAATCTGCACCAAGGACGCCTTGAAAATACCCCTTGATTAGCCACATTACTACATCATTTTTGTGCCGTGAAGAGACCAACTGTCTTCCTTCAACGGTAAGAACGGGAGTTCTGCCCTCCCCCATTTTCGATCATGAGAAGAACTTGAATGGCGGGCAGCTATATGCCCAAAGCTGTCGCCCACTGGTCCGTGTCCCTGAGTGTCGGCAATGGGAGCTGAAGCTCTCGTTCAGATTCATCCAGTGACGGTCGCTTGTTGTTAAGGGTTGTACGCCAAATATTCCCATTTGGCACAGCCTCATCGCGCAGCCCGATGATTTGGGCCAATGAGGTAGCCGTCAGTCCGAGTAGGGATGCAGCGCGAATGGTAGCTTTGGCAAGAACGAAGCCGGAATCGGATCTGGTTTACATCCTCCATCCACAGCTCAAACGAAAGGATGCCCACGACGCCTCACGGGAATTTGACTCAAACTGGTGGCACCGCACCTTTGCGTTCAACAATCATCCGGTACTGCTCTGGCTCGCGGTGCCGCGCGAAGTTGAAGGTGGTATTCTTGAACGAGGTGCACAGATCCAGATCGCAGCGTGCCACGGCCAGCTCGTCGCCCGTGGTGGTGCAGGCACCCACGATCTCGCCCGAGGGGGCAACGATGATCGAATTGCCGATCTGCTCGACCCCTTCCTCATTGCCGGCCTTGGCCACACCGACCACCCAGGAGCCGTTCTGGTAGGCACCCGACTGCATCACCAGTTCGTTATGAAAATGTGACAGCGCATCATGCTCGGGCGCTGGTGGGTTATGCACAGGCGTGTTGTAGCCGATCAGAATCATTTCCACCGCCTGCAGGCCCAGCACCCGGTAGGTCTCGGGCCAGCGGCGGTCATTGCAGATGGCCATACCGAAAATACCTTGCTTGTCGTCGCCCCATGCCGCACGAAACGCCGGGAAGCCCAGATCGCCGACCTCGAAGTAGCGTTTCTCCAGATGCTGGAAGCGGCGCCATGGTTCATGCTCGCCGTGGCCAGGCAGGTGGATCTTGCGGTACTTGGCTACGATGCGGCCGCTCTTGTCCACGGTAATGGCGGTGTTGAAGCGGCGCAGGCGACCCTGCTCCTGCACCAGTTCCGCATAGCCCAGGCAAAAGCCCAGCCCCAGCGTGCGTGCCGCATCGAACAGCCGCTGCGTGTCCGGGCCGGGCATGGCAGATTCGAAAAATGCGTCTATGTCTTCCTGACGCTCAAAGTACCAGCGCGGGAAAAAGGTGGTGAGTGCCAGTTCCGGAAAGACCACGAAGTCGCAGCCGTTTCCCTTGGCCTCATGCATCAGGGTCAGCATGCGCTCGACAACCTGGGCCCGGGAGTCGTTGCGGGCAATCGGTCCGAGCTGAGCGGCCCCCACGGTGATGATTCTTGACATATCGGTGCTCCTTTCCTTGCGGGTCTATTTCGCCAGTTCCAGCAGCGTATACAGCAACACATCTGCCCCGGCACTCAGGTGCACGGGGTCGGTGTGTTCGGCCCCGTTGTGGCTGATGCCCTTGACCGAAGGCACGAAGATCATCGCCGTGGGACAGATGCGCGCCATCATCTGCGCATCATGTCCGGCGCCGGAGGTCATTGGCCGGCAGGAGTGACCGAGCTGGTGTGCCGTGTCGGCAACCAGATCCGCCACACCCGGGTCGAAGATCACAGGTTCGAAGCGGGCGAGCGAGCGAACCTCGATCTGCACGCCTTCATCCTCGGCCAGTTGGCTCAGGAACCGCGCAAAACGCTGTTCGGCCTGCAGCAGCAGGGTCTCATCGGTGTTGCGCAGATCAACCGTCACCTGGGCACGCGCCGCGATCACATTGATCAGGTTGGGATGCAGCGTGACCGCGCCCATCGTAGCCACTTGACTGCCCCCCATCTCCCGGGCCAGTTCGCGCAGGAAACAGCCGACGGCCGCCGCGCAGTACCCGGCGTCGTGCCGCAAGCGCATGGGCGTGGTGCCGGCGTGATTGGACTGGCCGCTGATTGACACCTCCTGCCAGGAGATGCCCTGCAAGTCGCGCACTGCGCCGATGGTGATGCCTTCGATGTCAAGCACCGGTCCCTGTTCGATGTGCAGTTCCACGAAAGCATGGGGCCGGTACAGCGGCATGGGCGCGTCACCCAGGTAACCGATGCGTTCAAGTTCGTCGCGCAGCACCTTTGCGTCCACACTGCGGGTGGCGTAGGCCTGGCCCAACGGCATGCCGCCCACGTACACCAACGAGCCCAACATGTCCGGTTGAAAGCGGGCGCCCTCCTCATTGGTGAACACGCCCACCACCAGCGGTCGGCGTGTCGTGATGCCGGCCTCGTTGAGCGTTCGAACCGCCTCCAGGCCGCCGAGCACACCGAGGTTGCCGTCGTAGCGGCCACCCGTGCGCACGGTGTCGATATGCGAGCCGGTCATCACGGGAGCGATATCCTCGCGGCCCGCGCGCAGGCCGAAGATGTTGCCGATAGGGTCGACGCGCACCTGCAGACCCAGTTCACGCATCCAGTGCACCACCAAGTCACGCCCGGCTCGGTCTTCGTCCGTCAATGCCAGGCGACAGCACGCGCCTTCAGCGGTCATGCCGACCTCGGCCAACCGACCCAGTTGATCCATCAAACGCAGTGGCTTGGTGCGCAGGCCGAGTGTCATCCCGGGATCACCTCGGCCGCACTTCGGCCCACAATTTCCCGGTAAATCAAGGGGTCCGTATCGCCCTCGCTGCCCAGCAACAGAACACGGGACTGGTCGTCAATCCCAAGCTGGCGCCGGATGTCCGGATGATCGCGCGCCGCCAGCAGCGCGGCCAAGCCGACGCCGCCGGTTTCGCCCGCGACCACG
>OFPG01000022.1_pt1 | contig 21037 bp, 20 predicted proteins | sample 1542501 | NCBI WGS metagenome assembly OFPG01 (sample SAMN05503963, study PRJEB24370) | sediment metagenome | isolation source: lake sediment | place: USA: Lake Hill lake, St. Paul Island, Alaska | collected 2013
GGAGTTCAGACGTGTGCTCTTCCGATCTCCTCTCGGTTTTCTTTCGGGCTCAAACCCTTCAACCAGGCGTTGCGGGCATGCACAATGAAGGTGTGGCAGCCGGCTTCGCTGACCGTGCCCACGAAATCGCGTACGAAGCCGTAGCTCTCGGTCTTGTCGACGCCAATGCGGTGTTTGACCGTGACGGGCACGGACACCGCATCCACCATGGCACGCACGCAATCCGCCACCAGTTGCGGCTCGGCCATCAGGCAGGCGCCAAACGCCCCGCGCTGCACGCGCTCCGATGGACAGCCGCAGTTGAGATTGATCTCGTCATAGCCCCACTGCTCGCCCAGCCTGGCGCAATGTGCCAGGTCCGCCGGCTCGCTGCCACCGAGCTGGAGCGCGAGCGGATGCTCTTCCACGTTGTAGCGCAGATGGCGCGGCACGTCGCCATGGATCAGGGCCCCGGTGGTCACCATTTCGGTGTACAGCAGCGCGTGACGCGTGAGCAGGCGATGAAAATAGCGGCAATGGCGATCAGTCCAGTCCATCATCGGGGCGACGGACAGCTTCCAGCGGTCGGGGGGAATGGGTTTCGGGCTCGGCATGGGAGGGATTATCCCAGTCATGGCAAAACAAGCAGAATCATGACGCGCGTCAATTGCCGTCGTCCTGACGCGTGACATAGTGGCAGCTGAAAGCGCCAACCCTGAAGGCCCAGACTGTGCTCACCGCCCCACTCGCCAAACCTTCCACCGATGAACCGCTCATTGAACTGCCCCACGATCAGGCGGGGCGCCCAGCCGTTTTCACCGCCAAGGGCCTGAGCAAGACTTATCAAATGGGCGAGGTGAAGGTCCATGCCCTACTTGATGTAGATCTGACGATTTATCGCGGTGAATTCATCGTCCTGCTGGGTCCATCGGGTAGCGGAAAATCAACTTTGTTGAATATCTTGGGGGGCCTGGACCGCCCGACCAGCGGTATCGCCCATTTTGCGGAACATGATCTCACTGCGGCAACCGAGTCGCAGCTCACCCAATATCGGCGCGAGCATGTGGGCTTTGTGTTTCAGTTCTACAACCTGATTCCCAGCCTGACGGTGCGCGAGAACGTTGAACTGGTCACCGACATTGCCGACAACCCCATGCCCGCCGATGAAGCGCTTGGTCTGGTCGGTCTGGCGGAGCGGCTGGATCACTTCCCGTCCCAGCTGTCTGGCGGCGAGCAGCAGCGCGTGGCCATTGCACGGGCCATTGTCAAACGCCCCGAAGTTCTTCTGTGTGACGAACCCACCGGCGCGCTCGACTACATGACCGGCAAGCTGGTGCTGGAAGTGATCGAGCGCATCAACCGGGAACTGGGCACCACCGCCATCGTGATCACGCATAACGCCGCGATTGCCGGCATGGCGGATCGCGTGCTGTACCTGGGTGGCGGGCGCATCCAGCGCGTTGAGCAAAACGCCCACAAGCTCAAACCGTCCGAGCTATCCTGGTAAAGGCGCTTGGGTGAAAGCGCTTGACCGCAAGCTACTCCGGGACCTGCGCTTGATGTGGAGCCAGGCGCTGACCATCGCGCTGGTGGTCGCCAGCAGCGTGGCGGGCTTTATTACGACCTTTAGCGCCTACGATGCTTTGTCGTGGTCACGTGATCTTTATTACGCCGATGCGCGCTTTGCCGATGTGTTTGCCACGCTCAAACGGGCGCCCCGTTCGCTGGAACGTCAGTTTGAGACCATCCCCGGCGCGGCCCACGTGGAAACCTCGTTGACCGAGCTTGTGCCGGTCACCATACCGAACGTGGCCGACCCCATCATTGGCCGCCTGATTGGGCTTGACGCGCGGGCACCGCAGCGTCTGAACAAGATACACCTGCGCAGCGGACGCATGATTGAGGCGCATCACACGGGTGCCATCGAAGCGCTGGTGTCAGAAGGCTTTGCGGTCGCGCGCCAGCTCAAGCCCGGTGACCGGATTGGCGCTCTGGTCAACGGCCGGCGTGAGGAGTTGCTGCTTGTGGGAATTGCGCTCTCGCCCGAGTACATCTTCGCGGGCATGGCGGGCTCACCCGATCAGCGCGGCTTCGGCGTCTTCTGGATCGACCGTCGGGCGCTGGCCGCGGCCTACAACATGGAAGGCGCATTCAACCAGGTGGCGGTGCGCCTCGGTCCCGGCGCCACCGAGGGCCCCGTCATCGACCATCTGGACCGCTTGCTCACGCCCTATGGCGGGATCAGCGCGCATGGTCGGGATCAACAGATGTCGCACATGATTCTCAACTCCGAGATCAAGGAGCAACGCGTGCTGGGCACCGTGCTGCCCAGCATTTTCCTGGCCGTGGCCGGGTTTCTGCTGAATGTCGTGCTCAGCCGGCAGATTGCGACACAGCGCGAACAAATTGCCGCCCTGAAGGCACTGGGCTATGAGAACCGGGCCATTGGTTTGCACTATTTAAAACTGGTGCTGGTGATTGTGGTGTTGGGGCTGGCCCTGGGTCTGGCCCTGGGGGCGGTACTGGGTCACTGGTTTGTCGGCATTTATGCGGATGTGTTCCGCTTTCCGGAGCTGCGCTACCGGGTCAAACCGGCGCTCATTCTGGCGGCGGTCGGCGTCGCCATGTCTGCGGCCGTGCTGGCCACGCTGAATGCCATTCGGGCCACCGTGCAACTGGCACCGGCCGAAGCCATGCGCCCACCCTCGCCGGGGGTGTACAAACCGATGCTCATTGAGCGCTGGGGCTTGCAGCACTGGGTCTCCCCGGCGGTGCGCATGATTTTGCGAACCATGGAACGCCGCCCGCTGCGCACCGGGCTGACCATCTTTGGTATTGCCGTGGCGATGGCGATCGTGATCACCGGCGCGTTCTGGCGCGATTCCATCGCGGTCTTGATGGACACCCAGTTCAATCAGGTGCTGCGCGGCGATGTTTCCATCGGGTTCATTGAAGCCAGTCCTGCCCGTATCCAGCATGAAATGGCCAAGCTGCCGCATGTCACGGCGGTGGAAGGCGCACGCACGGTCTCCGCACGGCTTGTCAACGCCAATCACACCTGGCGTGGCTCTATCCAGGGAAAAGCTGAACAGCCCGAACTGCACCGTATCGTCGGTCTGGAACACCATGTCTACAAACCGCCACACAACGGATTGCTCCTGACCGACCGCCTGGCCGATCGGCTCAAAGTCAAGGTTGGCGATACCGTACGGCTGGAGTTTCTGGAAGGGCGGCGCGAGGCGCTGGACATCAACGTGACGGGTGTCGTGACCGAGATGCTGGGCATGAACGCCTATATCGAACGGCACGCGTTGAACACCCTTCTGCGGGAGGGAGACATTGTCAATCAGGTCACCGTCGCCATCGACCGTGGGCACGACGCAGCGCTATTGAACGAGCTCAAAGAGCTTCCACGGGTAGCGGTCGCTGTTAGCAAGTCTGTCATGAAACGAAACATCGAGGAGGTCACCGCGCGCAACGTGATGGTATTCAGCGGCATTCTGACCGCATTTGCCACCATCATCGCCATCGGCGTCGTCTACAACAATGCCCGCATAGCGCTGGCGGAGCGGGCCTGGGAACTGGCCAGTCTGCGCGTGCTCGGATTCACCCGCGGCGAAGTCTCGGCCTTCCTGTTCGGCGAACTGGCCATCGAAATAGCGCTGGCCACGCCACTGGGTATGGTGCTGGGCTACTTTCTGGCATCGACCATTGTCAGCCTGATCAAAACCGACGAGTTTTATTTTCCTTTTGTGATCCAACCCGCCACCTATGCTTATGCGGCCCTGTGCGTGTTTGCCGCTGGCGTTGTCAGCGCGCTCATAGTGCGCCGACGGGTGGATACGCTGGATCTGGTCGGTGTACTCAAAACACGGGAATAGGGAAACTGGAGAAAAAATGAAAAGAAAAATATGGATTGGCATCATCAGCCTGCTGATGCTGGCTCTGCTGGGGTGGGCTTTCATGCCTACCCCGGCAGAAGTCGAAATAGCAACGGTGACCCAGGGGCGGTTTGAACGTTCTGTGCAGGAGGATGGCAAGACGCGCTTGCGCGACCGCTACGTCGTCTCGGCACCGCTGGCTGGTCGCGTGGCACGCATCCACCTGAAACAGGGCGACGCGGTGGCGCGTGACGCCGCGGTGGCTACGTTCTGGCCAGTGGCCCCGGCTCTGCTTGATGAGCGCACTCGCGCCGAGCAAGGGGCGCGCATTGGTGCGATGCAAGCCTCGGTGGCACGGGCACAGGCCAACGTCGGGCGAGCTGGCGCGGCGCTTGATCAGGCGCGTGCCGAACTCAAGCGCAGCGAAGCGCTTGCTCAACAAGGATTTGTGTCCCCCAACCAGAATGAGACCGGACGACTCGCTGTCCGCCTGCGCGAGAAAGAACTGGAAAGTGCACGGCAGGAAGAGGCGGCCGCGCGCCATGAGCTGGAACAGTCGCGCATGGCCTTGAGGCAGTTCTCGCAGCCCACACAAGACGGACAGCAGCGCACCTACGAGGTCAAGGCACCCGTGTCCGGCAAAGTGCTGAAGGTGCTGCAGCAAAGTGAAGGCATCGTGATGGCTGGCACGCCGATCATGGAACTGGGCGACCCAACGCAGCTTGAAGTCGTGGTGGATATCCTGACCGAAGATGCCGCGCAGATCACGCCGGGCACCGCGGTGCAACTCTCCAACTGGGGCGGACCCGACGTCCTGGCAGGCCAGGTGCGACTGATTGAGCCCGCGGCGTTCACCAAAGTCTCTGCCTTGGGTGTGGAAGAGCAGCGCGTCAATGCGATTATTGACATCACCTCGCCGCCAGAAAAATGGCAGGCACTGGGCGATGGGTTCAAGGTCGATGTTCGGGTGCTAGTCCAGGTGGTGGAGAACGCCGTCAAGATTCCAGTCAGCGCATTGTTTCCGGTTGGCGCACGCTCAGGCCTTTTTGTGCTGGACAACGGCCATGCACGCCTGCAAGAGATTGAAGTGGCAGCACGCAACGGTGTCGACGCATGGGTCAAGTCGGGGCTAACCAAGGGCACCCAGGTGATTGTCTACCCGGACACCAAACTCAAAGACGGTGACCGGGTCAAGGCACGTTAAGTCCTGGCAACTTGATCGTCAGGGAGCCACGCACCAAGGCGCAGCGTCGTGCGCAAACCCCATCCATAAGGCCCAGACAGAACTGGCAGCCAGTGCCAGACCCGCCAGACGAACACCCCATTCACCAGAGCCTTTTCCATGCAAACGCAGCCACAGCCAGGGGCCGGCCATCATCGAGACACTGGTGCCCAAAGCAAACAAGGCCATGACGGCAGCGCCTTCAAGTACCCTGCCCGTCAAAGCAGCGACCAGCAGGGCCGAATAAAGGAGCCCGCAGGGCAAGAAAGTCCAAAGCGCCCCAATCACCAGCGGCGCTCCCCTGCCCTGCCCCGCGGCCAATGAACGCGCGCCAGACCAGATTTTTCGCCCCGCCTGTTCCAGCCAAACCGGTTGCTGTGCTTTCCATAGCAACAACAGGCCAAGTACCGCCGTCGCCACATGGAAAAGTGTCCACACAGGTCGCAGTGCTGCCGATTGAACCGTCAACCAGCCCACGCCCTGCATGGAGGCCGCCGCCAGCGCTCCCAATGCGGAGTAACCCAATATCCGCCCCGCCTGGAAACTCCACATGGCCGCATTTTTGCGTGGGCCTGCCGCCTGCCCAATGCCGGCACAGGCCGCACCACACATGGCGATGCAGTGCGGCCCCCCGGCCAAGCCCATCAAAAGCGCCGTCAACGCGAGAGAAGATTGCATCCGCCGATGCTAAATGATCTTGGAGAACTTGGCGCGCGTGCGGTCGGTCTGCAAATAGCGATCAAACACCATGGCGACGGCGCGCACAAAAAACCAGCCCATGTCGGTCACTTGAATGCCGCTGTCATCCAACGTGACCAGCCCCTGCTCCGACAGTTTTTGCAGAGCCTCGATTTCAGAGGCAAAGTAATTCCGGAAATCCACCAGATAACCCAACTCGATGGACTCAAACGATACTTGCCCCTGGCACATCAGGGCCATGATCACGGCTCGGCGAACCAGGTCGTCGCGTGAAAGCGCAAGGCCGCGCACCACCGGAAAACGCCCCTGATCCAGATAGTCGTAGTACTCTTCCAGTGTCTTGGCGTTCTGGCTGTAGGTAGCGCCGATCCGGCCAATGGACGAAACGCCAAGGCCAATCAAATCGCAATCCGGCTGGGTGCTGTAACCCTGAAAATTGCGATGCAAACGCCCTTGCCGCTTGGCAATTGCCAGCGGATCGGTGGGCAGTGCAAAGTGGTCCATCCCCACGTAGACATAACCGGCTTCCATGAACGCCGCCATCGAGCGCGCCAACATGGCCACCTTGGCCGAGCCACCCGGCAACTCCACGGTGGAAATACGCCGTTGCGGCTTGAAGCGCTCGGGCAGGTGCGCGTAGGCATACAGGGCGATCCGGTCCGGACGCAACTCCGTCACCTGCGCCAAGGTACGGTCAAATGATTCCGGACTTTGACGCGGCAGGCCATAGATCAGATCAACGTTGATGGAATCAAAATTGCGCTGGCGCGCCGCCTCCACCAGCGCAAAAACCTGCTCAGCGGGTTGCACGCGGTGCACCGCTTTTTGCACCTCCGGATCAAAATCCTGGACACCAAAACTCAAGCGATTGAATCCCAGCTCCGCCAGCGTATCCAGCCGTGAGGCGTCAATGGTGCGCGGATCGACCTCAATGGAGTACTCACCGCCGGGTGCCAATGTGAAGTTGCGGCGCAACATGGCCATCAACCCACGCAGTTCGTCGTCTGACAGGAACGTGGGAGTCCCCCCGCCGAGATGCAGTTGCGTCACGGTTTGCCCGACACCCAGCAGGGCTGTGTGCAAGTCCACCTCGCGACTCAGATAGCGCAGATATGGCGCGGCGCGATCATGGTGCTTGGTGATGATCTTGTTGCAGGCGCAGTAGTAGCAAAGGGATTCACAAAAGGGAATGTGAACATACAAAGACAGGGGCAGCGTCATGGCGGCCGCCCCGGAACGCCGAAGCGTCAACGCTTGGGTGTAGTCTTCAGCCGAAAAAGCCTCAACAAAGCGGTCCGCCGTAGGGTAGGAGGTATAGCGAGGCCCAGATACGTCGAACCGACGTAACAGGTCTTCGGAAACGGGTTCAGCAACAGCTGCATTCATGACTACTCCTTGGCAAGCTTGTTAAATGTGCCTCAAAAGATAAATCAACTTCTTGATTTGCATCAAACGGCACAAAATCCAAACAGAAAAAATTTGACCCACATCAGGACTGTTTGCCAATTGGTGCCAAAATGAAGAACATGAACCCTCAAACCATCAAAGTCGCCTGTTCCAACTGCAACTTGCGGGAACTGTGCATGCCCATCGGCCTGAGCAGGGAGGAACTGGAGCGCATTGACGATGTGGTGGCGGCCCGGCGCACGGTCAAGCGTGGCACGACGCTCTTTCGCAATGGCGAGAAGTTCACCAGCTTGTTCGCCATCCGCACCGGATTCTTCAAGACCTGTGTGGCGTCAGAAGACGGTCGGGATCAGGTAACGGGATTCCAGATGGCCGGTGAAGTGATTGGTCTCGACGGCATTGTGAACGACCACCATACCTGCGACGCGGTTGCGCTGGAAGACGCCGAGGTTTGCGTGATGCCATTTGATCGCATTGAAGAGCTGTCACGTGAAGTGAACGCCCTGCAGCGCCACGTTCACAAAATCATGAGTCGGGAGATCGTGCGGGAACACGGCGTCATGCTGTTGCTGGGTAGCATGCGGGCAGAGGAACGACTTGCTACCTTTCTGCTGAACCTGGTTCAGCGGCTGCATGCCCGGGGGTTCTCCCAGTCAGAGTTGATTCTTCGAATGACCCGTGAGGAAATCGGCAGCTTTCTGGGGTTGAAACTCGAAACCGTGAGCCGGACATTCTCCAAATTTGTTGAAGAAGGCATCGTGGAAGTCAAGCAGCGGCATGTCCGCATTCTCAACACGGACATGCTGAGGGATATCGTCAATCCCAAACCCTGCGCTTAAGCGGCCTGAGCAAAGCCGACTTAGCAAGGCCCTTGCTTCGGGCAGCCATCCGGGCGGTCGTTGGCCGGCAAGGGGCAGCGGTTGACTTCAAACGGAGACATCGCCAGCAATGTCGTCAGTCCACTGGACACCATGGTGATGCCCCAAAACACAAAAAAAGCCACGGTGTAGACACCCTGACGTGATAGCTCCACAGGCTGACCAAACCAATGCAGGTCTTGCGGATCAACCATCGCAAATACCAGAATTTCAAGAACGCCGGCCATCAGAAAGGCGGGCCAGGTGATCCACATCATTCTTTGTGACAACATACTTGGGCGTCCTGTGTGTTCAAGATCATTGGGCTCAGGGCTTATTGATGGCTTTGGAGACCGGCACAATGCCGGTCGCAGCGTGGTTACGCGCTTGTAGGGCCGGTGCCAGACTGGCGGCATTGGCATCATTCCCCAGTGTCTTGTTGATCTCGATCCCTTTTTGATAATAGTCCTCGGAAATGACCGGGTCAGGCCGCGTCACGGCGAGATACAAAGTAACAAAACTGGCGACGACCACGACGGCCGGACCGGCAAAGACCAGCCAGACGTGTCCAAATTTCCACCAGGGAGCGGGCGAACCAAGCGTGTTTTGTTGCATAACCAATCCTTATCGTGGAACCAAAAATACCGATTTTTCCGACAGATTCCCCGGGGAGTCCAAAGAAGCAATTTCAAACTGAATCGGGTGCGAGCCCGGTGTCGCAGTGTCAAAAGGCGCCTGCACCCGCACGGCAACCCAGCGCGACTGGGTGGATTCCACCATCACGACATTCTCGGAGCTCACCACCAGGCCTGGCAGGCCAGTCACTGTGATTTTGTAGTGCTGAGCCGACTCCGTGGCATTCATGACCTGAAGTCGGTAAACGTTCTCGATGTTGCCACCGGAGACAATGCGCGCCATGACGCCCCGGTCGCGCACCACATCGACCTTGAACGGCGTGCGCAGTGACAGACTGACCAGCATGGCGAGCACGACGGCGCCCAGAATGGACGTGTAAACCAGAACACGCGGCCGCAGCACATGACGCAAGGTTTGCGACTTGGTCCAGTGCTGTTTCATGGCGTTCTCGGTCGTGTACTTGACCAGACCCCGCGCGTAACCCATCTTGTCCATGACTGTATCGCACACATCAGCGCAGGCGCCACATCCAATGCACTCGTACTGCAGGCCTTTGCGAATGTCAATGCCGGTCGGGCAGACCTGGACGCACAGCGTGCAGTCCACACAGGCGCCAAGGTTCAGCGCCTTGGTGTCCGCCTTGCGTGACCTGGCACCCCGTGGCTCGCCTCGTTCCGCGTCATAGGTCACGATCAGCGTGTCTTTGTCAAACATGGCACTTTGGAAGCGCGCATAGGGACACATGTGTTTACATACCTGCTCACGCATGAAGCCCGCGTTACCATAGGTTGCAAAGCCATAGAAAAAGGTCCAGAAGACTTCCCATGAACTCATGCTCAGCTGCAAGAACTCAATGCCAAGCTCTTTAATGGGCGTGAAATAGCCCACAAAGGTAAACCCGGTCCACAGGGCCACGGCAAGCCACAAAAAGTGCTTGCCCCCTTTGCGCATCAGCTTCTCAAAGGACCAGGGCTGGGCATCGCGGCGCATGCGGGCCGAGCGATCCCCCTCGACTTTCTTCTCAATCCACAGAAAGATTTCGGTGTAAACCGTTTGTGGACACGCATAACCACACCACAAGCGCCCCGCCACCGCCGTAAAAAGAAACAGCGACAGCGCTGAAATGACCAGGAGCCCCGCGAGATAAATGAAATCCTGCGGGTACAGCACCAGTCCAAAGATATAAAAGCGCCTTGAACCCAGGTCAAACAACACGGCTTGACGCTGCCCCCACTCCAGCCACGGTATCCCGTAAAACACCAACTGGGTGAGAAAAACCATCCCCCATCGCCAGTTGGAGAACAGCCCGGAGACACTTCGCGGGTAGATCTTCTCGTGCGCCGCGTACAGTGAAATCATGACTTCATCGGCCTCTTGCGGGACGATGGGTATGACCTTTCGGGCCACAGGTTCCTTGCCGTTCAAGTGCGCTCTTTCCGGGAATCAGTTGCTCTGACGATACGCCTCTTACCGGGCAGTGGCGCCAACCTTATTGGAAAGCCCCCACACATAAGATGCCAAAACATGAATCTGGGCCTCAGTCAGCTTGTCCGCCTGGGCTGGCATCTGGTTGACCTTGCCGCCATTGATCATGGCGATGATGGCCGCCTCGCCATAGCCGTGCAACCATACATCGTCGGTCAGGTTCGGCGCACCCAGGGCCTGATTACCCTTGCCGTCCATACCGTGGCAAGCAGCGCAAGCGACGAATTTCGATTTGCCAAGCGACGCCTGAAGGGAATCGTGAGGGCTGCCAGACAGGCTCAGAACATACTGGGCGACGTTCTTGACATCATCCGCCGAACCCACTGCGGCAGCCATGGGCGGCATGTTGCCAATACGGCCCTTGGTCAGGGTTTCCTTGATAGTCGCTGGCGCACCGCCATGCAGCCAGTCACCGTCGGTCAAGTTGGGAATACCCTTGCTGCCGCGGGCATCAGAACCATGACACTGGGCACAGTTGTTCATGAACAAACGCTCTCCAATGGCCATGGCCTGAGCGTCTTTGGCCACGTCTTCGGGCTTCATGGCCGAGAACTTGGCGTACAGGGGCGCGACCTCCGCATTGCCCTTGTCCACCTCAGCCTGGTGTTGCCCGGTGGATGTCCACCCTAATTTCCCAGCGTAAGTGCCCAGTCCTGGATACATGGCCAGATAGACAAAGGCAAAAACGATCGTGATGACAAACAACCATGCCCACCAGCGCGGCAAGGGGTTGTTCATCTCGCGCAAGTCGCCGTCCCATACGTGCCCGGTGGTGTTGTCGCTGGCGGTCATGGCCTTGGCCTTGCCGCTGAACCACAGCAGCAGAAGGCAGGCCAGAATACTGACGACGGTGATCCCGGCGACGTACAACGACCAGAAGTTACTTGTGAAGTCGCTCATTTTTTTTCCTTTTTTGCGGTTCGTCAGTCTTGCTCGAAAGGCAGGTTGGCGGCCTTCTCGAAATCGGCAGCATTTCGGCGGGAATAAGCCCACACAATGATCCCGATAAACGTGATGAAGCTGACCACCGTGGCCAAAGAACGAAGGGTGTTGATATCGAATTCCATACAAAACGTCTCCCGCTTACTTGACCAGGGTTCCCAAAACCTGCAGATAGGCAATAACCGCTTCGACTTCAGTCTTGCCCTTGACTTCTTCTGAAGACTTGGCAATCTGCTCATCGGTATAGGGCACGCCCACGGTCCGCAAAGCCCTCATGTGCGCCGGCATGGCTGCCGCATCCACGGTGTCCTTGAGAAGCCACGGATAGGCTGGCATATTCGACTCGGGCACCACGTCACGCGGATTGTTCAGGTGGTCACGATGCCACTGATCGCTGTACTTGCCGCCCACGCGATGCAAGTCAGGGCCGGTGCGCTTGCTGCCCCACTGAAATGGATGGTCATACACAAATTCGCCAGCCACCGAATAGTGGCCATAACGCAGCGTCTCGGCACGGAACGGACGAATCATCTGCGAGTGGCAGTTGTAACAACCCTCGCGGGTATAGATGTCACGCCCGGCCAACTGCAACGCGGTGTAAGGCTGGAGGCCCTTGACAGGCTCCGTGGTCGACTTCTGGAAGAACAGCGGAACAATTTCCACCAAACCACCCACCAGCAACACCAGCAGGATCAAAACGATCATCAGGAAGTTGTTGGTCTCAATTTTTTCATGCGACAGTCCGCCGCCTGTATTGTTATTTGCCATGGTATTTTCCTTTTCAGGCGTGGGCAGCTGCAATCGGGGCCGAAATATTCACGGTGACAGAGCGGCCGTTGCTCACTGTCTTCAGTGTGTTCCAGAGCATGATCAACATGCCAGTGAGATACAGGAGTCCACCGAGCAAACGCAGCACATAAAACGGGAAGGTTGCTTTGACAGACTCTACAAACGTATAGGTGAGCGTGCCATCGGTGTTGATGGCGCGCCACATCAGGCCCTGCATCACGCCGGCAATCCACATGGCGGCGATGTAAATAACGATGCCGATCGTCGCGGTCCAGAAATGGATCTCAATTGCTTTCACGCTATACATCTGCTTCTGGCCAAACAGGCGCGGAATCAGGTAGTACATGCTGCCCATGGTGACCAGACCGACCCAGCCCAGAGCACCTGAGTGCACGTGGCCCACGGTCCAGTCGGTATAGTGAGACAGCGCATTCACCGTCTTGATCGACATCATCGGGCCTTCAAAGGTTGACATACCGTAGAACGACAGCGACACAATCAGGAAGCGCAGGATGGGATCGTCACGCAGCTTGTGCCAGGCACCGGACAAGGTCATGATGCCGTTGATCATGCCGCCCCAGCTCGGCGCCAGCAAGATCAGGGAGAACACCATGCCCACCGATTGCGTCCAGTCTGGCAGCGCGGTGTAATGCAGGTGGTGCGGACCCGCCCACATGTAAGTGAAGATCAGAGCCCAGAAGTGAACGATGGACAGGCGGTAGGAATAGACGGGCCGCTCTGCCTGCTTTGGGATGAAGTAGTACATCATGCCAAGGAAGCCTGCCGTGAGGAAGAAGCCCACGGCATTGTGGCCATACCACCACTGCACCATGGCATCCTGCACGCCGGCGTACGCCGAGTAGGACTTCATGTAGCCAGCGGGAATCGCGGCACTGTTAACGAGGTGCAGCAAAGCCACCGCAATAATGAAAGCGCCAAAGAACCAGTTCGCGACATAGATGTGGCGAACCTTTCGGGTACCGATGGTGCCAAAAAACACGATGGCAAATGACACCCAGACCAGTGTGATCAAAATGTCAATGGGCCACTCCAGCTCGGCGTATTCCTTGCCTTGCGTGTAACCCAGCGGCAAAGAAATGGCCGCCGCCACAATGACCAACTGCCAACCCCAAAAAGTGAAGGCGGCCAATTTGTCACCAAAGAGCCGAACATGGCAGGTTCGCTGTGCCACGTAATAGGCCGAGGCAAACAAACCACAGCCGCCAAACGCAAAAATCACCGCATTGGTGTGCAGAGGCCGCAATCGACCGTAGCTCAGCCAGGGAATGCCCATATTGAGCTCGGGCCAAGTCAGCTGCGCGGCAATGATCACGCCGACCAGCATACCGACCACGCCCCAGACCACGGTCATGATGGCGAACTGCCTGACGACCTTGTCGTTGTAGGTAGTCGCTTGCGCATTGGGAAATATCATTTTCACCTCTTCTCAGTTTGTTTCGGTCGAGTTTCCTATGGCAGACCCGTTTACCGTTTGACGCAAGTCAACCCTTATTGGAAATTCTTATGAATCCTTAAGAATTCGCTCGCCTTCAGACTCGATGTCGTCAAATTGACCACGGTAGATGGCCCACCACAGTCCGCCGAGAATGAAAAACACAAGAATAACTGACAGCGGTATCAGCAAATACAGGATATCCATCACGTTTTCTCCAGTGATCCATCAAATTTTTTCAGTGGTTTGGTGCTGTCCGACAGCCGCAACGCATTGAGCACGACCAGCATGGAACTGAGCGCCATGCCCAGACCAGCCAGCCAGGCCGGGAGCCAGCCCACCACGGCCAGCGGAACACACACCGCGTTATAAATGGCCGCCCACCAAAGATTCTGACGCACAACACGCAGGGTTCGACGGGCCAGACGCAGTGTTTTCACCACAGCACCCAGTTGATCGCCCAAAACCACAAAATCGGCCTGCGCCTGCGCCAAAGGCACCGCCTGACCAAAGGCAAATGACACATGGGCAGCGGCCAGTACCGGGCCGTCGTTGAGGCCGTCCCCGACGACTGCCACCTTGTGGCCACGCTGTTGCGCACTTCGCAGGAAATCAAGCTTCTCCTGCGGCGCGCACCCCCCCTGAAACGCTGTGATGCCCACCCGCGCCGCCACCCGTGCAGCCGCCTGAGCGCTGTCGCCTGACAGCAAATGCACCGCAAGACCCTCGCGTTGAAGCGCGGCCACCGTCTCCCGGGCGTCAGGCCGCACATCCTCATGAAGCTCAAACGTAGCCAGCCAGCCCCGCTCATCACTCAGACAGGCCTGCAACGAATCCGATCGGGATCGCTCAATGCCGCAGAAGGCGGCAGAGCCCAGGCGCAGTTGAGTCGAGGTCAGCGCAGCGTCGCCACACCACGCCCTGCCCGCCACCCCGCGCCCGGCGACTTCGGTCACTGCGTCCGCCTTCCACGACGTGGATGTTCCGGCCTCGCCCGCAGCAACCACCAGCGCCTTGGACACAGGGTGGAGCGAATACTGCCCCAAAGCCGCTGCCATGGCCAGCACCTGAGCCATGGGGACTCCCTCACGCATCTGGATAGATCCCAACACCATGGCGTCCCGTGTCAAGGTCCCCGTTTTGTCAAATAGCACGGTGTCGATGCCAGCCAGGGCTTCAAACGCCTCCAGCCGACGCACCAGAATGCCGCGTCGCGCCAGGGTACCCGCTGCGGCCAGCATGGCAGCTGGCGTTGCCAGCGACAAGGCACAAGGACAAGTGACGACCAGCACCGCCACCGCGACCATCAGTGCATGTCCGGGATCCCGGCCCCACCAGAAAGCACAAGCCAAGCCCGCTGACAGCAAAACCGCCATCAGGAAGGGTTTGGCAATGCGATCGGCCAGACGGGCCAACGGCGGCTTGGTCGTGGATGCACTTTCCATGAGCGCCACAATCTGGGCGAAACGGGTCTGGTCGCCTGTTCGCTCCACTTGAACTTGCACCACAGTTGAGAGGTTGTGGCTGCCAGCAATCACCATGCCCCCAACCCCACGCGACACCGGACGCGACTCTCCCGTGAGCAGCGCCTCATCTACCAGCGTGTCGCCCTGCAGCACCACACCATCGGCGGGGAACGTCTCCCCCGGCAAGACACGAATGACATCTCCGGGCAGCAGGCGGCGCACAGGCACACGTTCATAGGTACCGTCTTCGCGCAGACGCGCCACGCTGTCGGGCAGCCGGTTCATCAGCGCTTCCAGTGCACCGGCCGTTCGATCACGCAAACGCAATTCGAGCCAGCGCCCCGACAGCAGGAAAAAGACAAACATGGTCAGTGAGTCGAAATACACCTCGCGACCAAAGTTGCCCTGGGGATCAAAGGTACCGGCGCTACTGACGGCAAAGGTAATCAGCATGCCCAGAGCGACCGGCAGATCCATGCTCACACGACGCTGCAGGACGTCACGCAAGGCATTGCCAAAGAACGGACCGCATGAAAACAGGATCACCGGCAGGGTCAGCACCCAGGAGGCCCAGCGCAGGAGTTGCTCCATTTCGGGCGTCAAATCCCCGGGCGCCGCCACGTAAGCCGGATAGGCATACATCATCACCTGCATCATGCACAGCCCGGCCACCATCAAGCGCCAAAGCGCCTTGCGTGCTTCGCCCTTGCGGCGCTCGCGGGCAAACGCATCATTGGCGGGCACCGCGCGGTACCCGGCTGTTTGGACAGCCCGCATCCAGCCAGAAGGCCGCACCAGCTCAGAGGACCAGACCACACGCGCCCGGTGGCTGCCGGCACTCACCTCGGCCTTCACCACGCCGGGCACACTCAGAAGCGCCTCCTCGAGGGTCAGCGCACAGGCGGCGCAATGCATGCCTTCGATCAGGAGGTTGGACTCCCAGAAATGGGTGCGCCCGGGATCAGGACGACTGAAAGCAGACCACTCTTCCTGATCGTCCAGGAGACGCAAGTCCTCCAGGGTCGCACCGGCATTGGGCGAATCCAGCCCAACACGATAGCGAACATCATTAGATTTTTCTAGCGCCGTGACAGAGACGGCAGGACTTGCAGTTGACATAGGGTCCAAGGGTGCCGGACGATGCGCACAGTTTACTTGACGACGATCAAGAAGAAGCAGAACGAGCAGAGTAAGCTAGGGGCCTTCACTCAACAGGAGCAATTCATGTACCAAAGAATTCTTGTGGCCACCGATGGTTCCACCTTGTCCAAAAAAGCAGTCGCCAGCGCCATTGCGTTGGCAGCGCTGTCCGGGGCCGAGTTGGTGGCCTTGAAAGTAATTCCGCGTTACCCACAAAGCTACTTTGAGGGAGGCTTGGCCCTGCAGGCGGCCGAGGTCAGCCGGGTTGAGAAACAATGGGCAGAGGACGGACAGGCCATCGTCGACGCGGTCCAGAAAGCCGCTCTGGCGAAGGGTGTCAAAACCAAGGCTGTTACCGTCAAGTCAGACCTGGTGTCGGATGCAGTCATCGCAGCGGCCAAAAAACACAAATGCGATCTGATCGTGATGGCATCCCACGGTCGCCGTGGCATCAAACGCCTGTTGCTGGGTAGCGAAACCCAGCAGGTGCTGACGCACTCCCATGTTCCGGTTCTTGTCTTACGCTGAAAAGGCCCATCGCCCCCGCAAAACAAGCGGGGGCAGCTATGATTTTAATAGCAATCTCGTAGCGGCCAAGTCGTCAAGCAGCCCCGTACTGCGCCCGCAAGATATTTTTTTGAACCTTGCCCATGGTGTTGCGCGGCAGGTCATCGACCACAAAGCACTGCTTGGGCACCTTGAAATTGGCCAGTTGTGATTTCAGGCTGGCAATGATCTGGCCGGGGTCGATGGCGGCACCCGGCTTCGGCGTAACAACGGCCACGCCGACCTCGCCAAAATCCGCATGGGGTATTCCAATCACGGCGCTCTCGGCCACGCCCGGCAGCTCGTTGATATAAGCTTCGATTTCGGCGGGATAAACGTTGTAGCCGCCACTGATGATGAGGTCTTTGCTGCGCCCCACGATCGTCACGTAACCCAGCGTATCAATTTTGCCCACATCACCCGTTTTGAAGTAACCATCGGCCGTGAATTCTTCAGCCGTCTTTTCCGGCATGCGCCAGTAGCCCTTGAACACATTGGGCCCCTTGACCTGGATGCCACCGATCTCTCCCACTGCCACGGGCCGCCCCTCCTCATCCTGCACCCGCAGACTCACACCCGGCAGCGGGAAACCAACCGTGCCGCCCCGCCGCTCACCCACGGTCTTGTCATACGGGTTGGACGTGAGCATTGCTGTCTCGCTCATGCCGTAACGCTCCAGAATGGTGTGGCCGGTTCTGGCCTGCCATTCATTGAAGGTCTCAATCAGCAAGGGAGCCGACCCGGCGATGAAGAGCCGCATATGGCGCGCGGCCTCCCTGGTTAGCCCCGGCTCGGCCAGCAGGCGCACATAGAGCGTGGGCACGCCCATGAACACAGTGGCCTCGGGCATCTTCTGAATCACCAGCTTGGGATCAAACCTGGCCAGCCAGATCATCTTGCTGCCGTTGAGCAGCGCCCCATGAATGGCCACAAACAGACCGTGCACGTGAAAGATCGGAAGCACGTGGATCAGCACATCACCCGGTTTCCAGCCCCAATAGTCTTTAAGCACCAGCGCGTTGCTCAGCATGTTGCCGTGGGTCAGCATGGCCCCTTTGGAGCGGCCCGTGGTGCCGCTGGTGTACAAAATCGCAGCCAGGTCATCGGCGTGCCTGACGGCCACCACGTGCTGATCAGAACAGTGCGCCGCGCGGTCCAGCAGGGAGCCGGTTCGGTCATCGTTGAGTGTGAACACATATTGCGTCCCGGCCTTGAACGCAATCTTGCTGACCCAGCCAAAATTTTTGGCCGTGCACACCACCACGGCGGGTTCGGCATTGCCGATGAAGTATTCGATCTCGGCACTTTGATAAGCCGTGTTGAGCGGCAAAAATACAAGGCCGGCACGCAAGGTCGCCAGGTACAGCACCAGGGCCTCGACCGACTTTTCCACTTGCACGGCAATGCGGGAGCCTGTGGGCAGGTCCAGCGAATCGAGCAGATTCGCCATCATGGCGGTGGCGCGATCCAGGTCGCGCCAGGAGTAAGACAGGCCGTTGTCGGTCTCAATCGCTACCGCGTCAAGATCCTGCGGAAAGGCTGCGCGAAGCGCGGCGAAGAGATTGCCGTTGCTCCGGCTGTTGGTGTTCTGTGTGTGCATGTCAGTAGTGAGGGGAATGAGTCAATGGCGTCGAAAGTTCAAAATGCGGGTTTTCGCTTCTCCAGAAAAGCAAGAATACCCTCCCGGTGTTCCGCGCTGTCAGCGTACGCGTAGGCATTTACGACGTGAGTTGCTCTTAAATCAATAGCACCCTGCGCAACATTGACGGGGGCTAGAGGGTTAATCAATGCCCGAAGTGTCTGCTTGTTGAGTCTGGCCGCCTGGGGTGCCAGCGCCGCGATCCGCAACGCTGTGGCCTGCGTCTCGGCGGTCAGTTGCCCGTCCGCCAGCACCCGGCTGAGGAAACCGGAGGCCTTCATGTCGGCCGCGCTGAAGATTGCCGCCTCCAGCAGCATTTGGCGCGCAGTGACCAGGCCCACTTCACGCGTCACCAACGCTGCCTCGTGCGGTGCCATGGGGAAGCCCAGCCGGGCAATGGGCGCACCAAACCTGGCTGATTCGAGCCCCAAGCGGATATCGCAGCAACTGGCAATCTCAATCCCCGCGCCCATGCAGTTGCCGTCAATCTGCGCCACGATGGGTACATCGCACGCCAGCATGGCCTGCAAACCACCCCAGACATCGATTTCGTGGAAGTCGCGCAGGGTGGACTCCTGAAACCGGAAATCAGCGTATTCCGAAATATCGCCGCCGGAACAGAAGTTGCCGCCCTCCCCGCCAATCACCACACAGCGCAGATCTGTGCTGTTTTGCACATTCTCAAAAACAGCGCGTAGCTCGCGCCACATGACACGCGACATCGCATTGAACCGGGGGGCATGGCTGATGGTGACCCGCGCTATGCCCGCCTGCTGCTCAAACTGGATACTTCCGGGCATGGCTGAGCAGAGCCGCTTAGTCCAGCTTGGCGCCAGAGGCCTTGACCACCGTCGCCCAGCGCTTGACTTCAGCGCTGACAAAACTGCCAAACTGTGACGGCGTCAGGTTGCCAAATTCCGCACCGTTGCTGGCCCAGATGGCCTTGAGTTCATCCGTGGCCACTGCACGACGCATGTCCTCCACAATGCGGGCCTGCACATCCGCTGGTGTCCCTTTGGGCGCCCATAGGCCATACCAGGTGGAGACCGTGTAGTCGGGCAAGCCCAGCTCGGCGGCGCAGGGCACATTGGGGAAAGCAGGGTTGCGCTTGGCGCCGGAAACCATGAGCGCCTTGATGCGGCCACTCTTGATGTGCGTGGCAGACGAGCCCAGGCCGTCAAACATCATGTCCACATTGCCGGCGATCAAGTCCTGCAGAGCCGGACCCGCGCCGCGGTAGGGAATGTGGGTGATGAATGTTTTGGTTTGCATCTTGAACAACTCTCCCGCCAGATGATGCGAGGTGCCGCCGCCGGCAGACCCGTAGTTCATGCGGCCGGGATTTTTGCGCACTTGCGCCAGGAAGTCCTTGAAGTCGCCTGGCACCAGCTTCGGGTTGACGACCAGCACCTGCGGCACGTTGGCCATCAGGGCCAGCGGCACGAAGTCTCTCTCAAGGTCGTAGTCCAGCTTGGGGTACATCGAAGGCGCAATGGCGTGATGCACCGCGCCCATGAACAGCGTGTAGCCATCAGGCTGGGCCTTGGCGGCAATGCTGGCACCCACGGTGCCGCCAGCGCCGCCCCGGTTATCGATGATGAGTTGTTTGCCCGTCAATTTGGCGAACTGCGCCGACAGCGGCCGGGCAAAAGCATCGGTTCCGCCACCCGCCGGGAAGGGAACCACCACCGTCACCGGCTTGACCGGCCATGCCGACTGTGCATGCCCCAGCAGCGAACTGCTGGCCAGGCCGGCGGCGGCAAGGCGCAGAACATCGCGTCGGGTGTTGCGTGTATGAAGTATCAAAGTCATGTTTGTCTCCTGTTATTTTGGTAAAAATCAATATCAGCCGTTCAGAATGCCAAGTCTTCAATGTCGCCTGAGACTGGTATTTTGCTTTGCGCCAGCTGGGCCCGGTACTTGTCCAGCCGTTTGAGGTCGTAAAGGTAATTGACCATCATCCCGTACGATTGCTTGAGACCCTTGGCCGAGGGGTCACCGCCCCAGTTCAGCCGCTCGATCCGCGCGCCGTTGCCCAGATGGAAACGCGCCACCGCATCCAGCGGCTTGCCATCCACCAGCTCCTGGCCCAGGTAGTGGGCGGCGCATTGTAAAAGCATGTGACGCACGGGCGATTTGGCATCGAGCTCCAGCGCCTTGTCGGCGGCGGTCAGCAGGTGCACCGCCGCCACCGGCTCAAAACCCACGGCGCGCCCGAGCTCGGCGCGAGCCTTGTCATCGAGCTTGTCGAGCATCGCCGTGGCGTTCTTGCCCAGCCAGGCGCGAAAGCCCGGGATCGGCGAGAGCGTGGCAAAAGTTTTGAGGCGGGGGAACTCGGCTTTGAGGGTTTCGACCACGCGCTTGATCAGCGAGTCGCCAAAACTCACACCGCGCAGCCCGGTCTGGGTGTTGCTGATAGAGTAAAAAATCGCAATGGTGGCTTTGTTGAGGTCTTCCACCGCGGCCGACTCGTCGAGCAGTGGCGTGATGCCCTGGGCCATCTCATGGAGCAGGGCCACCTCCACGAAGATCAACGGTTCATCAGGCAGCCGTGGATGGAAAAAGCCGTAGCAGCGCCGGTCGGAATCGAGCCGGTTCTTCACATCGTTCCAGCCGCGAATATCATGCACGGCTTCGTACTTGATGAGTTTTTCGATCAGCGAGGCGGGCGAGTCCCAGCTGATGCGACGCAAGTCCAGAAAACCCACATCAAACCAGGTGGAAAACATGTACTCCATCTCAACATCCAGCGCCTGCAGGCGCTTGTCGGACTTGAGGTAGGGCAGCATTTCGGCACGCATGTCCACCAAGAACCGTATGCCTTCGGGAAACGCGCTGAAGCGCTGTAGCAAACGCCGACGCAGATCGGAAGAGCACACGTCTGAACTCCAGTCAC